>Ga0268299_1000790_pt1 | contig 78965 bp, 66 predicted proteins | sample NOBtaG_FD_193484 | JGI IMG/M metagenome (GOLD analysis project Ga0268299, IMG submission 193484) | Activated sludge microbial communities from bioreactor in Nijmegen, Gelderland, Netherland - NOB reactor | ecosystem: Engineered > Bioreactor > Aerobic > Activated sludge | place: Netherlands... | reverse complement strand
CGGGTGACCGGGTGACCGGGTGGCCGGGGGGTTGGTGGCCATCGCCGGGGCGCGGGCCTGCGGGCGGACGCCCATTCGACCCCCGGTGAGCGGGTGAGCGGGTGACCCGGTGACCGGGGGGTTGTGGCCATCGCCGCGGCGCGGGCCTGCAGGCGGACGCTCACTCGACCCCCGGTGAGCGGGTGAGCGGGTGACCCGGTAACCGGGGGTTGATGGCCATCGCCGCCGCGCGGGCCTCCAGGCGGACGCCCATTCGACCCCCGGTGAGCGGGTGAGCGGGTGACCCGGTGACCGGGCCTCGACGGAAGGCCGATGCGCTCAGCCGGGCGAGCCACGTTCAAGACCGTGCTCTCGCGCAGCCGGCGGCAGCGAGCTTCAGTGAACCAGCAGCACGCCCACGCCGTTCGGCGTCAGCGTCGGCGTCAGCGCCCAGCCGTTACCGGCGATCGGCAGTGACGCCTGCTTCGCCGCGATCCCCTGGCTGCCGCCGCCGGTACCCACCATCACGCCCGCCACCACGAGCGCGAGTCCCACGACCTGGCCGACTCCCGCCGCGATGCTGAGCGCGAACGTCGTCGGATCCGTCGAGAGGTAAGGGTTCCACTGCGTCGCCATCAGCGGGCCCGCGATCGGCACCCACGACAGCTCCGAGTTGCCGCCCGGGAAGTTCCGCGTCGTCAGCAGCAGCGGCGGAGCCAGATACGAGCCCACGAACGCCAGCACGCCCAGCGACGTCAGCGCCACGCGCCCGAAGCCTCCGCCCTTCTGCGGAGCCGGCTGCGGCTTCGACACCACGAGCGGCTCGTTCGCCAGCGGCCTCTCGGACACCGGAGCGGGCGCCGGCGCAGCTGCCGGAGCCTGCGCCGCCGGCGGCGGCGACGTCTCGGCCGTCTGCACCGGAGGAGGAGGCGGCGGGGGAAAATCCGAGAAGTCGTCCTTCGGCGAGCCCGGCGACGCCGCCAGCGCCTCGGCGGGCAGCGGCAGCTCCGGCTCGGGCGGCCCGAGCGAGCGGCGCAGCTGCGTCGACAGCTTCGCCAGCGTCGACGAGATCGTCTTCTCCGTCGGCGTCATGATCGCGTCGCCCACCGCGGGCTTCTTCTGCCCCTCGATCTCCTCGGTGTACGACGCATCGACGACCTGAACGCCGTCCTGCTTCGTCACCGTCGTGCGCAGATCGAACCGCAGCTTGAAGTCGTTCGGCCGCCCCGACGGGTGAACCACCTTCAGCGCCTTCACGTGCAAGATGACGTCGGCGTTCGGCGCGAGGTCCGCCTTCTTCACCACGTCGACCACGTCGAACGTGTCGCGCAGCATGTCCTTCAGCGCCGGCAGCACGCTCTGGCCGGTGTCGACCGCGTACGAGCCCAGCCCGTCGAAGCTCCCGATGTCGTCGGTCTTCTGGTCCATGCCCTCGGGCACCACCAGCGCGGCACGCATCTTCAGCTTCTCGGGCCGTGCCTGGGGCAGCTCGATCTTGGGGCGCAGGTGCGCCGCGCACCCGGAGGTCAGCGCGACGGCGAGGAAGATCAGCGGGATGCGGGAGGTCAGCACGTCAACATGCAAGACCCCGCATCAACCGCCGTGGTGCAAAGTCCTTCACCACCTTCCCCAGCCGCGCCATGCCGGCCTCGATCAGCTCGGCCGGCCGGTTCGAGAAGTTGAGCCGCAGCGTGTTCGGCCGCGGAGCCGCCGCGTAGAACGGCGCCCCCGGCACGAACGCCACCTTCTCACGCACCGCCGACGCGAGCAGCTCCTCGGTGTCGAGGTCGCCCGGCAGCTCGACCCAGATGAACAGCCCGCCGTCGGGCCGCGTGAAGCGGGTGCCGCGCGGCAGTTGGCGCTCGATCGCCGCGAGCATCGCGTCGCACCGCGCGCCGTACGTCGAGCGCAGCCTCCCGATGTGCCCCGCGTAGTCGAACGTGGCGAGCAGCTCGGCCGTGGCGCGCTGCACGAGCGACCCGCAGTGCAGGTCGCACGCCTGCTTCGCCACCACGAGGTGCTTCATCACCGCCGGCGCCGCGCGCACCCAGCCGACCCGCAGGCCGGGCGCGAGCGTCTTCGAGAACGTGCCGAGCGAGAGCACCAGCCCGGCGTCATCGAGCGCCGCGAGCGGAGGCAGCGCCTCGCCGCGGAAGCGCAGCTCTCCGTACGGGTCGTCCTCGAGCACCGGCACCCCATGCGCCTGCGCGAGGCTCATGAGGGCGTGCCGACGCGGGCCGCTCAGCGTGGTGCCGCGCGGGTTCTGGAAGCTCGGCACGAGATAGATGAGCCGTACGTCGCCGCGCGCGAGCACCCGCGCGAGCGCCGCGATGTCGATGCCGTCGTCGTCCGACGCCACCGGCACGACCCGGGCCTCGGCGGCCGCGAACACCTGTAGCGCCGCGAGGTAGCTCGGGTTCTCGACCACGACCACGGAGCCCGGGTCGAGCAGCACGCGCGCCGCGAGATCGATGCCCTGCTGCGAGCCGGTCGTGATCAGAATGTCGCCGGCCTCGGCCGCGACGCCGCGCCGGCGAAAGTCGGCCGCGATGAAGTCGCGCAGCGGGCCGAAGCCCTCGGTGGTGCTGTACTGCAGCGCGGCGTGACCGTCGCGCTCGAGCACGGTCTGGTGCGCGCGCGCGATGGCCTCGACGGGGAACAGCTCGGGCGCCGGCAGGCCTCCGGCGAACGAGAGCACGTCGGGCCGCTCGGCGACCTTCAGAATCTCGCGCACGGCCGAGGCCGTGACGTGGCGGGTGCGGCGGGCGAGGGTCAGCGTCATGGCGTCACCGTGGTGCTTTCCTTCACCGAGTTGAGAACGATGGTCGTGTGCGTGCGCGTGACGCCGGCGATGGTGCGCAGCTCCTCGACGAGCAGCCGGTCGAGGCTGCCGGTGTTCGACGTCTTGACCTTGAGCAGGTACGAGTCGGCGCCGGCGACGCGGTGGGCCTCGAGCACGTCGGGGTGCGCGAGCACCTTCTTCGCGAACGCGTCGAAGTACTTCGGGTGCTCGATGCTGACGCCGACGAACGCCGTCACGTCCTTCCCGAGCTTCGCGGCGTCGACGCGCGCGGAGTACCCGAGGATGACGCCGCGCTCCTCGAGCTTGCGAATGCGCTCGGCCGTCGCGGGCTGAGACAGGCCGATCTCCTTCGCCAGCTCCAGCTGCGTGGCGCGGCCGTTCTGCTGCAGCAGCGAGACGAGACGTTCATCGGTCGGGTCCATACCCGCACCGATTAATACAAGGCCATTTCCTGACGCAACTTATAGAAATAAGGTGCGAACGGCCTCACATGATGATCACCGACACCAGGCAGCTGATGGTCGTCTCGATGCGGAAGTTCGACTCGGTGGTGTGGCGCTCGGCGTGAAACACGTCGAGCGGGTACTTGAAGCCGCGCGAGATGCCGAGCGCCGCGGCCTGCATGTCGAAGTCGATGGTGCCGGACTCGGCGCCGTGCACTCCGCCGAGGTCGAGCGCGAGGCGGCCGTTCACGAACACCCAGACGTCGTCGTCGCCGCGGAACGTGAAGAGCTCGCCGCCGGAGTAGGTGAACTCGCCGTGGATCTCGGTGGTGAAGTGGAAGTTGTGGTTGTGGCCTTCGTTCCCGAAGCCCTGGTTGTCGAGCGGGAAGAAGCTCGCGTTGTCGTAGACGAACCGGCCCGGAGACGACTCGCTCAGCGCCAGCGGCACCATGAACTTCTGGTTCACGCCCGCGACGTCCCGGTACCACTGATCGAAGTTCGCCTGCGTCGTCGTCACGACCGGCGCCGTCTGCGGCTCCGGCCCGTACACCGGCTTCTTGTCCATCCCCAGGGCGTTCTGCACGATGCCCTTCTTCGAGCCGATCACGAACTGGAAGTCGGGGTGCGCCTCCTGGAAGTCGCGCACGACCGCCACGATCTGCGGGATGCACGGCCCTCCGTCGGGGTTGTTCGTGCCGCCCGCCGACGAGCCGCCGCTGCCGGCCGTCGACCCGCCCGCGCCGCCCGAGCCGCCGCCCACGCCCGACCCGCCCGAGCCACCGCTGCCTCCCGTGCCCGCCGCCGACCCTCCGACGCACGCGCCCTGCACGCACTGCTGCGCGCCCGGGCAGTCGGCGTGGCTGACGCACGGCGTGCCGCACTGGCAGGAGGCGACGAGCAGCGCGAGGACGAGAAACCTCACGGCCACGGTCTACCGCGCCAGCGGCTCCAGTGCACGTCGCAGGGTGTCGAGCAGCCCCTGCTCGGTGTCCGCCACGAACAGCGTGTCCTGGTACTGCGTCGGGTCGAACGGGGTGCGCTTCACCGTCTCCACCTCGAACGGCAGGAGCTTCGCGCTCTGCTCGAAGCGCCCCAGCTCGCCGAACGACGACAACAGCCCCGCGCCCACCGCCCGCAGCCGCCCGCCGTCGCGCGCCAGCCCGAACTCGAGGCCGAACCAGTACAGGCGGATCAGCCCCTCGACCACCGCGTCGTCGCTCACCTTCGTCGCGCGGCCGAACAGCCGGTTCACCTCGGCGTGCGCCGCCGTCGCGAGCAGCGGCGCGTGACCGACGAGCTCGTGAATGACGTCGGGCTCCGGCGTGTACAGCGGCATCGTGTGGTGACGCATGTACTGCGTCGAGAGGAACCAGCCGTCGGCGAGCCGCTCCATGAACTCGCGCGGCGTCGCGAGGCCCGACACCGGTTGATACTGAAAGCCCTGCAGCGCGTTGATGCGCTCGCCGGCCTCGCTGAGCTGCGGCACGCGATCGAGCGGCAGCCGCATGGCCGCCCAGCCCTCGCGGTAGCACGGCGACGCGTACTTCTCGTGCAGCGGAGCGAGCGCGCTCACCGCCGTGCGCCACACCCCGTGCTCGAGGTCGGTGTACGCGACGAACGGCGGAGGGTCTCCGGCGCGGTGCGTGTCGGCGAGGTGCGCGATCGCATCCCGGCGGCGGCGGTACTCCGGGTCGCGGAAGCCGGGGTGGTCGCGGTCGAGCTTGACGAGGTGGGTTTCCATTCGGGGCGTTGTTACTGTACCGCCTGTGAGAACCGCCGCGCTGCTGCTGCTCGCCGTCACCGGCTGCGCCCGCAGCCACGCCAACGTGAAGGAGGCGTCGGTCGAAGACGTCTCGACGTGGCTGACGGCGGGCACCGCGACCGTCTTCGACGCGAACAACGAGTCGTTCCGGAAGAACAACGGCGTCGTCGACGGCGCCGTGCTGCTCGCGAGCTACAAGGACTACGACCTCGGCGTGCTGCCGGAAGACAAGGCGCGGCAGGTCGTCTTCTACTGCTCCAACCGGCTTTGAACGGCCTCGCACACGGCCGCCGGTCGGGCGGCTGACAACGGGTGGAAGAACGTGGCCGTGATGGCTGACGGGTTCAAGGGCTGGAAGTCGGCCGGCAAGCCGATCAAGCCGGTTCAGTAGTCGCCGCCGGTTGACTCTGGAGTCAAAGGTGGCGCAGAACGCCGTTCATGGTCCGGTTCTGGCCGCTGCTGTGGCTCGTCGCGTGTGGTGCGCCGCGCAGCGTGACCCCGACTCCGCCGGAGGACTCGGGCGTGCCCGAGGCGCCCGACGCCGCGGTGCCGGACTCCGGCACGCCCGACGCCGGAGTCGTCGCACCCGACGCCGGCGCTCCGCGCCTCGCCATTCGCGCGCCGTGCACCGAGACGCTCGCGCAGGTGCAGGCGGCGACCGCCGACGGAGGAAGCGCGCTCGGCGCCCGACTCGCCTGCGCTCCCGACCAGCTGCTCGCGCAGGGCGACACGTTCTTCCTCTCGTTCCGCACCACGCGCGGCAACGGCCAGCCCGGCGCGTCGACCGCGCGCGTGTTCCTGCCGAAGAACCCGAGGCCCGTGCCGTCGCCGCTCGTGGTCGTCGCGCACCCGTCGGTCGGCATCGCCGACGGCTGTGCTCCGACGCGCGAGAGCGACGGCGTCTTCAGCCTCGCGCTGCCGTGGGTCGAGCGCGGCTACCCCGTGATCGCGCCCGACTACGCCGGCCTCGGCAACCCCGGCACGCACGGCTACGTCGACAACCACGACACGGCGTACTCGGTGCTCGACGCGGCCCGCGCGCTCGAGGCGCTGCTCGAGCCCGGCGCGCTCGACGGCCGGCAGGTGCTGCTCGGCTACAGCGAAGGCGGCGGCGCCGTGCTCGCGTCGCAGGCGCTCGAAGGCACCTACGGTACGTTCGGGCGCCTCACCGCCGTCATCGCGTACGCCCCGCAGTACTTCGTGCGCCTCAACTCGTTCGGGTACGTGTCGATGTTCCGCAGCCCTGACGCGCTCACGGTCGCGCAGGGCTACACGAAGCCGGTGGTCGCGGCGCTGCGGCAGTACGGCTGGTACGAGAACTACGCTGGCGAGGGCCGGGGCGGCGAGGCGTTTCCGGCGGCGGGCCGCGCGGGCACCGTCGACGCGATCGAGCAGCAGTGCATCATCGGGCTCGGAGCGTTTCTGCCGACGCAGCGCACGCGGGTCAGAGACCTGATGGACGACGAGCTGCGCACCACGTTCCTCGCGTGCGTCGACGGAGCCGCCGGGTGCCGCGACCCGGGCAAGCGCTACCACGACGGCCTGGTCGCCGATCTGCTGCGCAACGATCCTTCCGGCGCGCCCGTGCTCGTCGTGCAGGGCATGCTCGACACCGTGATGCCCGTCGGCGAAGAGGCCGCCTGCGTCGTCCCGAAGCTGCGCGCCGACGGCGTCGACCTCACGCTGTGCACCGACGGCGCGGCCGCGCACAACAACATCTTCGACCGCAACGCGGACCTCGCGGTGCAGTGGGGCGAGGCGAAGCTCCAGGGGACCACCGCACCCGGGTGCCAGGCCGCCACGCTGCCGGCGTGCCCCGGGCCCTGACCGGGGAGTTTCATGGCAGGATGTGCGGTTCTCAACAGCGCACCGGGAAATTCCGGCAGCTACTTCCCGGTGTTACGTTCCGAAGCCGCTCCCCATGGCAGAAGGCAGTGAGAAGAAAGCCGAGCGGGCCCAAGGCCCTGAGCTGCGCCTCATCGACAGGCGCGCGTTCGTCGGCTTTCCGGAGCTGAAGGTCGCGCCCGGCGTCGTCGTCACCGACTTCGCGCTGCAGATCCCCGACGTCTCGTTTCCCTTCAACGTCAGCGGCGGCGCCAGCAAGTACCAGCGCAAGAAGCTCGACTTCGGCTTTCTCGAGCTCAGCGTCGACGCCGAGGTGGTCGGCCGCAAGGTGCACGAGCTCGCCGGCAAGCTCGGCGATCTCGACGACCTGAAGCTCCACTTCCGCCCCGGCTACCTCGAGGCCCAGGGGCGCATCCGCGGCCCCGAGCGCGCCGCGCTCACCTTCAAGATCGCCTTCGACGGCGACGGCGACTCGCTCGCCGTCTACCTCTACGACGTCCGCTTCTACGCCTACGCCCCCACGCCCGCCTCCCGCATCCCCGCGCTCGTCAGCGACGCCGTCAGAGAGCTCGAGGTCTTGCCTGAGGTCCAGCGCCGCGGCGCCAACGGCTTCAGCACGCGCCTGCTGCCTCCGCTCGTCGAGGCCGCCGCCGTCGCCCGCGGCTACAAGATGCCGTCGCTCGACAACGCGCGCCTCGTCGAGGCCAGCGTCTCGTCGAAGGGCCTGCGCCTGCGCTTCGCCGCCGGCGGCCTGCCTCCGCCCGCGACCCCCGACGAGGAGCTGCTCCTCACCCTCGAGGGCGCCCGCGCGTTCGCCGACGCCGAAGAGGCGCTCGCCGCAGGGCGCCTGCGCGAGGCCCGCGAGCAGTACCTCAAGCTCGGCGACGCCAACGAGGCGCACCCGTTCGCCGCCGAGCGCCTGCTCACGCTGCTCGTCGCCGACCCCACCGCGCACGAGCTCGCGCTCGACGTCGCCGCCTCGCTCGCCGCCCGCCGCGACAAGAGCGCCACCGCGCTGTGGGCCGAGGCCGTCGTCCGCGAGCGCCGCGGCGAGTTCGCCCGCGCCGCCGAGCGCTACCTCGCGCTGTGCAACCTCGCGCGAAGGAACCAGGAAGAGGCCGGCGCCTTCTTCGCCGCCGAGGCCGGAGCCCGCGCGGGAAGAGATCACGCTCCGCAGATGGCCGCGAAGGCCCTGCACGAGCTGCTCGGCATCCGGCCCGATCACCTGCCGAGCTTGAAGGCGCTCGCCCGCGCCTCCGACCAGGCGAAAGATCGCGCCGGCGCCATGCGCGCCTACCGCCGCCTCGCCGCGCTCGCGCGAGACCCCGCCGAGGCCGCCGACGCCCACGTCCAGCTCGCCCGCCTCGCCGCCCAGACCGAAGACGACGTCGCCGGCGCGCGGCTGCACTGCGAGGCCGCGCTGCGCCTCTCGCCCGATCACCCCGACGCGCTCATGCAGCTCTCCGAGCTCTGCTTCCAGAGCGGCGAGCACCTGCGCGCCATCAAGTCCGTCGACCGCCTGCGCGAGGTCGCCATGGCCCGCCACGAGGTCGACCGCATCGGCCGCGCCAACATGCTCGCCGGCAAGGTCTGGGAGCTCGGCCTCAAGCAGCCCGAGAACGCGCTCCTGCGCTACCGCGAGGCCGCCTCGCTGCTGCCCGGCGAGCCCGAGCCGCTCTACTTCGGCGCCCGCGTCGCGGAAGGCCTCGGCAAGCTCCAGGAGTCGGTCAGCGGCTACCAGCAGGCCATCGAGCTCGCCGGCCCCGCGCCGCGCACCGAAGAGATACGTGTCGCCGCGCACCAGTCGCACCACGCGCTCGCCCGCCTCTACAAGACGAAGCTCGGCGAGCCCGCGCGCGCCCGCGAGCACCTCGAGGCCGCGCTCCAGCTCAAGGCGACAGACCTCGCCGCGCTCGACGAGCTGCTCCCGTACTACCGCGCGAGCGGCAAGGCCGCCGAGCTCGCCGACGCCGCAGAGAAAGCAGCCTCGGTGCTCGAAGACCCGCACCGCCGCGCCGCCCTCTGGGCCGAGGCCGGCGAGCTCTACCGCGGCCGCCTCGCCCAGCCCGAGAAGGCCGACCGCCTGCTCAGCCAGGCGCTCGAGGCCGACCCCAAGAACCGCCTCGCCCTCGAAGGCATGCTCGCGCTCGCCGAGAGCCGGCGCGACGGCGGCCAGCTCTGCCGGTGCCTCAAGGCCCTCGCCGAGCTCAGCGAAGACGCGAAGGAGCGCGTGCGCTACTTCCGCCGCCTCGCCGTCGCCGCGCGCGATCTCGCCTTCGATCTCGATCTCGCCGCCCACGCGTACACCGAGGTGCTGAAGGTCGAGCGCGACGATCTGCCCGCGCTCGGCGAGCTGTGCGCCCTGCAGCGCCGCCGCTCCGACTGGGCCGGCCTCTCGTGGGCCCTCGAGCAGCGCGCGATCGCCGCGGAAGGCGCAGGCGACAAGCGCCTCGCCGCCGCCGCGCTGCGCGAGCTCTCGAACGTGCAGGAGGCCCGCCTCGGCCGCGCCGGCGAGGCCCTCGTCGCCCTCGAGAAGGCCGCCCGCCTCTTCCCCGAGGCCAACACGCTGCTCGAGCTCGCGAACCTGAGCCTGCGCTGCGAGCGGCCGCTCAACGCCCGCCGCGCGCTCGAAGACGTGCTCGCGCTCCTGCCGAAGCACGCCGCCCCCGAGCGCCTCGCCGAGGTCCGCGCGCGACTGGGCCGCGCCTGCGATCTGCTCGGCGACAAAGACGGCGCCCGCGAGAACTACGGCATGGCCTTCCCGCTCCGGCGGCTCGACGACGAGCTCGCCGGCCGCCTCGAGCAGCTCTACGAAGAGGGCGGCAACGTGCCTGAGCTCACCGACCTGTGGGCCTCGCGCGCCCAGGCGCTGCTCCAGGCCGGGCGCGGCGGCGACGCCGCTCCGCTGTTCTTCAAGAGCGCCCAGGCGCTGCTGCGCGCGGGCGACACGCCGGGCGCGGTGCTGCGCCTGTCGGCCGCGCTCGACGCCGCTCCCACCGGCGAGCGCGCCGCCGAGGCGCTCGAGGCGATGGCCGAGCTCGAGCTCAACCGCGGCGAGAAGCTCGAGGCCGCGAAGCTGTTCGCGCGCCGCGCCGCGCTCGAGAAAGAGGCGCGCCCCGCCGCCCGGCTGTTCTTCCGCGCCGCGACGCTCGCGGTAGGCACCGCCCGCGAAGAGGGCTACCTGACCAGCGCGCTCTCGCAAGACATCTCGTTCATCCCCGCGCGCCTGCGCCGCGCCGAGCTGCAGCTGCAGTCGGACCCGAAGACCGCGCTCGTCGATCTCGAGGCGGTGCTCGAGGCCGACCCGAAAGACCCCGACGTCGCCGGCGCGCAGCTCGATCGCCTCGCGCTGCTCCGCAAGGCCGGCTTCGCGGCGCTCGCGTCGGGCCAGCTCGACTCTGGGAGGCGCCTGCTCGCGCTGTACGTCGCGCAGAAGCCCGACGACGTCGAGGCCACGCTCGAGCTCGCGAGCCTGCACCGCAAGAGCGGCGCGCTCGAGTCGCTCGTCGACCTGCTCGCCGAGCTCTGGCCGCGCCTCGACGGCCCGCAGCGCAAGGCCGCCCGCAAGGAGTACGCCGAGGGCTCGCTCACGCTCGGCCGCGCCGACGCCGCGATCGAGGTCTTGCGCGCGATGCTCGCCGACGACCCGCAAGACGTCTGGGCCGCCACGAAGCTCCTCTCGCTGCTCCCCGCCAGCGAGGACACCACCCGCGAGCGCAGCGCGCTCATCTCGCGCCTCATCGACGTCGCGAAGGGCGAGGAGCGCGTGCAGCTCCTCACCCGCCGCAGCGAGCTGCACCAGCAGATGGGCGACCTCATCGCCGCGCGCGCCGATCTCGTCGACGCCGCGCAGCTGAGCCAGGCGCCCATCTGGCTGTACCAGAAGCTCGCGGCCTTGAGCCGCTCGACGCGCGACGAGGCCGGCGAGATCACCGCGCTCAAGATGGTGCTCGACGCGGTGGGCCCGCAAGACCGGTTCCCCATCGAGACGCTCGAGCGCTTCATCGAGCTCGCGCGCTCGCGCCAGTCGGCCGGCGACACCACGAGCGCCCGCGAGGCGTTCGAGGCCGCGACGAAGCACGCCGCCGTGCTGCAGCCCGCCGCGCGCCACGAGGTCTGGTACGGGCTCGCCCGCACCGCGCTGAGCAGCGGCGACCGCACGCGCGCCGAAGCCGCGCTGCTCGAGGCCTCGAAGGCCGGCCCGGCTCCGGGCCGCGTCTCGGCGCTGCTCGAGCGCGCCCAGCTGCTCGAGAACCGCGAGGCGAAGGCCGACGCCGTGGCCGCGTACGAGGCCGCCCTCGCGCTCGCCCCGCGTCACCCGCAGGCGACCGACGGCCTCAAGCGCAACCTGCGCGCCGTGCAAGACTGGGAGGGCCTCGCCGAGGTGCTCGCCGCCGAGGCCGCTGCCGCTCCGAAGGCGAAGGCCGCGCCGCTCTACCGCGAGCTGTTCCACCTCTACGTCGAGCAGCTCGGCGCGAAGGGCCCGGCGGAGGCCGCGCTGCGCAAGGTCGTCTCGCTCGACGAGGGCGATCTCTCGGCGCGCGCACACCTCGCCTCGATTCTCGCCGAGCGCGGCGAGCTCGAAGAGTCGACGAGGCTCATCGAAGAGGCCGCCGCCGGCATGGGCGACGCCGACGCCGCGCGCCTGATGCGCGAGGGCGCCGCCACCGTGCGCAAGGCCGGCGATCGCGACACCGCGCTCCGCCTGCTCCGCAAGGCGCACGAGCGCGAGAGCGCGAAGGGCCCCGCGCTCGCCGAGCTCGCCGAGCTGCTCTACCTGAACGGCGCCGTGAAGGAAGCGCTGCCGCTCCAGCAGGCCGTCGCGAACGCGGCGCGCTTCGACGACGACCCGGAAGGCGCCGAGGTCGCGCTGCTGCGCCTCGCCGATCTCGCCGAGCAGGCGAAGGACCCCGGCCTCGCCGAGACCGCCCTGCGCCGCGTCGTGAGAGAGCGCCCGCTCTCGCAAGCAGCCGTCGAGCGCCTCGCCGGCCTCGTCGCTCCCAAGAGCCCGCGCGAAGCGCTCGGCATCCTCGCCGACTGGGCCTCGCAGCTCACGAAGTCTCCGAGAGCCGAGCAGCTGCTGCTCTCTCTCGCGCGCCGCGCCAAGACCGAGGTCGCCGACGTCGAGCTCGCCTCGAAGCTGTACGGCAAGGCCGCCGAGGTCGCCGAAGACTCGCTGCTCATTCGCGCCGAGCGCGCCGAGCTCCTGCGCGAGAGCGGCAAGAGCGGCGACCTCATGCAGGAGCTGCTCGAGATCGCGCAGGCGCGCCACGCCGCCGGCGACGTCGAGGGCGCGCTCGAAGCGTGGGAAGAGGAGGCCGGCCTGGCCGAGGGGCTGTCTCGTGTCGACGAGGCGCTGCGCACCATTCAGGCGATGGCCGAGGTCTGCGAAGAAGAGGGCATGGTCTCTCGCGCCGCCTCGCTCATGCGGCGCAAGGCCGAGCTGCTCACCGACTCGAAGCTCGACCTCGAGGGCGCGCAGGAGGCGCTCGAGAAGGCGTGGGACCTCAGCGAAGACGTCGCCACCACCCGCCTCGGCATGGCGCTCGCCGCCCGCCGCAGCGATCGCGACGCCCAGATCGACTGGCTCGAGCGCGCGATGAAGAGCATGGAGGCGCCGCCCGAGCGCGCGGCCGCCTTCGTCGAGCTCGCGAAGCTGCACCTCGGCGGCGAGGTCGACGCGGCGCCGCTGTACGCGCCGGATCAAGCCGAGGCCGCCCTGAAGGAAGCGCTGAAAGAGGTCCCCGGCCACGCCGCAGCCGAGGCCGCGCTCGTCGGCCTCTACGAGCGCCAGGAGCGCCTCGTCGACGTCGCCGCCTACTACGAAGAGACCGCCGCCCGCGCGAAGACGACCGCCGAGCGCGCGCGCCTGTTGCTCAAGGCCGCCGAGCTCTACAAAGACCGCGCGAACAAGCCGCACGAGGCCGCCGCCGCGCTGCTCGCCGCGCGCTCTGCGAACCCCGACGACGCCGAGCTCACCGCGAAGGTCGCCGACCAGCTCCACGCGCTCGGCCGCGTGAGCGACGCCGCCGACTTCGACGCGCTGCTGCTCGAGTCGAACCCCTTCCACCCTGCGTTCGAGCGCCACAAGAGGTACCTGCAGAAGACCAGCGACGAGCAGGCGCTCGCCATCTTGCTGATGCGCCGCGCCGAGGCCGAGGTCGGCGAGGCCGCCGCCGCCACCTGGCTCGAGGCGTCGCAGGCGTTCACGCGCGCCGGCGCCCCCGAGCGCGCGCGGCTGTGCGAAGACCGCGCGTTCGAGGCCGCTCCGACGAACGACGAGGCGTTCGAGGCCCTGAAGGTCCGCGCGGCGAACCAGCCGCGGCGCCTCGCCGATCTGCTGCAGGCGCGCGCCCGCGCGAAGCCCGAGGAGGCCCCGAAGCAGCTGCGCGAGCGCGCCGTCGTGCTGCAGGCCGCGCGCGAGTCGCTCGCCGCCGCGGCCGCGTGGGACGACTACCTCGCCGTCGAGCCGAACGACCTCGAGGCGCTCGAGGAGCGCGGCGAGCTCGCCTCGGAGGCGGGTGGCGCGAAGTCGGCGCAGCCGTTCGATCGCAGGCTCGTGCAGCTGGGCGGCGACAAGCTGCCGAAGCCGCTGCGCCGCAAGGTGTGGATGCGCCTCGGCACCGCGGCGCTCGAGTCCGAAGCGTTCAGAGACGCGGCCGACGCGTTCGAAGGCGCGTTCGAGCTCGAGCCCGGCGGCGAGAAGGGCTCCGAGGCGCTCAGCCTGCTCGCCGAAGCGGCGAGCCGCGCCCGCGACACCGCGCGCCTGTACCAGACGACGCTGCGGCTCGCGGAGCGGGCAGAAGGGCCGGAGGTCGAGGCGCTCTACCGCCGCGCCGCCGCGCTGTACGACGACCCCCAAGAGGTCATCGACGCGCTCGCGTGGCTCTCGAAGAACCGGCCCGCCGAAGAAGACATCTACGAGCGCACCCGGCGCGCGCTCAAAGGCCTCGGCCGCCTCGGCGAGCTGCTCGAGCTGCACGAGCGGTACGCCGGCGCCTCGGGGGGCACGAAGGGCGCGAGCGCGCTGCTCGAGGCCGCCGAGCTCGCCGAGACCGAGCTGAAAGACGAGAGCAAGGCCGCCGACCTGCGCGTCGAGGCGAGCCGGCTCGACCCCGACAACGTCGTCGCGCTCGCCGCCGTCGTCCAGGAGCAGCGGAAGAAGAGCGACGAGGCCGGGCTCCTCGCCTCGCTGCCGCGCCTCGCCGAGGCGCTCACCGGCGAAGACGACGAGACCGCGAACGCGTTGCGGCTCGAGCTCGCGGCCCTGCTCGAGAAGCGCGGCGAGCTCGCCGCGGCGCGCGTGACGCTCGGCGCCATTCGCACCGCCGGAGCGTCCGCTCCCGGCTACGCCGCCGCCCTCGAGGGGCTCGAGCGCATCCTCAAGAAGCAGAACAACACCGCCGCGCTCGCCGACGTGCTCGCCGCCCGCGCCGAGCTCGCGAACGCCGATCAGCGCTCGCAGCTCCTGCTCCGCGCTGCGTACGCCGCGAAGGCCGCCAACGATCTCGTGAAGGCCGTCGAGCTCACGCGCTCGGCGCTCTCGACGCGCGCGACCTCGCAGGGCCTGCTCCTGCTCGCCGACCTCTCGCGCGGCGCCGGCCAGCTCGGCACCGCCGCCAGCGCGCTCGCCCAGGCCGCGATGCTGTCGGAGGCCGGCGAGCGCCCGAAGCTGCTGCTCGAGGCCGCCGAGACCTGGGAGGCCGCCGGCGAGAAGGACGAGGCGCTCGGAATCCTCCAGCGCATCCAGCGCGAGCACCCCGACACGTTCACGCGCGCCGGCCTCGCCACGCGCTTCCTGAAGCTCGGCGCGAAGCGGCTCGCGCTCGACACCGCGTTCGCGCCCGCGATGGAGGCCCAGGACTTCGACGAGGCCCTCGAGTGGGCCGACGCCGCCGAAGACGACGCCCGCATCGACGAGGCGCTCTGGGAGCTCGCCTCGCGCGACGGCGCCGGCAAGCACGCCACCCGCCTCGCCGAGCGCCTGCGCAAGGCGAACGACCTCGACCGCATCGCGAAGCTGGCGCGCACGCTCGGCAAGAGCGGCGGCGATCTGTGGATGGAGGTGTTCCTCGAGCGCGCCGACGCCACGGCCCTCGACGAGCTCACGAAGCTCGGCCAGCTCGAGCGCGCGCACGAAGAGGTGCTCGGCTCGCCCAAGCCCGCCCTGCTCGAGGCGCTGCTGCCGAAGGCCGACCAGCTCCCGGTGCCCGCGCAGCTCGCGCTGTTCGAGGCGGTCGCGCAGGCCTCGCCGGCGAAGCGCCCGTTGATGCTGCGCGAGCTCGTGAAGCTGTACGAGCCCGCCGAGCGCTGGGCCGACGCCGCGAAGGCGCTCGGCGAGCTGGCCGCGGTGGAAGACGACGCGGCGGCGCGCCGCGATCTGCAGCTCGAGCGCGCGAAGCTGCTCGACGAGAAGCTGAACCGCGCCGACCTCGCGCGCGACGCGTACGAGCAGGCGCTCGCCGACGACGAGAACAGCGCCGCCGCGGTGAAGGCGCTCGTGAAGCTGTACGCCGCCGACGGCGGCGAGCTGTTCACGAAGCTGGCGGACAAGCTCTCGGCGCTCGAGGGAGCCGAGGCGCTCGAGCCGTACCGCGCTCCGCTCGCCGCCGCCTACGAGGCGCAGGGCCGGAAGAAGGAAGCGCTCGCGATGCTCTCGGGCCTGCCCGAGTCGCCCGAGAACCTGCAGCGCCGGGCGACGCTCGCCGCGGACCTCGGCCTCAAGGGCGAGGCCATGCAGCTGAAGGAGCGCATCTCGACCACGCCCGCCGAGCGCCGCGAGGTGCTGACCGGCTACCTCGAGGCCGAGCTCGTGCCGTTCGCGGCGCGGCTGGGCGAGGCGATGCGGGTCGACGGCGAGCTCGACGCGAAGACGTCGCGCCTGCTCGCCGAGCGGCTCGCGCCGACGGAGCAGGGCGCGAAGCTCGCCTCGAAGGTGTGGCCGGGGCTCCTGCTAGAGCGCGTCGCCGATGCCGACGGGTGGACGCTCTATGGCGAGGCGCTGCGCCTCACGGGCCGCGAGAGCGATGCGGGCCTGGCCGACGGCTTCGGCGCGGCGCTGACCGCGAGCGACGCGGCCTCGCCGATCATCCGCCCGCAAGCCGTCGACGCGCCCGGCGCCTACCGCTTCCCCGAGCTGCCCGACGGGCTCATGCCGGTGACCGAGAAGAACATGCCGCGCCTGTCGCTCGCGCTCTACGACGCGCTCGAGGCGCTCGGAGCGAAGGGCATGACGGTGGCCCTCGACCCGATGGGCGGCGTGGAGGCGTGGCAGGGCGCTCCGCAGGTGCTCGTGCTCGGCGCCGGAGCGCTGGCGGTGTTCGGCCCGAGCGAGCTGACGTACCTGCTCGCGCTCGCGATGGCGCTCGGCGAGAACGGGCAGCAGCTGCGCCGGCCCGGCGACGTCGAGGGCCTCGAGGAGGCCGCGGCGGCGGCGTTCGAGGCGTACCCCGTCTCGCTGGCGGCGGGCCGCGTGCTCGCTCACCTCGACGGCCGCGTGCGCGGCGGAGATCCCTCGGGCGTCAAGCTCAACGAGCTCTTGCCCCAGAGCACGGCGTTCGAGGCGGTGGCGAAGAAGGCGATCGCGATCCTCGAGGGCTGAGCCTCAGCGCGGCGTGATCGGCAGCCCGCGGCGCTCGCGCGACACCCGCACCTGCTCCGCGATCTGGTTCGCGAGCGGCGCGTAGTTGTTCGTGCCGTTCATCCCGATGCTCAGGCCCATGAAGTTGCGGAACACCTCGGTGAAGTTCGTGTTGCTCAGCACCGCGGTGCCGTCGACGCCCTGTCCGCGCATGCGCGAGGCGACGGCCGCCATCGCAGGGCTCGTCATCCCGAGCGCGGAGACCGCGGTTCGGCCGAGGCTGTTGGCCCTGAACGCGCCGTTCGCGTTGAACAGCGCCGGGTGGATGCTGATGAAGTGGTGGAAGACGTCGCCCGCGCCCTGCCGGCGGTACAGCTCGATGGCCGCGCGGTGCAGCGACTCCCGCATCGACTCGCTGTAGGTGCGTGTGGTCTGGTCGTAGCGCGACTCGCCGCGCTGAAACTGGGCCTGCATGCGGACCATGCGCCGCCACTCGCCGGCGGCCGAGGGGTCGACGCGCGCCATCTGCTCGTAGAAGTCGGGGCGGCCGATGTGCTGCCGCAGCAGCTGGACGTTCTGTTGGCGCCTCGCCGAGTTGACGCGCATTGCCGCGCGGGCGGCGCGAATGGTCGGGCTGAAGCTGCTCTCGGGCACGGTGGTGATGCGGTCGGGCCGGCGGGCGATGGGGGCGGTGGCCATGTGAGGGCTACGTACGGCCGCACCCGGCGTTTCGGATTTCGAGCGCTGGCGCGCGCATTCCTCGAGCGACAGGCACAGCTGGCGCAACCTTGGGCCGAACCCGGTGTTGGAGCCGCCATGACTCGGACCCTCGTCTGCGCTCTCGTGGTGGTGGTCGGGTGTGGGCAGCCGCCGGCGGCCGGCGACGCCGGCACGGCGGGGGGCGCCACCGCGGGCGGCTCGACCGGCGGCGGCGGCGAGGCGGGCGGCACAGCCGGTGGGGGCAGCGCCGGCGGAGCCGACTCGGGCACGCCGCCCGACTGCACGCGCCACGAGGTGCGCGAGGTCATGATTCCCACGCGCGACGCGAAGCAGCTCGCCGCGTTCGTGCGCGCCCCGGTCGACCCCGCCTGCAGGCTGCCGGCCGTGCTCATCCAGACGCCCTACGGCAAAGACGCCGCGAAGGCGCTCTGGTTCGGCGACGGCGGCACCGAGCCGCTGTTCGCGTCGACCGACTACGCCTTCGTCGTCGAAGACTGGCGCGGCTTCTTCGGCTCCGCCGCCGCCCGCGTGCCCGGCATGCAGCCCTACGCGGAAGACGGCTACGACACCGTGGAGTGGATCGCCGCCCAGCCGTTCAGCGACGGCAACGTCGGCACCTGGGGCGTCTCGGCGCTGTGCCAGCAGCAGTACCGCACCGCGGTGCAGAGGCCCCCGCACCTGAAGGCGGCCGTGCCGATCTTCTGCCAGATGAACCAGACGTACGATCAGTACTACCCGGGCGGCGTGCTGCGGCGCGAGTACTACGCCTTCATCTCGACGTACTTCGGAGCCGCGGCGGTCACCTCGGCTCCGTACCGGACCCTGTTGTGGACGGTCGCCGAAGCGGCGCTCAACCCTGCGAACGTCGACGTGCCGATGCTGCTCGTGGCCGGCTGGTACGACCTGTTCCCTTCAGGCCAGCTCGGCACCTGGAGCCAGCTCCAGGCCTCTTCGCCGAAGTCCGCCGATCACCGCCTGATGATCGGCGACTGGATCCACTTCGCCACCGGCGGCGAATCGGCGGGCGGGCGCGCGCTCACCCCCGACGAGCTGCGCTGGGTCGATCAGCCCCGGCAGATTCAGCGCGACTCGCTCGCGTTCTTCGACCTGCACCTGCGCGGGCGCACCTCGGGCCCCGCGGCGCAGTGGCCGAAGGTCCGCTACACGCGCAGCGGGGTGTGGCAGTCGGCCGCGGCGTGGCCTCCGCCGTCGGCGCCGCGCGACTTCTTCCTCGCCCCTGGCGGCAGGCTCGCCCCCACGGCGCCCGATGCCGGGCAGCAGACCTTCACGTACGCGCCGCTCGACCCCTCGCCCACGCGCGGCGGAGGCACGCTGCTGCCGGCGCTGCTCCACGGGCCGCAGGAGCAGGCGGCGATCGCGGCGCGCTCCGACGCGGTGACGTTCGAGAGCGCCGCGCTCACCCAGCCGCTGAACATCGCCGGGCCGCTCGCGCTCCACCTCGAGGTGTCGACGAACGTGGCCGACACCGACTTCACCGCGCGCCTCACCGACGTCTCGCCCGACGGCGGGCAGCTGCTCATCGCCGAGGGCGTTCGCCGCCTCAAGCTGCGAGGCAGCTACGCGGCGCCGCAGGCCGTCGCCGCCGGAGCCCGCTACGGGCTCGACGTGCCGTTCACCTCCGACCTCGCGTACACGTTCGAGGCCGGTCATCGCGTCGGGCTGATCGTCAGCTCGAGCAACTTCCCCCGCTTCGATCGCAACCCGAACACGGGCGCCGACTTCTTCCCCGACGGCGGCGCGCCGGTGGCCGACGCGATGAACACCCTCTACCTCGACGGCGCCGCGAAGCTCACGCTGCCGGCGTCGCCGTAGCCCTCGACAGGCGCAGGCGGCTCCGAAGGCGGCGCAGCCCGTCGAGCTCGGCCCGACACGCGCGGCTGGACGTGAAGCCCGGCTACTTCTTCTTCTTCTGCCCGAGCTCCGCGAGGTCGTCGATGTCGACCTCGAGCAGGCCGCTCGTGCCCGTGTTCTCTTTCGCGAGGAACATGCACGTCATGCCCGTCACGCCGCTCAGGTCGATCTTCCCGGAGTGCTTCAGCGGGTACCACACGTACTTCTTGTTGATGGGCTTCGGCTTCGGCGAGTCGTGGATGCACAGCACGTTCAGCGGCACCTGGTTCATCACCCGCGGCCCGTCGGCGCGCAACACCATCACGTACTGGTGATCGGGAGCCAGCCCTTCGACCTTGAGCACGTCGGTGCTCGCGGGGGCGAGCGTGTGCTCCTCGCCGTTGAACGTCGCGAACCGCTCGGGGATGTACTTCGAGATGCGGATGTTGATCGAGATCTTGCCCTTGTTGTCGCTCGGGTCGTCGTCGAACACCCACGCGTACAGCTTCGTCGCGTTCCTCACCGTCTTCGTCGACGGCGACAGGTAACCGAAGCGCTCCTTCGGGTCGACCTTCTCGCCCTCGAGGTAATACATGATCATCGACGTCCGCCCGAGCTTCGGCCCCAGGTCCACCGAGCCGCTCGTCGTCAGCATGTACGCAGTCTCGGGCTCCAGATCGAGCTCGAACACCTTGTACTGGCCCAGCGGCAGCGTGTGGTACTGCGGCCAGATCGAGAAAGATCTCATCGGCCACTTGTAGACGCGCTTCACGTCTGCGTCGTAGACGATGCCCGCGTCGACCGCCTCCTCCGTCACCGGCCCCGTGTTGGCCTTCGGCAGCGTCGGCACCACCGGCACCACCGGCTGATCTCCGTCGATCGGCACCAGCTGCGCCTCGACGTGCACCTGCCGGTTGCCGCTGATCGTCACCCGCTTCGTCCACGGCCGGTAGCCGTCGAGCTGCATCGCGAACGTGTACGTGCCCTCGAGCAGCATGCCGTCCATCGGCGCCTTGCCCACCGGCTTGCCGTCGATCGCGATCTCCGCCCCCGGCGGCACGCTCGTCGCCCACACCGGCGTCTTCGGAGCGAAGTTGTTCGCGCTCTTCTTCTCGCCGCCGAACATGATGGTCAGCCCCGCGACCACCACGAACAGAATGCCCGCGCCGATGCCGATCATCTTCACGGCCTTCGCCCGCGCCGCCGCCTTCTCGGGCGAGTCGAGCGACAGCGCCGTCTTCTGCTGCGCCCCCGACATGCGCACTCCGGGCGGCAGCGGAGCCGGGCCGTCTTCGTTCGACGTCACCGGCTCGCCGTCGTCTTCCCCCGTGTCCGACGGGTTGCCCGGGTCGAACCGCGTGTCCGGCACCTGCGTCGGCGCACCCCCCGCCGTCGCCGCCTGCACCCGCGTGCTCGGCACCTTCTTGCGGTCGGAGCCCGGCTTCGCCACCGTCGGCGCCGGCTCGATCACCGGGTGCTTGCCCGACAGCGCCTTGCGCTTCCCCGTCGCCGTCCGCGGAGGCGGCGCGCTCCCGCTCGCCGCCGCTGCTTCGTCGGTCGCGAGGTGCGGCTTGCCGTCGAGCACGTCGCGGAACCCCGGGCGGATCTCGGCCGGCCGCCCGGCCGCCTTCAGGTCCTCCTCGAACAGCACCGACATCATCGACTGCAGATCGCTGCGGTGAACGTCGGGGTACAGCTGGTTCGCGAGCGCGCTCAGCGCCTGCCCCATCTCGCGCGCCGTGCGGAAGCGCGCGTTGCGGTCGAGCGCGAGCCCCTTCAGGATCAGCTGCTCGAGCTCCTGCGGCACCTCGGGGTTCAGCGACGACGGCAGCGGGAAGTCGCCGGTGAGCAGCGCCCGCATCACCTCGACGAACTCGCCCTCGTAGGGCCGCCGCGCGCACAGCATCTCGTACAGCACCACCGTCGCCGCGTAGACGTCGGTGCGCGCATCCATCGTGCGGTCGGCCCGCGACTGCTCCGGCGAGAAGTACGGGTACTTCCCCTTCACCATGCCCGTCGCCGTCTGCTTGCCCGTCATCGTCGACTTCGCGATGCCGAAGTCGACCAGCTTCACCTCGCCCTGCCAGCTGATCAGCACGTTCTCGGGCGAGACGTCGCGGTGCACCAGGTTCATCGGCTTGCCGTTCTCGTCCGTCCGCGTGTGCGCGTAGTAGAGCGCCTCGCACATCTCGACCGTGATGAGCAGCGCCAGCGGCACCGGCAGCACCTGGTAGCCCTTGCGCCGCGCCCGCTTCAGCACGTGCGACAGCGACTGGCCGTCCACCAGCTCCATCGCGATGAAGTACCGGCCGTCGATCTCTCCGAAGTCGAACACCTGCGCGATGTTCGAGTGCGTCAGCGTCGCCGAGAGCTTGGCCTCCTCGACGAACATCTCGACGAACTCGTTCTCTTCGGCCAGGTGCGGGTGAATGAGCTTCAGCACCACCGGCTTCTTCATGCCCGCCGCCGCGTGCATGAACGCCTTGTAGGTCACGGCCATGCCGCCAGACGCGAGCTTGCTCACGAGCTCGTATTTCCCGAAGGTGGTGGCGCTCATGGGGGCAGCTTGCGGAGCATACTCCGCAGGTTACGGAGGGGTAATCTAAGCGAGTCACGTTGCCGCAGCCCGGCCCTCCCGTTACCTCGCCCTGGGACGGATGGACCCATGGGCACAGTGATTTCAGCATCAGCGGCTCCCACCAACGACGTCGTCGCGCACACGCTCCACTGGCTCGCGGTGCTCCTCGAGATCGACGGCGGCCCCTCCGACCGCATCGAGGCCTACCGCCAGGCCGCGCTCACCGTGAAGGAGCTCGACCAGCCCGTCGCCGACCTCGTTCGCGCGCTGGGCCCGAAGGCGCTCGAGAGCCGCGGCGTGACAGCGCCGATCGCCGCCATGCTCGACGAGTGGCTCCACACCGGCAAGCTGCCCGTCGTGCTCGACAGCAGCCGCCGCCAGGCCGGGCTGTGGCCCGCGCTCACCAGGGCCCTGTACGGCGCCCTCGGCATCGAGACGAAGCCGCGCAAGAAGTCGGACCTGAGGCGCCCCGGCCATGGCACCTTCCATCACGCCGTCTGGGAGAGCTGGAACTAGCCCGTACCCGTAGCGCCGCAGACCACAGTGGCGCGGGCGCGCGCAGCGCACTCCAAAGCCCCTGGGAACGCCAAACCGGCGCGCGCACGTGGCTTCACCGCGGCACGCCGGATGCTGTGGCGCCGGTGCATGGAAGCGCGAGCCACCGTTCCGCTGCGCCGGGCCCGCAAGCGCGAGGGCGTCGCCTGCGGCTCGCTTCCGCCGCCGCTGCCCCTCAGGGGAGCCGCACGCGACCCGGGCGCGCGCGCGCTGCTGCTGCGTTCGCTCGGGCTCCACGAGCAGCAGGTCGAGCTCGCGAAGCTCGACATCGCGCGGGTGCGCCGCGAGCTCTCCGCCGTGGTGGTGTCGGTGGAGGCGGTGCGCGGCAGCCTCGACCGCCTCGCCCTCGACGCCGAGGCACAGGGCCTGACGCCGCGCCTGCAGCGCCTTCAGCGCCGGCTCGTCGTCGAGCTGCAGGAGCGCCGCCGCATCGAGGCCGACCGCCGCGAGACGCTGCTCGCCTGCGAGCGGAAGCTGCAGCACTTCCAGCAGTGCGCCGCGAGCACGCGGCTCAAGCTGAGCGCCGTCGCCGCCTGAGGGCTTCGTCCGTGCTAGACGCGAGCGCGCATGCACCGCGCACTCCTCTGTCTGACGCTGCTCGCCTGCCAGTCGGCTCCGCAACCCAGGCCCGACGAAGAGAAGCCCGCTCCGAAGCCCGAGCCCGCGCCTCCTCCTCCCGAACCTGCGCTCGAGGCCCCGAAGCTGAAGCTCCCCGCCGGCGCGCGCCCGCTCGCGCAGTCGCTCGACCTCCAGGTCATCCCCGGCGAAGACACCTTCAGCGGCACCGCGGTCATCGACGTCGAAGTCACCGAGGCCCTCGAAGTCCTCTGGCTCAACGCCACCGAGCTGAAGCCCACCTCCGCCACGATCGGCGGAGCGCCCGCGAAGCCGAAGGTCGTCGGTGACCACCACCTCGCGCTCATCCCGAAGCAGCCGCTCGCGCCCGGCAAGACGACGGTGAAGATTCAGTTCACCGGCCCGCTCTCGCGCAAGAACAACGGCGGCCTCTTCCAGCTGAAGGAAGGCGACCACAGCTACGCGTACACGCACATGGAGCCCATCGACGCCCGGCGCGCCTTCCCGTGCTTCGACGAGCCCGCGTTCAAGATCCCGTGGGCCGTCACGCTCCGCCACAAGCCCGACCACCTCGCGTTCTCCAACCAGCCGATCGCCTCGACCGCCGACGAGGGCGGCCTGAAGGTCACCACCTTCAAGCCCACGCTCGCGCTGCCCAGCTACCTCGTCGCCATGGCCGTCGGCCCGTTCGACGTCGTCGACGGCGGCAGGTGGGGCAAGAACAAGGTGCCCCTCAAGCTGATCACCCCGAAGGGCAAGGCCCCCGACGCCCGCTACGCCGTCGAGGTCACCGGCCCCATCCTCGAGCAGCTCGAGGCGTACTTCGGCATCCCCTACCCGTACGAGAAGCTCGACAGCATCTCGCTGCCCGTGAACATCGGCGCGATGGAGAACCCCGGCCTCGTCACCTACGGCCACCAGCTGATGCTCGCGCGCGTCGCCGAAGACACGCCGGGCCGCCAGCGCGCGTACTCCTCGGTCTGCGCGCACGAGCTCGCGCACCAGTGGTTCGGCGACCTCGTCACCATGGCGTGGTGGGACGACCTCTGGCTCAACGAAGCGTTCGCGACGTGGATGACCACGAAGGTCATCGCCGCGTGGCGCCCGAAGTGGGACGCCGACGTCTCGGCCGTCGCGCGCCGCAGCGGAGCGCTCGGCAGCGACGGCCTCCAGAACGCGCGCCAGGTGCGCCAGCCCATCACCTCGAACGACGACATCGTCAACGCGTTCGACGGCATCACGTACGGCAAGGGCGCCTCGGTCATCTCGATGTTCGAGAGCTGGGTCACGCCCGCAGCCTTCCAGCGCGGCGTGAAGCGCTACCTCGAGCAGCACGCGCACGGCAACGCGACCGCCGCCGACTTCCTCTCGGCCATCTCGCAGGAGGCGGGGAAAGACGTGTCCGCTCCGTTCGCGACGTTCCTCGACCAGCCGGGCGCTCCCCGCGTGGCGATGGAGCTCGTCTGCCAGAAGGGCGGCGCCGCGAAGCCGGTGCTGAAGCTCTCGCAGCGGCGCCACCTGCCGATCGGCTCGAAGGCCGAGCCCGCGAAGACGTGGTCGGTGCCCGTCTGTGTCCGGTACTCCGTCAAGGGCAAGCAGGAGCGCGCCTGCACGCTCCTCGGCGCCGCCACCGGCGAGCTGCCGCTCCCCGGCGCGAAGGCGTGCCCCGACTGGGTCCTGCCGAACGATCAGATGCAGGGCCACTACCGCGCGTCGCTGACCGGCGCCGCCGATCTGCCGTCGCTGCTCACGAAGGCGCGCAAGGACCTGAGCATCGCCGAGCGCGTCGGAGTGCTCGGCGACATGAGCGCGCTGATCGGCAGCGGCGACCTCGACCTGAGCGCCGCGCTCACCACCGTGCCGCTGATCGCCGGCGAAGAGAACCGCCACCTCGTGAACGCGGCGATGGGCTTCGCGTGGACGCTGAACGACGTCGTGGTGCCCGACGCGCTGCGCCCGAAGGCCGAGGCCTTCATCCGCCACCACTTCGGCTCGCGCGCGAAGAAGCTCGGCCTGCAGGTGCGGCCCGCCGACGACGAAGACACGCGGCTCTTGCGGCCCGGGCTCGTCAGCCTCGTCGCGCGCGAGGGCAAGGAGCCCGGCCTGCGCAAGCAGGCGCTCGAGCTCTCGGCGATGTGGCTCGCCGATCGCAAGTCGGTGCACGGCGACCTCATCGACACCGTGCTCAGCATCGCGGCCGACACCGGCGACCCGGCGCTGCACGGCGCGCTGCTCGACGCGGTGAAGGTCGAGAAAGACCGCGCCGACCGCAACCGCATGCTCGGAGCGCTCTCGGTGTTCCGCGAGGCTCCGCTCGTCAAGGCGCAGCTGCCGCTCGCGCTCGGCGCCGAGGTCGACCCCCGCGAGGCGATGCGGCTCGTCTGGGGCGCGGCCGGCGACTTCCGCACCCGCGATCTCGCCGTCGAGTTCGTCGAGAAGAACTGGGACGCGCTGATCGCGCGGCTCCCGAAGGACTCGGGCGCCGGCCTCGTCTTCGTGGCGGGCGGTTACTGCGACGAGCGCCCGCGCGACGACGCCCGCGCGTTCTTCGACGGCCGGTCGACGAAGTACATGGGCGGGCCGCGCAACTTCGCGATCGCGTTCGAGGGCATCGACCTGTGCATGGCGTACCGGGCGCGGCAACGCCCCGTCGTGACGGCGTTTCTGGAGAAGTGGAAACCCTGAAAGCAGTCGGTGGCCGGTGGTCGGTGGTCGGTGGTCTCCTCGAGGTGAGGCTTCGCAGGACACACCGGTCGGAGCCTGACTTCCGATGAAGGGGTGACCGGGTCCCCCCGATAACCCGGCATGTCGTTCAAGCCGGTGATCACCGCCCCGTTCGCTCCGGCCGCCGTGCTCGCCCTGGCGCGCACACCCCAGGGCGAGGCGGCGCTGAGGGCCACGGCGAAGGCCCTGAAGGCGCGCGGCCCGCTCGACGCCGAGCAGCAGCGTGTCCTGGCGCAGGTCGAGCTCGCGACGTGGCGGCCCGACAGCGGGCTGCAGGTGCAGGGCGCCGCGGATCAGCTCTCTGCATTCCGCACGATGGTGCGCCGCGCGATGCTGCAGTCGCCCGCCTTCGCGCGCGTGGTGCGGGACATCGAGGCCGACCCCGCGCACCCGGTGAAGGTGACGCTCGTTCGCGGAGCGCCCGGGCCGCTCGACGCGTTCGGAGCGCGCACCCTCGACCTCCAGGATCTCGACGCCCTGCCGGCGTCGCCGGGGCCCGCGTTTCCCGAGCAGACCACGCAGGGCGCGATGCTCACGCACCTCCTGCAGGAGCGACGCCTCGCCGCCCTCGGCTACGACCGCGACACCTCGCACGCGTTCGCAATTCGCGCCGAGAACGCCTTCCGCCGCGACCTCGGCCAGAAGACGATGCGCATCGACGCGCCGGGGAAGGACGAGAGCCTCGCCGAGCGCGCGGTCATCCGGCACTTCGACGACGGCCACAGCGAGGTCATGACGCTCGACCCGCGCGGCCGGCTGCTCGGCACCCACTGGGCGCGCACCGCGCCGTTGCCGCCGCCTGAGATCCCCTTCCTGCTCTTCTGATCAGGGCAGCTGCCAGTCGATGCGGCCGCGCCCGCCGCCCTCGAGGAGCTCGTTCGTGCGCGTGAAGATGTGATCGTTCCTGGCCGCGTTCTCGAACGCTCGGCCGTTCAGCGGCGACGGGTGCGGCGCCGAGATGATCGCGTGCTTCGACTTGTCCACCATGCTCTCGGCCATCGCCTTCGCCTGCGCGCCCAGGCACAGGAACACCACCGGGCCGCTCGTCTCGTTCACCTTCTTCAACATCGCCTGCGTCAGCGCTTCCCAGCCCTTGCCGCGGTGCGAGTTCGGCTCGCCCTCGCGCACCGTCAGCACCGTGTTGAGCAACAGCACGCCCTGCTTCGCCCACGGGGTCAGATCTCCGCCGCTCGGCATCGCCGTCCCCGCGTCGGCCGCGAGGCCCTTGTAGATGTTCTGCAGCGAGGCCGGGACCTTCATGCCCGGCGCCACCGAGAACGCGAGCCCGTTCGCGTTGCCCGCGGTCGGATACGGGTCCTGCCCGATCACCACCACGCGCACCTCGTTCAGCGGCGTCGACGACAGCGCCGCGAAGATCTGATCGCGCGGCGGGAAGATGCTCTTGCCGGCCGTCGCTTCTTCGCCGAGGAACTTCTCGAGCTCGCGGAACCCCGGAGTCTCCAGCTCGGTCTTCAGCGCGCGCCGCCAATCGGCGGGGATGAGCTCGCCGAGCTTCGGGGCCTCGTCGAGGAAGCCGCCGAGCTCGACCCGCGCCGCAGCCGTCAGCTTGCCGTTGTCGAACAGGTCCTTCACCGCCTTCTTCTCGCCGCGCGTGACTCTGCCCTTCTTCACCTCGGCGACGATCTCCCGGGCCTCGCTAACGTCGACGGTCGAACCGGCGGAGGCGATCTTCTGCTTCACGGAGCGGGTGGACATGAGCCGGCTCTTTAGCGCATCTCCCTCAGCGCGGCTGCGGTCACGGCTGCGTCGGGCCTCGCGTCACGGTCGGGTAGGGGAACGCCGTCTTCCGGGTCCGCACCATGCCGACGTACAGCGGCTGCGCGCTCTCGTTGGTGAAGCGCACGTTCATCTGCCCGTTGAAGACGACACCGGCGTCGAGCGTCGCCACCACGTTGTCGTTGACCCGATAGAGCGTGTGAGCCGCGAACCGGTCGACGCCGAACAACGTGTGCGCGACCGGCACCGCACGCCGCGGCCCCTCGAGAATCGGTGACTGGTCTTCCGTGCGCTCCGGCCAGACCTCGGCGGGCGACGACGTGCTGCGTGCGATCCACAGGTCCCAGGGGTGTACGTCCGAGAACGTCCCGAACGCCTGGTAGCCGCCCCACCACCGGCCGGCGTACGCCGGCTGGCGCCAGCGGAAGTCGACGGCGTCTCCCGGCAGCGACGACGTGGCGAGCCGCATGTGCTCGTCGTAGTCCAGGCGGGCCTCGCCGCCGGTGACCGTGATCGAGGCCGCCGGCTGCTGCAACCACGCGGCGCCGAGCGACGTGCCGGAGAACGGGTCGTAGAAGTCGAACACGATCGCCGAGTCTTGCGGAGCGGCCGGCGGCGCCGAGTTCCCCCAGTACACCCAGTAAGACGTGTCGCTCCCGCCCGCGTTGATGGCGTTCACCAGGCGGAGCCACATCCACTGCTGGTTGACGCCGTTCGCGTCGATGACGCGGTGCTGCTCGAACCACTGCGTGCCGCTCCACCGCACGATGCGCAGCTGCTCCTGCGTGGCGTTGCCGATCAACGCTTCGATGGGGAAGAGCCAGCCGACCTGGAAGCCCATCGGCAGCGAGGTGGCGGCGCTGTTCGTGATGGTGAGGTTCGCGCGCTGCGTGTACGCGGCGTTCCACCACGGTGGACCCGTGACCGCGCCGCCTGCGGTTCCGCCGCCCGCAGTGGCGCCGCCCGCAGTGGCGCCGCCCGCCGTCGCGCCGCCCGCCGTGGCGCCGCCCGCCGTCGCGCCGCCTGCCGTCGCGCCGCCCGCAGTCGCGCCGCCCGCAGTCGCGCCGCCCGCCGTCGCGCCGCCCGCCGTCGCGCCGCCTGCCGTCGCGCCGCCTGCCGTCGCGCCGCCTGCCGTGCTGCCTCCGGCCGTACCGCCCGCAGTGGCGCCGCCGGAGCACACGCTCGCGACACAGGGGCCGTACAGCCCGCAGTCGTCATCGCTCGAGCACTTGTACCCGGGCCCGCCGACCTTCACGTCGGCGAGGCACGAGGCGGCCAGCAGCCCTGCGATGGCGGCGCGCCTCACCACGTGAACACCGCCATGACGGCGAGGGCGGCGGCGACCCCGAACATGCCGAACATGAGGCCGTAGTCGCGCTTGCGGCCGCCATCGAGCGCGATGGCGTCGGCCATGGTGTGCATCGATCGATCGGCCTCGAGCGCGATGAGTCGCGACTGCTGCGAGCTGTAGCTGACGGCGAAGTACGCGCCGAGGGCGGCGGCCACGACGGCGCCGGCGGTGAGATAGGGCCCGGCCCGCCGGTACCAGGGCGATCTCGCCGAAACCTCCGCGGGAGCAGCCGCGACCGCCGCGGCGGCCGTGGGAGCGGCGACGGTGAACGGCGCTGCAGGGCCGCCCCAGCGGGCGAGCTCGTTGCCGCTCTTGTCGATGACGGCGGCCCACCACCGGCAAGGCTCGACGCAGGTCCACCGCTTCACGTCGCTGACGGCGACCCACTTGCCGTTGAACTCGACGTAGACGCGGCTGCCGGCGCCGAGCGAGTACGGGTCGCCGTCCCAGCTGACGGTGCTGGCGACGGCCCCGTCGGGCAATCGCACGGACGACGCGTTCACCGCGAACGGCCGGCCAGTCACCTGCTTCCTCGCGTCGGCGAGCGCGTCGCGAATCCGCGGAGGTGCCCCCGGAATCTCGAGCGCCGGATTCAAGGTCAGAGCGCGGCCGAGCTCGGCGCGAGCGAGCTCGCGATCGCCGAGGGCGGCGGCGAGCTCGCCGGTGAAGGCGTGAATGGCGGCGGTCTGCGCGGGGTCGGCGTCTCCGGCGTCGAGCGCCTCCCGGGCGAGGCGGAGCGCGGTGGTGTACTCGAGCGCCGCGGCCTGGGCCTTCGCCTTGCTGAGCTTGTCGCCCGCAGCGGAGGCGCAGATCAACGCCACGACGAGGGGAGCCACGCACCGAAGGCTACCATGGGGTCCGAGCCCCTACTTCATCGCGAACGACCAGTCCCGGCTGATCGAAATCAGAGGTCCAGCCGACCTCGGATATGCGACCGCGCGCAGCACCTTCTCGACGCACTCCTTCGTACTGACGGGCCCCTCGGGCTCCAGCGTCACATCGGCCGCCAGCACCTGCCCGGCCGAGTTGATCTTCACGGTCGCCTTCACGGTCTTGGCCCAGGTGCCCGGCGGCGCATCGGCCACCACGCAGTCGGCGATCTTCTGCTGCTGATCATCCAGCGCCCGCTTGATCGCGGCGTCGGTGGCGGCCGCCGCGGGGTCCGCCTTCCTCACGGCCTTCTTCTTCGCCGGGGCCGCGCCCAGCATCGCCACCGCCACGAGCGCCCAGATCAAGCGCGCGCCCTCGGAGCCAGCTTCGGCGGCCGCGCCCCGTGCCGCTTCGCGTTGGCGACCGGCGCGTACGCCAGCTCCACGCGCGAGTCGGCGGCCCGCAAGAGCAGCCCCCCGCGGCTCATGTCGCCGCGCCCCACGAACTCGACCGGGAACAGCAGGCGCTCCCCGAGCACGCCGAGCAGGGCCTCGACGTACTTCGTGCTCGCGATGCTGCCGAGCAGCACGACCTCGCCCCGCAGCCCGCGAACGTCGCGCAGCAGGGGCTCCACGAACGCCGGCTCGCCGGCGTCGATGCCGGTGCGCGCGAAGGCGGCGAGATCGTCGAGGCCGACGCGCGTCGACTCCGGCAGCAGGCCGCGATTCGTCGTGATGACGAGCACGTCGGCCGGCCGGGCGGCGAACGCCTGCGCGTAGGCGAGCTTGCCGCGGAAATAGAGGCCGCTCATGAAGCGGAAGGTCTCGCCGAGCTCCGCGCCGCCGGGCGCCCGCAGCTTTCGCGCGAGCTCGAACGAGGCACCCTCGCGGAACACGAGCTGCGCCCGCTGGCCGTCGAGCCGGGCCGGAGAGAGGAGGTAGGTGCGCCGCACCCGGAGCAGCATGCCCGAACCCCTCGACTCGCGATACAAGGGGGGAGTCGTGAAGAAGCTCGCCGTACCGCTGCTGGCCCTGGCCGCCCTGACCTGCGGGCGCAGCGGCGTGTACCGGTACGACGGCGACCCGTTCGACCGGCTCGCCGACGGGGGGCTCGACCGGGACGACGCCGGCGAGGTCGACGCCGGCTTCATTCCGTGCGTGCCGGGCAAGATCCAGCTCGTGCGCGCGACGCCGTCGGCGCTGCTGGTGCTCGATCGCTCGAGCTCGATGGGCTTCCGCTTCGATGGCACGACCCGGTGGACGGCGCTCACCGCCGCGCTCCAGGCGGCGCTGCCGGCGGTCGACCAGACGATGGAGATCGGCGCGCTCACGTACCCGATGGGCAGCGGCGTGCTCGCGTGCATCGCGTCGGCCGCGCTGGACATCGCGCCCGCGAAGGGAAACTCGACGGCGATCATCAACCGCATGAAGTCGCTGCAGCCGAACGGCTCGACACCGACCGCCGCGGCGCTCGACATCGCGGGCCCGGCGATGCTGAACGCGCGGGCGCCGGTGCAGGGCAGGGCGTTGATCATGGCGACCGACGGAGCTCCGGGCTGCAACAGCTCGCTCGACCCGCGCACGTGCGTGTGCATCAACAACATGGGCTCGAACGGCACGGGGAACTGCGAGGCGAACCGGTGCCTCGACGACCGGCGCACGGTGTCGCGCATCGCGAAGCTCGCCGACGCGGGGCTGCCGACGTACGTGATCGGAATTCAGAGCGCGAGCGACACGACGCTGGTGGCCGCGCTGAACGCGATGGCCGTCGCCGGCGGGCGGCCGCGGCGTGACGCGGGCGTGCAGTACTACGAGGTGGGCTCGGAGGCGCAGCTCGAGACGGCGCTGACGCAGATCCGCGACTCGGTCGGAGCGTGCAGCTTCTTCGCGCGCTCGGTGCCCACGAAGGACGAGCAGATGACGGTGACGTTGCCGGGCGGCTCGTTGGTGCCGTTCGATCCGGCGGGCGTGAACGGCTGGGCGTGGGGCAACAAGCGCGCGGGCGAGGTCTACTTCGTCGGGGCGGCGTGCGACGAGATCACGGCGCGCATGCACCTGGTGCTCGAGGCCGACGTGGCCTGCGAAGACGAGCCCTGACCTCAGGGCCGGCGCAGCGCCTCGGGGCTCATGCGGAACTTCGCCTCGAGCTCGCCCGTGTGCCCCACCGACGCCTTCGGGCACACCGCCGCGACCTCGGCCGCCAGCTGCCCCGCGCCTCGATCGCTGCCCGCCGGCAGCATCAGCCGCTCACCGTTGCCGAGGCCGACGATCGCCCGCCAGTACACCGACCGCGTGCCGTAGCGGCGGTTGATGACCGTCAGCTGCGACGGGTAGACCCAGACCACCCACTCGGGGTGCCGGTCGAGCACCCAGACCGCGGGGCTCCCGCGCTGGTTCAAGAGGTGCCCTCCGAGAATCGCGATGACGACCGCGAGCGCGCTGGCCGCGACTCCGCCGGTCTCCGAGTACCGGGCCGACGCCACGACCGCCATCACGGCGAACACCGCGTAGAGGATGCGCGGCCCGATGCCCGAGCCGGGCCCCGAGCCTCGCAGCGCCTCGATGCTCGGAGGCAGGCGCACGCCCTGCTGCCGCGGGTTCACCTCGTCGACGAGGATGAACAGCGCCCACACCGCGAGCCCCAGCGCCGCGACCGAGATCAACGGCCCCGCCATCACCAGCTGTCCGACCGGTACGAGCCGCAGCACCGGGCCCGCCACGACCAGGCCGCCCGCGATGCTCAGCTTCTGCGCCGCGTCCGCCGACTTCTCGCGCACCAGCGTCTGCGCGACCGCGATCAGCGACGCCCCGCCGAGCCCGATCAGAATCGCAGGCAGCCAGCTCACTGCAGCTCCCTCTGCCGCGGAGCCGCCTTCACGATCTGCATCGCAGCGAGCCCCAGCGACCCCCAGAACGCGGCGTGGAGCAGCGCCCCGATGACCCCCTGGTACGCCCACAGGAGCTCGATGCGCGCGAGCGGCAGCGCGAAACCCATCGCCACGTCCGCGAGCAGCGCGAACGAGCCGAGCCGCAACACGCGCGCCGCCGGCTTGCACGCGCTGTCGAGGTGCGGCGCGACCACGAACAGCACCATCGACCACAGCACCAGCCACAGGACGTTGTAGGAGTTGAGGAACGGCATGCCTGCGCCGTCTTACCGCGGCGCTGAAACGATTTCTTCCGCCGCGCATCGAGAGTGCATGGGCAAGAACGTCAGCGAAGTCACCGATGCCGAGTTCAAGAAGGTCGTCCTCGATTCGCCGCACCCCGTGCTCGTCGACTTCACCGCGACGTGGTGCCCGCCCTGCCGCGCCATCAAGCCGTCGCTCGAGGAGCTCGCCGCCCAGTACCAGGGCAGGGTCTCGATCGTCGCCGTCGACGTCGATCAGAGCCAGGCCACCTCCGAACAGTTCGGCATCCGCGCCATGCCCACGCTGCTGATGTTCAAGGGCGGGCGCGTCGTGAATCAACTCGTGGGAGCCGCCCCGAAGTCCCGCCTCGAAGATCTCATCCGCGCGGCCCTCTGACGCCGTTAGTGAAGAGGCATGAGCAGCAACGGCACACCGAAGTATCGAAAGGCAGTCGAGCACCGTCGTGAGCGCAAGGCACCCGCGGAAGAGGTGGAGGAGCTGGCGCCGCCGAAGCCGGTTCTCATCGAGCCCGTGACGAAGGACGACCCGGCGACGGTCTCACAGCCGTCGCTCCAGAAGGAGCCGCCCCGCGCTCCGGGGCCGTGACCCTCACGGGGCCTCGAACGGCTCGAACTTGTCGCCGCCCTTGAGCTCGAGCTTCTTCGTGACGTCGAGCCCGAGCGGCGCGTAGACGACGCGCACCGTGTACGTGCCTTCGTAGAGCGACACCGGCCCGGGCACCTTCCCGACCTTGCGCTTGCCGATGAAGATGGTCGAGCCGTCGGGCGCCATCACGAACAGGCGCGCCTTCTCGAACACGAACGCCTTGCTGTACTCGCGGCCCTCGGGGACCGTCAGCGACACCGTCTTGCTGAGCAGCTCCTGCGAGTCTTCGAAGCGCAGCTTGTGCGAGCCGAACTTCACCGGCAGCGCGAGCGGCGTGCGGCCCACCGGCTTGCCGTCGAGATAGACGTCGGCCGGCGGAGTCGACTGCAGCGTGACGCGCGAGCGGCCGGGCAGCTCGGCGGGCGGCGGCTCTTCCGCGGGAGGCGGCGGCTCAGGCTCGGGCTGCGGCTCAGGCTCAGGCTCAGGCTCAGGCTGCGGGACGTCCGCGGCGGCCGCACCGGCATCGAGCGCGGGCGGCTCGGGCGGGCGCTCGACCACCGCCGGCTTGGGCTCCGGCGCCACGATCACCGCCGGCGTCAGCTCGCGCACCACGATCTTCGTCACCACCGCCGTCACCGACGACGACAGCACCACCGCCGCCAGCACCAGCGGCCACCTCCGCGGCGGCTGCGCCTCCACCGGGTGCGCCGGCTGCGGCCCCGTGATCGGCACCTCGACCGAGCGAATCGCCTCCGGCGTCACCTTGCGCCCCTCGGGCACCGGCGCCGTGTCGTCCGGCCCGAACGCCTCGGCGTCGGTCGTCGTCTCCTCTTCTCCCGTCGGCTCCGGAGCCGGGTCGAGCGACTCCACCAGCTCGCGCAGCTCGGCCGGCCCGAACGCGGGCGCCATCTTCACCAGCGCCGCATCGATCGCCTCCTGCAGCTCGAGCGCGCTGCCGAACCGCGCCTCGCGCCGCTTCGCGGTGGCCTTCCGGATGATCGCATCCAGCACCGCCGGAGCCTCCGCCCTCAGCTCGTTCAAGGGCGGCACCTCGTCGTGCACGATCGCTTCCATCACCGCCGCGTCGTTCTCGCGCACGAACGGCCCCACGCCCGTGAGCATCTCGTGCAGCACCACGCCCACCGAGAAGAGGTCCGTTCGCGCGTCGACGCCCTCGGACAGCAGCTGCTCCGGAGCGATGTACTGCAGCTTCCCCTTCACCTCGCCCGCGCGCGTCTCGTGGAGCTGGTTCGCCGCCTTCACGATGCCGAAGTCGGCAATCTTCACGGCGCCGCTGCGCGCCAGCAGAATGTTGTCGGGCGTGATGTCGCGGTGCACGAGCCTCATCGGCTCGCCGGTGCGGTCGTCGCGCCGCGCGTGCGCGTACACGAGCCCTTCGCAAACCAGCGACGCGATCTTCAGGCAGTGCACCATCGGCAGGAGCGCGCGCCGCCTGCCCGCGAGCGCGAGCAGCTTCTTCAGGCTCGGCCCGTCGACGTACTCCATGACGATGAACCGCTCGCCGTCGGTCTCGCCGTAGTCGTAGACCTGCACCAGGTTCGGGTGCGTGAGCTGGCCGGCGATCACCGCCTCCGAGCCGAACATCGGCTTCAGCGACGGGTCCCTCCCGCGCATGCGCTTGATGACGACCTTCTTCAGGAAGCCGTCGAGCCCGCTCTGCTCGGCCAGGTAGACCTGCGCCATGCCGCCCGTCGCGAGCTTCGCGATCAGCCGGTACCTGCCGAAGCGAGGCTTCACCCCGCGGGAGGATACTCAGCGGGCCGGTGCGCGCGAGAGAACCTTCCCGCCCGTTTTTCGGCCGCTCAGCCCTTCTGGTTGAGCCAGGCCTCGTACGCGGCGAACGAGTGCGGCCGCCCGAGGAAGTCGCGCACGAGCTGGTCGGCCTCGACGCTGCCGCCGCGGTCGAGCACCTTCTTGCGGTACTCCGTGGCGACGTCCGCGTCGAGCATGCCCTTCTCGCGGAAGCGGGTGAGCAGGTCCTTCGCGATGACCGTGCTCCACTGGTACGTGTAGTAGATGGCCGAGTAGCCGTCGAGGTGACCGAAGCCGAGCTCGAAGTGCGAGCCGGGCATCCACTCGCGGCGGAACGGCAGGAACTTCTCCTGCACTTCCTGCAGCGTCGCGCTGGTGTCGAAGCCCGGCTTCTTCTCGTGGAACGCGAGGCTCACCGCCGAGAGGAAGAACTGGCGGCGCGCGTCGAGGCCGGCGCCGAACTCCTTCGCGCGCTTGAGCTGCGAGAGCAGGGCGTCGGGAATCGGCTCGCCGCTCTGGTGGTGGCGCGCGAACGTCTTGAGCGCGGCCGAGTCGAGCGGCCACTCTTGCAGCAGCATCGACGGCACCTCGACGAAGTCCCACTCGGTGCGCACGCCCGCGACGCCGGCCCAGCGCTGCCGGCCCGCGAACACCTCGTGCAGCAGGTGGCCGAACTCGTGGAAGAACGTCTCGACCTGCGTGAACTCCATCAGCTCGCCGGGCCTCGCGAAGTTGCAGACGAGCACGGCCTCGGGCAGCTCGTGCCCCGCGCGGCCGACGGTCAGCCCGAACTGCGCCGCGTGCTTGTACTTGCCCTCGCGCGGGTGCATGTCGAGGTGGATGCGCCCGATGAGCGTGTCGCCCTCGAAGACGTCGAACGTCTCGACGTCGGGGTGCCACACCTTCGCGTCGGTGACCTTCACGTAGCGGACGCCGAAGAGCTTCGACGTGATGCTCATCACGCCCCGCTCGACGCTGCCGTACTCGAAGTAGGGCCGCAGCGCCTGCGAGTCGAGGCCGTAGCTCTCGGCACGCACGCGGTCTTCGTAGAACTGGTGCTCCCACGGCTCGATGCCGGCCGCGTTCGGCACGTCCTTCTTCTTGCGCTCGACGAGCTGCGCCATGTCGGCCTTCGCGCGCGCCTCGGTCGCGGCGCGGCCCTGCTCGATGAAGCTGCGCGCGGCCTCGGCGCTCTTCACCATCTTCGTCTCGGTGATGTACGCGGCCCACGTCTCGTAGCCGAGCAGCGTCGCGAGCTCGTGGCGCTTCGCGAGCAGCTGCGAGAGCACCTCGGCGTTCTTCGGGTACGCGCGGTCGCGGTAGGCGCGCCACAGCTCCTCGCGCAGCTTCACGCCCTTCGCGTAGGTGAGCACGGGCAGGTACTCGGGCGTGTTCGTGGTGACGGCGATCTTGCCGTCGGCGCCCTTCGGGTGAGCCGCGAGCCAGTCGGCGGGCAGGCCGGCGAGATCGGCCGGGTCGGCCTTCACGGTGCGGACGTCGTCGCGGATGTTGCGGCCGAACGCCTGGCCGAGCTTCACGAGCTCCTCGTTGAGGGCCTTCACCTTCGCGCGCGTCGCCTCGTCGCGATCGACGCCGGCGCGGCGGAACTCGCGCAGCGTCTTGAACAGCCAGAACGACGCCACCGGGTCGAGCGCCTTCGCGTCGACGCGCGCCAGGGCGTCGTACAGCTCGCGATCGAGCGACAGCTCGACGTTGTACGCCTCGAGCCGCTGCTCGCACGCCTCGGCGGCGTCGCGGAACGCCTGGTCGGGGTGCACCTCTTTCGCGAGGCCCGAGCGGGCTCCGGCGTTCGACATCGTGTCGACGACCTCGTCGTAGAGCTCGAGGGTCTGCTCGTCTTGCCCGTGCGGCAGCGCCTTCAGCTTCGCCACGAGCTCCTTGGAGCGCGCGAGCGCGTCGTCGCAGACCTTCGTGAACTCGGCGGGAGTCGTCGACAGCAGCGAGGCCGCCTTCGGAGTCGTGGTGAGCATCGGGTCGGTCGTCCTCTCGGGAGTGGCCTTGGGGGTCGTCGCACACGACAGCGCGGCGGCAGCGAGCATCAGGTGTCGGAGCTTCATCAGTGCGCGAGTAACACAGCCGCGCGGACGTGGGGACGCCTGTCGGGTTGACTTGCGAATCAATTTCGACGAAACAGCAGGCGTCAAAGGGGAAGAAGAGGTCGTCATGCGTCTTTCGCTCCCCTGGGTCGCCGCGCTGCTGATCTTCTCGTGCGGTGAGACCGACTCGACGGTCGGCGTCGGTGACGGCGAGCTCGGCTCGGGCAGCTTCAGGCTGAGCGAGCGGGTCGCGCGGCTCGACGGCGCGCGCTACGGCGTGAACAGCCATGGGGGGCCGGCGGACATGCTGGCGACGTTCGCGTCGATCGACCTGAGGTGGCACCGGGTCGACGGCGAGTGGTCGCAGGTGGAGCGCGTCGAGGGCGTCTACGACTGGAGCCTGCAGGACGACATCGTGGCCTCGGCGGAGCGGCTGAACCTGCACCTGATGGCGACGCTCTCGTACACGCCGAGCTGGGCGTCGGGCTCGACGAACAACGCGCAGCCGCCGCGCGACCCGTCGAAGTTCGTCGCGTTCGTGCGCGCGTTCACGCAGCGGTACCGCGGCAAGTTCGGGTGCCTCGGCGTGTGGAACGAGCCGAACCTGAAGCAGTTCTGGAACGGGGGGAAGCGCCAGTTCATCGACGACATTCTGGTGCCGTCGCTGCGGGCGATTCGGGAGGAGGCTCCGGAGCAGGCGATCTGCGGGCCCGACCTGTCGAGCTCGGGCGACGAGCGGCGCGACTGGATGGAGCCGATCCTGGCGTCGCCGGCGGGCGCGCTCTTCGACATCATCACGCACCACCAGTACGACGGGAACGACACGGTGAGCGGCCGCGTGCAGGAGATCGAGCGGATGCGCTCGCTGCTGGTGAGCAAGGGGCACGGCGACAAGCCGCTGTGGATCACCGAGATCGGCTGGTCGAACCAGAGCCAGGCGGCGGCGCACCTGCCGGGGATCATGGCGGCGATGAACGCGCGGCCGTGGTGGGGAAAGACGTTCTGGTACGACTCGCACGGAGGCGGCTGGGGCCTGCTCGGGCCGGACGGCGCGCCGAATCGCGGGCAGCCGCAGCCGTCGTTCTACACGTACCGCGACGTCATCGCGGCGAGCGCGCCTCCGCCGCCGGCTCAGCCGCCGCCGGCGGGCCCGGGCATCCTGAACGCGAACGGAAGCCTGAGGCCGGGAGAGCAGCTCGCGTCGAGCGATGGCCGCTTCGTGCTCGTGTATCAAGGCGACGGGAACCTGGTGATCTACGCGTCGGGGGCGCCGACGTGGTCGACCGGGACGCACGGGACGTCGCCGGGCGTCACGGTGCTGCAAGGCGACGGCAACTTCGTGGTGTACGACGCGGGCGGCCGGCCGGTGTGGAACGCGGGGACGCACGGAAACGAAGGGGCGTTCCTGGCCATGCAGAACGACGGGAACCTGGTGGTGTACTCGGCCTCGAGCCGGCCGCTCTGGGCGAGCAACACGGCGGAATGAGAATCCCCCTCTCCCCTCGTAGGGGAGAGGGCCGGGGTGAGGGGGCAGTTGAGCGCGTTACGCAACGGGCGACGGCATCACGGGCAGTAGCTCTTGTCCCTCTTCGCGATCGCCTTGCAGCTCGCGTTCCTGCAGTAGCTCGCGTCGCGCTTCGCGATGCCCTTGCAGTCGTCGGTGCGGCAGTAGCTCGCGTCGCCCTTCACGATGCCCTTGCAGTCATCGGTGCGGCAGTAGCTGGCGTCGCCCTTCGCCCACGCCTTGCAGTCGTCGGTGCGGCAGTAGCTGGCATCCCGCTTCGCGATGCCCTTGCAGTCGTCGGTGGTGCAGTAGCTGGCATCGCCGCTCGCGATGCCCTTGCAGTCGCCGCTGCTCCAGTTGGTGAGGTCGCCGGCGAACGCGAGCGAGGAAGCACAAAGGGCGAGAAAGAGAAGAGTGCGCATGCTCCCGGAACCCCGCGTCGGCCCGGCAGGTGCAAAGAAACTCTTGCGGCCGCGGCGGCTCGCCGTGACGGATCGAGAGAAGGAGTCCGTCATGAAGAAGATCCTCGCGGCGGTCGACGGCTCGACGGCCTCGATTCACGCCGCCAAGAAGGCGCTGGAGCTGGCGTCGTACACGAAGGCCGAGGTGGTGCTCATCCACGTCACTCCGCCGACGGTGCTGCCGGGCGACGTGCCGCTCACTCCGATGATCGACCTGCGCGAGTCCGAGCTCGCGCGAGGCGCGCGCATCCTCGACGAGGTCTGCCGCGCCGTCGAGCAGCCCAACCTCCGCACGCTGAACCTGCTGGGAGCCCCCGCCGAGGTCATCTCGGACACCGCGATCGACGGCGGCTACGACCTCGTGGTGACCGGCAACAAGGGCCGCAACGCGGTGTCGCGCGTGCTGCTGGGCAGCACGGCCGATCGCCTCGTCCACATCTGCAAGAAGCCGATCATGGTGGTGCGCTGAAGGCTACCGTCGGGTGACGACGACGGGGCATGCCGCTCTGCGCACGACCTCTTCGGCGACGCTGCCCAGCAGAATGCGCGCGAGCCCGGTGTGTCCGGCGGTCCCCACGCAGATCAGCCGCGCCTGAGCGCGATCGGCCAGGGCAGGCAGCGCGGACCCCGGCCGCTCGTCGGTCACGTCGAGCTCACACTCCCCGCCGTACGCGCGGAGCTTCACGCGGGCCGCCTCGCGCAGCTTCTCGACGTCCTCGATCGACCAGGTGGGAAACGCCGGCTGGTCGACCGCCGGCCCCGGCGGTGGCACCAGCTGCTGAATCGACAGCGCGTGGCTCAGCACCACCTTCGCGCCGGTGCGCCGCGCGTACTCCACGCCGATGTCGACGGCGGCCCTCGCGGGCTCCGAGAAGTCGGTGCCGATCACCACCGGGCCGACGTCCGGCCCGGCGCGAGCGACCCACACGGGAGAATGCGCGTAGCGAATGACCCGCTCCGCCACCGCGCCGAGCAGCGTGCGAGCGACGCCCTTCGGGCCCTCGCCGCCGACGACGATCAGATCCGCGCCCGTGCTCTCGGCCATCTTCACGATCGCCGAGTGCGGGGAGCCCGAGCCGAGCACCACCTCGACGTGAGCGCCGCGCCCGACCACGGCCCCGACGCGGGCGTGCAGCGCCTCGAGCACCCGCCGCTCCAGCGCCACGAAGCCCTCGCTGGCCGCGGTGTTCTGATGCGGGAACAGCGGAGCGCTGGCCATCGCCGGCGGCAGCGCGTGAAACACGACGAGCTTCGCCTGGTAGAGCCCTGCCACGATCGACGCCTGCTTCAGCGCGAGGTCGGCCGCGTCCGACAGGTCCGTTGCACAGAGCACCTTCGTGAACGTGTGCATCTGCTACGTATAGCGGATGCGCCTCGCCGCCGCCCTCGTCATCATGCTCGCCGCCGCGGGCTGCCTGAAGTCGCGGCCCGCGTCCGACGAGAAGGTCGAGCCGACGTCGGCGCGCATCGAGCGCGGCGCGTACCTCGCGAACGCGGTCTTCGGCTGCATCGCCTGCCACTCGCAGCCCGACGAAGCGCTGTTCGCGCGGCCACCGAGAGAGGGCACCACGCCGGGCGCCGGAGGCCAGTGCTGGGACGAGAGCGTCGGCTTCCCCGGCCGCGTCTGCGCGACGAACCTCACCGCCGACGACGAGACGGGCCTCGGCCTCTACACCGACGGCGAGCTGATGCGGGCGATCCGCGAGGGCATCGACCGCCACGGCCGCGGCCTGTTCCCGCTGATGCCGTACCGCGACTACGCAGGCCTCTCGGACGAGGACACGCGCGCGATCGTGGCGTACCTGCGCACGCTCGCTCCGGTGAAGAACGCGGTGCCTCCGAAGGAGCTGAACTTCCCCGTGGGCATCTTCATCCGCCTGGTGCCGCGCCCGCTGGAAGGGCCGGTGCCGGAGCCGGACGCGAAGGACTACGGCCGCTACCTCGGCAAGGCGTGCCTGCGCTGCCACTCGCCCGTCGACGGCCGCGGCCGCCTCATCGCCGGTCGCGAGCTGAGCGGGGGCCAGGAGCTCAAGCTGCCGGGCGGAGGCTCGGTCTTCAGCCCGAACCTGACGCCGCACGCCGACGGCCTCGGGAGTTGGACGAAGGAGCAGTTCATCGCGCGCTTCCGCGGCTACACGAGCCCCGCGCCGGTCGACCCGAAGCGCAACACCGTGATGCCGTGGCTGTCGTTCGCCGCGCTGACCGACGACGACCTCGGAGCGCTGTGGGAGTGGCTGAGAGCGTCGCCGCCGCTGGAAGGCAAGGTGGCGCCGTGGCGCTGATTGACGCGCTCCCTCTCCCCTCGTAGGGGAGAGGGCCGGGGTGAGGGGCGGTTCTCGCGCGGCGGCGAGCGACGTGTCACATTCAGCGCCGTGAATCCGCTCGTCATCCTCGTAGTCCTGGCCGCCGACGACGTCGCCGACATCGAGAAGCGTCTGGCGGCGGGCGAGGTGATCATCTCGAACGAGAAGATCGAAGGCAGCGACATGCCGCGCGTGACGGCGCTGGGCGTGATCGACGCGCCGCCGGAGAAGGTCTGGGCGCTGGTCGAAGACTGCGCGAACTACTCGAAGACGATGGTGCGCATCGAAGAGTCGAAGCAGATCGAGCGCGACGGCGGCACGGTGATCTGCGAGGTGACGGCGGATCTGCCGTGGCCGGTGCCGAACCTGTCGTCGCGGACGCGGGCGGTTCACACCGTGGAGCCCGGAGTCCGCTGGCAGCGAAAGTGGACGATGATCAAAGGCGACTACACGCGCAACGACGGGAGCTGGACGCTGACGCCGTACAAGGGCGACCCGAACCGGACGCTGGCGCAGTACCAGCTGCACGTGGAGCCGAAGATCCACGTGCCCGACAGCATCATCGCGAGTGGGCAGCGGAAGTCGCTGCCGGATCTGTTCGTGAAACTGCGGAGCCAGACGGTCGCGAAGCCAGCGAAGTGAACTGCATGGCGGAATCATCGACGCGCCCGAGAATCGTGCTGAAGAAGTCGAGCACGTAGTTCTGCCGCAAGAACCAGGGAGCCCGAGCGCCCTGCGAAGGCAGCTCCGCCAGCGCGCGCTGAACGTACCCGGAAGAGAAGTCGAGGAGCGGCCGGCGCTCGGCCCCCGCCGTCTCACCGCGAGGCACAGCGATGTCGTAGCCATGAACGCGCATGTGCTCGAGCAGGCGGCAGACATACCGGCACGACAAGTCCGCGCGCAGAGTCCAGGAAGCGTTGGTGTACCCGACGCACCAGGCGAAGTTCGGAACGCCGCTGAGCATCATGCCCTTGTAGACGATCGAGTCCCGGGCGGCGGTCTGCCGGCCGTCGACGAAGACGCGAACCCCGCCGGCAGGCTGAAGCTTCAAGCCGGTGGCGGTCACGACGACATCGGCGTCGAGACGTCCACCCGACGCGAGAACGATGCCGTTCGCATCGAACGAGCCGATCGAATCGGTCACCACCTCGGCGCGCCCGCGAGTGATGGCCTTGAACAGATCGGCATCCGGCACGACGCAGAGCCGCTGGTCCCAGGGGTTGTACGAGGGCTGGAAGTGCTTCTCGACGGGGTAGCCGCGCGGCAGCAGCCGGCGAACCCCGAGCAGGATCAACCGGGCGGCGGCGCGAGGGAAGCGGCGGCAGAACAAGAAGAACGCGAGCCCGACGAGGACGTTCTTGGCGCGAACGATGCCGTGGGCGATCTCATCGGGGAGCACGAACCGGAGGAAGTCAGCGACCCGATCCCGGGCCGGCAGCGAGGTGATGTACGTGGGCGAGCGCTGCAGCATGGTGACCTTGGAAGCGCGCTCGGCCATGGCGGGAACCAGCGTCACCGCGGTGGCGCCGGAGCCAATGACCACGACGCGCTGGTCGGTGTAGTCGAGGTCCTCGGGCCACCACTGGGGGTGAACGACGCGGCCCTTGAACGTCTCGAGCCCGGGAAACTGCGGAGCGTGCGCGCTCTCGTAGCTGTAGTAGCCGCAGCAGAGATAGAGAAACCGGCAGCGCATGAACCGCACCGTGGCGCCGGCCTGAACCTCGACGGTCCAGCGGGCCTCGTCGGTCGACCAGCGAGCAGCGACGACGCGGTGCCGCAGGCGCACGTACGCGTCGAGCCCGAACTTCGACGCCGTCTCGCGAACGTACGAGAGAATCGAAGGCCCATCGGCGATGGCCTTGGCAGCACGCCAGGGGTTGAACGGATACCCGAGCGTGAACATGTCGGAGTCCGACCGGACGCCGGGGTAGCGGAACAAGTCCCACGTGCCGCCGATGGCGTCGCGGCCCTCGAGAACGACGAAAGACCGATCGGGGCACTCGGTCTTGAGCCGGTAGGCAGCGTCGATGCCCGACAAGCCGGCGCCGACGACGATGACGTCGTACTCGTCAGAGACCGCGCTCCCTCTCCCCTCGTAGGGGAGAGGGCCGGGGTGAGGGGGCAGTTGAGCGGCACTCAAGACTTCAGCCTTCTCAACGCAGCGCCAGCGACCAGCCGCTGATACGTCTCGGGCATCCACCGCTGCATGCGGTCGATGAACCAGGCATCGGTGCCAACGAGAACCCGACGGGCATTGCGCGCAACGCCGCGGAGGATGATCTCGGCAGCATCATCGGCAGACAGCCGGAAGTTCTCCTCCATCTTCCGGTTGGCGTCCTCGAGCTTGACGCCGAGCCTGGCCAGCGACGGGTGCACCTTGCTCGACTTCGCGATGTTCGTCTTCACGCCGCCGGGGTGAACGCAGGTCGCCGTCACGGGCGAGCCCATCATGTCGAGCTCGATGCGCAGCGCCTCGGTGTACCCGCGCACGGCGAACTTGGCGGCGTTGTAGGCCGACTGCCCGGGAAACCCGATGAGGCCGAACACGCTCGAGATGTTGACGACGTGGCCGTCGCCCGAGCGCTCGAGCAGGGGCAAGAACGCCTGGGTGCCGTGCACGACGCCCCAGAAGTTCACGTCCATCAACCGGCGAAAGTCGGCCTCCTCGGCGTCCTGCACGGTGCTGCCAAAAGAGATGCCGGCGTTGTTGAAGATGAGATTCACGCGGCCGAACTCGCGGACGATCTCGTCGCCCCAGCCGCGCATGTCCGACGCGCTCGAGACGTCGAGCCAGCGCGTGGTGACCTTGGCGCCGCCGGCGGCCAGCGTGGCGGTCTCAGCGAGGCCGCCGGCATCGACGTCGGAAGCGGCGACGGCACAGCCGCGCTTCGCGAGCGCGACGACGAGAGATCGCCCCATTCCCGAGGCAGCACCGGTGACGGCGGCGACCTTCCCTTCATAAGTGCGAATCTTCACCGGTCGAACCATGCGCTAAGTCGGCTCCATGCTCCAGGCTGCACTCTTCGATCTCGACGGCACGTTGGTGGACAACATGAACCTCCACACGGACGCGTGGGTCGAGACGTCGTCCCGCTACGGCCCACCGGTTCCCCGCGACCGCTTCATCCGCGAGTGGGCGGGCAAGAAGAACGAAGAGCTCATCCCGCTGATGCTGGGCCGGGAACCGACGCCCGCGGAGCTCGCCGAGATCGCTCGCTCCAAAGAGAGCCGCTACCGGGAGCTCGCGAGCCACCAGCTGAAAGAGCTGCCCGGCACGAGCGCGTTGCTGACGCGCCTCAAGGCCCGCGGCCTCAAGCTCGCGGTGGCGACGGCGGCGCCGGAGGGCAACCGCAGGCTGGTGCTCGACGCCTCGGGCCTCGGCCTCGGCCGCTTCTTCGACGCGGTCGTCGGCCCCGAGGGCAACGTGCGTGGCAAGCCGGCGCCGGACATCTTCCTCGCCTGCGCGAAGGCGCTGCACGTCGCGCCGCCCGACTGCATCGTCTTCGAAGACGCGCTCAACGGAGTGCGCGCCGGGGCCGCCGCCGGCATGCCGGTCGTTGCGGTGACGACCACGACGGACGAGCAGAGCCTGCGAGAGGCGGGCGCCCGCTGGGTGATCCGCGACTTCGAAGACCTCCCGCCCGAGCTCGGCTTGATCTTGTTTAGCGAGAGCGCTAATTAGCCAACTCGCTAAACAGGAGGCGTCAACCATGGCTGCAGTCGACGTGCTGTGCAGTGGAAGGACCACGACTCCTCGAACGCGGCGCACCAGATGCCCGAGGTGATGGCGGTCTGGGAGCCGATGGGCGAGCTGTGCGAGGGCATGGAGTTCCTGCACCTCGGGCCCGCGGATCTTGGCTGATCCCGAAGAGCGGCTGCAGGAGCTCGACGCGGTGTTCTGGGCGCTCTCGCACCGGGCGCGCCGCCAGATTCTGATGACGCTGTACTTCCGCGGCGGCGAGATGAGCGCCGGTGACATCGCGAAGCGGTTCGCGCACGCGTGGCCGACGACGACGCGGCACCTCAAGGTCCTCGAAGAGGCGGGCCTGGTGACGGTGGAGCGGCAGGCGCAGGCGCGCCTCTACCGGCTGCGCTCCGAGAAGTTGAAGGCGATCACCGAGTGGATCGCGTGGTTCAAGAAAGGCGCACGCAATGGGTGATTCAAGACAGGTGGTGATCGTAGGCGCGGGACCCGCGGGGATGATGCTCGCGTACCAGCTGGCGTCGAACGGAGTGAAGGTGCGCGTCCTCGAGCGGCACCCCGACTTCCATCGCGAGTTCCGCGGAGAGCTGCTGCAGGGCTCGAACGTCGAGCAGCTCGAGAAGGCAGGCATCTGGAGGCTCCTGCTGGACCGCGGCCACGCCCTGCCGGGCGTCGAGCGGCACATGTACGTCGGGCACACGCGCCGGGTCGAGGTGCCCGGCCCGAAGGAGACCGGAGCGATCGTCTCGCAGCCGGGCTTCCTGTCGCTGCTCCACGAGCTGTGCAGCCGGTACCCGGGTTACCGGCTCGACTTCTCGTCACCGGTCGTCGAGGCGATCACCGAGAACGGGCGCGTGACCGCAGTGAAGACGAAGGACGGTCGAGTCGACGGAGACCTCTTCATCGTGTGCAACGGGCGCAACAGCCCGCTGCGGAAGTCGTTCGGCCTGGAGACGGAGACGTTCGAGCAGACGGCGGACGCGCTGTGGCTGCGCTTCGACTTCTCGGACGCGAAGGAGGCGCTGCCGAAGACGGTGGACGTGAAGATGTTCGGCAAGGGGCTGGTGGTGGTGACGCACCCCTCCGGAGGCCACAAGGTGCACATCGCGTACAGCTCGCCGGAAAATCTGGCGGCGCTGAAGAAGGACCTCCCGAAGCTCAAGGAGCGTCTGAGCGAAGGGCTGAGCGAGCCGATCAAGTCGCGGGTGCTCGAGCAGGTGAGCGAAGAGACGCAGACGCAGGTGCTGAAGATCATCGTGGACCGGGTGAAGAGCTGGCACGCGCCGGGGATCCTGTTCCTGGGGGACGCGGCGCACACGATGTCTCCGTCGGGAGGGCAGGGGCTGAACGTGGCGATCCGGGACACGTACGTGGCGGCGAACCACCTGGTGCCGGCGCTGACCTCGGGTGCGGCGATCGACGCGACGGTGCTGCAGAAGATCCAGGACGAGCGAATGCCGGAGATCGCGGCGATTCAGCAGGGCCAGACGAGGGCGGGGCAGATGGTGCTGAAGCCGCGAGGGGTGCTGCACTTCATGTTCAGCATCATGGGCGTCTTCATGCTCTTCCTGGGAGCGAAGCTGCGCCGGGGCCACGGCATCGCGCCGCCGGAGCCGCGCTACCTCACGAAGGTTTGACCTCGGGCCGCTCGGGAGAGAACCGGGTGTTGCTCGGAACGAGCGAGACCAGGAACACGACGAAGGCGACGATCAGCGAGTTGACGAAGCCGGGGCCGCGCGGGCCGTCCATGACGAAGTACGAGAGCCCGACCCAGACGGCGAGGGCCGCGTTCAGGAAGCGGACGGTGGGGAACCAGAACCCGTTGATGGCGATGACGGTGATGGCGAGGCCCGAGCCCCAGGAGCTCAGCTGAAACTTCAACGGATCATCGAAGACCCAGCCCGAGACGGCGAGCCAGGCGCCGAGAACGGCGTTGGTCGCGCGAGCGACGGCAGCGGCCGAGGGGCGAACGGGAAAGGCATTGAAGTGAAGGCGGCGAGTCAGAGTAGCCATGAAGAACCCATAACGGGTACGCGGAGCTCACCGCTTCTTCTTGGGCGAGGCGGTCAAATCGAAGCCGGCGTTACCGAGATGAGAACCGGCGTGAGGCTCGGTGCTTGCGCGAGCCGAACCGCCGAAGCCGTCCTTCTTCCGATCTCTCTTCAACGCGCCGGCGAGCCCGGGAAGTCCCTCGGAGGCCGACTCGATGCGCGAGCTCATCTTCTCGAGGGCGCCGAGAATGACCTCGGCGGCCTCGAAGGCGTCGGACTTCTCCTGCAGGACAGTGGCGAGATCGAACAAGCCGAGAACGGCCGCGAGCAACGCGTCGGCGTCGAGAGCGCCCAGCCTCTCGACCAACGCAGGCCCGAGCGAGTCGCGGGGAGCAAACGTGTCCTCGTCGTCGTCGAGCTGATCGAGGGCAAAGAGAACGATGGGATGACCACGAGACGCGGCCTGAATGGAAGCGAGCCGGTCGCTCACGGCAACGGGCTACCGCTTGCCGCCGGACGGCACGTGCGTCACCGGGCGCTCAGCGGGGCGCGAGCCGCCGGCCGGCTTGGGCACGAGGGCCTCGAGGGCATCGGCGAGCTCATCGAGCCCGTTCTTGCGCAGCGAAGCGAGAGCAGACTTGCGCTCCGTGGGCCGCAGCTCGCGCATCTCGCGCAGCACGGTCTCGAGCTTCTTCTGGCGCGGGCTGGTAGCCGGCTTGGTGGTACGGCGAGTGGTGCTGCCGACGCTGGAGGAGTTTCCGCCCATGCAGCGTAGTTACGCGTCGGGTCTCGACGCTGTCAAGCGAGCGCGAATCGAAAGAGCGGGATCTTCTCGCAGCAGGGGGTCGTACTCGTGCATGCCGAAGGCGAGGAGCTCGATGCGAGAGTCGCGAACGCGAGCCGCGTAGTCGTCAATCTGAAGCTCCGGAGTCAGCAGCACCGAGTCCCAGGCGCCGAGCTCGAGGCCGGTGCCGAGAGCGTGATGGCCCATGCCGGCAGCATCACCGAAGAAGACCAGGTTCGAGCCGGCGGCGGGGCGAGGCATGAGCTGCTGCTCGAACCTGAACGTGCCGCGGAGGCCCTCGGCGGAAGGCTCGGGAACCAGACCGAGAAGCGTCTCAGCGGCGCGCGAGTAGTAGGCGCGATCGAAAGTAGAGCTGGGCCGGCCGGCATGAACGGCCTCGGGGATCTCGAGGACGAGCCAGGTGCCGCGAGAAGGGTCGCCGTGGCCGACGGCCCAATGAGAGACGCCGTCGACGTCGAGCCGCCTGGTAATCGGTCCGAGGGAGTAATCGACGTGAACGCTGACGTAGAACCGGGGCGCAGAGACCTTGACCATCGCGAGGCCGAGCGCGCGAGCGGTAGGCGACTTACCGCCCTCGGCGGCGACGATGAGGGCGGGCTTCTCGACGAGCCGTCCACCCAGACGTGCCGAGAACCAGTCTTCACCGAGCACGCAGACGCGAGTATCGCGAAGAACCTCGACGCCGGAGAGTGACGCGAGGTGGGCGTGAAAGACGCGCTCGAGCTCATCGAGCCGAACATGCAGCGAAGGCCGTTCAGAGAGCCGGCGCCACAAGACCGAGTCCCCTCTCCCCTCGTAGGGGAGAGGGACAGGGTGAGGGGGACGCCCCTGGAACTCGGCAATGGGAGTCGCAACCGCGAGGAGCTTGGAAGCGAGATCGGCATCGAGCGAGCGGACACAGTCGATCCAGCTCTGCCTCAAGTTCAGATGAATCGACCGGGTATAAGAAGGCCGCTGATCAGCGGCGATGACCTGAAACCCCTCAGCCCGCAGCTTGAGAGCGGCAAGCATGCCGTTGGGGCCGAGGCCAGAGACGACGGCGATCACATCAAAGCTCCAACCAACCTCCGCGGCGCCGTCAACGAAGCGCCGCGCAGACAGGAATCAAGCGAATCGCGCCGGCCGGGCCCGGGGAGCGGGACGACGTGCGACCCACAAGCAAGCAGCGCGGCCAGAGTCATCTCCTCGGCAGTGACTCCCGATTCGGCAGCAGCCTCGACGACGGCCGCGGGAGGAGCGGGCCGAGGCTGAACGCCCTCACCGAAAATGCCCCAGGTGACGAAAGGCAAGCCGAGCTGCGAGCACTTGTCGAACACGGCGCGAGAAGCCGGCTCGCGCAACGAAGCCAGAGAGAACCGGTTCTGCACCACACAAACGGGGCCGGCGTCACAGAGAGCGTCGACCTCATCAGCAGTGACGTTGGCGACGCCGATGGCGGCGATCTCTCCGGCGCGCTGGGCCTCGACGAGCGGAGCCAGCGCGCGAGCGATCTGCTTGGGCCGATTCACCACGGGAGTCGTGGGCGTCGACCGCACCACCAGGTACATGAGCGGAACGGGAGCCCCGAAGACGCGGCGGCTGGCGGTGAGCTCCGAGCGCAAGAACTTCGAGTCCAGGTCCACGGTCCAGGTGCCGGCAACCGTCCGCCGGTAGCCGACCTTGGAGGCGAGCACGAGGCCGCGGCGCGGCAGCGGAAACCAGTCGCACAGAATCCCCTCGCCGAAGCCGGGCCAGGGCCCATAGCCGCGAGCGACATCGAGCATGCGAACGCCGGAGCCCTGAACGGCGTTGAGCAGAGCGTGCCGGTTGGCCTCGGGGCTGTGAGGCAACCCGATGGCAGTCACGGGCTCGCGGCCGACGTAGCCGCTCTGGGAGACGAGCCGCATGCAGCCGATGCCGAGGCGGGGAATCTTGACCTTGCCGATGGTGACGGTGCCGATGCGATCGAGCCGAGGCACGTCGGGGTCGACCTCGAAGGGGACCTCCTTGGCGAAGGGAATCGAGTCGGCGCTCTGGCTGTCGTACAGCCGCGAGAGCACGGAGCCGGGCTTCGGCCTGGGCTTCTTGGGGTCCTTGCGATGGGCCTCGAGCAACAACGCGGCGACCTCGACGGAGCTCAGCTTGAAGCGCTGAGCGATCGGCACCAGGCCGTCACCGGCCTCGGAGGCGACGTCGACGTGCGAGCGGAGAAACGTGATGGCGGCGCGGCGGTCGTACAAGGTCAGCTCAATTCAGCAATCGCGGTAGCACGAAGTAGAGGTCGACGTCGCGATCGCACTCGACGCACCGGCCGCGCACGACGCGCTGCCCGAGCCGCGGAGTCTCGCCGAGGTTCCTCACCCGGCCGCCGCACTCGCAGCGAGCGGCGTCGACGACCTCGTCGATGACCTTCGAAGACCTCAACACGACGGGGTTGTCGGGCGAGTACCCGGGAGCGGAAGCCCGCAGGGCGCGAAACCGCCGCTCCTTCCACCAGCGCAGAGCGCGCCGGCCGCCCACGGCGCCGAGAGCGAGAAGCAGCGCGAGAAGAATGAAATCCACCGGTACACTCTCTACCCCATGCCCACCTGGCTGAAGGTCGTGCTCGGAGTCCTCCTCGCCGGACTCCTCGTGTGCGGCGGAGGCGGAGCGGCCTTCGCGTTCTGGCTCAAGTCCAACGAAGGGAAGCTCAAAGAAACGGGAACGAGAGCGAAAGCCGATGCCGAGGCGTTCGCGAAGACGAGCGATCAATCGGGCTGCGTGAGCGAGGCGCTGAGCCGCCTGAAGGCGAAGCCGGGCTTCATGGAAGAGATCGAGCACCGCGTCTTCCTCAGCGAGTGCCTGAAGCTCGCGCCGCTCACGAAGGGCTTCTGCCACGACGTGCCGAAGCAGAACGAGATCATGGCCGTCGCCGTCTTCGCGCAGCAGGCCTGCGCCGACTACGACGGCCCCCAAGAGCCCTGCCAGCGCATGATGCAGGAGCTCACGAAGCACTGCGCAGGCGGCAAGTAACAGTCTAGGCTCCCGCCGCATGGGGGCTAATCCAGAATTACCCGCAACTCCGCGCTTCGATCGCGAGGTGCGGCTCGGCGTGGTGCTCTACGGCGGCGTCTCGCTCGCGGTGTACATCGGCGGCGTCGTCCGCGAGCTCTTCGACGCGGTGCACGGCCGCGGCGTCTACGGGCTGCTGCGCGAGCTGATCGGCTCCGACGTCAAGGTCGACATCATCTCGGGCACGTCGGCGGGCGGCATCAACGGCGTGCTGCTGGCGTTCGCGCTCGCGAACAACCTCGAGCTCGACGAGCTCGCGACGCTGTGGAGAGAGCAGGGAGACCTCGCGAAGCTCATGCGCGGCGTCGGCGAGCCGGCTCCGCCGTCGCTCCTCGACGGAGCGGGCTACTTCCAGCAGAAGCTCGACGCGGCGCTGCAGTCGATGCTCGACCGGCCGAACAAGCAGGCGAAGGAGCCGCCGGTCGACGCCATCGACCTCTTCGTGACCGCGACCGACTTCCGCGGGCAGCTCGGGTTCGTGCTCGACGATCTCTCAGACGTCATCGCGATCAAGGACCACCGCCGCGTGTTCCAGCTGAAGTTCCGCAAGGGCCGCAACATCAACGACCTCACGCCGGCGGCGAACGGCAAGCACGTGCCCGAGTGGCGGCGGGCGCTCGCGACCGTCTGCCGCGCCACCGCGACGTTCCCCGGCGCCTTCGAGCCCGTCGAGGTCCCCGCCGACGAGCGCGAAGGCTCGGAGCGGGCGCTGTGGCACCACTGGCTGCACGACTGGTCGGCGTCGAAGAGCCCGCACGACTTCGTGCTCGTCGACGGCGGCGTCATCGACAACAAGCCGTTCACGCACACGCTGAAGGCGATCTACGCGCGCACCACCGAGCGCGAGGTCGATCGGAAGCTCGTGTTCTGCGAGCCCGACCCCGAGAACTTCGACCCGCCGACGAGCGAGATACCCGACTTCGGAGAGGTCGTGGTCGCCGCCGTCAGCACGCTGCCCGGCTACGAGACGATCGCCGACGATCTGCAGAACCTCGCCGACCACAACGCGCGTGTCGCGAGCTACCAGGAGCTCGTCCGCAACCTCTCGAAGCTCGAGCTCCCCAAGCAGACGCCGGAGTTCCGCCGTGACTTCTACGTGCGCGCGCGGATCATCGGCTACTCCGAGAATCTGCTGTCCGAGGTGATCGCCGCACGCCAGACCGACGCGCGGGCGCGCCGCGACGCCGGCGGCAAGGCGCTGGACGACGAGCGCAACATGCTGCGTGCGCTGGCGCAGCGCGTGCGCAAGACAGCCACCAAGAAGATGACGGAGCAGCTGCTGCGCGACGTCGACGTGACGTTCCGGCAGCGGCGCCTCTTTCATGTCGTGTACGAGCTGTACGACGAGCTCTACCAGCCCATCGAACCCCCGGAGGAGCTCGAGCTGGCGGAGCGCGAGGCCTGGCTCGCGAAGAAGCTCGGCGAGCGGCGGGCTCGCGAGCCGGCGATCCGCGCGCTGCTCCCGAAGCTGAACGCGCAGCTTCACCTGCTCAAGATCGTCGGGTGGATCGACAGCGAGTGGCGCGAGGAGTTCGGCAAGCGCTTCCTCGGAAAGCCCGACGACGGCCTCTGGGAGCGCTACTACGAGCGGCTCGCGTATCTGCTCTCGGCCGTCCCGAACGTGAAGCTGCTCGAAGAACCGTCTGCGCTGCACAAGGAGCTGATGAACCGGCTCGCGGCGATCACGAACGAAGGCTGGACGAGCCGGGGCGAGAGGCCGGGGCTGCTCGATCAGATCGAGGCGAGGGTCTCGTGCGGTGAAGAGAGCTACAAGAAGTTCGAGGTGCTCGACGAGCTGACGTACCCGATCGAGACGCTGGCGCACCTCGAGCAGAAAGACCCGATCGACACGCTGCGCATCAGCCCGCGGGACGCGCAGCTCGGCTTCTGCAAGCGGGAGGCGTACGACAAGGTGACGGGCGAGGCGCTCGGCCACTTCGGAGCGTTCTTGAAGCGCTCGTGGCGCTCGAACGACATCATGTGGGGGCGCATGGACTCGGTGACGCTCCTCATCCAGGAGCTGCTGAGCGCTCGAGCGGTCGCGAACGCGCGCACGAACCCGAAGGAGCTCCAGCGGGTGTTCGAAGAGATGTTCGGGAGGTCGGAGCTGAAGAACGAGGTCCAGGTAATGAGAGACTGGCTCGCCCTCCTCGACCAGAGCCGTGACGCCGCAAGCAGGGCGCTCGAAGACAAGAAGTCGAAGGTGCACGAGGCGCTGGCGACGCTGGCGCAGGCGCAGCGCATCGAGCAGGAGCTCGGCAACGTCCTCTACGACTCGGTGATGCAGGGCAAAGAGTGGGGCGCGGTCGACGCCCGATCCGACGGGCTCGACGCTCACGTCGCGACGTGGTCGGCGACGCAGATCAAGGCGCTGTCGGACGCGTTCCAGAAGAAGCCGCCGGAGCAGCCGCCGGTCGCGCCGGTGCCGATCGCATTCAAGAACTACAAGGTCGGGGAAGAGACGCTGACCCGAGACGTGCCGCCGATGGTGCTGCTGCGCATGGTCATGCACACGGCGCTGGTGATGCAGCGGGTGCTGGCGCCCGTGTTCCAGCGCGCGATGCCGCTGGGGAGCGCGAAGCTGCTGGTGCCGGCGTTCACGGTGGTGCGGTGGGTGACGCTGTTCATCTACGGCTTCGCGCTGACGGGGCGGACGAAGCCGGTCGTGACGGGGCTGACGCTGACGAGCATCGCGATGCTGGGGTTGAGCATTCCGCTGCAGCAGCAGATCTGGCCGTCGCACGGCGGAGTCGACTGGTACTGGGCGACGGGGCTCCTGCTGGTGCCGGCGGGGTACCTCGCGCTGTTCCTGCTGTTCGTGCAGCGCTCGTGGGTGAGCGCGGTGTCGGCGGCGATGGTGACCGGCGGCATCGGCATGGCGGCGGGGCTGGCCTCGAACGCGCACTACACGTGGTTGACCGAGGCCGTGTCGCGGGTGGTGGAGGGGGCGACGTTGATGCAGGTGAGCATCGGGCTCGTCCCCGTGCTGCTCGTCAGCGTGGGACTGGCAGTGCTCTCTGAGCCGTGGCGGCGGAAGCGCCGGGGGCAGCGGCAGAAGCCGTAGACGTAAGCGCGACCCGCTAAACAGCACTTGCCCGGCCTGGAGATGAACGCGATATTCCAGGTTACCTACGAAGGGGGGCTTTCTGGCGGAGCCATGGTACGCGGCGCTCGAGCTGTCGGCGCTCTGGCAGCTCTCGAAGGGGCAGGGGGTGCGAATCGCGGTCCTCGATGACGGGGTCGGCCCCTGTGCCGGTCTCCCGCCGGCCCGCATTCTCCACTACGAGGTCGACGGCACCGAAGCCTCACCTCCTCCCGCCGGCCACCACGCCAGCTTCTGCGCGCAGCTCGCGGCGTCCGCGCACCCGCAGGCGCCCGGCGTCGCGCCCGAGGCCACCATCCTCAGCTTCAATGTCGATGGGGGCCTGGGAGTCCCAGACCCGGGTCTCGTCGAGGAAGCCCTCTCCATCGGAGTCGTGGCGGCCTCTGCCCACGTCGTCTCGTGCAGCTTCACGATTCCCCGGGCGAACCCGAAGCTGCGGGCTGCGTGCACGCGCCTCAAGCAGCACGGCATCCCGCTCATCACGGCCGCCGGCGATGCAGAGGGCGTCGAGGCGGAGTTCGGCGAGAAGGTGAGCTCCATCAGCGTCACGGCCGCCAACAAGAACGGGCTGCTGCCCAACCTCCGGCTCGGTGACTTCGTAGACGTCGCGGCGCCAGGCAGCAACCTGCTGGTTCAGCGCGGAGCGACGGGTCCCATCATTCAGTGGCAGGGCTTGACCTCTGGCGCGTGCGGCGTCGTCGCCGGGCTCGCGGCCGTCGTGCTCCGGCTCGCGGACTCACACGACCAGCTCGTACGGCTCGGCCACGCGTTCGAAGGGCTCCTGAAGGCCACCGCCAGTCCCATCGATCCCGAGCACCACATCTGTCGTGTTCACACCCGTGCGCTCATCTCGGCCGCGCGGAACATCGTGGAGGACCTATGAGCCGGCTTCTCGTCGTGATGGGGCTGTTGGCATCGGGCGTCGCCGGAGCGGAAGACCCCAGGTGCACCGCTGCCGTCGACGCGCACGATCTTCCCTTGATTCCCACCACCGTGCGGCCTTCGTCCGACTTCCCGAAGGTGCTCAACGCCATCTGCACGGCCTCCGCGAATCGGGAGCTCTCGAAGGACGTCACGGTGCCCGCGCCTGCGGCCCTCGCGGCCGCGACCGGTGTGGCCCCGTTCGAAGGCTTGCTCGCCGTCAGCAAGAGTCCAGGGGCTCACACGGCCGAAGCGACCGCCGCGGTGAACGCGCTGCTGCGGCTCGAGGGCGCGTGCAAACACTTCAAGGCGTCGAAGCTCGACGCCACCGACATCGCCGTCTTTCGCGACGTCTTCAAGAACCCGAAGGCCGTCGCAGAGGTGCTCGCGGCCGCCACCGGCAAGGGCGCACCCGACAGTGTCTTCAAGTTCGGCCCGAAAGGTGCCTTTCAGGGGCCGATACCCTTCGACTTCGGCACGCTCGATTCCGTTCAATCGAACATCATCAACGGGCTCGCGCAGTTCGTGATGGATCGCGCAAAGGCCGAGGCGCTCCTCTACCTGACGGATCAGCTCAAGGCGACGCTCTGCAGAGACCGCGGCGATCGCTACCTCAAGAACTTCTGCACCACCTTCGAGGCGCTCGACGCCAACATCCGTCTCTACAGCATGGGCGCGTTCATCAAGACCGCCACGCTCGAAGACCTGAAGCGGCTGCCCGAGCTCGCCGCCGCCGACGCGAGCTGCACTGATCCGAAGGCCGCCGCTCCGATGGCGGTCGTCCGGCTCTCCCTCGCCGTGTACCGGGAAGAGCGCGGAGGCCGGAAGCTCCTCGAGCTCGTCTCGAATCTGCACGGCGTGAAGCTCGAGTGCGACACCCCGGCGCAGGTGCAGTTCGACCTCGATGCGAAGGAGCCCCATGCCGTCGGGTCGCTCGACTGCACGGCCGCGACGAACGTCGTCTACGAGGCCTCGCGCTTCATCGATGCCGTCACGCGGCAAGAGGGCTGGGAGGGAGTCCCGACGAACGCCGAGTCGCCCGTGCTGCTCGCGCAGATGCTCGGCACCCTCTACACCTGGGAGCAGCTGCGAGCCGCCGACGGCGCCAAGACCGTCTTCAAAGACGCCGACCTCGCCGGCTTCTCGACGGTGACGGCGCAAACGATCAAGTTCCTGGTCGACCTGAGGGACGCGCTCGCGCCGCCGGTGGTGCCACCACCGGCGCCGCCGACGCCGGAGGAGCGCCTCGCGCACCACATCAACATCATCACCGGCGCGCTCCTCTACCTCTTGGAGCTCGGCAGCGCAGTCGGACTGAAGCCCGACCCGGCCTGGCCGACGCTCATCGCGACGCTCACCGACCTCGCGCAGCGGCTCAGCAAGCCGGAGGACCCGGCCGCGATGATGATGGCCGCGACGACGCTGCTGGCACGCATTCCGAAGCTCCTGCCGGCGAGCTTCTCGACGAAGCTGAAGTTGCCGCCCGGGGTGCAGAAGGGGTTGCCGCTGCTGGTCGAGCTCGCGAACGCGAAGTCGAGCGACGAGGTCGCCAAGACGCTGGAAGCAGCCGCCGCTCCGGTGGGCAGCTATCGCGTGAAGTACGAGAAGCCGACCATCGCGATCAACGCGCTGCTGGGGCCGGCATTGAGCTACGAGTCGCTCCAATCGCAGGGCACGGAGTCGGCCGTCTTCTCGGTGTTCGCGCCCGTCGGCGTGCACCTCACGTATCCGCTGAGCAAGTGGTTCCACGTCGGCGGCTTCCTATCGATTCTCGACATCGGTGCGGTGGTGTCGCCGAGGCTGAAGAACGAGGTCGAGGTGATGCAGCCCGACATGAGCACGGAGACGGTGCTCGCCGAGACCCGGGTGACCTTCGCCCAGGTGCTCTCGCCGGGCATGTTCTTGACGTTGGGTCTCGGCAACAGCCCGGTCGTGTTTGGCTTCGGGCCGTCGATGGTCCCGGCGCTGCGTCAGGTGAAGGTGGTCGAGATGAAGGCGGACGAGAGCGGAAACCCGGTGAGGGTCGAGACCGTCGAGACGCGCAATGCGTTTCGGTTCTCGGTGTTCGTCTCGATCGACATCGCGTTGTTCACGTTCTGAGGCTGATGCTCAGCCGAAGAACCCGCGCAGGCGCGATAGCAGCGTCGGCGGCGGCGCCGGCACCTCGGTGACGGCCGTCGTTCGCCGCCGCTCCGGCTTCAGCGCCTCGAACGTCGACGACACCCGCTTCAGCCCGCTGACCGTGCCCTCGTCCGCCACCAGTGCCAGCTGCGCATCGCTGAACTCGACCCCATGCTCGATCAGCCGCTCGACCGCCGCCGGCGGCGACAGCTCCATCGACAGCAGCTCCGGGTGACGGCGCACCACCGCATCCACCGCCCGCTTCTGCGCCAGCGTCAGCCGAATGCCCGCGGCCGCCAGCGCCGCGTACACGCCCCTCGCGACCTGACGGCGCCGCTCCCGCTGCCGCCGCGTCGCGTCCTCGGTCGTCAGCCGCGTGCCCGCCGACCGCCGCAGCTGGGCGTCGACGAGCTGCCTCTCGAGGCTTTCGGTGAGGGCGGTGAGGGCCATCCAACCCCCTCACAGAGGCAGGATCCGATCCATCACCGATCTTCGCGAGGTTCCGCGCCGCGCTCTGCCTCCTCCCCAGACGAAGTGCGCATCGAGCGCACGTCCCCGCGCACGAGGCGCAGCAGCTCCTCCGTGCTCAGCGCCGCCGCCGCCCCGCTTCTCCGCCTTCGTCGGTGGACCACCCGTTCCGGCTACTGGAGAAAGAGCGCGTCAGACGACGTCGCGGTGGCTGCGGCGAGCAACCAGCGATCGAGTTGCGCGAGGTCCGTGGCGGCCAGAATTCGCTGACGCTGCTCCTCGCTGACCGGAAGTCCGCGAGCCTTCAGCAGCGCGAGAACGCCCTCTGCTTTCCCCTCAGCCTTGCCTTCCGCCTTACCCTCCGCCTTGCCCTCCGCCTTCGCGCGGCGGAGGCCCTCGTCCTGGTACTCGTAGTTGGCGGGGAACATTTCGAACGCCTTTCTGGCAGCGTCGCTGAGTGACGCCTTGATGAGGTCATAATACAGAGCGCTTCTTTCGCCCTTCAACACGCCGAGAACTGCGCCTGCGGCCACCGTCGCGGTGCAGAATCGACGACTGCGGGCACATCGTCGGGTCCGATCACCAACGCCCGAACGTGCCCAGCATCTGGCCCAAGCACGATCGGCCGCTGCGCCCACTCGGCGACCGATCGGGAGACGGCCACGACGACGAGAACCGCGTCGCAACGAAAGCGGAGCCGTGCACCCACCAGATAGGCCGGCCACGTGAAGGCCTTCTCGCCGTCCTCCGCGAGCTGCACCTCGAGCACTGCGGCAAGCACGGACTCCTCGCCGCGGGCGAAGCAGAACACCGCATCGCAACGCAGCTCACGCGGCAGCGCGTCGCCGAAGCTCTCGGCGGCTGAAGTCACGGCGTCATGCACGGGAAGAACGAGGCGATGACTCCCGGCGAGCAGCTCCGCGAGCATCCCCGGTGCGTCGCGGAACAGCTGTACCAGGGCCTCGTGCGGGATCGACGGCATCAAGCGGCAGTACCACGGGGGTCCGACAGCGTTCGCGATCAGGACCCTCCGAGGTAGATGGAGCACGTGGGCCGCCGCCGCCGGCAGATCGAGAAAGACGAGCCTGCGATCGGGCCTGATGACGGCTGGGTCGAGTGCGGCGGAGAGCTGATCCTCCCCGCGGGCTTCACCGCCGGCGGTTTCCCGTACGGCACGAGCCTGCGCGAGTTTCGAGAGTGGAGCGCGCTCGACTCACCGGGCGCAGCATGGGCCCGGGCGAAGCGCGCGCTCGAGCGGGTCTGCGCCGCGGCCGCCGGCCGCGACGTCGACGTGGGCTTCGTGAAGTTCGTCGGCAGCGGGCTGTCGAGAGACGCGTTTCGCGCCGAGGTCGGCGGCGACTCCTCGAGCGACGTGTTCGCGCTCGTGCCGAATCGCGATGCCGAGCCGGACTATGGCCGGCGCGCGCTCATGGAGCTGCGGTTGCTCCACGCCCTGAGCGGGCGCCCGCTGCCTTTTCGCGTGCCCAAGGCGCTCGGCGCCGTGCGGGAGGGTGGAGAGCTCATCCTCGTCGAGGAGCAGGTGACGGGCCTGGCCCTCGAGCTGCGTTCAGGCCGGCAGGGCAAGGTGCAGCCGTGGAAGGAGATCGGCTTCATCGCCGCCGCGATTCACGCGGTGCCGGTGCACGAGCTGCCCTCCGGCCTCTTCCCGCCGGCCGACTGCGCCAGCCACGGCGAGTCGTTCGCGAGATCGGTCGCCGGCGATGAGGCCGAGCTGCGAGACGCGTGCGATTGGATGCTCGAGCACCTTCCGCCGGCCGAGCCCGGAGCGCTGCTGCACGGTGACCTGCTCGGCCAGAACGTGTTCCTCGGCATCGACGAGCCGCCGGGAGTCATCGACTGGGAGCGCTCCGAAGTCGGCGACCCCGCCTACGACCTCGCGATCGTCACGCGCGGCGTGCGGCAACCGTTTCAGGTGCCGAACGGGCTGGAGCTTCTGCTCGAGGCCTATGTCGCCGCAGGTGGGAAGGCGCTGGCTCCCTCGAGAGTCCGGTTCTACGAGCTCGGCCTCCTCGCCGGGCAGTACAAGGCGGCGCTGAGCCAGCGCGGCGACGTGCTCGGTGCTCGTCAGCGGCTCCGCGCGATGCTGGCCCGGCTCGAGAGCGCGGTCGCGGGCTGAACGGTCAGCTCACCGGCGGGGAACAAAACCGCAAAAGAATCGCCGGGCGACGACCCAGGCGAGGCGAGGCGAGGCGTCATGGCCATTCTTTTGTGGTTTTGTTCCCGACTCGCCCAGACGACCGGGTGGCGCGCGGCCAGCCTGCTGCGGGCAGGCCCGCGACCTACCGCTGCCCGCGCGGCGGGGCGGGCTTCGACGCGAGCGGCGGCGCGGCGTCTTCGAAGCGGACGTCGGCGTTGCGCGAGATGCGCCCGCCGGAGAACACCTCGTCGGCGCGGTTCGCGGTCACCTGCCACTGAAACGGCGCGTTCGACCTGCCGCCGGCGAGCTCGACGACGTCGAAGCCGGTCGCCGTCTTGTTCTTCACCACCACGCCGCGGACGTTCTCGTCGCCCTCGAGCTGGATGAAGACGCGCAGCGGGTGCCTGGCGTCGATTTGCACGTTGCCCGAGAAGCGGCGGTCGAGCTCGACGTGGGCGCGGCCTCCGCGCAGGGTGCCGCTGCCGAAGTCGCTGAAGTAGATCTCGGGCGTCTCGGGAGCGTGCAGCGTGATCTGCCGGCCCGGCCGCGTCGGGTCGCTCACCACCGTCGAGACGGTGCCGGCGCCGTTGATCTTGTACTGCGTGACGCCGCTGAAATAGTTCACGCGCACCGGCTGCCCGAAGTTCTCCGAGTAGAGCGCTTGCGAGGCGCCGGCGTTGACGCAGCGGGCGTACACGCCCGTGGTGTCTCCGTTGAACATGCCGCCGGAGCCGGCGAGCAGCACCGCTCCGCCGAGGCCGTTGCCGAGGCCGATGGAGCCGGTGCCGGTCGTGTTGTTGTTCTGTGCCCAGACGCCGGCCGCCTGCGGGCTGGTCTGGCCGCTGATGCCGACGACGCCGGCGCCGCCCGAGCTGCCGTTGGCGGCGGAGTTTCTGCCCGTCACTGCGTCGTTCGCCGCGCCGGTGTTGTCGAACAGGCCGGTGCCGTTCGCCGACGAGGAGACCACGTGCAGCGTCGCCGAGGGGCTGGTGGTGCCGAGGCCGACCGACGTGCCGTTGTCGAAGAGCTGCGAGTTGCCGCCCGCGGTCGCGCTCGTGAACCTCACGAGGAAGCTCGTCGTGCCGTTGATGTTCGCCGAGCCGGCAGGACCTTGCGGCCCGGTGGCGCCGGTCGCGCCGGTGAGGCCGATGGGACCTTGAGGCCCGGTCGCGCCGGTCGCGCCGGTGAGGCCGATGGGGCCTTGAGGCCCGGTCGCGCCGGTAGCGCCCGTTGCGCCGGTGAGGCCGATGGGACCTTGTGGACCGGTAGCGCCCGTCGCGCCAGTGAGGCCGATGGGACCCTGAGGTCCCGTTGCACCCGTTGCGCCCGTTGCGCCGGTGAGGCCGATGGGACCCTGAGGTCCCGTTGCACCCGTTGCACCCGTTGCGCCCGTTGCGCCGGTGAGGCCGATGGGACCTTGAGGACCGGTAGCGCCCGTCGGGCCGGTGAGCCCGATGGGACCTTGCGGACCGGTCGCGCCGGTCGCGCCGGTCAGACCGATGGGACCCTGAGGACCGGTAGCGCCTGTTGCGCCCGTGGCACCCGTCGCGCCGGTCAGACCGATGGGACCTTGAGGACCGGTAGCGCCAGTGAGGCCGATGGGACCCTGAGGGCCGGCCGCGCCGGTGAGACCGATGGGACCCTGAGGTCCGGTGGCGCCGGTCGCGCCGTTGCACGCGTAGGCGGTGGTCGTGCCGATGACGAACCGCGCGCCGCCGTTGGGGCAGCTGGGATCTCCGACTCCGACCGAGCTGCCCACCACCGAGTCTCCGGCGGGGCCGGCGGGTCCGACCGCGCCCGCGGGCCCGGGCATCCCGTCAGCGCCGGCGGGCCCCTGCGGCCCGGTGGGCCCAGCGGGGCCGGTCGCGCCCGCGGGGCCTGCCGGACCGGCCGGTCCGACGAGCCCGGTCGAGGGGCCCTTCCAGTTCCCCATCTCGTCGATGACCTTGGTGTTGTTGACGGTGACGCTGGTGGGGTGAATGTCGCCGTGCACGTCGCCGGCTTCGATCGCGTACGGCACGCTCGCGACGATCTCGCGCGGAGTCATCTCCGGGTCGTCCGCGATCCCGACGCCGACGAACAGCTTCGCGCCGGAGAACAGGCTCTGCGGAAACGGCGTGGTCTCGCCGAGCAGCGCCACGAAGTAGCCGTCGGTGACGGTCACGGTGACGGCCTCGGTCCAGAGCGGGGAACCGCCCTCGGCGACGTCGTAGATCGCGAACCGCATCTTGGTGGGGCCGTCGATCGGCAAGCCCGAGCCGTCGAACAGCCGGCCGTGCTGCGTGAGCGTGTGCGGCACGGCGGCAGCAGCGAGCGAGGCGAAGAGCAGGACGGCGACCACGGAACCGCGAATGACCATGTCGTGCCTCTTCATTGCTGGGTTGCTCCCACGACGCCGCCGCGCAGCTCGAAGTTCGGAGATCTCGCCGTCACGCCCGCCGGAGCGTCCACCGCGCCGACGAGCTTGAAGTTGGGGCTCTGCGAGACGGTGGCTCCGGCCGCGGAGCCGCCGTACGCGCCACCGGGTTCCAAGACTTGGGTGACCCTGCCGCCACACTGGCAACCTGCTTGCGCAACGAGGGCGACGACCGCGCAGACCCAACGCCTCATGTGAGGGCTCCGATCGGCGGCGACTATATCCGGGAGGCGCCGTCGTTACAGGCGCAGGAGCTCGTCGATCGAGAGACCAGCTTTCGCGGCGGACATCCACCGATCGAGCTGAGCCAGGTCCGTGGTGGCGAGGATCCGTGCACGTTGTTCCGCGGTGACGACGGCACCCCGCACGTCAAGAACGGCCAGGAGGCCCTCGGCCTTACCTTCGGCCTTGCCCTCGGCCTTGCCTTCAGCCTTGGCTCGGCGCAGGCCCTCGTCCTGGTACTCATAGTTGCTGGCAAACACGTCGAAGGCCTTCCTTGCTGCATCGCTGAGCGACGCCCTGATGAGGTCATAGTACAGAAGGCTTCTGTCGCCCTTCAACACGCCGAGCACGGCGCCGGCGGCGATGATCGCGGTCGTCAAGGCCCGCTCGGTATCGGCGTCTCGTCCGTGCGCGATCGCCGATAGCGTCGCCAGCTCGGGGCTCGCTCTCGCCTGCGCAGGGTCGTCGATGTGCGGCAGGTCGTCCGGCCCGACGACGAGCGCACGCACCTCACCGCTCGACGGGCCCAGGATCATCGGCCGGCGGGCCCAGTCGGCGACGGCTCTCGACACCGCGACCACGACCAGCACCGCATCACATCGGAACCGCAGCCGCGCCCCGACGAGGTACGCCGGCCAGGTGAACGGCTTGTCCGCATCCTCAGCGAGCTGAACCTCGAGCACCGCCGCGAGCACCGCTTCTCCACCGCTGTCGAATCGAAACACCGCATCGCAGCGCAGCTCGCGCGGCAGCGCCTCTCCGATGCTCTCCGGCGCCGGAGACACCGCGTCATGCCGCGGCAGCGCGATCAGCCGCGTCTGGCTCAGCAGCAAAGGCAACAAGCCAGGCGCATCGCGGAGTGACCGGCGACTCGTAGAGACCGGGGACGAGCTTCACGGCGCGCCAGGTTACTTCGATCGTTGCAGCAGAGCAGCCGTCCGCCCGTCGACCGCCTGAGCCGCGTCGTCTCCGAAGAGGCGAGAGACCGCCGCGAGGAAGTTCAGACGGTGCATCTCTTTGCTGCCGAGCACCTGCGGCAGAGTCTCTTCATAGCGACCGACGAGGGTCTCGAGCTCCATCGGGGCGGCAGCATGAATGTCTTCGATCGCATCGAGGTCGTGGGCTTCGCCGCGAGCGATCTTCATGAGCGCCAGGTCGTGCGCTTCCGGAATCGAGACCTTGATTCTTCGCAGCCCGTCGATTGGGTGTGGGATCAGCCGATCCTCGAACGAGTGCGGAGGCTGGGCGACCGTTGCCTTCTGTATCGGCACCGGAGAGGACGCAGTCGTTCGAGCGCGCTCGACGGCCTCCCAGAACACGCTTTCCTTGCCGCCGCGAACGATGACCGACCAGAGGTCGAGATCCGTGGTGGTGTGAGTGCCCTTGTACTTGAGCGCGACTGCGCCGCCGCCGATCACGACGATCTCGCAGCTCTTCGTCAGCTCGCCGTCGACCTTGCGCAGGAAGTCTTCGCACTCGGTGGTGGTGAACTTACGCACGGTGCTTTTCGACCAGGTCTCGGAAGCTCTCGAGCGTGGCGTTCATCAAGAACCCCCAGCGCCTGGCGACTTCAGGCGAGCGCAGCTCAGCGAGCTTCGCCTCGTACTCGTTCTTGACCGCCGGAAGGAACCGCATCGTCTTCCGTCGCGCATCGTGCAGCTCGGCGACGTTCTCACTGAACGAGGGCGTCGACGTGACGACCGAGCAGAGCTCGGCGACCACCCCGAGCTCGGCCTTGAGCTTGCGCCGCCTGGCGCCTTCACGCAGCTCCGGCCAGTCGAGGTCCTGTGCGTTGCGCTGCAGCACGAGCGGGAGCACCCGGAGCACCGTCGCGTCGTTCTTGGCCTCATCCAAGCCGTGGAGAAGAGACTCTTCGAGCGACAGGTGCTTGACCGGTCGAACGCCTGCCAGTGGAGCTCGCCATCCCGCGAGCGACTCTCGGACCCGCCGGGCCAGGGTCTCATCCCGTGGAGGTTCGCTCGGCATCGTGAGCAGCGCCTTCAGGTGCCGCGCGGCCGGGTGCTGGTGGTTCGCGCGTACGACATCGGCGCTGCCGACGGCTTCGACCGACACCAGACCCGAGGTACGGAGGTGCCGGACCTCATGTCCGACGACGCGCGCAGAAAGACCAGTTCTTCTCGCGAGCTCGCTGACGGAGGCCGCCACCCCTCGAACGAACAGAAGATCGAGGACAGCGGTTCGCGTCTCGGACTGAAAGAGGACCCCGGCCAGAACATCGGACATAATGACCTACATATAGGAGTCTATGGCGCTTCATGCAAGCGCCCCAGGGACTTGCGCATCGAGCGCGAGCTTCAGGGGCACGGCAGCGCGACAGCCACGCAGACATCGCCGCACGCGCGAGTCCCGGTCGGGCAGCAGTACCCGTTCGAGCACGTCTGCCCGCCCGCGCACGTCGCGCCACACGCGCCGCAGTGCGAGTTGCTCGACGCCAGATCGACACACGTCCCCGAGCACTCTGCCTGGCCCGCGGCACAAGCCAACCCGCAGCACCGGAAGCCGACGTTGTCCGCCGAGTACGTCGGCGGGACGACGCGCAGATCGATGTCGCACGTCAGCCCTCCCGGCGCACCATCGAACGCGCCGCCGCGCAGGGTGTGCACGGCCTGTCCGCCGACCACGCGCGGGTCGTCGACCCACTCGTGGAGATTGCCGCTCTGATCGCGGGTCGAATCGAGCGACGTGCACGTGGCGAGAGAGCCGGTGGCGATCGCCTGGTCCTCGTTCACGCCTCCCGGCACCGGGTCGAAGTCGCTGCCGTTGCAGGCGCTGCCCGAGTACACGTTCCCATACGGGTAGACACGATTGGCCGAGCCCTCGCAGTAGCGACCCCACTCGTCGGTCACCGCCTGGCCGCCAGCGTTGCGCACCACCCGGCACAGCCGCATGCCCGCGGCGAGGCACGCCGTTCGGGCCTGCGTGAAGCTCACCTGCGCCCACGGCATGCGGTTCTGCACCGAGCACGCGCGCGTCGTCGCGAAGCCCGGGCTCGCGGGCGTCGAGTCGGGCCGCGACGCCTCGTACAGGTATGCCACCACGCTCGCGCCTCCGATGGTGAGCGGCGCCGAGACCGCGTCACGTACGCCGTTGAAGCCGCCGAAGTCGTAGCCCTCGTCGACGTGGCCGTCGCAGTCGTCGTCGCGGTCGTTGCAGGTCTCGCTCGCTGCCGCGGCGCCGGCCACCGTCACGTTGCACCGCAAGCCCGTGCCCGCGGCGTTGCAGACCAGCTGCCCCGTGCCGCGGCACGCGCCGAGCCTCCGCGTGGTGCCGAACGTGCCGTCTTCCCCGCACGGCGTGTTCTTCAGCGGGAAGACCTCGTCGGGGGCTCCGTCGCAGTCGTTGTCGCGGCCGTCGCAGCGCGTCTCTTCGAACACCGGGTCGCCGTTCGGCTGCTTCTCGACGTCCGGGTCGAGGTACACGCAGTCCCACCCGGCGTCGGCCGCGCAGCTCGGCTGCGTTCCCGCGCACTCGCCGAGCTGCCGGCAGAAGTTCATCGGCACGAGCAGCGACGGGTCTGCGACGTCGGTCAGGCCGTCGCAGTCGTCGTCGCGTCCGTTGCACACCTCCGGGCCGCTCGGCGTGCACGGGTACTCGCAGCCGTTGCCCGGCAGGCCGTCGAGGTCGACCCAGCCCTGCAGGCAGAGCGCGACGCTGCACGCGCCGCCGTCGCAGCCCGCCACCGCGTGCGCCACGTTGCACGGCGTGCAGTCGCCGCAGATCGTCGGGTCGTTGAGCTTGTCGAAGCCGTCGTCGACGACTCCGTCGCAGTCGTCGTCGGCGTCGTTGCAGCTCTCGGCGGCAGGCCCGATGCCGTCGCACGTCAGCGCTCCGGCCACGCAGTGCAGGGTGCCGGCCGTGCAGATGCCCGCGTCGACGCCGCAGGCCGCGCCGCCGCCGGGGTCGCCGTCGTCGATGACGCCGTCGCAGTCGTTGTCGACGCCGTCGCAGCGCTCGACGGCTCCGTTCGTGGGCAAGCACGCCGACTCGCAGCCCGGCACCGAAGCGTCGAGGTCCAGGAAGCCCGGAGCGCAGCTCCCCTGCACGCACGTGCCCGCGTCGCACAGGCCGGTCGCGTTCAGGTACGTGCAGACGTTGCCGCAGCCGCCGCAGTGGTTCGGGTCGGAGCTCAGGTTGAACCCCTCGTCCACCATGCCGTCGCAGTCGTCGTCGCGGCCGTTGCAGCGCTCCGGGTCGGGGAGGCACGGCAGCCCCCCGTCGGCGGTGCCGCCGCCGCCCGTGCCTCCGCCGGCGGTCGCTCCGCCTGCGGTGGCGCCGCCCGCGGTCGCTCCGCCTGCGCTCCCGGCATCGGGCGGAGCCGGCGGCCCCGAGCACGCCGCGATGAACAGCGCCAGGCGCAGCAGCCGCGCGAGGCGCCGCCGGCGGAAGAGCAACAGCCCCGCGAGGCCGAGCAGCGAGCCCGAGGCGTCGCAGCCGCAGCGGCCGGGCTCCATCGCACCGCCGCCGCTGCCGGCAGAAGCGCCGCCCGCGCCTGCGGTCGCACCCCCTGCGGAGCCGCCGCCCGCGCTTCCTCCCGCCGCGCCGGTCGAGCAGAGGGCGGTGCCGTCCATCTGCTCGGTGCACCGCTGCCCCATCGGGCAGGGATTCGGCGCGCACGGATCTGCCACGCACTGCCCGACGCCCATGGAGTCCGCGCGGCAGCGCAGCGGCGCCACGCACGTCGCGGGCTGATCGAGGCAATCGAGACAGAAGCCGGCGCGGCAGGTCTCGCCCATGCGGCACATCACGCCGTTGCACAGATCGACACAACTTCCCTTGTTGCTGTCGCACGCATGCGTGACCGGGCACGTCACGCCGACGCAGGGGTCCGGCAGGCAGTAGCGCTGCAGCGGCCCGCCGCCGTCGGGAATCAGGCAGGCCTCGTTGCCGCCGCACGGAAAAGGCTGAGGCCCGCAGGGCACCAGGCAGGCGCCGCGCACGCACTCGGCGTTCCCGCCGCAGGTCACCGAATCGTCGGCGACTCCGTCGCAGTCGTCGTCGAGGCCGTTGCAGATCTCGAGCGGGGGGCCGGTCGCGCCGCCGCAGACCTCGGCTCCACCGACGCAGCGCACGGTGCCCTGCAGGCCGCAGCCGGCGTCGACCGGAGGGCCGCAAGGCAGGCCGAGATCGGGGTCGGTCGAAGCGACGCCGTCGTCAGCGACGCCATCGCAGTCGTCATCGAGCCCGTTGCACTGCTCCGGAGAGCCGCCCGTCGGCAGGGCGAACCCGTCGCAGTCTTCGTCGACGAGGTTGCAGCCGATCTCCGGCGACGGCACGCGCGCGCCGGCGCAGGCGTCGAACGACCCCATGCTGCAGGTGTGCACGCCGATGCGGCACTGGCCGGTGCAGGCGCCGGTCGAGAGATCGCAGCCGGCATCGGCCGGGTAGCACGGCTCGGTGAAGCCGTCGTCGACGCCGTCGCAGTCGTCGTCGGCGCCGTTGCACACCTCGGGCACCGCGGGAATCGAGCCATTGCACACCGTCTGACCCGCCACGCACGCGGTGGTGCCGCTCTGGCACTGGCCGGTGTCGACGCCGCACGGCCCGGCGACGGCGTCTTCGTCGAGCTGCGTGTCGCAGTCTTCGTCGACGCCGTTGCAGACGTCGCAGTTGGCGGCGGGCGAGCACACGGGCACGCAGCCCTGGCAGCTGATGCCGTCGTCGACGAGGCCGTCGCAGTCGTCGTCGAGGCCGTTGCAGATCTCGGGGGTCGGGGCTCCGGGCGCCGCGCTGCACGTGAGCGAGAGCTGATCGGTCGAGCACACCACGGTGCCGGAGCGGAAGCAGAGGCCGGCTCCGGCGGAGCACGGGGAGCCCTTGCCGGGGAAGGTCTCGTCGGTGAGGCCGTCGCAGTCGTCGTCGGCGTCGTTGCAGCGCTCGTTGACGATGCCGCCGGCGGCAATCTGAGACATGGCGAAGAACAGCTCGAGCTCGTCGTTGACGGGAATGGCCTGGCCGGTGCCGCCCGCCGCGGCGATGGCGTTGAGGTCCTGACGCGTCTGGCAGTTCGGGTTGCCGGGAGGGCAGATGGCGAAGCCGAGCACGTAGACGGGGACGTCGTAGTCGGGCACGAAGACGCCGGCGGCGTTGGTGAACGACATGTTCTGGAAGGCGCCGGCGGCGGTGACGGCGTCGGCGACGGTCTCGCAGCTCTCGGCGCCGTCGGTGATGAAGATGACGGAGTGCTTGCGGCACGGCGTGCGGGTGTCGGCGGTCGCGTTCGCGAGCACGGAGGCGCGCATGTTGCGGAGCGACGCCGCGATCGGAGTGCCGCCGTGTGCGCGCAGCTCGTTCGTGGAGGCGAAGGGGCTCTGGTTGTGATCGACCCACTCGAGGAGCTGGAGGTAGTTGTCGTTGAAGCCGGTCGCCGGGAAGCTCACGAGCTGTTCGCCGCCGGTGCAGGTGCCGGCGTAGCGGATGTAGCGGTGCGTGGGGTCGGCCGGCGGGTAGCAGGTGACGTTCGAGGTGCCGTTCAAGGGGCTGACGGCGTTGGTCCTGACGCGATCCAGATCGAACATGCGGCAGGTGGCCTGGTCGTAGCTCGAGGTGAAGTTGCAGTGGTTGCACGTGAAGGCGGCGGGGGCGCCCGTCCACGTGAAGAGGTTGCACTGGCCCTCGAAGCCGGCGGTGGTCACGTTGTCGAGGCGGTCGGCGTCGAGCGCGCAGACCTCCGCGGTGCCGGCGTTGTTGTCGTGGTCTTCGCACAGGAGCGGAGAGGGGCAGGTGGTGGGGCAGGTCTGCCCGCCGGTGACCTGGGTGTAGCGCCAGAGCGAGAACTCGAGCTCGCCGAACGACGAGACGATGGAAGAGAAGGCCTGCTTGGCCTTGAACATGCGGCTGTCGTTGGCGAGGCCGTCGCCGTTGAGGTCGCAGCCGGGGAGGTCGTTGCTGCCGTCGCCGCGGGTGGCGATGCCTTCGGACACGGTCAGGGTGGCGGAGCACGCCTGACCGGTGAGGGCCTGAACACACATCGTGTAGTCGGCGCGGCACGAGGCGTCCCAGGTGCTGGCGCAGGTGGAGTCGAAGGCGATGGTGTCGATGACGCAGGTGTTGCAGGTCTCCTGGGCGAGGGTCGGGTTGCCGTTGAAGGTGCACGGGTTCCAGCCGGAGGGGGTGCAGGTCTCGGTGTACGTGATGATCTCGGGGGTGAGCAGCATGGAGCCCGAGCTGTCGATCAGGACCGAGATGCGGTTCTTCACGGGCTGGGCGAGGGCTGGCGTCGAGACGACGACTGCCAGCGCCAGGAGGCGCGTCATCGGGGGACGAAGCTAAGCACACCGGCGGGCTTGAAACCGCCGGGTGGGCGCGCTGGGTTCACGGCTCGATGCGCTCCCCGCCGACCGTCACCAACGCCACGGTGGGACGGAGCGCGCGCAGCTGCCGAACGAAGCCGGCCGAGATGCCGCGCACCTCTCGCAGAACGGGAAACCGGCCCTTCCAGAGCAGCTCGTGAATGACGGATTGATCGTCGACCAGCTCGCCCACATCGAGCACTTCGATCGTCGACCACTCTGGCGCCGAGATCGCGCGCTGCGTGTACCAGCGCGGGCGGCGAAGGGTGACCGCAGACGGGAAGCCACGCTCGAACTGCACCTCGCGGCAGCAGGGCTCGAAGACTCCCGACCACTCGATCGCGTACTCGCGCAAGAGCTCGGCCTCGCGCCCGGAGACCGGCGCCGTCGCGGTACGGGCGAGCTGCAACGCGATCAGCTCACCCCGTGGGTCCCCCATCGTCTGCAGGGCATCGGCGTAGACGTGCCGGGGTGCGTCGTCGTCCGGCGCGGAATAGATCGCCATGCGCAGCTCCTCGAGCGCGACGCTCGGCACGCCGTCGACGTCCCAGCCCGCGGGCAACCCGAGCGCCGCTTCGAGCCGCGAGAGGGCTTCCGCGTCGTCTGCGGGCAAGGCCGGGACGGTAGAGAGCGCGTGTTGGACCCGCGCGATGGTCTTCAGCGCGCGCGCGCTCAGCGGAGCCCGCAGCGCCTCGGCGAACCGCAGGGGCGAACGAACGAAGTCGTTCAGCACGGGCACGGTGCGCGGGTCAGCCACGGCGTCGAGCACGTTGAACGCGAGGGTCCACAGCGGCTGCGACTTGGCACTCGAGACGCGGGGACGCCGCAGCAGCTGGTGGAGCTTGCCGGTGAGGCGCGGATCCTCAGGCCAGCTCGCCAGCATCGAGAGATTGCGGCGGGCGATCTTCGCCGATGCGCCGCCGAGGCTCGGGAGCAGACGCCCCAGGTTCCTGGCTGACGGCGTGAGCGCCAGCGGCCGCCACTCGCGTTCCCGGTCGGCATGACTCAACCCCGGCACGGTGCCGAGGGTCACGACCAGTCGATCGGACAGCGACTCGATGGCCCGGGCGAGCCGCGGGGTTCGCCACCGCCGCCACGCTTCGAGCAGCGGCTCGAGGGCGGCCTCGTGATCCGGCAGGCGCGCCAGCGCCGCCGCGACGAGGCTGGAGGAGGTCGACACGCGGCCACCTTACCCGCGCTTGAAGTGGGTAGGCTGCCGCCCATGAAACGCATCGGACGGTTCGTCGCGGCACCGAGGAGCCGCGAGGTGAAGAAGTCGCGCAAGGCAGCGACCCTCGTCGACGAGTCGGTGCAGGTTCACGGCGCGAGGCTCAGGGTCCAGGTTCATCACGCCTATGCTTCGAGACTGTTCGGGCGCGAGATCACCGTGGCGGGCGGGCGCCACGTCGAGCTGGTCGAGGGCGACGTCCACGTCCGCATCGATGACTTCATGGTCACCGTCGAGCTCGTGACCCCGAGGCAGCGGCGCCGGCCGCCCTACGGAGGTACCGCGGGGGACCTTCCGCGGCGCTTGCTGTCGACCTTTCCGATTCTCTATTCGGTGGACGAGAAGGACCGCTTCACGGGCGTGACGATCTTCCGTCCGCGCCGATCAAGACCGAGCGACCACCCGTGAGATACGAGGAGTTCTTGGAGGCGTGGCGCGGAGCGGCGAGACGCGCCGATCTCTCGCAGCTCGGTTTCGAAGAAGAGACTTGCGACATCGGCAGTGGCGAGCGGCGGTACCAGATGCGCGTCGAGCCGCTGGGTGGGCAGCAGGTCGAGCCCTTCACGGTCACGGCGACGCTGTCGTGGCGATGGAGCGCCCTCGCGACGGCGCGATCGGTCACGACGGAAGACGACATGCTCGTCTGGCTCTTCGGGGAACGTGGAGCGCGCAGACGCACGGAGCGGCCGTGGCTGAGGGTCGACGTACGCCTCGTCGGAGCGACGCACTGGGGTAGGGCGCTGCCGATGCCGGGTCCCGCGGCGTGGCGGCGCTGGGAGAAAGAGGTGTCGACGCGGCTGGACTCCATCGAGCCGCTGCTGCCGCGCAAGCTGACGCGAACGCGGCGCGGGAACATCGAGGTCTTCGGGTGGAAGGGTGTGCCAGAGGCGACGATCGAGTGCCACGCGGACGGCGAGCTGAAGCTGTCGCAGGTCAGCATCGAAGCGTGGCAGGCGCTGACCCTGCCGAGAACGATGGATGACCCGGAGAAAGCGGACCCAGCCCCGACCCGCCAGCTCGACCAGCTCTTCGGCAGGGTGAGGGCCTCGGTGTACGCGTGGATGGAGTCCCTCGATCACCTCGCGTTGCGATGAACCTGGGCCGGCAGCCGGCGTGAATGAGGCTCAGCTGATCCCCAGCGCCGCGCGCGCGAACCCCAGCGCCGCAGCCAGCTCCTCGGGCGGCAGGGCCTCGTCGCCGAACGGCAGCTGGCGCCGGTCCTCCTCGCTCAGCCGCTCGAAGGCGGCCGCCACGATGATCCGCTGCCGCAGCGCAGGCACGTCGGGCGCCCCGAGCGCGGCGGTCACCAGCCGCGCCGCGAGCTGGTCATCGAGCGCCTGCCACACGACGGGGCAGTCGAGCTCCCGCAGCGCCGCGCCCGAGTCTCCGCGGGCGGTCGCCGCATCGGCCCGCCGAACCGCCGCGATCAGCTCGACCTCCCGCTCTCCGGCGCCGGCGGCCCCGAGCGACGCCCGGAGAAACGACAGCCAGCCCTCGAGGTCGCAGGTGCACTCCTCGATCTCGGCGGCCTCGTCGAACCTCGCCAGCGCCTCCGCGGCCTCCCCTCGCGCGAAGCAGCAGATGCCCTCGACGTGCAGCAGGTGGGCGGTCTGGCGCGGGCCGAAGTCCGCGTGCGCCGCTCGCGCCGCGCGCAGCGGTGCGTCGACGTGCCCGAGCTCGCCCCGCTGAAACGCCAGCTCGGCGCGGCCGAGGGCGACGGCTCCGTGGCCGCGGTGGCGCTGCTCGGCGAGCTCCAGCGCGACGCCGGCGTCTTCCGGCCGCCGCCACCGCCCGAGCGTGACGGCGATGTCGACCGCTTCCCACGGGTCGCCGCACGCGTCGACGGCGCGAGAGAGGATCTGCCGGCGCGCCTCGGCGGAGGGCACGCGCGAGACCTCGCCCGCCGCCCTGCTGCCGGTGAGGCCCTCCGTCGGCCAGCACCACAGCCCCGAGATGCTGCCGCCGGGGAGCGGCACGGGGACGTCGCCGGGGGGGCCGAGCCCGGGAGCAGCCTCGCCGAGCTCGACGCAGCGCGGACCCGAGCGGTCGGCCATCAACAGGAAGACCCGCTCGGACGCGAGATCGCCGATGAGCGTCGACTGGTACGGAGCGTCCACCGACCACTGCCGCACCAGCCGCCAGCCGTCCTGCGCGTAGCAGTGCAGGCGCGGGGGGCTCGAGAGGGCGTGCGCCAGCAGGTACCAGCGGCGGGCCGCGAGCGAGGTGGCGAACGCGCGCGGCAGCTCGAAGTCGCTGTCTTCGAGCTCGTCGCAGCGCACGCTCTGGCCACCGGGCTCGCAGAGCCAGATCTTGAGCGGGCCGCCTTCGACGTTCTCGACTCCGGCGAACCTCTTGCCGTCCGGCGCACAGCAGGCCTCGAACACCTCGCCCGGCAGTGAGGCGTCGGGCTGGCCGCCGAGCGAGAAGATGCGGGAAGGGCGATTGAAGCCGTTGACCGCGACGCGGACCTCGCCCGCGCCCGCCAGCAGCTGCAGCATCCCCGGTTGCGAGATCTCGCGGTGCACGCGGTCGCGCTCGAGATCGACGACGCGCAGCGAGTCTTCGTTGCTCCGGTTGATGCGAACCCAGAGCCACGCGTACCGCGCCGCGGGAACCGCGAGCACCTCCTCGACGACCTCGTCGGCCGCGACGTGGGCCAGCGGGCGCCAGTCGACGATGTCCCAGCTCTCGCCGTCGAGCACGACGAACGCACCCGAGAGGCCGGAGACCGCGACGAGCCCCTGGCTGACGTGGACGTGGACGACGGAGAAGGGCTCCGGGGTCGTCACGACGCAGGCAGAGAGGGCGCGGCCGGTGGCCAGCTCCAGGCGGTAGACGCAGAGCTGGCGGCCGAAGGCGGTCGCCCAGTACGCGTGGCCGCGGGCGGCGTCGACCCAGCGCCCGGCGCCCTCGACGTACCGCAGCGACGAGAGCTCCGGCACGTGGGAGAGCGGGCCGCAGTGGTGCTCGAACGCCTGGCGCAGCAGCGGCTGCAGCGCGCGCCGCCACTCGAGGTGTGGGGCGGCGGTGGCGTACTCCTCGGAGCGCAGCACCTCGAGGCCGCGCAGGGCGTCGTGCGCGGTGAGGGCGGCGGCGAAGTCGCGGCGGCGCTGAGCGGCGTCGAGCTCGCGCTGGGCGCGGGCGAGGAGCTCGGCTCCGGGCGCGAAGCCGGTGAGCTGAGAGACGACGTCGGCGTGGCGGCCTTCGTCGAACGCGGCGCGAGCGGCGGCGAGGCGGAGCGACTCGGCTGCCAGGGCCCGCGCGCGTTCGTCGGCGCGGAGCGCGTCGAGGGCGCGGCGGCCGGCCTCGAGCTTGGAGAGCACGGGCTCGTGGCGGAGCAGCGCGGGCGAGGGTGGGGCGGCGAGGGCGCGAAGGGCGTCGACGAGCTGGGGCAGCTCGCGGCGATGGGTGTCGCGAGCGAGCTCCTCGAGCCAGGAGAGGGCGGGCGCGTGGCCGCCGGCGCCGGAGCGGACCTCGGCGCGCTGGGCGGGGTCGAGGTCGAGGAAGGCGGCGCAGGCGTCGAGGTCGAAGGAGCGCTGGAGCAGGGCGGCGGCGTGGGCGGTGCGAGCGCGGGCGTGGGCGGAGTCGAGGTGCTGGCGGGCGGCGGAGATGCGGGCGTCGAGGCCGGAGGCGCCGTGGGCGACGGCGTCGCCGTAGAGCGAGAGGGCGCGGGCGTGGTCTCCGCGGGCGGCGGCGGCGTCGGCGTCGGAGGTGAGCTGCTCGGCGAGGGAGCGGCGGGAGCGCTCGTCGAGGTCGCGGAGGGCGCGGCGGGCGACGGCGCTGTCGGGCCACGAGGCGAGGAGGGAGGTGGCGCGCTGGCGGACGAGGGCGGGGTCGGCGGTGGCGAGGAGGCGGAGGAGCTCGTCTTCGGCGGGGGCGCGAGAGGCAGCGCGGGCGCGCGCGAGGTCGGCGGAGAGGGAGAGGAGGTCGGGGTGGGTGGGGTCGAGGGAGTGGGCGCGGTCGAGGAGGCGGGCGGCGTCGTGGAGGTCGGAGCGGGAGAGGGCGAGGCGGGCGGCCTCGGTGAAGGCGGGGGCGAGGGCGGGGTCGGAGAGGCCGGCGGAGAGGCGGAGGAGGTCGGGGAGGCGGGCGGCGCGGGCGGCGGCGGTGGAGAGGAGGGTGAGGGCGCGAGGGGAGGGGTCGGAGAGGCGGTCTTCGAGGGCGAGGGCGTCGTCGTAGGCGGCGAGGTGATCGACGAGGAGCTCGAGGAGGAGCTCGGGGGCGTCGGGGAGCTCCTGGTCGAAGGCGGCGGAGAAGGCGGAGCGGGCGGCGTCGAAGTCGTAGTCTGCGAGGGCGCGGCGGCCGGTGGCGAGGAGGTCGTTCGTGCTGGTTCGGGCGTGCTTGTTCGCAGGGGCGGCCGGGGGCGGCGGAGCGGGAGGGGCAGCGGTGTCGAGGGCGAAGCGGACGCGGGAGCGGACGTCGAGGTCGAGCTCGTCGAGGAGCGCGTGGCAGGCGTCGGAGTTGGAGGGGGAGTGCAGGAGGCCGATGAGGCCGGGGGAGGCGGCGTCGGGCTGGAGGCGGATCTCGTCGAAGTGGCGGCGGAGGAGCAGGGACTGGAGCCGGGACTTGAGCTGGTAGCGGCGCTGCTCGGTGGCGGCCGGGAGGCCGCGGCCGGTGGGGTTGATCTCGCGGATGAGCTCGACGAGGGCGCGCGAGGTGAGGTGAGCGCTTTTGAGCGCGCGCTCGGCCCGGGAGATGAGGTCGGCCACGGCGCGGACATGGCATGCGGAAAGTGCGGTTCGCAACCGGGGAAGGGGTTTGTGAGATGCGTTAGCGAGGTAGGCCCCGCGCCTCAGCTTGCGAATCCGACACGGGGATCTTCAGGGCTCATCCAACGCGGTGCTCCTCGCTCGAGAGAAGGGGGCACGAGGCGTCCCGGGTAGTACACCGGTAGTAGCGACGTGCGTGCGCATGTCGCGCGATCACTCGCGCCGGTCGAGAATCGCGGCTTGCCAAGCGGCGAGGAGTTGCTTTCTCGTGCACCGAACACGTTCTCCGATACTGTCGGCCTGACGAAGCAGTTTCAGCACGTGTTGCTCCATGGCATACGCCTTCTGTTCGGTGGGCCATTGCTGTTGAAGCCCCGATCCCCAGGTCTCGCCGATCAGTTCGTGGGGTACGTGGCGCTGGACTTCCAACAGCCGCGCCTTCAGGTCTTTTGCGTGACCGATCTTCCACAGCTCGCGCTTCCCAAACTGAAAGGCGTAAGTGAACGAAGTCTCGTCAGCATTCCGCCCCGTTACCCCTGACCACGACGTTGGTTTCGGGCCAGTCGTCGCCCTACCTGGAAGAACTTCCGCGAGATGCCGTAGTCGGGAAATCGCCGGACAATCACGCACGCTCCGCTCGCTTCGTCGAAGCGCCAGGACCGCAGCAGTGTCCGTCGCATCGAGGAGGACCGCGCGCACCGTCGCGGAGTAGCCAAGCTGCTCTTGGAGAACTTCTCGGACGCGCGGCCTATCGGGGAACTCCCAGGCACGCAGCATCGCGAGGCCCTTCGGCCATTTGAAGTCGCCATTGCTGTTGTAGTGGGCGGGCGCGAGGATCTGCTCGTCGACGGCTTCGAGAGTCTCCACGGCAAACGTTCGACCGATTTCCGCAAGCCCGAGAAGTCGACCACGGTCGTCAGGCTCCGTCTCCTCGGTTTCCGTCCCGACGAAGACCAAGAGATCGCCCGTCCGGGAATCTCGAATCAGAGCATCACGGTCTCCTTCCTTTCCGAACGTGATCACGGGCCACAGCTCAGGCGCGAATCCCCAGACCCTCGTCGCGAATACCTGCGGTGAACCGGTTGGGCCTTTTGAGGAGACGTTGTGGCCACCGCGGGCGCTGTCGATCGACGACGGTTCCATCCTGACGGAAAACTTCGCTTGCTCCAACCGGCTTGCTGCGGCGGCTACGACCTCCGGTGGAAACAGCGACGCGTTGCGCACCGCGATCGTTTCAACCGCAAGATCCAAGCGCCCTTCGGTGTACAGACGCGTGAACCCTTCAGTGAGAGGGCCACGGACGTATCGGATGATCAGTTCATCTGGCTCGCTCTGGTCAAGATCCGCGATGAATCGCGCTGGGTAGTAGCCGAACTCGCGCGCCTCCTCGGCGATCCGCAGCAATTCACCACGGAGTCGCTTCTTGTTTTCTGCGTCCATGGGCTCCACCCGCTGAGGATACCTTGTCGTCAGCCACGAGAGGTTCGTCGCCGCACTCGATCAGTGTCCATCCTCCTTCGTGGGCCGGGCGCTAGAAGCACCGATTGGCGTGCCTCCTGGCGACCCACCGGACAGATCTGATTGAGAGGGCATCGGGGGCATTCCGGTTCATGTCGGCAGACGAGTGCGGCAAGGTCGAGCACCGCCCAGTTCACCTCGGCTGGGCGCGAGCCAGCTATGACAAGCCGCGAAACCGTCTGAAGCTTACTGTCGTATCGGATGTCGACCAAGGTACGGCGTCCAAAGCAGCGTTCCAGCACGCGCGCCATGTTCACATCGAGCAACGGTTCAGCCTGCTTTTCGCTAAAGAGGAGAACAGCATTTGCGATGTACTGGCCTACGCCGGGCAGCGCCTCGACTTGCTGCCGGCCTCGGGGAAACCGGCCCCGGCGGTCGCGCATGGCAATCGCGAGCGAGATCATCGAAGCGGCTCGACGTCGCCACAACCCAAGGGGCCGCAGTAGCCCACGAAGGTCATCGGGTCGCGCGCGGGCGAGGGAAGTCCAGTTGGGATATTGAGCGAGAAACGCCGGCACGAAACGAGCGACCACTTCGGCGCGTGTGCGCTGAAGCAGGAACTCGGAGATCACCTTCTCGTAGAGAGACGCGCCCTGCGTTCGCCAGGGGAACCGTCGCCCGTTTCTGTCGAACCAATTCAGTAGCCGCCTTTGAAATTGGCGGACCACAACCGGGTCCGGAATACGCATGAGGAACTATGTCGAGAAAATTTGAGATGACCCGCCATGTCGAGTCACGCGAGGTCGCACATGAAGTTCGCGGGGACGGGAGAACAGTCCCTGTAGAGAAGTATTCGCCTGCACCAGACAATAGCCGGGCCTCATGCTCAAGAGGGGGAGGCCGCGGAACTCCGGCGCCACCCGTTCAAGGTCTTCAACGTTCTCCCGCGTGCCGAGGTTGAACACGAAGCGGCTTGTAAGAAACCGGCTAATGCCCGACGGGATTGAGCCGGTGTCCTGGGTCGCAAAGACGTAGCTTGTTCCCTCGTGGCGCATTTGGCGAATTCGCGCTTCCATGCGCTCGCCAAACGAGGGGCTCAGGTACTCGTGCGCCTCATCGAACACGATCAGCTTGTTGAACCGACCTTGCACGCGGCTGATCTGGCTCGCGCAGACCAAGAAAAAGCGAAGTGCGTCGTCCTTGTTAAACAGGGGCTGGCGAAGATCAACGATCAGAGCTCTACCAGGCCGAACCAAATTCCCGAAATCTGCCCCTCGCTCGACTGACAAGTATCGGCGCACGAAGTCGAAGCGAAGCTGCGCGGCGCTACGGCTGGCGCCTGAAAGTCGCGAACCAACGTGTGCTTCAAGAGCCGCGAGCGTTACTTCGCCGCTTCCGCGTAAATCGGCCAGCGAGTTTCGAATCGTTCGCGCAAATACGGCATCGCTGCCCGGTTCCCCCATTAGGAGTTCCCAGTCCTCGACATCGAGCGATGCCGGCGAAAAGAACAGCTCCGAGGACGGAAGTTGTCCGTACTCTTGCAACCGGGCCGGTCTCAGCTCACCCGGTAGTGCAAGAACGTGCAAGTCGGTCAGCGCCTTTGGAGCGGCTCCGTACTCTCTTTCAAGCCGGTCAACGTCTGTCGGATCATCATTGGTCGCAGCGAGAGACGTGAGTTCGAACCGATCTGCTGCATTGCGCCGATAATTGAAAATCACAACGGCGAGAGGGGCGGGCAGGGCGTTGATGCCCGAAAGAGGCGTGAGAGCGGCTTCAATGAGAGTGCCTAGAAAATAACTCTTCCCGGAACCCATGAAGCCGAAGATCCCAAGCGTCTTTGGGTGATCGAGATCGAGGGCGACGGGCTCAGCCGTGCTCAGCTTTCCAACGACAGCCCAACGCGTTCCCATTCCGGCGGCACCGATAAGCAGTCTTGGCGCATCGGCGGTTCCTCTCGCGGCGGGCTGCGCGGCTTGCGGCTGTGCAGCCGGAGCCTGTGTGGCTGGAGCCTGCGTGCCAGGCGGCTGTGCAGGAGGCGGCTGTGCAGGAGGCGGTTGTGCAGGAGGCGGTTGTGCAGGAGGCGGTTGTGCAGGAGGCGGTTGTGCAGGAGGCGGTTG
>Ga0268299_1000789_pt1 | contig 78971 bp, 73 predicted proteins | sample NOBtaG_FD_193484 | JGI IMG/M metagenome (GOLD analysis project Ga0268299, IMG submission 193484) | Activated sludge microbial communities from bioreactor in Nijmegen, Gelderland, Netherland - NOB reactor | ecosystem: Engineered > Bioreactor > Aerobic > Activated sludge | place: Netherlands... | reverse complement strand
ACGTCGCGGAACTCTCGGGGGTAAGGCCTGGGCACAAGGACATCCTTCCAGCTCACCCGTCCCGGGCAAGCCAACTCAGATGTCACCTATTCGTGCAGCAGACCCAAGAGTAATAATGCGTAGACCATGGTGACCAAACAAGCTACCGGGCTATACGGCGGACGAACGGCAGACGAGCGCCGTGCAGAGCGGCGGCGACGCCTGCTCGAGGCGGGGCTAGAGGTGATGGCCAGCTCGGGCTGGGCAGCGACAACGGTCCGCGAGATCTGCAAGACCGCCGGACTGAACACTCGTTACTTCTACGAGTGCTTCGACGGTCTCGACGAGCTGCTCGTCGCGGTCTTCGACTGGATCATCGAGGACAGCATCGCCACGGCAGGTTCGGCCATGGCTGCTGCCGACAAGGACTCGCGCTCGCAGGTGCACGCCGGCGTTGTCGGTGCGGTCACCGCGTTGACCGCCGACCCCCGGCGCGCCCGTGTGATCGCCACCGAGGCCATGGGCAGCCAGCGGCTCACCCGTCGCCGGATGCGGTTGACGCACTACATGGCGCTGATGCTGGGTGCGGCGCGCGCCGAGTTCGACCCGGAGGCCGATCCCAACTACACCGCGGTTCAGGCCGAGGCCCTGGCCGCGGGTGTAGCCGGTACCGTCCTGGCGTGGCTCGACGGCCGGCTGCGGCTTGAACGCGAAGAGCTGGCCGAATACACCGCGCAGTTCGTCGATCAAGCGATGTTCACACCGCTGCCGGTACACAACTCCGTCGAGCACTGAGCACGCTGGGGCTTCACGGGCCTCCCGCTCAGCTCCAGGAGAACTGGGCGCGCAGACGCGCCGCGACCACGTTGAATCGCTCCACGTCCAGAATCGCGCCCTCGCGGCGGATGCCCTCTTCGGGTACGTCCAGCACCCGGTCGAGGCGCACCCAGCTGGGCCGCCCGTCGTAATCCCAGCTGCCGCTGCCCAGCGCCACCCAGTCCGGATCGCTGTCAAGACGTTCCCGGCTCGAGAGCATCAGGCCCAGCAGCAGTGCGCCATCGCGCCCCACCACCAGCACGGGGCGGTCCTTGCCCTGGGCGGGGTCATCCTCGTAGACCACCCAGGTCCATACGATCTCGCCGGGATCGGCGCGCCCATCCAAGTCGGGGGAGTACTCGATGCGGCGGGCCCGGTGGGCGGTGGGCACGCTGCGGTTGGTCACCGGACGGCCCGGGATGGCGGTCTGCTGCTCCGGTTCGACGACGCCGATCGCTTCCAGCCCGAGCTGAAGCCCGCGCTGGACGAATTCCGAGCCCTGCAGTTGCCGCAGCACCTTCGGGCCTTCGCGGAACACGACTTGTTCCAGAGTGTTCACCGCGATCTTCCCGAGCTTGCGCCCGAGCGTCTGCCACTGTGACGCCATGGTGCGAGCATACTGACCGGTAGTCCCTCACGACGTGCGTGTCAGAAGCATGCCGCGCGGCATGGGAGCATGGTGCCGTGCCAAGTTTTGCCGACACGACGTTCACGGATCCGGCGCTGATCCGTAACTTCTGCATCATCGCCCACATCGACCACGGGAAGTCGACGCTGGCCGACCGGATGCTGCAGCTGACCGGTGTGGTCGACGAGCGTTCCATGCGCGCGCAGTACTTGGATCGCATGGATATCGAGCGTGAGCGCGGCATCACCATCAAGGCACAGAACGTGCGGCTGCCGTGGCAGCTCAATGGCCAGGACCATGTGCTGCACCTGATCGACACCCCCGGGCACGTCGACTTCACCTACGAGGTGTCGCGCGCCCTGGAGGCGTGCGAGGGGGCAGTGCTGCTGGTCGACGCCGCGCAGGGCATCGAAGCGCAGACGCTGGCCAACCTGTACCTGGCGCTGGACAAGGACCTGACGATCATCCCGGTCCTGAACAAGATCGACCTGCCCGCGGCCGATCCGGAGCGTTACGCCGAGGAGATCGCGCACATCATCGGCTGCGAGCCCTCCGATGTGCTGCGGGTGTCCGGTAAGACCGGGGAGGGCGTCGCGGCGCTGCTCGACGAGGTGGTGCGGCTCATCCCAGCGCCGCAAGGTGATCCGGATGCGCCGGCGCGGGCGATGATCTTCGACTCGGTCTACGACATCTACCGCGGTGTGGTCACCTACGTGCGCGTCGTGGACGGCAAGATCACTCCGCGCGAGAAGATCGCGATGATGTCGACGGGCGCCACCCACGAACTGCTGGAAGTGGGCATCGTCTCGCCGGAGCCCAAACCCTCCGCGGGACTCGGGGTCGGCGAGGTGGGCTACCTGATCACCGGCGTGAAGGATGTGCGCCAGTCGAAGGTCGGTGACACCGTCACCGCCGCGCGCAACGGCGCCAAGGAGCCGCTGACCGGCTACCGCGAACCCAAGCCGATGGTCTATTCCGGGCTGTACCCGGTGGACGGATCCGATTACCCGAACCTGCGCGAGGCGCTGGACAAACTCCAGCTCAACGACGCCGCGCTCACCTACGAGCCGGAGACCTCGGTGGCGCTGGGCTTCGGATTCCGTTGTGGCTTCCTGGGATTGCTGCACATGGAGATCACCCGTGAGCGCCTCGAACGCGAGTTCAACCTCGACCTCATCTCGACGGCTCCCAACGTGGTGTACCGGGTGATTACCGAAGGAATGACGGCCGATGATCCAGGGATGATGGTGACCAATCCGTCCATCTGGCCCGAGGGCAAGATCCGGTCGGTGTTCGAGCCGGTGGTCAAGACGACGGTGATCGCGCCGAGTGAGTTCATCGGTTCGATCATGGAGCTGTGCCAATCGCGGCGCGGCGAGCTCGGCGGCATGGACTACCTGTCACCCGAACGCGTCGAGCTGCGCTACACGATGCCGTTGGGCGAGATCATCTTCGACTTCTTCGACTCGTTGAAGTCGCGTACGCGCGGCTACGCCAGCCTGGATTACGAGGAGGCCGGCGAGCAGGAGGCCGATCTGGTCAAGGTCGACATCCTGCTGCAGGGCGAGGCGGTCGACGCGTTCAGCGCCATCGTCCACAAGGACGGGGCCTCGGCCTATGGCAACAAGATGACCGTCAAGCTCAAGGAACTCATTCCGCGTCAGCAGTTCGAGGTGCCGGTGCAGGCCGCTGTCGGATCGAGAATCATTGCACGCGAGAATATTCGGGCCATCCGCAAGGACGTGCTCTCCAAGTGCTACGGCGGTGACATCACCCGTAAGCGCAAGCTGCTCGAGAAGCAGAAGGAGGGCAAGAAGCGCATGAAGACCATCGGTCGCGTCGAGGTGCCGCAGGAGGCGTTTGTGGCGGCACTGTCCACCGAGTCGACGGCGGACAAACCGAAGAAGTAGCGGTACCTCCCGAACAAGCGCGGTACCACCGCGAGCATGCTCAAATACCCCGTTTCAGATCGATTTCAGGCACATTTGAGCATGTTCGCGCCGGAGGTGTGCTCGGCATACCGACCCACCCGGGTGGGAAAACTCATCGCGTCGATACGCTGGGTCGCATGAGTACCGTGCTTGCCGGGCTTCGTCTTCCAGTGGTTGGTGCCCCGATGGCAGGCGGCATCACCGTCCCCGCATTGGCGCGTGGGGTGAGCGCGGCGGGGGGATTCGGCCTGCTGCCCGCCGGATACCGCACCATCACACAGCTGGAGCAGGATCGCGAGGCCATGGGGGAGCTGCCCTTCGGCTTCAATGTATTCGTGCCCACCCCGGATCAGGGCGCCGATCTGAGCGAGTACCTGGACAAGCTGAAGGTCTGGGCCGACAAGCTTGAGGTCGCTCCCGGCGATCCCGTCTGGCACGACGACGCGTACGCCGACAAGATCGAGTATCTGGTGGCCAATCCGGTACCGGTGGTGTCCTTTACCTTTGGCGTGCCCACCGCGCCGGACGCGCACCGGCTGCGCGAGGCCGGATCGGAGGTCTGGATCACCGTCACCAGTGCCGCGGAGGCCAAGATCGCCGAGGGCATCGGTGCCGATGCGCTGGTTGTGCAGGGCCCGGAGGCGGGTGGGCATCGCAGCAGTTTCGACGCGGGTGCCCCGGACGAGCCGTTATTGGATCTGATCGCGAGCGTTCGGTCGGTGACCGCGCTGCCGGTCGTCGCCGCCGGCGGAATCATGGACGGCGCCGATATCGCCCGGGTGCTCGCCGCGGGTGCCGCGGCCGCCCAGTTGGGCACCGCGCTGGTGGTGACCGACGAGTCGGGGGCCAAACAGGTCTATAAGGACGCCCTGCTGCAGCCGGCCGATACCGTAGTCACCCGGGTCTTCTCCGGCCGGCCCGCACGCAGTATCTCCAACGCGTTCCAGCGCGACATGGAAGCGGTTGCCCCGGTGAGCTTCCCGGCCCTAAACTCCGCCACCAAGGAACTACGGGCCAGCGGTGATCCGGATGTCATGTCGTTGTGGGCCGGTACCGAACACCACCGCGCCCGCGCGCTTCCGGTGGCCGAACTGATGGCCACGCTGGCCACTGAACTGAGCGCGGCTCAAGGATAGGTGGGTATGAAACCAGCCACTCTCATCTGGACGGTGCTCGTTGCCGCGTTCCTGTTGATCGGCCTCGATCTGGTCATCTACCTGGCGGGCCCGCGCAGCGGAGGTTCCACCGGTGTTCTCGTGTCGCTCTTGGTATTCAATCTGCTGCTCTTCGGTGGACTCGGCATCTACCTGCGTGGGCGGCGTTAAATAGCGGGTGCGTAGCCAGGTCGCACCTACGATGGTCGGATGGTGTCATCCCTTGATCCCGAACTGTCGTTGGAAGGGCTACTTTCCAGTCAGTCTCCTGTTCAGCGGCGCGGGCCCTTCCCGCCGATTGCCGACTACGCGTTTCTCTCGGATTGGGAGAACACCTGCCTGATCGCCTCCAACGGGTCGGTGGAATGGATGTGCGTACCGCGGCCGGATTCTCCGAGCATCTTCGGGGCTGTCCTCGACCGCGGGGCGGGCCATTTCCGGATCGCGCCCTACGGGCATAATGTGCCGGCCGCGCGCCGCTACTTGCCGGGCAGCCTGATGGTGGAAACCACGTGGCAGACCAAGACCGGGTGGCTCACCGTCCGTGACGCGCTGGTGCTGGGGCCCTGGCACGATGTCGATTCCCGTTCAAAAACGCATAAGCGCACCCCGACCGACTGGGATGCCGAGCACATCCTGCTGCGCACGGTGCGCTGTGTCAGCGGGACAGTCGAGGTGCTCATGAACTGCGAGCCTGCCTTCGACTATCACCGTGAGGGGGCCGTCTGGGAGTACTCCGGCGATGGATACGGCGAGGCGATATGTCGGGCTGCCAAGAACCCCGACGCCAATCCGACGCTGAAGCTCACCACGAATCTGCGGCTGGGACTGGAAGGCCGGGAAGCGCGCGCCCGCACCCGGCTCACCGAGGGCGATAACGTGTTCGTCGCGCTGAGCTGGTCCAAACACCCTGTGCCGCAGACATATGCGGAGGCGGCCGACAAGATGTGGAAGACCGCCGAGGCCTGGCGGCAATGGATCAACATCGGCGAATTCCCCGACCATCCGTGGCGCTCGTACCTACAGAGCAGCGCTTTGGTGCTCAAGGGACTGGCCTATTCACCCACCGGAGCGCTGCTGGCGGCCTCGACCACTTCGCTGCCGGAAACTCCTGGGGGAGTGCGTAACTGGGATTATCGCTACTCCTGGGTGCGGGACTCGACCTTCGCACTGTGGGGCCTGTACACCCTCGGCCTGGATCGTGAGGCGGACGATTTCTTCTCGTTCATCGCCGACGCGTCCGGTGCGAACAACGGCGAGAAACATCCCTTGCAGGTCATGTATGGCGTGGGCGGCGAACGCACGCTCACCGAGGGTGAGCTGCCGCATATGTCCGGGTACGACGGCGCCCGGCCGGTCCGGATAGGCAATGGCGCATTCGACCAGATTCAGCACGATATCTGGGGAACCATGCTCGATTCGGTGTACGTGCACGCCAAGTCGCGCGAGCAGATTCCCGCGACGTTGTGGCCGATTCTGAAGAACCAGGCCGAAGAGGCGGCACGGCACTGGCGTGAACCCGACCGTGGCATCTGGGAAGTGCGTGGCGAGCCGCAACATTTCACCTCATCCAAGATCATGTGTTGGGTCGCGATGGATCGAGGCGCCAAACTCGCCGAGATGCACGGTGAGAAGAGCTATGCCCAGCAGTGGCGTGCCGTCGCCGATGAGATCAAGGAAGACATCCTCGAGCACGGCGTCGATGAGCGGGGTGTGTTGGTACAGCGTTATGGCTCAACAGCTTTGGATGCCTCGCTGCTGCTCGCGGTGCTGAACCGTTTTCTGCCGTCCGACGATCCGCGGATCCGGGCGACGGTGCTGGCGATCGCCGATGAGCTGACCCATGACGGCCTGGTGCTGCGCTATCGGGTGGAGGAAACCGATGACGGGCTCTCGGGTGAGGAGGGCACCTTCACCATTTGCTCGTTCTGGTTGGTCTCGGCCCTGGTCGAGATCGGGGAGGTGCGCCGCGCGCGGCACCTTTGTGAGCGACTGCTTTCCTTCGCAAGTCCACTACAGCTCTACGCCGAGGAGATCGACCCGGCCACCGGGCGTCACCTGGGCAACTTCCCGCAAGCGTTCACCCATCTGGCGTTGATCAATGCAGTCGTCCACGTCATCCGGGCCGAAGAGGAGGCGGACGTGAGCGGAACATTCCAACCCGCCAACGCGCCGACATGACGGTCCGGAGCGGTGCCGCCGCCGTCGCGGTGGTGATGTGTGTGATCGTGGGCGGCTGCGGCCGCACCGACGATCAGGCGCAGCAGACGACCGGGGCGTCCGGTTCCTCTTCGGGGGCAACGCCGCCGGGTTCGTCGACAAACTCCGCCCCGGCCGGGCCGGCACCGGGTACCGCGCCGCCTGCCTTCGGGTACACCCCCGAATTGGTGGCGGCGAAGGGGGCGGACGGGACGGTCACCTATGACGTGCATCTGCCTCAACTGTCCGGCGGCGTAGATGCCGTACGCGATCGGTTCAACGACGGCACCCGCGCCGCGTTGCGGGATCTGATCGAGAACCTGCCCGGACCGAGCAGGGACCTGACGGTGTCCATCAACGACGGGGACGTGGGGCCCGGCCCCGAGACCACGCGCGTCGCCCTCATCGGGCCGCATGTGGTGGCAGGTATCCAGGTATACCTCTGGTACGCGGGCGGTGCCGCTCATCCCAATGTGTCGGTTTCGACGACGGTGGTCAACGGCGATACCGCGCAACCCATCACCTATGACGATCTGTTCCCCAACCAATACGCGGCGATGGCACGGTTACGGGAGGTGTTGCCCGGTCTGGATCCGACCGGGCGGGTGCGCCCGGACAGCATCAATGTGCGACTCGAGCAATGGCTACCCGCACCGACCGGCCTGCGGTTCTATGTTCCGGTCTCACATGCCGCCGGCGATTTTGTTCCGATCACCGTGCCATGGGAGAAGATTACTGATCTGGTCGATCCCACGGTCGTGCCGGTGCTGCGTCAGTAATGGGGGTAATCGCTTGTGAAGATCGGTCTCGTCTCGGCGCTTTTAGTGACGTGTGAGCTTGTCGCCGGGTGTCTGGAGCCGCCGCCGCAACCCGCTCAGCCCTCGGTCACCCCGCCCTCCGCCAGTCCGATGCCATCGAAACCGGCGGTGGCGCTTACCCCTGCCCAGGCGCCACCCACCGCGACACCGGCATTCGGGTTCAGCCCCATGCTGGATCAGGTGAGCGGCAAGCAGGGGAAGGTCGAGTACAAGGTCAAACTGCCCCAGGTCACCGGCGATAAGGCCGCGGCCCGCGACCGATTCAACGAGGGCATGCGCACCGCGCTGGACGATACGGTGCGCGGGTTGGACGATGCCAAGCTCACCAAGCCGGCAACGATTGGGGACGGGCAGCTGCAGGCGCAGGAGTCGAGTCGGGTCTCATTCATCGGCCCCCATGTGTTGACGGGGGTGGCGGTGTTCCTGACGAATAGTGGTGGCCCGTACCCGAGTCATCGGGTGGCAACCATCACCATCAATACCGATACGGCACAACCGATCATGTTCGGCGAGGTATTTGCCGATCAGGAGGCCGCCCGGGAACGGCTGCGCGCACTGGCCCTGGAACTCGGCGCCCCGGATCGCATCAAGGCGGCCGGGGACATGAAATCGGAGCAGTTCCTGCACTGGGTTCCGGTTCCCAAGGGATTGACGTTCTATATCTCCGTTCCGCACGCCGCCGGAGACTATGTGCCGGTCACGGTGCCGTGGGCGAAGATTCGTGATCAGGTGGTCCCCGCCATGGTGCCCGTCCTCAGTCAATAGGGGAGCGGCGGGCGAAATCGGGTGCGTGCTCGGGCAGTGGCCCGATCGCCACGCCGTAGGCGGGAACAGCTTGTAGCCATGGATATTTGGTGGCGATGGACAAGACCGACGCGATCTTGGCGTTCGAGGCGGCCGTGGTGGACGAGTCCACCGCGGAGAACACCCGCCGGTGCACGGCCCGCTGTATGCGCTGGATGAGGGCGGTCGGTACCCACCGGCGCAGCTGAACCTTGCGGAGGTCGGCTGTTGTCAATGTGCCTGTGCGTAGCGGCTCGGCCAGGATGCGCGCGGTGGCGACCGCGTCGGCGATCGCTAAATTGATGCCGACTCCGCCCACCGGGGACATCGCGTGCGCGGCATCGCCGATGAACAGCAAGCCGTCGCGGTACCACTTGCGTAGCCTATTAAGTTGTATATCAAGCAGTTTCACGTCGTCCCAACTGGCGATGGCGTTCGTGCGGGCGGCCAGCCATGGCGCCATTTCGGCGACCCGGTCGCGCAGCACCTGTACATCGCCGCTGCGCATCTGCGAGTCGGTGCCCTTGCCGATGAGGTACCCGCATTGGAAGTAGTCTCCGCGGTCCAGTAGCACCATGAACCGGTTGGCACCGACCCGCGCGCGCGGTCCCTGCGGATCATCGGGATGCTTGGGGAGGCGGAACCACCAAATGTCGATTGGCACGCCGAACTGCCGTGGACGCATCCCCGCCGCGGCGCGCAGCGCCGAGCCGCGGCCGTCGCAGGCGACGGTGAGATCGGCCTTGAGCGCACCGGTTTCGCCTGAGGCGGTGCGGTATTCGATTCCGGTGATGCGGTCGCCCGAGCGCAGTAGGCCGGTGACCTCTGTGCTGCGCCGCAGATGGAAAGTGGGCTCGGTTTCCGCGGCAGTGGCCAGCATTTCCAGGAAGTCCCATTGCGGCGCCATCGCGATGTGTTTGTGCGGTCCGGGCAGTCGGTTCAGATCGCCCAACCGGAATGTCTGTTCGCCCAGGTCCACCGTGACCTGCTCCACCAGATTGTGCGGCATGGCCGCGAACCTGGGACCCAGCCCCAACTCGTCGATCAGGTTCAGCGTGCTGGCGTGCACCGTGTCACCGCGGAAGTCTCGCAGGAAGTCGGGGTGCTTCTCTAGCACGGTGACGTCGATACCGGCACGCGCCAACAGCAACGCCAGCATCATTCCGGCGGGCCCGCCACCGGCGATGGCACATGTGGTGCCCTGTGGCAGTTCAGGTTTGATCATGGGTCCTCCTCCATGCCACGATAAGGACACCGATCAGCGCGAATAGCGGAATCAACGAGATCGTCCAACTCAGCGCCAGGGGTGGCCCCGGCTGGGACAGCACGTTGACGTCGAGCGTGCCCTTTCCCGGCCCGCGCGGTCCGTCGATATCGAAGATGAACTGGAAGCGACCCTCCTCCTGCAACGCCCTGATGTCCAGACCCCAGACCTCGCGTTTGCGTGGATGGCGGGCCAGCGGCTCGGGGAGATGCGTGTGTCCGTCGGGAGAAACGATGGTGAGAGTGCCGGACTTGCCGGTGATGCCGTCGGCGGGAATGAAGGTGAAGTCCAGGGATTGCATGGCGCGCAGCGGCCACGTCGAGAAGCCGATGGTCAGCGCGTAGGGGCCGGCGGCGACATGTTCGGTGTGCACCACGTTGACGGGTGCGTAGGCGTTGGCAGGCGCGCTTACCCCAACGGACAGGGCGAGAACGGTGAGGAGCGCCATCAGGATTCGGACGTGCCTCATGCGGTGGTCCCGGCGGGATCGATAGTGTTTCCGGGTACCCGCAACATGAGGCCGATGCGCTGGGCCAGGAACCCCGCGAGCGCGCCCAGCGCCAGGCCGATGACGCCGACGGTGAGGTAGCTGCTCAGCGTTTCGGTACCTTGCCGGTACACCAGAGCTCCCTGCAGCAGGTACCCCAGACCGGCCAGGGAGCCGAGGATGGCACCGATGACGGTCATCGATCGACGCTGCCATGCCCGCTCCTTGGCCAGCTGCAGCAGCCCCGCTGCGACGGCCGCGAAGACCACCAGAAACATCGGCATCATCGCCGGTATCGCAGGAGCCCCACCCCAGAGGTCGTCGCGCAGCGGTAGTCCCACCGCGGCGGCGTATTCGCGTGCGGCCCAGGGAGAGAACCACCAGAAGACGGCCTGCAGAGCACCCATGATCACCGCGACACCAAACGGCGCGACAGGCGACCGCAGCACCCCGGCCACGATCAGCAGGACGAGCGGAACAATGAACGCCGATCCCAGTGAGATCGGGTTGAAGTCGAATTTGAAGAGATACAACGCGCTGAACGGTACCGCCGTCATCGCTGCCACCAAGGAGGATTGCGCCATCAAACCGGCAGTTCCCCAGCGGAACCGCCGTGCGGCGGCAAAGGTCACGATGCTGCCCAGATCGGTCACGGTGCCGGAGACGAACAGTGCGAAGTGTGGCGGCGAGGCCAGCACCGCATCGAACCCGTATACGGTGTGCCACCACAGATCCAGGAGCCCGTACAACAGGAACGACGCGGCCCCACAACCGGAGAGTAGGAAGCCCAGGGGAGCGGTGAACCTGCCACCGAACACGCGGATCGGTACACCGCCCACCCAGCGCGGTACCTGCTCGCCCGCGCGCTGGGCGCCGGTGACCATCAAAACCATGGTGAGGCTGACGATTCCGCTGATGGCGCTGCCCGAGTAGAGAAACAGGTGCGGCAGGGTGAAGAATGTGTCGGGACCTACGTCGCTGTGCCACTGCACATCCCACGTGGTTCCGGTTGCGCCCACCAGGCTGCCCAACAGCACCCCGTACGCTCCCAACGGGGCGTATCTCTCCATGATGGCACTGGTGATTCTGGACGTCTGTTGGGTGCCGCTGCTCGCGGTGCTGGCTCCGGCGCTCATCTCAACCTCCACTCACCCATAGTGGCATCGTCACACGTTCATCGGGATCACCCGACGGCGGTGTGATGGTCACGACTATGTCCCACGGACCGGCCATCGGCAGCATCACCTGGTCGAATTTCGTACGGCCAGATACCACCTCACGTAGCGGGGGCATGGCGTGGCCCATCAGCGGCATGACCAATTCGACCGTCACCGGTTCGGATCCGGGGAGGTCGTGATCCTCCCTCTCATCGATGGCGAGTTCCAGCGCGGTCGTTCCGACCCGCGGGGAATCCACGGTCACCGTCACGGTGTAGTGCTCGGTGCCGCAGTACAGGGTGACGGCCTTGCGCGGGCTGGGCCAGGCGATCCAGGTCAGTGCCAGCACCGCGGCGACGATAACCGCGAGACCGGCCCATACGCGGCGGGTCATGAGATGTCCAGCCGCACCGGGATGGTCAGCACCCGATAGTCGCGCTGGGCCTGAATCCAGGCGAGGTATCGGCCCGGCTTGGGGAAGGTAAAGGTGAAAGGGACGTCGGGGCCGAAGGCGGCGACCGTCTCATCGGGCGGGCTGTCCCCGTTGAGCGGGGGAACGCCTACCATGGGCGGCATCGGATCATCTTGCGCGGACTGGTGATTGGCGCTGTGCTCCATGCCCGGCATCCCGGTTGCGCCGTGCCCGCCCATGGAATGTGCGTGCGCCCAGATCGCCGAATCCTGCACCGCCGTGCCGAGGTCGGTGGCGGAAGCCATACGCGGAATCGGGCCGGCGACCACCAGATGACCGAGCATGCCCAGCCACGGTTGCAGCACCGGCTCGGATCCGATGGTCGCGGACAGCGTCGTCGGCCGGCCGGCCCGCAGACCGGCCGTGCTGAGGTGCACGTGCAGTCCGTTCATCATGCGCATGCCCGGCCCGTCGAAGGGCGCGGGCGTCGCGGGTCTGCCGCCGCGCACCGTGAGCCCGCCCGGCAGACGCACCGTCTGCACGCCGCCACCACGGCGCACGAATTCGGCCGAGACGGCGTAACGGCCCGCTATCGCCGCCGACAGCGGCACCGAATAGCGGCCCGGCGCAACCCGTATCGGATGCAGATGGGACAGCTGCCCGTCGGGGGCCACCACGAGCAGGTGGATCAGCGCGCTGTCGTGGATCACCAGGTCATCGGCGGGCAGCCCGGTGGCGGTGTCGATGAGCGAGAAGTAGATGTCCGTCGCGTGTCCCGGGTCCAGTTCAGGTTGTTCGGCCACGAGCATCGCCGACGGCCGTGAGTAGTCGGTGACTGTGGGACGGTCGAGCCGGTACGGATTGGCGGCATTGTCGACGGTCGGGTCGCGTTGCGGGCCAGGCTCCGGCGGCGGTGGCGCCGACGTGGACAGCACGGCGCCGGTGATGGCCACCGCGAGAGCCGTCACCGTGGCCGTGACGGGCAGTGCGATCCACACTCCGCGACGCACCCGGGTGGCCACCACCAGCGAGATCACCAACAGCAGCCCGGTCGTGGCCAGGCCCACATAGGCCACCCGCTCCGGCGGCGACATCGCCTGCCCCGTGAGAACCAGGGGGATCCTGGAGATGTGCACACCATCGCTGATGGTGAGGTCGGCCGGGCCGGGGCGGTCAACGTCGAGCGTCGTGCTGTACGGCCCCGGTTTGTCACCGAGGACAACCATTTCTGTCGATGTCGGCACGCCCGGTGCGGGTTCGTGTTCGTCGGTATCGGCACCGGTGGGCACGAGCTGTACGCGGAGCGGGCCCGCGGGGGCGCCCTGATGGGTGATGACGTCGACATATAGCGGGCCGGGGATGCTGGTGACCCGACGGGCGACGACGGTGAGCTCTCGCTCGCCGAGACTTTGCGCGACCTGCACGTCGGCGCCGGCGCTCGCGGAGTCGGCCAGCGCGACCGGGGTACCGCTGAACAGTGTGAATAGTGCAAGCACCAGGAACAGGCATTTCGTGTGCAACCCGGTCATCGGAGTCCAGTCTGCCCTGCGCCGACAGGGGCGCGACGCGGTCCGCCTAAACTGGCCGCGTGAACAGCGACAGCGTGATCGGCATCCTGAGTTGGTGGGACGGTGTCGAGCTGTGGCTGAGTGGACGCGGCTTCATCCTGCAAACGATCATCGTGATGCCGGTTGTTCTGGCGTTGGCATATGTGATGGCCGTGACCGGTGACAAGATCCTATTCTTGCTGCTCAGCATGGTTAATCGGCTGGGCCGGTTCTCCCCGGCGGCCCGCCGTCATCCTGTGGAGAATCCGGTAGCCGTCGCCGCCCCGGCGGACCTCTCATGAGTGGTATGCCGCAGTCGCGCGTGACGTTGGCGCTGGTTGCGCTGGCGGTGCTGGTGATAGTCGCCTGGCTGTTGAGCCGGTAGCGACCAACCGTTGAGGTAATAGCGTCTCTACCTGGTGCTTCGTCTGTTAAGACGGCATCAAAAAGCTCTGCTAGGCTTCCCGCCATGCTTTCCGGATACCAGCCGCGCCATGAGTTGGCGCTCATTGCTGTGGGTCCGGTTGCCGACGTCGCCTGTTGTCGCTGACGGTTTTCGCCCGTCCGCGCGTGCCGCCTCGGCCCAGGTCCATCCGACCCTCTCGCTGAGCTGACGTCCGCACTCCGTGGCCGGGCCCGAGATTCCTTTTGGTTCTCCTTCTCATCCCAGCCACGGAAAGGGTTGTCTTGATCCCCAGTAGATCGTCAGCGCGCGGTTCCCATCGCTCGTCGCCCAAGGGACTCATCGCCGGCGCGCTCGTCGTCGCCGTCGCCTTGACCGCCGCATGCCAGGGCGGGCCGAGCGATGTTCCCGGCGGGGGTCGAGGCGGAGATGCCGACACCACGCTCACCCTGGTGGCCTATGCGGTTCCCGAGCCGGGCTTCCGCGAGATCATTCCGGCCTTCAACGCCACCGAGGCCGGTAAGGGCATCCAGATCACCCAGTCCTACGGTGCCTCCGGGGACCAGTCTCGTGGGGTCGAGGGCGGCAAGCCCGCCGACATCGTGAACTTCTCGGTGGAGCCGGACATCACCCGGCTGGTCAAGGCCAAGAAGGTTTCCGCGGACTGGGATAAGGACGCATTCGGCGGTATCCCGTTTGGGTCGGTGGTGACTTTGGTTGTGCGCAAGGGCAATCCGAAGCACGTCAAGGACTGGGACGATCTGCTGCAGCCCGGCCTCGAGGTCATCAGCCCCAGCCCGCTGAGTTCCGGTTCGGCCAAGTGGAACCTGCTGGCTCCGTATGCCGCGAAGAGCGAAGGCGGCAAGAACCCGCAAGCCGGACTGGATTTCGTCTCCAAGCTGGTGCGTGAGCATGTCAAGATGCGACCGGGTTCGGGACGTGAAGCGACCGAGGTCTTTGTGCAGGGCAGCGGTGATGTCCTGATCAGCTACGAGAACGAGGCCATCTTCACCGAGAGCCTCGGCAAGCCGATCGAGCATGTCAATGTGCCGATCACCTTCAAGATCGAGAACCCGGTGGCGGTGGTGTCCGAGAGCTTGCATGTCAAGAAGGCCACCGAGTTCAAGAATTTCCTGTACACCCCCGAGGCGCAGCGTATCTGGGCCAAGACGGGCTTCCGGCCCGTGGACCCCGGGGTGGCCGCGGAATTCGCATCCTCCTTCCCGGTGCCGTCGAAGTTGTGGACCATCAAGGATTTGGGCGGATGGAAGAGCGTCGACAAGGAATTGTTCGACAAAAACGACGGATCCATCACCAAGATCTACAAAGAGGCGACCGGATGAGTACCGTGATCGAAAATCCCACCTCACAGGACAATCCGGAGGACAAGGTGCCACCGACGGGAGAGTCCGGCACGGCCGTGGGCCGTTCGCGTAAGCGCTTCAGCGATGACCCGTTGCGCATCGGTGTGGCCAGCATCTGGTTGTCGGTGATCGTGCTGCTGCCGTTGGCGGCCATTGTGTGGCAGTCCGCCGAGGGTGGGTGGGGCGCGTTCGTCAGCGCCGTCACCTCCAACTCGGCACTGGCCTCGTTCAAGGTGACACTGCTGATCTCCATCGCGGTGGCAGTGCTCAATGGTCTGTTCGGGCTGTTGGTGGCCTGGGTGCTGGTCCGGGACAATTTCCCGGGCAAGCGGATTGTGGACACGTTGATCGATCTGCCGTTCGCCCTGCCCACGATCGTGGCCAGTATCGTGCTGCTTGCCCTGTACGGTCCGAGCAGCCCGATCAATGTGCACTTGCAGCACACCAAGTGGGGCGTCGGGATAGCTCTGCTGTTCGTGACGCTGCCGTTTGTGGTGCGGGCCGTGCAGCCGGTGCTGCTTGAGCTCGAACGAGAGGTGGAAGAGGCCGCGGCCTCGCTGGGTGCCAGCAACCCGGTGATCTTCAGCAAGGTGATCCTGCCTGCGTTGCTGCCCTCACTGCTGTCCGGTGTCGGGCTCGCATTCTCCAGGGCCATCGGTGAATTCGGTTCCGTGGTGCTGATCGGTGGCGCGGTGCCGGGGGAGACCGAGGTGTCCTCGCAGTGGATCCGGACCCTCATCGAGAACGACGACCGGACCGGCGCGGCCGCCATCTCCATTGTGTTGCTCGCCATTTCGTTTGTGGTGTTGTTCATCCTGCGCGGCCTGGGTTCACGCGCGGCCAAGCGAGAGGAACTTGATCGATGACGCTCTCTCCCGCGGTCAAGTACGCGCTGCGCATACTGGCGCTGCTCTACGTCGCCGTGCTGCTGATCGTGCCCCTGGGACTCATCCTGTGGCGTGCCTTCGCGCCGGGCCTGGTCCAGTTCTGGGAGTACATCTCCACCCCGGCTGCGATTTCCGCGTTCAACCTCTCCCTGCTGGTGGTCGCGATTGTGGTGCCGCTCAACGTGATCTTCGGGGTGCCGACGGCGTTGGTGCTGGCCCGCAACAAGTTCCGTGGCAAGGGCGTTCTTCAGGCCATCATCGACCTGCCATTCGCGGTGTCGCCGGTCATCGTAGGTGTGGCCCTGATCGTGCTGTGGGGCTCGGCGGGCCTGCTGGGATTCGTGGAGAACGACTGGAAGTTCAAGATCATCTTCGGACTGCCGGGCATCGTGCTGGCGAGCATCTTCGTCACGCTGCCGTTCGTGATCCGTGAGGTCGAGCCGGTGTTGCATGAGATCGGCGACGATCAAGAACAGGCGGCCGCGACGCTGGGTGCCAATCCGTGGCAGACGTTCTGGCGCATCACCCTGCCGTCCATTCGGTGGGGTCTCACCTACGGCATCGTGCTGACCGTCGCCCGCACCCTGGGTGAGTACGGTGCGGTGATCATGGTGTCCTCCGGCCTGCCGGGTAAGTCGCAAACGTTGACGCTATTGGTTTCCGATCGTCACCTGCGAGGTGACGAATACGGGGCGTACGCGCTGTCTGTCGTGCTGATGGCGGTGGCTCTCATCGTCCTCGTCGTGCAGGTGGTTCTCGATCGCAACCGTGCCAAGACCTCGAAATAGCCTGAGCTACCAAGGAGCTTCCTCATGACCGCTGAAAACACCATCACCGTTCGCGGTGCCAACAAGCATTACGGCGACTTCGCCGCCCTGGACAATATCGACTTCGATGTGCCGAGCGGATCGTTGACGGCGCTACTGGGCCCATCGGGATCGGGCAAGTCGACCCTGCTGCGGTCGATCGCCGGGCTCGACAATCCGGACAGCGGCACCATCACCATCAACGGCCGGGATGTCACCGGTGTCCCGCCGCAGCGTCGCGACATAGGTTTCGTGTTCCAGCATTACGCCGCGTTCAAGCACCTGACCGTGTGGGAGAACGTCGCGTTCGGGCTGAAGATTCGTAAGAAGCCCAAGGCGGAGATCAAGAAGAAGGTCGACGATCTGCTGGAGGTGGTGGGGCTCAGCGGTTTCCACACCCGCTACCCGGCTCAGCTGTCGGGTGGACAGCGCCAGCGCATGGCGCTCGCGCGTGCGCTGGCGGTTGATCCGCAGGTGCTGCTGTTGGACGAGCCGTTCGGTGCGCTGGACGCCAAGGTGCGTGAGGACCTGCGGGCGTGGCTGCGCCGGCTGCATGACGAGGTGCACGTGACCACCGTGCTGGTGACGCACGACCAGGCCGAGGCGCTGGATGTCGCCGACCGCATCGCGGTGCTGAACAAGGGGCGGATCGAGCAGGTGGGTTCGCCGGAGGATTTGTACGACCGTCCCGCCAATAGCTTCGTGATGTCGTTCCTGGGCCCGGTGGCCAAGCTCAACGGAATCCTGGTTCGCCCACACGATATTCGCGTGGGACGCAACGCGGATCTGGCGCGGGCGGCGGCCGAGGGCACGGGAGAGACCACCGGAGTCACGAAGGCGACCGTCGACCGGGTGGTGTACCTCGGCTTCGAGGTGCGTGTCGAGCTGACCAGCGCGGCGACCGGTGAGCAGTTCACGGCGCAGATCACCCGCGGCGACGCCGAAGCGCTGGGGTTGCGCGAGGGCGATCCGGTGTATGTGCGGGTGACGCGGGTGCCCGATGTCGGTGAGTTGGCCGAGGTCGCGTCTTAGTCCTCCACGCCCGGGAAGTGCACCGGCACGTGCCCGGCTATGAGCGACACATGTCGATCTGTCGGTGGTGGATGCCATCGTGCGTACATGACGGCGAGGGCACGGGTATGCGGTATTGAGCTGCGATATCTGCTGACGTTGTATGTGTACCGGTTCGGCGTAACGACGGTGGCCGAGCTGGTGCAGATGTTGGACCGCAAGGGGTTCGACACCGATGGGCGTGCCTCAAAGGCGGTGTCCGATGCGTTGCGCTGGGAGGTTCGCCGAGGTCGGCTTCATCGTATTGACCGGGGACGTTACGGTCCAGGCGAGCGACTGCCACGCGGCACCGAACACCGGATGCTGCGACGGGAGCAGGCGCTGTTGTCGCTCGTAGCTGGGCACATCGACCCATGGTCCTGACGCGGGCGGGATAGAGAAATGGCCCCCGGATTCCGGAGGCCATTTGGTTGTCGAGTTCTAGTGCTCGTCGTAGTGATCGCCGTGCGGTGCGTGGCGATGCCCGTCGTGGATGTAATCCACGTGATCCTCGTGAGCAACTGCTTCGTGGCCGCAGTCCGGGCCGTGGACGTGGTCGGGATGGCTGTGGGTTTCGTGCTCGGTGCTCGTCATGGGTATGACCGTATCGCAAACATGCGCATATAACAATGAATTGACCCGAAAGGCCACCGTGGCCTGGAAGAGGGTTTATTAATGAGGCGTCGGAACGGGCGCGGCGATGGCCGACGCGTATCGCCGCACCACGACGTCGGCGACCAGCCGGTCGGCGCCGAGCGGAGCCGCCACCGGCATGTCCAGTTGTGCGGCCTCGGCGCGCACCCGGTCCAACAGCAGACCGGGGGAGAGGAACCACGGCGCCACCACGATGTCCGTGGCGCCGCGGGCCCGTAACGACTCCGCCGCTTCGGCGAGGCTTGTCGGGTCCCCTGTGGCGAACACCGTCGTGGAGATGGGCCACTGGGCCGCCAGTGCACGGGTGCGTGTGTTGGCGGTGGAATCGGACGATCCGACCGCGCTGAGAATGACGCCGGGGTGGGCGATGCCAAGCTCGGTCACCCGTCGCCGGGCGAGCGCCAGCAGCCGATTGTCCGCGCCGAGCACGCACGCCTGCATCACCCGTAGCCGGGCGGGTGCCGCGGACAACACCGTCGGCAGATCGATGCGCGCGTGATAGGCGTCGGACAGCAGCAGTGGTACCACCACCGCGTCACCGCTCAGGTCGCCAAGCACGTCAAGAAGATTCGGTTCGGACAGCTCGAGGAAAGCCAGCCGGACGTCCAGATCCGGCCGTAGCGAGCGCACCTGTCGGACCAGTCGGCGCGCATTCTGCGCGAACCGCGCATCGCGGCTCCCGTGCGCGACGGCGACGAGCGTCGGATTACGCACGATTCAGTTCGACGGCGCGCAGGGCATTACCGACCAGCCCAGCCGCCAGCGTGTTACCGCTGGACGGATCGATCAGCAAGAAGCTGCCCGCCGTCCGGTCGTCGACGTACTCATCCACGCTGATGGCCTCGGCCAGTCGAATGCTGATCTGTCCGATGTCGTTGAGTTCCAATGACTCCGGTGCAGGATCGGCGGACAAGTTCTGCTCGTCGAAGCGCTCCACCAGCGCACCGATGATCGCGGGAACCGTACGGGTGCCGTGCTTGAGTAGCAGGCGTGCGCCGGCCTTCAACGGTTTGTCGGCCAGCCAGCACACGGTCCCGTCGAGCTCGGAAACCGGATCCGGCACGTCCAGAGATGCGATCAGGTCTCCCCGCGAGGCGTCCACGTCATCGGCGAGAATCAGGGTGATGCTGCGGCCGGCCTCGGCCACCTCAAGCGGCCCATCGGCGGTGTCGATGCCCGCGACCGTGGTGCGCTGCCCGGCGGGGGAGATCACCACCTCATCGCCCACCCGCACGGCACCCGCGGCCACCTGACCGGCATACCCGCGGTAATCGGGGTACTCGGCGGTGCGCGGGCGGATCACGTATTGGACGGGGAACCGCAGACCGATGGTGCCGGACGCTCCGTCGGATTCACCATGCGCCGGAACCGATTCCAGGTGCTCGATGAGGGTGGGTCCGTTGTAGAAGCCGGTGCGCTCGCTGCGGGTGGCGATATTGTCGCCGTGCAGTGCCGAGACCGGGATCTCGACCACGTTCTCGGGCTTCCAGCCCAACGAGCTGGTCAGCTCGTTGAATTCGGCGCTGATGGCCTCGAAGATGCGGGCGCTGTCGGGCACCAGGTCGATCTTGTTGACCGCCAACACCAGCCGCGGCACACCCAAGAGCGCCAGCACCGCCGCGTGCCGGCGGGTCTGCTCGATGACACCCTTGCGGGCGTCAACCAGCAGGATCACCAGCTGCGCGGTCGAGGCGCCGGACACCGTGTTCCGGGTGTACTGCACGTGGCCCGGGGTGTCGGCGAGGATGAACGAGCGCTTGGGTGTCGCGAAGTAGCGGTACGCCACGTCGATGGTGATGCCCTGCTCGCGTTCGGCGCGCAGCCCGTCGACAAGTAGTGACAGGTCGGGAGCATCGAGTCCACGCGACTCGGAAGCCTTTGTGACGGCATCGAACTGGTCGATGAGCACCGACTTGGTGTCGTACAGCAGCCGGCCCACCAGAGTGGACTTTCCGTCGTCCACACTGCCGGCGGTGGCAATGCGCAGAAGATCGCTCATGATCAGAAATAACCCTCTCGCTTGCGGTCTTCCATCGCCGCCTCGGACACTCGGTCATCGCCACGGGTGGCGCCGCGTTCGGTGATCCGGGAGGAGGCCACCTCGGCCAGCACCGCATGCACATCGGCGGCGTCGGAGAGCACAGCGCCGGTGGTCGAGCCGTCGCCGACGGTCCGGTAGCGCACCGAAAGTGTCTGCAGCTCTTCACCGTCCCGCGGCCCGCCCCACGGGCCGGGAGTCAGCAGCATGCCGTCGCGGTTGAACACCTCGCGCTCATGCGCGTAGTAGAGGCTGGCCAGCTGCACGTTCTCGCGGGCGATGTAACGCCACACGTCCAGCTCGGTCCAGTTACTGATCGGGAACACCCGGACGTGCTCGCCCGGAGCATGCCGGCCGTTGTACAGGCTCCACAGCTCGGGACGCTGCTTCTTCGGATCCCACTGGCCGAAGGCATTGCGCAGGCTGAAGATTCGCTCCTTGGCGCGCGAACGCTCCTCGTCGCGGCGCCCGCCACCCAGCACCGCGTCGAACTTGTTGTCGGTGATGGCCTCGAGCAGCGGAATCGTCTGCAGGGGATTGCGGATTCCGTCCGGGCGCTCGGTCAGACGGCCGTCGGCCAGGTAATCCTCGACGTTCGAGACCACCAGGCGCAGGTTGTGGCGCTCGACGATCTCGTCGCGGAAGGCCAGCACCTCGGGGAGGTTGTGCCCGGTGTCGACGTGCAACAGCGAAAAAGGCAGGGGTGCCGGCCAAAAGGCCTTGAGTGCGATATGCAGCAGCACCGTCGAATCCTTGCCGCCGGAGAACAACAGCACCGGGCGCTCGAACTCGCCGGCCACCTCGCGGATGATGTGGATCGATTCGGATTCCAGGTCGGTGAGTGTCTCTGTCTGGTTCAACACAGCTTCCGTTCCGATTTCAGTCGTCATGAGGCGTGCAACCCGCATTCTGTCTTGGCAAGGCCCTGCCAGCGTCCGCTTCGTGCGTCGCCGCCGAGTACCGGTTTGGCCGTGCACGGGGCGCAGCCGATCGACGGATACCCCTCGTCCACAAGCGGATTCACCAAGGTTCCGTGTTCATCGATGTACTTCTGCATGTCCTCGTCGGTCCACGCCGCGATCGCATTGATCTTGACCAGCCCGAATGCCTCGTCGAAGCTGATCAACGGCGCGTTGGCGCGGGTCGGTGCGTCGACCCGGCGCAGACCGGTTACCCAGGCCGCGTATCCGGCGAGCGACTTGCGCAGTGGCACCACCTTGCGCAACCGGCAGCATTCGCCCGGATCGCTGGCGAACAGGTCCTTGCCCACCAGCTCGTCCTGCTGCGCGACCGTCTGCTCGGGTGCCACGTTCACCACGTGGATGTCGTACACCGACTCCACCGCGTCGCGGGTGCCGATGGTCTCGGCGAAGTGATATCCGGTGTCCAGGAACAGCACATCCACCCCGGGGCGCACCTGTGCGGCGAGGTCGACAAGAACGGCGTCCTGCATGTTGGAGGCGACGACGTAGTTGCCCCCGAAGTTCTCGTCGGTCCACCGCAGCAGCTCCTCGGCGGAAGCGTCCTGCAATTCGGCGGCGCCGCGTTCGGCCAGCGCGCGCAGCGAATCGAGATCCTTGGTGGTTGTCTCCCGGCTCATCGCAAGTCCGCCTCCTCAGCGCGAACCGCCCACTGCGCGAAGCGCTCTCCGTCGGTGCGCTGCGCGACGAAATTGCGCACCACCCGGTCGATGTAATCGCCGAGCTCGGTGCTGGTGACCTTGTGCTGACGCAACTTGCGGCCGAATCCGCTGTCCAGACCCAGGCTTCCGCCCAGATGCACCTGGAAGCCTTCCACGCTGTTCCCGTTTCCGTCGTCAACCATCTGGCCCTTGAATCCGATGTCGGCGGTCTGGGACCGTGCGCACGAGTTGGGGCAGCCATTCATGTTGATGGTGACGGGCGTATCGATCTGGGCGTTCAGATCATCGAGCCGCTTCTCCAGCTCGGGAACCAAACTCTGGGCCCGCACCCGGGTTTCGGTGAAGGACAACTTGCAGTACTCAATGCCGGTGCAGGCCAACAGGTTCTTGCGCCAATGCGAGGGCCGGGACGGCAGCCCCAGCGCGTTGAGTCCGGCCTCGAGCGCAGGCAGCTCGTCATCACTGACGTCCAGAATGATCAGCTTCTGGTGCGGGGTCAGGGCCACCCGGTTGGAGCCCGCCTTCTCGGCCAGGTCGGCGATCGCCGACAGAATGGTGCCGGAGACCCGCCCGGCGATGGCCGAAATGCCGATGGCGTTGAGCCCGTTCTTGAGTCGCTGCACACCGACGTGATCGATCGGGTGCGTGGGGGGAACGGGCGCGGGCCCGTCGATCAGCGGCCGCTTTAGGTACTCGGTCTCGAGAATTTCCCTGAACTTCGCCACGCCCCAGTCCTTGACCAGGAACTTCAGCCGGGCCTTGGAACGCAGGCGGCGGTAGCCGTAGTCGCGGAAGATTCCGACGACGCCCTCCCATACGTCGGGCACCTCGTCCAGGGGCACCCACGCACCGAGGCGCTGGGCCAGCATCGGGTTGGTCGACAGGCCACCGCCCACCCATATGTCCAGACCGGGGCCGTGCTCGGGATGCACCACACCGACGAACGCGACGTCGTTGATCTCGTGCACCACGTCCTGCAGGCCGGAGATCGCCGTCTTGAACTTGCGGGGGAGGTTCGCGTACTCCTTGTTGCCGATGTAGCGGCGGGTGATCTCGTCGATTGCCCACGTCGGGTCGAGCACCTCGTCCAGGGACTCGCCTGCCAGCGGCGACCCGAGGATCACGCGGGGGCAGTCACCGCAGGCCTGGGTCGTGTAGAGGCCGACCTCGTCCAGCCGCCGCCAGATCTCGGGCATGTCCTCCACCCGGATCCAGTGGTACTGCACGTTCTGGCGGTCCGAGATGTCCGCGGTGTCGCGGGCGTACTGAGTGGACAGCTCGCCGATGGTGCGCAGCGCCTGCGTGGTCAGCGCGCCGCCGTCGCAACGCACCCGCAGCATGAAGTGGTCGTCCTCGAGCATGTCGGTGTTGTCGTCACCCGTCCAGGTGCCGTCGTAACCCTGCTTGCGCTGTGTGTACAGACCCCACCACCGGAAGCGGCCACGCAGATCGGCCTTGTCGATGCTGTCGAAACCCTGCTTGGAGTAAATGGTTTCGATGCGCTCGCGCACATTGAGCGGATGGTCGTCCTTCTTGACCTGCTCGTTGGAGTTGAGCGGCTCGAGCTCGCCCAGGGCCCACTGGCCCTCACTGCGTTGCTGCTTGGGGCGAGCGGGCCGGGTCTCGCTGGTTGTCATGGTGCTCCTAACGAAGGCAGGCACAGTCGTGGGCGACACACCGGGGGCTGACCGGAGGCGCAGATCCTCACGACCGTTCGGGTGGCTGGTGGTAGGACGGGGCCAAATACGTCAGTAAGGGAGACAACACGCGCTACAGACACGCTTCAGGTCGATATGCCGCCGCGCGACAAGAGGAACCTGATGTGTGCTCACGGTGCCAATTGTGCCATGTAACGGCAGGACCCCACGCCACCGGGGCGTAATTCCGCTCATTGTGAGCAAAACCTCCATCCGGTCTGGAGGATTCCCGCCACCAACCACACAGATTTTCACTCCCGCCGTCCCTGGCACACACTTGACGGGTGAGGCCCGACGTGACTGCCACTCTGCCGCCCCTGGTGCCGGCGCCCGGGCGTCCGTTCGGGATCTACGTGCATGTGCCGTTCTGCGCCACACGCTGCGGGTATTGCGATTTCAACACCTACACCGCCGACGAGCTGGGCGAGGGAACCTCGCCCGCCGGCTGGCTGGAGGCCTTGCGTGCCGAGCTGGAGTTGGCGGCGCGAACCCTGGCGGGGAATCCGCCGGTAGAGACGGTGTTCGTCGGGGGCGGTACGCCGTCCCTGCTGGGTGGTTCCGGGCTCGCCGAGGTGCTCGATGCGATCGGCGCACATTTCGTGCTGGCACCCGGGGCCGAGGTCACCACGGAGGCCAATCCCGAGTCCACCTCACCGGCTTTCTTCGACACCATCCGCGCGGCCGGGTACACCCGTGTCTCGTTGGGCATGCAGTCCGCGGCCCCGCACGTGCTGGCAACCCTGGATCGCGTGCACGCGCCGGGACGGGCGGTGGCGGCGGCGCGGGAGGCTCGCGCGGCCGGACTGGGGCACGTCAACCTGGACCTCATCTACGGCACCCCCGGTGAGACCGACGACGACCTGCGCCGGTCCATCGCCGCCGTGCTCGAGGCCGGGGTTGATCACGTGTCGGCATATGCGCTGGTGGTCGAGGAGGGCACTGCCCTGGCGCGGCGCGTGCGCCGCGGTGAGCTGCCCAATCCCGACGAGGACGCGCTGGCCGACCGTTACCAGCTGCTGGATGCCGCGCTCACCGAGGCCGGGCTGGACTGGTACGAGGTCTCCAACTGGGCGCGGCCCGGCGGGCAATGCCGTCACAACCTCGGTTACTGGGCGGGTGGTGACTGGTGGGGCGCCGGTCCGGGGGCCCATGGGCACGTCAACGGGGTGCGGTGGTGGAACGTCAAGCACCCCAACACCTATGCCAGACGGCTACTAGGGGAAGGGCAGCTGCCAGTCGGTGGCCACGAGATCCTCAGCCCGGTAGAGCGGCACACCGAGGAGGTGCTGCTGGCGGTCCGGCTCAACACCGGAATCGCGTTGACGGACTTGACTATCGAAGAACGGGGCCGCGTTCCGGCGGTGGTGGATCGCGGGCTGGGCCGGCTCGTGGACGAGCGGCTGGTGCTCACCGATCAGGGACGACTGCTGGCCGACGGCGTGGTCCGCGCGATCCTGGACTAGCCGGCGGTTAGACCACCCGCAGCTGATCCATGTCGAAGACCCTGGCGTGCAACACAACTCGATTGCGTAGCGCGGCCCGCACGGCCCGGTGCAGGCCGTCTTCGAGGTAGATGACGCCCTGCCATTTCACGGCATGCGGGAATAGGTCTCCGTAGAACGTGGAGTCCTCGCTGAGTAGACGGTCCAGGGCGAGCACTGTGGTGGTGGTGACCAGCTCGTCGAGCCGGATCTGCCGGGGCGGGATGCGTGACCAATCCCGGGTGGAGAGTCCGTGTTCTGGATACGGCTTCCCCTCGCGTACACCCTTGAAGATCATCGGTGACGGGCCTCCATAACACCTGAGATTAGCGTGGACGGCTATGGCGGCGGGGCGGAGCGGCCTGGCCCCGTAAAATAAAGGGCAAAATCACGCCCGAGGGAGGTGACCATGGCAAGTGCGGATGACCGGCGTTTCGAGGTGCTGCGCGCCATCGTCGCCGACTACGTCACCACCAAGGAGCCCATCGGCTCCAAGGCCCTGGTCGACAGGCACGGCCTGGGCGTTTCCAGCGCCACCGTCCGCAACGATATGGCCGTGCTGGAGGCCGAGGGTTACATCGCCCAGCCGCACACCAGCTCGGGGCGCGTTCCCACGGAAAAGGGCTACCGCGAATTCGTCAACCGGCTCGAGGACGTCAAGCCTCTCTCGGGCGCCGAGCGCAAGGCCATCCTGAACTTCCTGGAGGGTGGCGTCGACCTCGATGACGTGCTGCGCCGGGCGGTGCGGCTGCTGGCGCAGATGACCCGTCAGGTCGCCGTCGTGCAATATCCGACACTGTCCTCGTCCAGTGTGCGTCATCTGGAAGTGGTGTCGCTGAGCCCGGCCCGGCTACTTCTGGTGGTCATCACCGACACCGGGCGCGTCGATCAGCGCATCGTCGAGCTGGGCGATGTGATCAACGATGAGCAACTTGGCCGCCTACGAGTGTTGCTCGGTGCGGCATTGGACGGTAAGAAGCTGTCCGCGGCCTCGGTGGCCGTGGCCGAGCTCGCCGAGCAGTCCGACGACGACCTGCGTGATCCGATCACCCGGGCGGCCACCGTCCTGGTGGAGACGCTCGTCGAACATCATGAGGAACGACTGCTGCTAGGTGGTACGGCCAACCTGACCCGCAACGCCGCCGACTTCGGTGGGCAGCTGCGCACCGTGCTGGAGGCGCTGGAGGAGCAGGTCGTGGTGCTGCGCTTACTCGCCGCGCAACAGGAGGCGGGCCGGGTGACCGTGCACATCGGCCACGAAACCGCGGCCGAACAGATGATTGGCACCTCCGTCGTCTCTACCCCGTATGGTGCGGGCGGAGCGGTTTTCGGCGGCATGGGTGTGCTGGGGCCCACACGGATGGACTACCCGGGAACCATCGCGAATGTTGCGGCGGTTGCCATGTATATCGGCGAAGTGCTAGCTAATCGCTAGCAGCATGTGAAGTAGACAGATACCAACGGAGCGAGATCAACACAGTGGCGCGTGATTACTACGGCATCCTCGGGGTGAGCAAGGGTGCCAGCGACAGCGAGCTCAAGCGGGCCTATCGCAAGCTCGCCCGCGAGCTGCACCCCGACATCAACCCCGATGAGCAGGCGCAGGCCCGGTTCAAAGAGGTCAGCATCGCCTACGAGGTGCTGACCGACCCCGAGAAGCGGCGCGTGGTCGACCTCGGAGGCGACCCGCTGGAGAACGGCGGCGGTGGCAACGGGTTCGGCGGCTTCGGTTCGGGGTTCGGCGGCCTGGGCGACGTGTTCGAGGCATTCTTCGGCGGATCGGCGGGCGGATCACGCGGTCCGCGTGGCCGGGTGCAGCCCGGGGCCGACTCCTTGCTACGGATGCGCCTGGACCTGGTGGAATGCGCGACGGGCGTCAGCAAGCAGGTGACCGTCGACACCGCCATCCTGTGCGACGGGTGCGCCGGTAAGGGCACGCACGGAAACTCGGCACCGAGCGCCTGCGAGACCTGCGGCGGCCGTGGCGAGGTGCAGACCGTCCAGCGTTCACTGCTCGGTCAGGTACTGACATCGCGTCCCTGCCCGACCTGCCAGGGTGCCGGTGAGGTCATCACCGACCCCTGCCACAAATGTGGCGGCGACGGCCGCGTGCGGGCGCGCCGGGAGATCACCGTCAAGATCCCGGCCGGTGTCGGCGATGGGATGAGGGTGCGGTTGGCGGCCCAGGGCGAGGTCGGTCCCGGGGGCGGCCCGGCTGGCGACCTGTACGTCGAGGTGCACGAGAAGCCACACGATGTCTTCATTCGCGACGGCGACGACCTGCACTTGACGGTGCGTGTCCCGATGGTCGAGGCGGCGCTGGGCACCAGTGTCTCCGTGGAGGCCATCCTGGACGGCGACACCGTCATCAAGGTCGAGCCGGGCTCGCAGCCCGGGTCGGTGGTGACACTGCGTGGCAAGGGCATGCCCCATTTGCGCACGGGCGTGCGCGGCAACCTGCACGCTCACCTCGACGTCGTGGTGCCGACCCGGCTGGACTCCAAGGAACGCGAGCTGTTGAAGGACTTCAGGGCTCGCAACAAGGAAGGTGCCGAGGTCGTGTGGGCCGAGTCGGCCTCCGGCGGGGTGTTCTCGCGGCTGCGCGAGGCCTTCACGGGGCGGTAGATGGCGGCAGCCACGATCTTCTACGTTCCGCGGGTTCCCTCAGCCGGGGAGCAGGTGCTGCTCGACGGGGATGAGGGCCACCACGCGGCGCGGGTGTTGCGCATGCGAGTCGGCGAGCCTGTGATGGTGTGCGACGGTGCCGGTGAGGTCGGGGACGGCGTCGTTGCGTCCGTTGACCGCACCGGCCTGGCAATCGAGGTGACCGGGCGCTGGAGTGTTGCCGCCGTTAACCCCAAAGTGACTGTGGTGCAGGCACTTCCTAAATCGGATCGCTCCGAGCTGGCGGTCGATCTGGCGGTAGAGGCCGGTGCCGATGAAGTGATCCCGTGGCAGGCGCAGCGGTGCGTGTCGCGCTGGGATGCGCACAAGGCAGAAAAGGGCCGGCGCCGCTGGGAAGCCGTCGCCCAGGCAGCGTCGCGGCAATCTCGCCGGGCCCACGTGCCATCTGTGCCCGAGCTGCACTCGACGGCGCAGCTGGCTGAGCTGGTGGGTGCCCGCGCGGCGGGCGGAGCCGTCGTGCTGGTGCTGCACGAATCGGCGGAATCGGGTCTCGGCGCCCTGGGAGCGCGGCTCTCGTCGGCGTCGTCGGTGGTGTTGATCGTGGGCCCCGAAGGCGGTGTCGCGGACGAGGAGCTGCGGATTTTGGCCGACGCCGGTGCCGCTCCGGTGCGGTTGGGGCCGACGGTGCTGCGTACCTCCAGTGCCGCCGCCGTCGCGCTGGGTGCGCTCGGGGTGCTGACGGATCGCTGGGCCGCCGGCCCGCTGGTGCACCGGTGAGCGCTAATCGCGTGGAGGCCGACGGTTGCCGGCGGTAAACTCGAAGCAACTTCACAACCCAAGAAAGCAGGCGACCTTAACCACGTGACGAGCCGAGAAGAAGGTGCCGCTGTGCCGTCTGTGTCTACTGCGGACGTACGCAGCAGCGTCGAGATTCCGAACGATCTCATCATGGGCCTGTTGGGGTCAGCTGATGAAAACCTGCGAGAGCTTGAGGACGTCCTTCCTGCCGATGTCCACGCCCGCGGTAACACCATCACCTTCACCGGTGTGCCCGCGGAGGTGGCGCTTGCCGAGCGGGTGATTTCGGAGCTGATCGTGATTGCCCGCCGGGGGCAACAGCTCACACCGTCGACCGTCCGGCACACGGTGGCGATGCTGACCGGCGATGGGGACGAGTCGCCTGCCGAGGTGCTGAGCCTGGACATCCTGTCCCGGCGCGGCAAGACGATCCGCCCAAAGACGTTGAACCAGAAGCGTTATGTGGACGCGATCGATGCCAACACCATCGTGTTCGGGATCGGCCCGGCCGGCACCGGCAAGACGTACCTGGCAATGGCCAAGGCGGTCAACGCCTTACAGAGCAAGCAGGTCACCCGCATCATCCTCACGCGGCCGGCGGTGGAAGCCGGGGAGCGGCTGGGATTCCTGCCCGGCACGCTGAGCGAGAAGATCGACCCGTATCTGCGCCCGCTGTACGACGCGCTGCACGACATGATGGATCCGGAATTGATTCCCAAGCTGATGGATGCTGGGGTCATCGAGGTCGCCCCGCTGGCCTACATGCGCGGTCGGACCATCAACGACGCGTTCATCATTCTCGACGAGGCGCAGAACACCACCGCCGAGCAGATGAAGATGTTCCTCACCCGGCTTGGCTTCGGTTCCAAGATCGTGGTGACCGGTGATATCACTCAGGTCGACCTGCCCGGAAACGCCCGTTCAGGACTGCGCGCGGCCATGGATATTCTCGGCAACATCGAGGGAATTCACTTCTCGGAGTTGACCAGTGCCGATGTGGTGCGCCACCGGCTGGTGTCGGAGATCGTGGATGCCTACGCGCGTTTCGAGGACTCAGATTTGACGGGTAATCGCGCGCAGCGGCGCGCGTCGGGAAATCGGAGCCGGCACCGATGAGCATTGAGGTAGTCAACGAGTCGGGTATCGACGTCGCCGAGGGCGAGTTGGTCAGCGTCGCACGGTTCGCCATCGCGGCCATGGACGTGCATCCGGCGGCCGAGCTGTCGATGATGCTCGTCGACCTGGCGGCGATGGCCGACCTGCACATGCGGTGGATGGATCTGCCCGGTCCCACCGATGTGATGTCGTTCCCGATGGACGAGTTGGAGCCCGGCGGGCGTCCCGACGCGCCCGAGCCGGGGCCGTCGATGCTCGGCGACATCGTGCTGTGCCCGCAGTTCGCGGCCGAACAGGCCGAGGCGGCCGGGCATTCGCTGGCGCATGAGCTGGCACTGCTGACGGTGCACGGTGTGCTGCATCTACTCGGTTACGACCACGCCGAGCCCGAGGAAGAGCGCGAGATGTTCGCGCTGCAGAACCAGCTGCTGCAGGACTGGTACGAGCAGCAGGCGCAGCTGTACCGAGATAGCCGTCTGCTCGACAAGTCGCGCAACTTCGACGAGTGATGAGCGTCTTGCGCGAAGAACGTTGGTTTTGAGTATGAGTAGCATCGGGCTGCTGCTGGCGGCGATTGCGCTGGTTGGTCTGGGGGGTGCGTTCGCGGCCATCGATGCGGCCATCAACACGGTCTCTCGGGCACGCGTCGATGAGCTGGTTCGTGAGGAAAGGCCAGGAGCGGTACGGCTTTCCGCGGTCATCCGGGAGCGCCCGCGCTATGTGAACCTGGTCGTACTGCTGCGCACCACCTGCGAGATCTTGTCGACGGTGTTTCTCGTCGGGTACCTGACCGCGCGGATCAGCCTGGGTGCCGCGCTCACGATTTCGGCGATCGTCATGGTGGTGACGAGTTTCGTGGCGATCGGGGTGGGGCCGCGCACACTGGGACGCCAGCACGCGTATTCGATCGCGCTGGGCGCCGCCGTTCCGCTGCAGGTGATTTCGGTGCTGCTCGGCCCCATCTCGCGGCTGTTGATTCTGCTCGGCAACGCGGTGACACCCGGACGGGGATTTCGCAACGGTCCATTTGCCTCCGAGATCGAGCTGCGTGAGGTCGTGGACATGGCGCAGCAGCGCGGTGTGGTGGCCGACGAGGAGCGCCGGATGATCCAGTCGGTGTTCGAGCTCGGCGACACGCCCGCGCGTGAGGTGATGGTGCCGCGCACCGAGATGGTGTGGATCGAAAGTGATAAAACAGCCGGCCAAGCCACGTCACTCGCGGTGCGCAGCGGGCACTCCCGCATCCCGGTGGTGGGGGAGAACGTCGACGATGTGGTCGGCGTCGTCTTCCTCAAAGACCTTGTGCAGCAGACGTACTACTCGGTGAACGGTGGACGGGACGTCACCGTGGCGCAGGTGATGCGACCGGCGGTGTTCGTCCCGGACTCCAAGCCGCTGGACGAACTGCTGCGTGAGATGCAGCAGCATCGCAAGCACATGGCGCTGCTGGTGGACGAGTACGGCGCGATCGCCGGACTGGTGACCATCGAGGACGTGCTCGAGGAGATCGTCGGAGAGATCGCCGACGAGTACGACCACGACGAGGTTGCCCCGGTGGAGGAGCTGGGCGACAAGATGTTCCGGGTCTCTGCCAGGTTGCCGATCGAGGACCTGGGCGAGCTGTACGGCATCGAATTCGACGAGGATCTGGACGTGGAGACCGTCGGTGGCCTGCTGGCGCTGGACCTGGGGCGAGTGCCGCTGCCGGGAGCCAAGGTCGCCTCGCATGGACTTTTGTTGCAGGCTGAGGGTGGCCCGGACGCGCGTGGCCGGGTACGCATCGGCACCATCCTGGTGCAGCCCGACCCCGACGCGGAAAGCGACGAGAAAGCGGAGGAACGAGATGAGTGAGTCAGGCGCGAGTCTGGACGCCGAAGATAACAAGCTCGTCGTGCTGGCCCGTGGGGCGATGGGGCGCGCCGAGGCGAAGTCGGGCGCGGCAGTGCGCGACGGTGACGGGCGCACGTATGCCGGTGCCCCGGTGTCGCTTTCGCAGCTGTCCTTGACGGCATTGCAGGCCGCGGTGGCGGCTGCGGTGTCCAGCGGCGCGTCCGTGATCGAGGCGGCCGTGCTGGTCGGGGGTTCACATGAAGACCCGGGTATCGCGGCGGTGCGGGAACTGTCGCCGTCGGCGACGGTGATCGTGACCGACCGCACCGGTGTGCCCGCGGGGCAATTGTGAGTTCGCCGGAATTCCGTTCCGGTTTCGTCTGTTTCGTCGGGAGGCCGAACACCGGCAAGTCGACGCTGACCAACGCGCTGGTCGGGCAGAAGGTGGCCATCACGTCGAACCGGCCGCAGACCACCCGCCACACCATTCGCGGCATCGTGCACCGCGAGAACTTCCAGATCGTGCTCGTCGACACCCCGGGGCTGCACCGGCCGCGCACGCTGCTCGGTCAACGGCTCAACGACCTTGTGCGCGATACGTATTCCGAGGTCGACGTGATCGGGTTGTGTATCCCGGCCGACGAGGGTATCGGGCCGGGGGACAAGTGGATCTACGAACAGATCAAGCTCGTCGCGCCGCGCACCACGCTGATCGCGATCGTCACCAAGATCGACAAGGTGAGCAAGGAGCGGGTGGCCGAGCAGCTGCTGTCGGTGTCACAGCTTGTCGGTCCGGAGGTGGACATCGTCCCGGTATCGGCGGTGTCGGGAGCCCAAGTCGAGGTGCTGACAGAGGTTTTGGCGTCCAAGCTGCAGCCTGGTCCGGCGTTCTATCCCGATGGTGAATTGACCGATGAGCCCGAAGAGGTGCTCATGGCCGAGCTCATTCGTGAGGCCGCGCTCGAGGGCGTGCGGGACGAGCTGCCGCACTCGCTGGCGGTGGTGATCGACGAGTGCAGCGAGCGCGAGGGGCGTCCCGAGGGCTCGGAGCTGATTGATGTGCACGCGATTCTCTACGTCGAGCGGGACAGTCAAAAGGGCATCGTCATCGGCAAGGGCGGCGCCCGGCTACGCGAGGTGGGGACCAACGCGCGTACGCAGATCGAAAAGCTGCTCGGCACAAAGGTGTTCCTGGATCTGCGGGTCAAGGTCGCCAAGAACTGGCAGCGCGACCCCAAGCAGCTCGGCAAGTTGGGGTTCTGAGCGACCCGCAGCCCTCCCCGTCGACACGCCGTGTTATGCGTCGGCTACTCGCGAAATACATCAGAAACCGTAGTTTCGGCGACTTGTCGGTACGCCGTGCAAGGGTCCTGCTATGGGTGGGCTCATTGTGGCGAGCGAGGCGTTGGCCTCGGGCGATGTCACTCGACAAGAATTGCGCAAGTACTACGTGAAGGTCTTCCACAACGTGCATCTGCGGCGGGGTGTCGAACTGACGGCTGCGTTGCGCGCCGAGGCTGCGTTTCTGTGGTCCGGGCGTAAGGCTGTTGTATCGGGGGTATCTGCAGCGGCGTTGCACGGTAATCAGTGGATCTCGGCCGAGCGGCCCGCGGAGCTTGTCCGCGTACGACACGATTCGCCGCCGGGAATCATCAGCCACCACGACAGGTTGCTGCCCTGCGAACAGATGACGGTGCGAGGAATCCCGGTGACGACGCCGGCACGTACGGTATTCGACGTCGGCCGACGTGTGCGGTTGAACCGAGCAGTCGAGCTGACGGATGTTCTGCTCGGGTTGTGTACTGCGGATTCGGTGATGCGCATCGCTGAGCAGCATCGTGGGGCGCGGGGCCTGAGACAGTTGGACAGGGTGCTGGCGCGTGCGGATGCAGGTGCAGAGTCCGTGCAGGAGACACGCTTGAGGCTGTGTCTGGTGGATGGGGGATTACCCGAACCGGAGACTCAGATCGAACTGTGTGGGCCTGATGGACGAATGATTCGCCTGGACATGGGCTGGCGGGAGCAGCAGGTTGCCGCGGAGTTCGACGGCGCACAACACTGGGGAGATTCCATACAGCACCGTCGAGACATCGAGCGCCAGGAAGCAATCGCGTCGCTGGGATGGAGGCTGGTTCGGGTGAGCCGTGATCAGCTGTCCCAGCGGCCCGCCGCAGTCATCGAACGTGTGCGGGCGGCCTTGGCTGCGGCACGGCGCGCGGCGTAGCAATCGAAACTACGGTTTCTGATGCATATCTCGAGTGGCCGACGCACAATACGGCGTGTCGGCGCAGAGGCGGCGCCGTAGGCGCGTGCCTCGTAGGCGCGCGCCTCACCACCAGGGATCGGGGATCTCCGACGCCCAATTGTTGATCGACTCCAGCTGCGCGGCAAGGGAAATCAGCAGCGGCTCGCTGTTCGCCGGGCCCATCAACTGCACACCGATCGGCAGCCCGTCGGCCGTGAAGCCGGCGGGCACATTGATCGACGGCCAGCCCAGCACGTTCCATGGCCACGTCATCGGACACGCGCCGACCTGCCCGCGATCCGTGGCGAGGCTGCCGACATCATCGAAATCGTAAATGCCCGTGGGCGGTTGGGCGGTTGTCGGTGCCAACACCACATTGAAGCTGCCGAAAATCTTGCCCACTCGGGCCTGCAGCCGCGGCTCGGCGGCGCGGGCTCGCCGCAGCGCCCAGCCGGCCAGGCGCCGGCCGGTGCGCATATTCGTCACCGTGCGCGGGTCCCAATGCGCTCCGGCGTCGAGCCGATCGCGCCACGGCAGCAGCCCGGCCGTCGCTCGCGGCAGAAAGTTCAGGCCGAGCCCCACGCCATAGTCCGGGTCGCCCTCGGACACCATGTGCCCCAGTGAACGCAGCTGGTGGGCCACATAGCGGGTGGCGGCCTCGATGGTCGGATGCAGTTGCGCCGGGAAACCCGAGAACGGAACCTTGAGCGATAACGCGACGCGCAGTTGTCCCGGGTCCTCGTGGACGGCGTCGAGCACCCGGACGTGCGGCGGCTTGTGCAAGTCCCCGGGGACGTTTCCCGATGCCGCGTCCAGCAGCAGTGCGGCATCGGCGACCGTGCGGGCCAACGGTCCGTGCACCGTTATCCCGTTGAAGGCCTCGGCAAACGGCCAGGTGGAGATGCGGCCGCGTTGCGGCTTGATGCCGATCAGGTGCGTCCAGGCCGCCGGGATCCGGACGCTTCCGGCCCCGTCCGAACCGATGGCGCCGGCGACGAGCCCGGCCGCCACCGCCGCGGCGCTTCCACCCGAGGATCCGCCCGGGGTGTGGCCGCGGCTCCAGGGATTGCGGGTGTGCCCGAAGCCGGGCCCGCTGGTGAATCCCCACTGGCCCAGCTCGCAGGTGTTGGTCTTGCCGACGATCACCGCGCCCGCCGCGCGCAATCGGCGCACCAGCTCGGCGTCCTCGGACTCCGAGCCGACGGCCCCGGCGGTACCGAATGCGGTGGGAGTGCCCGCCAAGTCGGTGTCGTCCTTGATGGCGATGGGCACTCCGAGCAACGGCAGGCGCTCACCCCTGGCTAATCGCTTGTCGGCCTCGGCGGCTTCGGCCAGGGCCGTCTTGGTGCACACCACCCGGAATGCGTTGAGGGTCGACTGGCTCGACTTGATCGCGTTGAGCGCCGTGAGGGTGAGCGAGACCGAACTCTCCGAACCGTCAGATAGCGCTGCGGCCTGGGAAGTCAGCGTGGGAAAGCCCGACATGACCAGAAGGGTAAGCGGTCGAAATAGTGCGTCAATGCGGGGATTCGTCGGTACCAGATGGGAAACTATCCGAATGCGGCTTTATCGGGATCGTGCTGTCGTGCTGCGGCAGCACAAGCTCGGCGAGGCCGATCGCATCGTGACCCTGCTGACCCGTCAACACGGGCTGGTGCGCGCGGTAGCCAAGGGGGTGCGCCGCACGCGCAGTAAGTTCGGCTCGCGGCTGGAACCCTTCGCGCATATCGACGTGCAACTGCATCCGGGGCGCAATCTGGACATCGTCACCCAGGTGCAGGCCATCGACGCCTTCGCCGCGGACATTGTCAGTGACTACGGCCGGTACACCACCGCTTGCGCCATCCTGGAAACCGCCGAGCGGATCGCCGGTGAGGAGCGGGCCCCGGCCGTTGCCCTGCACCGTCTCACCGTTGGTGCGCTGCGGGCCATCGCCGATCAACAGCGCTCCCGCGAGCTTATTCTCGACGCATACCTCTTGCGCGCCATGAGCATTGCCGGATGGGCACCCGCCATCGGCGAATGCGCGCGGTGCGCCACCCCGGGCCCGCACCGCGCCTTCCATGTGGCCGCGGGCGGCAGCGTGTGTGTGCACTGTCGTCCCGCGGGTGCGGTGACCCCGCCGCAGGGTGTGCTGGAGTTGATGGCGGCCCTGCATGACGGCGACTGGGCGGCCACCGATGACGTGCCGCAGACCCAGCGCACCCAGGCCAGCGGATTGATCGCGGCGCATTTGCAGTGGCATCTGGAACGCAAGCTACGGACACTCCCGCTCGTCGAACGTGGCAGCAGGTTAAATATGAGCCATGGTGAAGAGCAGCCAGCCCGATCCGCAGCAGGATAAGTACTACACCGACTGGGCCGACGTCCCGCAGGGCTATAACCCGACGTTCCCGGATAAGACGGTGTTTCCTGCTGTTTTCCCCAAGCTGCTGCCCGGCGTGGGTCCCGGCGGTACCCGCCCGCACCCCGCGCCGAAGCACCCGTCGGGTGCGGTGCCCCCGGCGATTCCCAAGGAACTGATTCCGCGCCACGTCGCGGTGGTGATGGACGGCAACGGGCGCTGGGCGCGGGCACGTGGGCTGCCGCGTACCGAGGGCCACAAGATGGGCGAGGCCACCATGATGGACATGGTCTGCGGAGCCATCGAGATGGGCATCCCGTGGCTCACCACCTACGCGTTCTCCACGGAGAACTGGAGGAGGCCCGCGGACGAGGTCCGATTTCTCATGGGCTTCAACCGCGACGTGGTCAAGCGGCGCCGCCATGATCTGAACAACATGGGTGTGCGGTTCCGCTGGGCCGGGCAGAAGACGCGGTTGTGGAGCAGCGTCTACAAAGAGCTCGAGATCACCGAGGAGCTCACCAAGAACAACAGCACCCTGACGCTGACCACGTGTATCAACTACGGCGGCCGGGCTGAAATCGCCGAGGCGACAAGAAGAATCGCCCGGCTGGTGGAATCCGGGCAGCTCAAGCCGGATCGCATCACCGAGGAGACGATCGCCAAGTACCTCGACGAGCCGGACATGCCCGATGTCGATCTGTTCCTGCGGCCTTCCGGCGAGTTCCGGTCCAGCAACTTCATGATGTGGCAGTCGGCGTACGCCGAGTTCGTGTTCCAGGAGAAGATGTACCCGGACTTCGACCGCCGTGACCTGTGGGCGGCCTGCCTCGAGTATGCCCAGCGTGACCGGCGCTTCGGGTCGGCGTGATGACAGATCCCGAAGACGCAGCCGGCAAGATCCTCGATCGGGTGTACCGCGTGCTGCACCCGGTGCTGCCGGTTACCAGGGAAGCCGACGGGGCGCTGACCGCCGACTACGAGGGGACCTTGACCTCGATCCGCGCGGTCACCATCGCGACGGGCCTGGATGTGGTGTCGCTGTCACAGGTGTTGGCGTGGGATGTGGCCGTCAACGCGAAATCGAGGCATCTGGTCGACGGACTCGCGCAGAAGTCCCTGTTTGGCAACATTCTGTTGATCGCCAAGGGGCGCAAGGCAGATGTGTTACTGCGCTACAACTTTCCGGCCACCGGGATCGATGACGACGACGCCCTGGTGACACTGCTCATGATGGTGTTCGCCACCGGCGCTGACGCGCGAAAGGCATTGGGCAACTAGGAGCTTCGGCGCTCGGCGGTGCAGCGGCTGCAGAAACCGAAGACCTCGACGGTGTGGTGTACCTCGGTGAAACCGTGCTCTTCGGCGATGTCGGTCGCCCACTTCTCGACCGCGCCCGCCTGCACCTCGACCGCGAAACCGCAACTCTGGCAGACCAAGTGATGGTGATGGCCGTCCGAGCAGCGCCGGTACACCGACTCGCCGGTGTCGTTGCGCAGCACATCCACCTCACCCGATGTCGACATCGACTGCAGGGTGCGGTAGACGGTGGTCAGGCCGATGCCCTCGCCGTCGCGCTTGAGCTCGTCGTGTAGATCCTGCGCCGACTTGAATTCATCGGTGCGCTTGAGCAGGGCGGTGATGGCCGCGCGCTGACGGGTGGAACGCACCGTTCCGCGCAATGCCGGCCTGTCCTCGTGCACGCTTGGCGACCCCCCGGCCTGCGCGGGAGTCATCTTTGTTCCTCGGTATGGGCAACCGCGTCGACCACGATGTGGGAGAGGTGGTCGTCGACGAGGCGGTACATCACCTCACGGCCCTGCCGTTCGCCCGAGACCACGCCGGCGGCCTTGAGTACCCGTAGGTGCTGGCTGATGAGCGGCTGGGCCACGCCCACCGCGTCGACTAGCTCGTGCACGCAGCGCTGCGACTCGCGCAGCTGCAGCACGATGGCGATGCGTACGGGTGCGGCGAGCGCGCGGAGCAGCTCGCCGGACTGTTCGAGGATCTCGCGTGGGGGCAGCGGGCCGGGCGGCGTGAGCGGAGCATGTGGTGGCTCGTCATGCGCGGAACTGAGCACGGTGTTCACCACGGCGGTCTACCTCAACCTGAATCACGCCCCGGCTTGTCCGGAGACCCAATGTTCGAGTCCGGCGGCAAACCGGGCCCATCTATTGAGGGTAGTAGCCGATTGCGCATCTGGTGGGAGGGGTGTGGCCGTGGCGGCCACGGCGCGGCCGGGGCCACCCGTCCGGACAGGTCAGCCCATCGATGGCCGTTGTATTTGCTGTGCTCGCTCCATCCGTCAACAGGGATGTCGTACCCAGGCGCAGAAGCACCTGCAAGTCCCCGGTATACGGGCATTACCTGCCTGTCTGGCATGGCGTTCACTCCCGGTCCGTAGCCGGCCGCGCATCTACCACTAATCATCAAATTATGCGTTCTAACTGCTTGGTTACGGGTGAGCAGGGTCACAGCGTGCTCGCAGGCTCCGGCGTTGACACCGGGCATCGGGATCTCTACGTTATGAAAACGATAATCATTATCAATTAAGACTCTGACGCCTACCCGAGGATGATCGTGATGGCCACCTTTGCTACCGACACCAATGAGCTGAAGAACATCGATGGCGAAAGTCGGCCGGGCTGGTTTGTCAGCAGACGCGTCGACATCCTCTTCGTGTTCGGGTTGGGCGCGCTGCTCTCGGCGGTGCTCTTCGCGGCCGACGGGCATAAGGGCGTGTTCCTGGTGGGGGCGGTGGCCTTCTCGCTGCTGTCCGACCTGCCGCATGTGCTGACGACCACCGCCCGGGTGTGGATGGATCCCCGCGAGCGATCGCGGTACTGGTCGCATTACGTGATCAGCTTCATCGTGGTCGGCGCGATCGTCGGCACGCTGTGGTTCGGCGGCTGGTTGGTGCCGCTGCTGGCCATCTGGGCCTACTGGCAGGTCTTCCACGTTCTCAAACAGCACTTCGGCATCATCAACATCTACGCAGCGAAGAACGGTTACAAGGGTCCGCGAAACCGGATCAAGTACGCCTTGTATGGCGTCTGCCTGGCTCCGGTGCTGTTCCGGGCCAGCCACGGGCTCAATTTCTCCGAGTACGAGGTCTTCGGTCACCGGCTGCCGTTCTCGAACCTGAGCGTCCCGGTGCCGCCCATTCCCGGCTTCTTGGTCATGGGTGGGTTCGTTTGTGCCGCAGTCCTGTTGGGTGCCGCGCTGTGGGAGCAGGTGCAACTCAAGCGGGCCGGACAACGGACCCTGCCGGCCATGGCCGTCGCCACCTTTGTGATCGCGGCACTGTCCTACAACCTGTCCTACCTGCTGGTTTCGGATCTGTTCGCACTGATCCTGATCGCCACGACCACCCATAGCCTGCAGTACCACCTGATCAACTGGACGCGGAACAACACGCGCTTCGCACGCACCCAGGACCCGGGCGAGAAGAAGCTGCTGTTGGCGCGGCTGTCGACGCGTAAGGCACTGCCGCTGTATATCGGCTTCTTTGCGGGATTGGGCATCCTGGCCGGACAGCTCGATACGGTCATCTTCGCGGTACCACTGACGTTCGTGTTGCACCACTTCTACATGGACGGCGCGCTGTGGAAGAGCAAGGGCAATCCGGAGCTGGCGCATGACTTGGGAATTGTCCGTGCTGGATAGGGGATTGATCGAGTCACCGACCCGGCAGCGACAGAGGCGCTCGCCGGTATCGGTGCGTCGCGTCGAATCTCACCGGGATGCCAAGCAATTCATCGCGATGCCATGGCATATCTACGGCGACGATCCCCGGTGGCGCCCTACCCTGCGCCGTGTCATGCAGGCGAAGATGAACTCCAAGCACAACCCCCTGCACGGGGAGGTGCAGGTCGAAAACTTCGTTGCCTACCGTGGCGGTAGCCCTGTCGGACGTATCTCCGCCGCGATCGACTCGGCCTATGTGCAGCGCTACGGCGAGTGCGCGTTCTTCGGGTTCTTCGAAAGCGAGGACGACGAGTCGATAGCGGGCGCGCTGCTGGGGGAGGCCGAGCGCTGGGCGGCGCGCCGGGGCGTCACCAAAATGGTCGGTCCGTTCAGCTACACCTCCCGCGAGGAAGTCGGGCTGCTGGTCTCCGGCTATGACAGGCCGCCGGCACTCATGCAGCCCTACAACCCGCGGTACTACCCGGCGCTGGTGGAGGCATCCGGATACCGCAAGAAGTTCGACACCGCCTCGTACCGTTGGCATCTGGACGGCAGCCAAGATGTTCGGCAACGCCTGGTGCGACGGGCCGACGCGGTGATGCGCGACCAGGCAGTGACGGTGCGCTCGGTGCGCATGCGCCACTACACCGAGGAATTAGAGGTGCTGCGCGGTCTTTACAACGACTCGTTCGCTCACCATCCCGAGAACGTTCCCCTCAGCCGCGAGGTGTTCTCGGGGATGGCCGCCGAGATGCGGCCGTTGATCGATCCGAACATCGTCCGGATAGTGGAATCCGAGGGCACTCCGGTCGGATTCCTACTGATGCTGCCGGATGTCAACGAGATCGCCGGACGGTCCGGTCGGCTCACTCCGGCCCTGCTGGCCCGGCTGGCGGCGCGCCGCGACGGGCGCATCCGCGGGATCGATACCGCCGTCGTGGTGCTCATCGGCGCGGTGCAGACCCAGTTCGGGGCGGGCATCGGCAGAGTTCTGGCGGGCGAGATCGTCCGGACGATCACCGGCAGCGGCTATTCCTCGGTCGCCACCACCTGGGTGCATGAGGACAATGTGTGGTCGAATTCGCTTACCGCCCAGATGAAGACGGACCCCGAAAAGATCCATCGGGTCTACCAGAAGGCACTGTGATGAGCGGCCGGACATTGGTCACCGGTGCCACGGGGTACCTGGGGTCAACCCTGGTGGCTTCCCTGGTGCAGGCCGGTGAGCGCGTCACCGTCCTGATGAATCCGCACGAACCCGCCGTGCTGCCCGGCGAACTGCGCCCACATGTGGAAACTGCGCACGCCGATATCGCCGACGCGCGCGCCGTTGACGACGTGATGCGCGACGTGTCCCACGTCTATCACCTTGCCGGTATCGCATCGCCGAATTCGCGTCTCGGGCATAGGATCTGGCAGACAAACGTCCTAGGCAGCTATCACGTGGCCCGCGCCGCGCTGCGGCACGGTGTGCACCGCGTGGTGCACGTGTCGTCCACCGCGGCCATTGGGTACCCGCCCAACGGTGTGGTGGCCGACGAAGACTTTGACCCATGCGATTCGGTGCTGGATAACGTGTACTCGGCGACCAAGCGTGCGGGTGAGCGGCTGATGCTGGACTTCGTCGAACGAGGTCTGGACGTGGTGGTGGTCAACCCCGCCGCCGTGTTCGCGCCGGGAGCGGGGCCCGCTCGCTCGTGGCAGGGGCTGCTGGTCGCGGCTCGCAAGGGCCTGTTGCGTGTCGTGCCTCCCGGCGGAACCGCGGTGTGCTCGGCTCGCGATTTCGTCGCGGGTATCACCGCGGCGATGGCCAAGGGGGACAACGGGCGCCGGTACATCCTGAGCACCGCCAACCTCTCTTATCGGCAGATCGGGGAGCTGCTGGTGGCCGCGGTGGGGCGCCATCACCCGGTGCGGCTGGCGCCGATGGGGCTGTTCCGGACGGCGGGGCGGGGCAACCGGCTGCTGCGGGACCTCTCCGGGCGCTTCGACCCCGACGATGTGTTGGTTGCCGAGAACCTCGAATTGATGGCCCGCGAGTTGTATTACGCGCCCGACAGGGCAGTGCGAGAACTGGGCATACCCAAGGTCTCTACTCACGAATTGATAGCGGAGTTTGTGCGATGAGCAGCATGCGCGAAGAGCAGCAGGGCAGGCTGACGGTCCAGCCCCGGCAGGTGCAGGGCGGCTCCAAGGAGGCGCTGGGCATATCGATGGCCGACGCGCGAGCACTGGTGGCAGACCTCGCCGCCCGCCGCCAGTGGATCTATTGGCTTGATCTTGCCGCCTGTCTGGCGGTTGGATACACGGCCTTCCTGTTGTGCCCGGTCGAGAACCTGCTCTCGTTGCCGGCGGTGGCGTGCATTGTGGTGGCGGCGTTCGCTTTCTATCGCGCCGTGTTGTTCGTCCATGAGCTGGTGCACGCCGAGGACGACCTGCGCTGGTTCTCGGTGGTGTGGCACGCGGTGTGCGGAATACCTTTCCTGACACCGAAATTCACCTTTGAGTTTCATCATGAACACCATGCGTCGCGCACCTACGGCACGGCGGAGGACGGTGAATACGTCACCTATGCCAGTGAGCCGCGCTGGCGCATCATCGTGTTGCCGTTCAGCGCGCTGGGCGGGCCGCCGGCCTTCGTTTTCCGATTTTTGGTGCTGGCGCCGCTGAGCTGGCTGATCCCCGCGATACGGCCCATTGTGCTGACCCGGGCATCATCGTTGATGATCGATGCCGATTTTGAGCGGCCATTGCCGCCGTCGGGCACCCCACGCTCCTGGCTGGTGCAGGAAATTGCTTGTTTCGTGTACACCACAACGCTTTTGGTGCTGCTGCTGCTGGGCGCCTACTCGCCGTATCGGCTGGTGGAGGCGTATGCGGTGATCGCCCTGGCGCTGTTTGTCAACTGGCTACGGGTACTCGTGGCGCACCGGTACGAGGGCAAGAGCGAGCGCATGACCTTTCCCGAGCAGGTTCTCGATTCCATCGATCACCCGTCGGTGCCCGTCCTCGGCTCGCTGTGGGCACCGGTCGGCTTGCGTTTCCATGCGGTGCACCACTTCTTCCCTCAGCTGCCTTACCACCAACTGGGCGAGGCGCGCCGCCGGCTGATAGCGGCGATCCCGCCCGATGCCGGGTACTGGGCCACCGAAGACCGTTCACTCGCCTCATCGCTGCGGCGGCTGCTCGCCCACCCGCGAAAGGAGGCGGTATGACCGTCAGTCAATTCACATCCACCGCAAGAGAGTCCGCGGCCGCGACGTACTCACGACGTTTGCCGATCCGGCCCGTCGAGGCGCGGGGCGCCCGGGTGCGTGCCGAGGACGGCCGCTGGTACGTCGACTGCCTGGCCGCGGCCGGTGCCATGTCGCTGGGCTGGAATCACCCGGCCGTCAACGAGGCGGTCATGAAGACGGTCTCGTCCGGTGAGCCGCTGTTGTCACTGGACTTTCACACCCCGTCCCGCGACCGGTTCGTCGAGGAGCTGCTGTCCATCCTGCCGGTCAGGCTTGCCACGGACGCCAGCATCCATCTGTGCTCGCCCAGCGGAGCCAGTGCGGTGGAGGCAGCGTTGATGCTCGCCGAGATCGCCACCGGTGGCCGCGAACACATTGGTGTGCAAGGTGGTTTTCATGGATGCACCCGAGCAGCGCGTGCCGCCAGTTCCGGGGGCGGCCTGCGCAGGCAGCCGGTGGTGCTCTCCCCACAGGCGAGCTTCCTGCCGTACCCACAGGAGTACCGCAGCCCTTTCGGGGTGAGCGGTGAACGCGGCGTCGAGTTGGCGATCGCAGCGGCCGAGGCGGTTGCCCGCCCACACAGCGGCGTCACCGCACCGGCCTCATTGATCGCCGAGTTCGTTCTGGGCGAGGGCGGCGTGATACCGGCGCCCGCGCGGTGGGGCCAGGCGCTGCGCCGCACGGCGTCGACGCTGGGAGTGCCTCTCATTGCCGACGAGGTACAGGCGGGCATGTACCGCACCGGCCCGGCATGGGCATTCCAGCACAGCGGTATCGAACCCGACATGATGGTGATCTCCAAGGGACTCGGGTCTGGTATCCCTATCGCAGTTCTGGTGGTCCGCAAGGAATTCGACGTCTGGGAACCCGGGGCGTTCACCGGAACCTTCCGTGGGAACGCCATGGCCTTCGCCGCCGCGAGCGCCGTGATCCGCTTTGCGCGGGAGAACGGGCTGCGCGGGCAGGTGACCGCCCGCGGCAAGATCTTCCTCGATGGCCTGAACGCGGTCGCATCCGATTCGGCGCTGGTGGGTGACGTGCGCGGAGTCGGGCTCATGCTGGGTGTGGAGATCGTGGACCCCGACATGCCATGGCCGGATGACGCCGGAGCGCCCGCGCCCGAACTTGCCGCCCGCATTCAGCAGGCTTGCCTGCAGCACGGACTGATCGTCGAAACCGGCGGCCAGTACGGCAACGTGGTGCGGTTCCTGCCGCCACTGACGATCGACGAGCCGGATATCGCCGCTGCGCTCAACGCGTTTGACGCCGCACTCAGTGCGGTGGAGCGCACGCGGTGACGGCCCATCAGAGTCCCTTCGTGCAGAGTCCCTTCGTGAGCGACTTTCTCACGGGCGACAGCGCGCACACGTACCGCGAGGCCGTCGCGCTGGCGGCCGAACGGGCAAGTGTCACACTGGGCGGGGCCACCGCACCGGGACTGGTGGACGGCTATTCCGCGCTCAAACGCGATGCCGAGCGGCTCGATCTCGACGATCCCGATGGGGTGGGGCTGAGCCGGGCACTGGACGAGGCTACGGGGTTGCTCGCCGAGAAATCAGTGGTGGTAACCCATCCCGCATACCTGGCGCACCTACATTGCCCACCCGCATTGCCGTCGCTCGCCGCCGAGGTGCTGATCAGTGCGTTCAATCAATCGATGGACTCGTTTGACCAGGCGCCGGCCGCCACCGCGATCGAACAGCAGGTAGTGGAATACTTGTGCACCAGAATGGGTTACGGCCGCGAGTCGGACGGTACCTTCACCAGCGGAGGTACCCAGTCGAATCTGCAGGCGCTGCTGCTGGCGCGGGACCTGTTCGCGCGCAAGGCCGGATGGGATATCGCGGGCCTGGGGCTGCCGCCCGAGTCCGGTACCTGGCGGGTGCTGTGCACCCGGCAGACACACTTCTCGGTGCAGCAGGCACTCCGGCTACTCGGACTGGGCACCTCCGCCATCATCGAGGTACCCACCGATGATGCGGGGCGGTTGCGGGCCGAGACGCTCGCCGGAATCTTGCGGGACGCCGATCATGCGGGCACACCGGTGTTCGCGCTGGTGCTCACCGCCGGGACAACGGATTTCGGAGCGATTGACCCGCTCGAGGAAGCCACCGCGATTGCCCGGTCACACGGCATCTGGGTACACGTGGATGCCTGCGCGGGTGGCTGCCTGATCTTCAGCGCTCAGCACCGGCAGTTGCTGCGTGGTATCGAACAGGCCGACTCGGTCGCCATCGACTTCCACAAGCTGCTGTTTCAGGCGATCAGTTGCAGCGCGCTGCTGGTGCGCAATCGGGAGAGCTTCGGCGTGCTTGCCGCGCACGCGGATTACCTGAATCCCGCCAGCGACGCCGAGCACGATGTGCTGAATCTGGTCGGCAACTCGCTGCAGACCACCCGGCGTTTCGATGCGCTCAAGGTGCTGGTCACGCTGCGGGCCGTGGGGCAGCGTCAGGTGGCCGCGATGATCGATGCCACTGTCGCCGCGGCGGCGGCCGCGGCCCAGGTGGCTGCCGAGCATCCCGACCTGGAACTGGTGGCGCCGGTATGCACCAACACGGTGGTGCTGCGCTGGCGGCGACCGGAGGCCACGCGCGACGCGCGTGACGACGTCAACGACGCGGTCCGCGCCGAGCTTGCCCACAGCGGTAGGGCGATCGTGGGCCGGTCCGGTGCGGCCGGGGCGCAGGCGATCAAACTGACGTTCGTCAATCCGCTGGTCACGACCTCGATGGCGGGCGCGATGGTCTCCGACATTGCCGCCCATGGCAACCGGATCTGGCGTGCGCGCACACCGGAGGTCAGTGCCGTATGAGCAACAACCTGGCGCGCGTCGAGCGCGTTGCGGCATCCGATGCTCGCTTCGCCTGGGCCAAGAACATCGAGTTCGCGATCTTCGGGTTGGAGAACGACTTTGCCGACGATGTCGATATCGCCGCGGGGGAGATGGTGCACTACCGCCCGTGGGAGCGGTCCTCGGAAATCTATGTGGGCTTCTCGGGCGACTCACCCGAGCACCCGGTCGGTGTACTGAGATCGCTTCGGCACGATCCCGAACTGGGGCTTGCCAGCTTCAGTACCCTGCGCGACGCAAGAAGCTACCGGGATGGAAACAAGACCGCCCGCAATTACCTGTATCCGCACTGGGAGTCGTTCTTTGGCGGGATTGCTCCGGAGCGTATCGCGGAGCTTGCCACCCAGGGCGTGCGTAAGAAACACCGTCGCGCCGGGATGATCGAGCAGATCTGGCGGGAGTTCTTCGGTGCTCTGGCCGCAGAGGGAGTTCAGTTTGTGACGGTCGCCCTGGTGGTGCCGCTGTTCGACTGGTATCAGCATCTGCTGCCCGACCGTCTGCACCAGATCGGCGACATCCTGCCGAACTACATCGGCGCCGACAGTGTGCCGGCCGTCGTCGACATCAGCGGGTCCTTCGTCCCGGACGCCTCCCGCGCCGTTGATGACGCCTCCCTGCTGGCCGCCACCACCACCCCCTCGTCCCCCAAGAAGGAAAGAGTCCGATGAGATCGATTCACACCGAAGAGCATGTGTTCCGCAAGGTCAGCGAGATCGACTGTCCCGTAGACAAAGTGTGGGAGCGGGTGACCACCCAAGAGGGCATCAATGACGAGATGGGCCCGTACATGAAGATGACCATGCCCAAGCAGTTCCGCGGCAAGTCCATCGCCGATGTCACGCCGGGCACCCGCATCGGTAAGAGCTTCCTGCTCCTTTTCGGGGTGCTCCCGTTCGGGTTCGATGACATCACGGTGGCGCGGCTCGAACCCGGCCGGATGTTCCGGGAGGAGTCACTGATGACAGGGATGCGGATATGGGTACACCACCGCACCCTGGAGCCCTTGGGGGACAAGACAATCGTCACCGACGAGGTCACCCTGGCCCCGCAGGCTCCCATGGGTCTGATCCCCGGCTGGGGCAGACTGCTGAGCAAGATCTTGGCGGCCTTCTTCACTCACCGGCACCGTCGCCTGAGCCGCACCCTTTCCGCCACGGGAGTTCCGCGATGAGACGCCTGGGTGTGGGCGTTGCCGTGGTGCTCTCGGTCGCGGCGTGCACCCCGGTGAACGAGGAAGCCGGAAAGCCCGTGGGCCACGCCTTCCAGCTGTTGAAGTACCCGACGGCGCAGTCTGATCCGGCCCCAGAGCCCCAGGGCAGGTCGCCGTTCGGTGACTATGCGCTGGAGGTATCGGGTTCGGTGACCTACCTCGGCGAAACGAGCGAACTGCCCGGTGCGGGTGTGATGACCGTCGGGCCGGGGCCGCGGCGCGGAGAGCTGAAGATCGAGCAGTATTACCGGGGCGACCGGTTCCCGTACGAGACCGGGGTCGTCTCCGCCGGTGAGGGCAAGCCCAGCACCCTGGATGCCATCACCATCGTCAACCCGCTGGACTCGCGGGTGACGCTGCAATGCGCGGTGGACGGCGGAATCGCCCTGGCGGACATCGAAGGTGAGCGCGAACTCACCGGGACCTGCGGCGCTGGATCGAAGGCACACGGTCATGTCAGGGCCGAGGGCAGCCGCAAGGCGACCTGGCGCGACAAACCCGTCGAACTGGTCCGAACGGTCGTGGATCTCACCGTTACCGGTGCGAGCAGCGGAGAAATCCATCAGGTCAACGAGGTACCCAAGGACAGTGCGGTCGCCAGCTTCCCCCTGTACACGTCGATTGACGTGAACATGACGGCGCAGGGCATCAGCCTCACTCAGAAGCTGCAGCGCCATGTCCTCCCGAAGGTGAAGGACTGATTCATGACAACGGACACACAGATTCCCGCGTTGCGCGCTGCCGAGTTGGTCAAGGCCTATCCCGGTTCGGACGCCCGGGCGGTCGACGGCCTGGATCTGACGATTCCGCAAGGGATCGTCTATTGCCTGCTCGGCCGCAACGGCGCGGGCAAGACCACCACCATCCGCATGGCAACCACGCTGCTGGCCCCCACCAGCGGGGAGCTCGAGGTGCTCGGTGTTCCGGTTGACAACACCAAGGAGCTGCGCCCCCTGATCGGCGTGGCACTGCAGGAGGTCGCGCTGGACCTGTGGATGTCACCGGTCGAGCAGATCCGGATGAGTCTGGCCATCGCGGGCTGGCCCAAGGCGCGCCGGAAGGCGCGTGAGGACGAGCTCGTCGAGCAGTTCGGCCTGAGCACCTACGTCAACCGCAAGGTGGGTGCGCTGTCCGGCGGTATGCGGCGCCGCGTCGATGTCGCGCTGGCCGTTGCCCACAACCCGCAGATGTTGTTCCTCGACGAGCCCTCCAGCGGGCTGGATATCGAAGGTAAACAGGAGGTTTGGAATGCCATCCGGCTGCTGCGCTCCGAAGGACGTACCGTCGTGCTGACCACTCACGATATGGACGAGGCGGTGTCGCTGGCCGACGAGGTGGGCATCGTGAAGAGCGGCCGGTTGGTGGCCTCCGGTTCCACCCAGGAATTCACCCGGAGCCACGGGTATGCCGTGGAGGTCTCGGCAGACAGTGTGATACCCGAGGAAGCCGCCGGGCGGCTCGCGGAGGCGGGATACGCGCTGCGGTGCACCGACTCCGGAACCCTTTCGGGGACCTTGGATTCCGCCTCTGCCGCGGACCTGGGCGCGTTGAGCGCCGAACTCGACCGCGTGGGCCTGGGGGCGGCCAGCATCGAGGTGCGTTCCACCTCGCTGCGCGACGCATTCCTGGAGGTGACCCAGTGACCGCACTGTCCAACACCGCGCGGCTGTTCCGCCGGTACGTCGTGGTCGGATTGCGGCAACCGGTATTCGGATTTATCTTCCCGATCGTCTTCCCGGTGGTCCTGGTGATCTTCGTGCGGTCCATGTTCCAACGGGTCGCCGACCTGCCCGGATTCCCGCTGTCTTCCTATACGGCATACATCGCACCCGGACTCATCATGCTCATCCCGATGCTCGGCGCCGGGTATGGCGCCGGGACACTCATCGACGAGATCCGGTCGGGGTTCACCGATCGGCTGCGGCTCTACGGGGTATCCACCGGACAGATCATGGCGGCCAAGATCGGCTTCGAGATGTTCCGCATCTTGCCGGCCGCGGTGATCGTCATCGGGCTGCTGGCCTTCCTGGACGCACCGCTGCGGTCGGGTCTGCTCACCGGGGTCTTTCTGGTGCTGGTCATGTTCCTGTGGTCGGCGGCATACAGCTCACTGTTCTACCTGGTGGCGTTGCGCACCCTCAATCCGCAAGCGCCGGTGGCGATGCTGCCGCTGGCCCTGCCGGTGCTCTTCGTCAGTCAGGCGCTGATGCCGTCGGTCTTCCTGTCCGACTGGCTTCGGATCAGCATCAACGCGAATCCCTTCTCTCACATCGTGTCCGCGGCCTCCACGATCATGTATGGCGATTTCGACGCGATGCTGGTGGTCAAGGGCGTCCTGGTGGCCATCGGGATGTTCGCGCTGCTGCAAATTCCCATCCATCTGGTGATCCGCCGGAAAATTGGCAAGTAGAAGGCATAGAGAAAAATATGGAAACCCCATCACAACCCGATGTTCTTCGCGCAAGCGGCTCATCACACGTCCGCGAGTTTCTCATCGAATTCATCGCCGAGGAGCTCGAGCTGCCCACCGCGGATGTCAACGACTTCTCCGAGCTGGTCGGCGATCTCGGATTCGATTCGTTGTCGTTCGCCCTCGGAGTCTCGGAGATCAAGGGCCGCTTCGGCATTCAGTTGACCAAGGATGATGTCTTTGAATGCAAGACCTTGGGTGCGCTGATCGAGCTGGTGGAGAGTCGGCTGTGATGAGCCGCTTGCGCGAAGACCGTCCTGGGTCGAACCCCGTCATCGACCGCCTGCTGGCCGGGGCCGGTATCACCGGCCGCGGCCTCACCTCGGCGCCGATAGGCCCCGACGGAGCATCGCAGCTGGATGAGTTGAGCACCACGGCGTGGGCGGACGTGCACCGGACGGGGCTGCGTATCGCAGGTGCCCTGCAGGCAGCAGGTGTGCGGCCCGGTGATGCCGTCGCGGTATTGGCCGGTGCCCCTGGGGAAATCGCGCCACTGGTACAGGGCATCTGGTTCTCCGGTGCCTCGGTCACCATGTTGCATCAGCCGACCCATCGCTCCGATATGCGGCTCTGGGTGGAGGACACCGGCCGGGCACTGGCCGCAGTCGGCTCTTCGACGGTCGTGGTGGGTGATCCCTTCATGGCCGCGGCGAGCCAGTTCGGCGCTGTCGCCGCACAGGTTCTGGAGATGTCCGCGCTGCTGGATGGTCCGCCCGGCGAGATTGTGCAGAGTGATCAGGACGCTATCGCGTTCTTACAGTTAACCTCTGGATCCACCGGCACACCGAAGGCCGTCAGCATCAGCTATCGCAATATCGAGGCCAATCTGCGGGCCATGGTGAGCGCGTCCGGCGCGGATCCCGAAACAGATGTGGTGGTGAGTTGGCTGCCGCTGTTCCACGACATGGGCATGATGGGATTTCTCATCGTGCCCATGTGCCGGGCCATGAGCACCGTCAGCGTGACCCCCATGGACTTCCTCGGTGATCCGCTGTTGTGGGCCAAGCTCATCAGCACCTACCGGGGCAGCATGACGGCGGGTCCCAACTTCGCCTACTCGCTGCTGGCCCGCCGCCTGCGCAAGGCGCCCGACGGCGCATACGACCTGTCCTCGCTGCAATTCGCGCTCAGCGGTGCCGAGGCCATCGATGTCGCGACCCTGGAACGGTTCGTCGCCGAGGGCGCCCGCTTCGGCATGCGTGCGGACGCCGTCGTCCCCGCCTACGGGATGGCGGAAGCCACCCTGGCGGTCTCGTTTGTGCGGCGCGGCGAGGGCTATCGGGTGTGCCCGCCGCATCCCGATCTCGTTGCGGCGCAGGGTACGCAGGCCAGCGCCCGTGTCCCACTGGGGCTACCGCTGCCCGGGTGCGAGGTACGGGTGGTCACCGAGGACCGCCAGGTGTTGGCTCCGGAATCGATCGGCGAGCTCGAGATCCGCGGTGACAACGTCACCGCGGGATACCGCACGGCATCCGGATTCGAGTCGATGCTCGATGCGCAAGGCTGGCTCTCCACCGGCGACATCGGCTATCTCACCGCGGACGGCCAGCCCGTGATCTGTGGCCGCAAGAAAGACATCCTGATCATCTCCGGGCGTAACGTGCATCCGGAGGACATCGAACGCTCGGTGGCCGGAATATCCGGGGTGCGTTCCGGTGGCGTGGCCGCGGTGCGCCTGCACACCGCTTCCGCCGGCGAGGGATTCGCGATGGTGGCGGAATCGGCCCTGCATGCCGATATCGCCGAGAGCGAGCGCATCCGCGCGGAAGTGGCCGACCGCGTCTACCGCACCCTGGGGGTGAGCCCACGCGATGTCCATGTGGTTCCCGCCGGATGGATTCCCAAGACGTCCTCGGGGAAGCTGCGCCGGAGGGCCACCTCTGAACGGCTGAAGAGGTGTGAACCGGCCCGATGACGACACGGGATCAACTAGTCCGTGTCGGCGGCCAGATGCCCAAGAGGATTCGCACACTTGGTGCCCGCGGCGCGGGATATGTGCGGCACCATCCGATCGCGGCGCTCACCACCGTCGGCGAACAGTTCGTTCTCGCTGTGCACACCCTGCGGTACTTCGTGGCCGACCTGGTGATGGGCCGCTTCCAGTGGGCGGAGTTCGTGCGGCAGGCAGCGTTCATGGCGGGCACGGCCGTGATGCCGACGGTGTTGGTGGCGCTACCCATCGGGGTGACACTGTCCATCCAATTCGCCCTGTTGGCAGGCCAAGTCGGCGCCACCTCACTGGCGGGTGCCGCTAGCGGCCTGGCGGTGGTGCGGCAGGCCGCCTCGCTGGTCGCGGCCATGCTGCTGGCCTCGGCGGTGGGCTCGGCGATGACCGCGGACCTCGGCTGCCGGACCATGCGGGAGGAGACCGCTGCCATGGAGGTCATGGGGGTGTCGGTGGTGCGGCGCCTGGTCGTACCGCGCTTCGCCGCGGCGATCGTCATCGGCATCGCGTTGACCGGTGTGGTCTGCTTTGTCGGATTCCTGGCCAGCTATTTGTTCAATGTGTTTGTGCAGGGCGGTGCCCCAGGCAGTTTCGTGTCGACGTTCGCATCCTTTGCGACCCCTGCGGATCTGCTGCTGGCGCTGTTCAAGGCCGCCGCGTACGGCGCCATCGTCGCGGTAATCGCCTGTCAGAAGGGGCTGGCGGCCCATGGTGGGCCGACCGGCGTGGCCAACTCGGTCAACGCGGCTGTGGTCGAGTCGGTACTGCTGCTGATGATCGTCAACGTCGTGGTCAGCCAGGTCTATACCATGCTGTTTCCCAGGGCGGTGCTGTGACCGCGACACTGCGAACTCGCCCGGACCCGGTGCGCCCCATGGCTTACACGGTGGACACCGCGGCCAGACCGTTGGCGCGTTTCGGCCATATGGTCACCTTCTTTGTGCACGCCTTCCTCGCGATTCCCATCGCGTTGCGCCGGTACCGTCGCGAGTTCCTGCGGCTGCTGTCCGATATCACCTGGGGCAACGGCTCGATCGTGGTCGGCGGCGGCACCGCCGGAGTGGTACTGGTGCTCGGTGTCACCACCGGAGCGCTGGTGGCCATCGAGGGTTACAACTTCCTGGAGCTCATGGGGCTGGGGCCGGCCACCGGTGTCATCTCCTCGCTGGTCACCACCCGCGAGCTGGCCCCGATCATGGCCGCGCTGGCCTTCGCCGTGCAGGCGGGGTGCCGCTTCACCACACAGCTCGGGTCGATGCGCATCGCCGAGGAAGTGGATGCGATGGATTCTCTTGCCATCCGGCCTATTCCATACCTGGTGACCACACGCCTGCTGGCGTCCGTGGTCGCGATCATTCCCCTGTACGTGGCCTGCCTGACCATCAGTTACCTGTCCTGCCAGATCATGGTCGGCATCGTCAGCGGTGGCTCGATGGGGCCGTATCTGCACTACTTCACCCTGCTGGCCAGCGGCACCGATATCGCCTATTCCGTGGGCAAAGCCATCATTTTCGTCTGGATAGCCTCGGCGGTGCAGTGCTACTACGGCTTCTGCGCCGACGGCGGTCCGGAGGGGGTAGGGATCGCGGCGGGGCACGCCATGCGCGCCAGCATCACCGCGGTGATCATCGTCAACATGCTGCTGACCATGGCGCTGTGGAGCGTCGACTCCGGTGCCAGGTTCGGGGGATGAGGTGCTGAATCGCCGTGATAGCCACCACGATCTAGATGGTGCCGTGTTCTCGCGCCGTCAACTGCTGGTGCGCGGGGGCGCCGCGCTGGCTCTCGTCGCCGTCCTGACGGCGGGACTGCTGATCAAGTCGACCGGGGTGCTGGACCGATACGTGAATGTCATCGCGGACCTGCACAACGTCGGCGATGGGCTGCCGCCGCGCTCGGATGTCAAATACCGGGGAGTGCTCGTCGGCGCCGTGGACGAGGTCACGCCGTCGGCGGGCACGCAGCCCAATCGGGTTCGGGTGCGGCTAAAACCCATGTACGCGCGATCGATTCCCGCCACCGTCACCGCGCGAGTGGTACCCAGCAATGTGTTCGCCGTCTCGGCCTTGCAACTCGTCGACCATGGGCCCGGAGCGCCCATTCGCGAGGGCGGGCATATCGCCGAGGACACCCGACTGCCTACCGTGTTGTTCCAGACCACCGTCAACAAGCTGCGCCAGATCTTGACCGCGGCCGGCCGCGGCCGCGAGGACAACACCGTGGGGATTCTGGCGGCGGTCGGGGCCGCCACCAATCATCGGCGCGCCGAACTGCTCACCAGCGCCGCGCAACTGGACCGCATGCTGGATCAGCTCAACGCCATCGTCGCGACCGACCAGGGCCCCTCGACGGTCTCGGCGTTGGTGCAGGCCGCACACGGACTCTCACAGACCGCACCGGATCTCGTCGATGCCCTGCATCAGGCGGTGCGCCCCATGCAAACCCTGGCCGAGAAGCGAGACCAGCTGCGCACATTCATCGGCGCCGGGGTACAGACCACCGGCACCACGGTCCGGTCCCTGCACAATCACACCGACCAGCTCATTCAGATCACCACCGATCTGACCCCGGTACTCGGTGTGCTGGCCGACAACGCGCAGCACTTCGTGCCGATCACCCGGCGTATCACCAGGTTTTCTGACACCTTTTTCCGGGAGGTGTGGGATCCGGAATTGGCCACTGCCAAGGGACGGGTGAACCTGTCCTTCACCCCGTCGTATACCTACACCCGGGCCGACTGCCCACGGTACGGGGAACTCAAGGGGCCCAGCTGTTTTACCGCCCCGCAGATCGCGGTGCGCCCGGACCTTCCGGAAGTACTGCTGCCACAGAACTATCAACCACCGGCCAATCTGGCGCCGCCGCCGGGAACCGTGCTCGGCGACAACGGCAATCTCATCGCGGTGGGTCCACCGTTGGTCAACCCGAACCCTGACCTGCGTGACCCGAACCCGCCGGTGCCGCCGTGGCTCACTCCCGCACCGCCGGTGCCGGGCAGCGCCGACCCCGGCCAGATCCTCACCGCACCGGCATCGTTCGGCGGCAACGTCGGCCCGGTGGGCAGCACGCAGGAACGCGGTCAATTGGGGCAAATCCTGGGGCAGCCGGCCACATCGGCAGACCAACTGGTGCTGGGCCCCCTCGCCCGGGGCACCGTCGTGACACGCGCCGCAGACCCACATGAGGAAGGAGGAGCCCGATGAGAGGCACGGCGGCACGCGGCCCGCTGATCGGGCTGGCCGTCTTCCTGGTCATCGCCACCGCGCTGACCTGGCTGGTGTATGTGACCCTGCGCCGGGATGTCAAGGGTGCCACGGTGTCCTACGGAGCGATGTTCACCGATGTCTTCGGGCTGCGTGAAGGCGACGATGTGCGGATCGCAGGTGTGCGCGTCGGGAGGGTCCAGCACATCGAACTTGTCGGAACCACCGCGAAGGTGAGCTTCGCGGTCCAGGACGGTCAGCGCCTCCCCGCCAGCATCAACGCGTCGGTGACCTACCAAAACATTGTGGGCCAGCGTTATCTCGCGTTGACGCAGACGCACCCGGACCAGGGTGGTCTGCTCGCGCCAGGTGCGGTCATCCCCGTCGAGCGCACCGAGCCTTCCTTCGATATCGGCACCCTGCTCAACGGCTACGAACCACTTTTCGCGGTGCTGGATCCCGCACAGGTGAACAACCTCACCCAGGCCGTCATCGGGTCGCTGCAGGGCGACACCGCGGCCTTCGCCACCCTGGTCGACCAGACCTCAACACTGACAAAGACATTCACCGGGCGTGATGATGCCCTGGATCATGTCATCGCGAGCCTGGACACGGTGGTGGGCACTCTAGCCGCGCAGAACCGCGATTTCGAGGACGCCATCGGCGCGACCCGCCAGGTGGTCGATCACTTCGACAGTCGCCGTCCCGAGTTGGTGTCCTCGGTGGGAAAGATGACCGAAGTGGTCAGGAATCTGTCCCGGATCGCCCGGGACGTGGACCCCTCCGTGCACGAATTACTCACGCGCGAACCCGGATACACCCGCCACATGCTGGATATCGAACCGCAGATCGCCTACACGGGCCTCAATACACCGCTGTTCCTCAAGGGCCTGGCACGCATGTTCGGGGAGGGCGCCTACATGAATGCCTACGCCTGCGATGTGAACCCCTACGGATTCTTCCCGGGGCTCAATGAGGTCGTCCCGATCATCGTCGACGCGGCCACTCCGGGAAACAAGGCGAAGCACACCGCACGGTGCAGAAACGCGGGAGACGGTGGCTGAGATGATCAGGCCGCTGGACTCATACAACAAGACTTGGCTCGGTGTCGCTGCCGTCGCCGTTGTCGCCGCGCTCATCGGTGGCCTGCTGCTGGTGAAGCAACTGGGAATCGGATACCGGCAATTCACCGCGGAATTTCTGCAGGCGGCCGCGTTGCGCCCGGGAAACATCGTCACCGTCGCAGGGGTACAGGTCGGTTCGGTGACCGGCGTGCGGTTGGCGGGTGATCGTGTGGAGGCGACCTTCCGGGTGCGTGACAACATGGCGGTCGGCACCGATTCGCGCGCCGCCATCAAGATCACCACCCTGTTCGGCTCGCGATACGTCGACCTGAGGCCCGCAGGCGCCGGGACGCCGGCAGGCCGGCGGATCAGCCTGCAGCACACCGAAGTTCCTTACGACTTGCAGGCCGCGCTGGCCGACTCTACCCGCACCTTCGAGCAGGTCGACGCCGACCGCATCGCCTCCTCGCTCAACGTGCTGGGCACTCAGCTGGATGGGTTGCCCGGTGTGGTGCCCCAGGCCATGGAGAACGTGCGTGCCCTGTCCGCGGTCATCGCGCAACGGCGCGAACAATTGGGCACGTTGCTGACGAGCACCGAGAACGTCACCAGCATGCTGCGTCGCCAGCAGTCCGACATCGGCACCTTTATCCGGCAAGGACAAGAACTGGTGGGTGAGTTCGTGGCGCGCTCGGCGGCCTTCCACGCGATGATGCGCTCGCTACAGAGCATCGTGGCGTCGCTGCGCACCATCGTGGTCGGTGATCACCGTGCGCTCGACGGCGTCATCCACACCCTGGAGGAGCTCAGTGGCAAGCTCGCCGACCAGGATGCCTTGCTGCGCAACCTGCTCCAGATCGCGCCGGTGCCCATTCGCGAGATCGCCAATGCCACCGGATTCGGCAACTCGATCGAGGGTAACCCCGGCGGCGGCGCGCTCATCGACTCGTGGATGTGTGCGATCAGTGGCCGGGCCAAGCAATTTGGGATGATCGAGTACTTCAAGGACTGCCAGTGACCACGATTCGTAAGATGCTCCTGATATGTCTGGGGCTGGCCCTGGCCGCGACGACGGCGGGCGCGGCATGGTCCGTCACCCGGGACCGTGGAACCATCACCGTCACGGCCCAATTCGACAGCGCCGCGGGCCTGTATCCGGGAAATGTGGTGGCAGTCCTCGGCATGCCGGTGGGGCAGGTCTCCAAGATCACCGCCCGGGGCGGCTACGCCGAGGTGGAGTTCACGGTGGACAGCCAGGTGAAGGTGCCCGCCGACGCCCAGGCCGTCACGCTCTCGACGTCGATCCTGACCGACCGCCAGATCGAGCTGTCCCCGCCGTATCGCGGCGGACCTGAACTGCGTGACGGCGACACCATTGGCCTGAGCCGCACACGGACGCCCGTCGAATTCGACCGGGTGCTGGGCATGCTCGACAAACTCTCCGGGTCCCTGCGCGGTGACGGTGCCGGTGGTGGGCCCATTGCCGCGGTGCTCAACGCGGGCGACGGTGTGGCCGCGGGCAATGGTGATCGCATCAAGACGGCGTTGGACGAGTTGTCGCGGGCCTTGCGGCTGGGCGCCGACGGTGGGGCGCACACCCGCGAACAGATGACGGCCATCGTCAAGAACGTCAGTGGCCTACTGGACGCGGCGGCCCGCAATGACGCGAGCCTGCGTCAGTTCGGTTCGACGGTACGACAGCTCAGCGACGTGCTGGCCGATGAGAATTTCGGGTCGGGCAGCACCGGGCGGCAGTTCAACGAGGTGATCGAGCAGACGGGGAATATCTTGCAGGCCAACCGGGATGCGATCCGGCGTGGTATTGCCAACGGCAACAAGAGCATCCAGACGGTGTATGACCGCCAGCGGGAGGTCGCCGAGTTCTTCGATGTGTTGCCGCTGATGGCCGACAACCTGTACAACGCCATCGACCAGCGCAACGGCGCCATCCGGGCGCACTTCCTGGCCGACCGCATGGTGTTCGACGGCCAGATGGCCAAGGAGATCTGCAATCTGATGGGCTTGCGACAACTCGGCTGTAGCACCGGGACACTGCAGGATTACGGCCCCGATTTCGGGCTGACCTACATGCTCGACGGTCTCGCGGCGATGGGGCAGAAGTGATGGGCCGCGGATTGCCGGTGTTTCTCGCCGTCGTGCTGCTGAGCGCCGGATGTTCCACCGGCGGGCTGGCCGACCTGCCGCTGCCGGCCCCGGGTCTCGGCGCCGGGGGATACCGGCTCACAGCGGTTTTCGCCAATGCGCTCAACCTCCCCGAGCGCGCCAAGGTGAAGCTCGCCGGAGCCGACATCGGCGAGGTGGAGTCCATGGCCGCCGTCGACTTTCGTGCGGTGACCACTCTGCGTATTCGGCATGACGTCACTCTTACGGCGGGCAGCACCGCGCAGTTGCGCACGGCCACACCGCTTGGCGATGTTTTCGTGGCCATTACGCCGCCGGACCAACCCGGCACCGGCATGCTCGCCGACGGCGACACCATTCCCATAGACCAGACCGGTGCGGCGGCCACCGTCGAGTCGGTGCTCAGCTCGGCGGCGATCCTGGTGAACGGGGGCGCGGTGCACAACCTGACCAACGTCGTGAACGGCACGGGCAGGGCAGTGGGCCAGGACGGTCAGGCCTTCGGGCGCATGATCGGAAAGTCCAACGAGCTGCTGGGCAAGCTGAACGCGCGGTCGGGGCAGCTGGATGCCGCGATGACCGAGACGGCTCAGCTGGCCCGGGCGCTGGATGGCAAGAGCGCCCAGCTCGGGCAGGTGCTACACGCGGCGGCCCCGGCAACGGCGACATTGCAGGAGAACGCCGGTCAGATCTCCGATCTGGTGCTGCTGTTGGGTGACACCGCACGCGAGTTGGGTAAGTTCCCTTCCATCGCGGGCACCGACACCAGCGGGCGCAGCGTGGTCGCCGACGCCAACGCGATTTCCCGATCCTGGAACGACGTGGTGCTGGACCCGGAGACCAGCCTGCTCTCACTGAATCGGCTGTACGCGCCGTTCATCAAAATCACTGCGGGATCGGCTATTTCCGGGCGGGCGGGTATCGATCGCCTGGTCCTGGGCGCGATCCCGGACGCCGGATTCGGGGGAGACCCGGGCTTCCACGGCCCCAAGCGGTACGACTGGGCCAAGTTCGTCGGGACCATCAAGTACTCGTTGTGGCGGCTACAAGAACGCGTCGTCGGGCAGGGGCCCGCAGCGCAGGGCTTCGGTGTGCAAGGCCCCACCCGATGAGCCGCGCCTGGGCCAGCGGCCTGTCTCTCGTTTTCCTGCTGATGGTTTCAGTCACCTACCTGTTGGTGGGCGTGCTGCACGTGCGGCCATTGGCGTCGAGCTATCCGCTGACCATCCAACTTGCCGAATCCGGCGGACTGCTGCCCAACCAGGACGTGACGCTGCACGGGGTACGGATCGGCTCGGTCGACTCATTGACCTTCACCGGAACCGGTGTCAACGCGGTCGTGAACGTCGACGGCGGTGTGCGGGTGCCCGCGTCCGCGGTGGTGCGGGTTTCGGGGCTGTCGCCGGCCGGCGAGCAGTACCTCGACTTCTCGGCGGGATCGGACACCGGTCCGTTCCTGACCGCGGGCGATGTGATTACCCGGGATCGCACCGACATCCCGGTGACCCCGGCGCAGCTGCTGTCCCACGCCGATGGTGTGCTGGCACAAGTAGATCCGTCGAAGATCGAGCGCATCAAGGAGGAACTGAGCCTGAGCGCCGCGGGGCCGCGCAAGCTCACCGACATCGTCGACGGCGGGGTGTTCTTGTTGGCCACCCTGGATTCGGTTCTGCCCGAGACGGTTAGCGCCATCAAGGACAGCCGCACGGTGTTGTCGGCGGCGGTCGATGTCAACGGGGGCATCGCGGCCACCGCACGCAATCTGCGCGGCACTCTCACGGGTATCAATGCCATGGACGGGGGCTACCGCACACTCATCGACCAGGCTCCGCAGGTTCTGCATGCCGCCGACAAGCTTTTCGACGACAACTCCGACACCATGGTGCAGCTGCTGGCCAACCTGGCCGTGAACGCGCGGCTGTCCTATGTGCGGGTGCCGGCGCTGAACGCCTTGTTCCCCAACTACCGCGGTTCGGCGCTGGAGGCGTTCATCAGCACCATGCACGACTACGGGCTATGGGTGACCGCCGACCTGTATCCGCGGTATGCCTGCGATTACGGCACCCCGCGGCACCCACCCTCGGCGGCCGATTACCCGGAGCCGTTCCTGTATACGTACTGCCGCGACGACGATCCCGCCATCCTGGTGCGCGGCGCCAAGAACGCCCCGCGCCCGGCGGGGGACGACACCGCCGGGCCGCCGCCCGGCGCCGACCTGGGCGCCAGGTCCGACCCGACGCCGCCGGGCCGCTACACCATCCCGACGCCCTACGGTGGGCCGGCGCTGCCCATCGAGCCACCGAGGTAGATGATGCCGGCCAACAATTCGCAACCGCGCCCGTTGTCGGCCGCCGGCCGCGCCGTGCACACCCGCCGCATCGCGTTCACCTTCGATCGGTCCGCGCCCTCGCGGCGGCACTTCGTGGCCGGCGATATCGCCATGAGTCATCTGGTGGCGCTGTTGTCGGGGTTCTTCCCGTCCGGGGAAGAGTTCTTCATCCAGTCGGTGCGGCGCTACGACCGGCAGATCCTCGACCCGGTGCTCAAAAAGCAGGTCGCGGGCTTCATCGGGCAGGAGATGACGCACGGAATGCAGCACCGCGAACTCAACACCCAGCTGGTGCGTCGTGGCTACTGGGCGACCGGGCTCATGGATCGCGTGGGCACCCGACTGGTCAAGCGCATGAAACAGCACCGGGAGCGGATGCCGGATACCGTCGCCCGGGCGGCGCTTGCCGTCACCGCGGGGGTGGAGCACCTCACCGCGATTCTCGGGGAACAAGTGCTCAGCGTGCCCTGGATACAGCAGCAGCTGACCGACCCCGAGGTGCGCGCGATGCTGAACTGGCATGCCATCGAGGAGATGGAACACAAGTCGGTGGCCTTCGACGTGTACCGGTACGTCGGCGGGACCGAGCGGATGCGTATCGCGGCGATGATTCTCACGCTGGGGCTCTTCCTGACCCGGACGGTGATCCTGCTGGCCTCGATCGTCACCGATCCGTGGGCCTGGCGCCGCCCCGCGCGGACCCTGCGAAGCCTGGCAACCCTGCCGCGCACCCCGCTGTTCGCGGGGCTGGGAGCCAAGATTCGCTGCTACCTGCGGCCCGGCTTCCATCCCGACGACATCGACCATGGCCCTTTGCTCGAGAAGTGGCGCGAGGAGTACTTCGGTCCCGAGGGCATCCTGCTGGACCATCTGAAGTAGTTGCCGCAAGGCGACCGAGGTAGAAAGCGTTTTGTCCGGCCCTTAGGCTGTCCAGGTCAATTACTGCTGTCTTGTGGACCTCAAGAGGAGCCTGAGCGAATCGTGGCCGCCAAGCCGAACGCCGCTGGTAAGAAGATCGAGGCCGTCGTCAACCTCGCCAAACGCCGGGGACTTGTGTACCCCTGCGGCGAGATCTACGGCGGAACCAAGTCGGCGTGGGATTACGGGCCGCTCGGCGTGGAACTCAAGGAGAACATCAAGAAGCAGTGGTGGCGCTCGGTCGTCACCAGCCGCGACGACGTCGTCGGCCTGGACTCCTCGGTGATCCTGCCGCGCCAGGTGTGGGTGGCCTCCGGCCACGTCGAGGTGTTCAACGATCCGCTGGTGGAGTGCCTGAACTGTCATAAGCGCCACCGCCAGGACCACCTGCAAGAAGCCTATAGCGAAAAAGAGGCGAAAAAGGGCCTCACAATCGCACCCGAGTCGGTTCCCATGACCGAGATCGTGTGCCCGGACTGTGGCAACAAGGGCCAGTGGACCGAGCCGCGCGACTTCAACATGATGCTCAAGACCTACCTGGGCCCCATCGAGACCGAAGAGGGTCTGCACTACCTGCGCCCCGAGACGGCACAGGGCATCTTCATCAACTTCAAGAATGTCGTGACCACCTCGCGGCAGAAGCCGCCCTTCGGCATCGGCCAGATCGGCAAGAGCTTCCGCAACGAGATCACCCCCGGCAACTTCATCTTCCGCACGCGCGAATTCGAGCAGATGGAGATGGAGTTCTTCGTCGAGCCGTCCACGGCGCCCGAGTGGCACAAGTACTGGATCGACACCCGGCTGCAGTGGTACGTCGACCTGGGTATCGACCCGGAGAATCTGCGGCTGTACGACCACCCCAAGGAGAAGTTGTCGCACTACTCCGACGGCACCGTCGATATCGAGTACAAGTTCGGTTTCAGCGGCAACCCGTGGGGCGAGCTGGAAGGCATCGCCAACCGCACCGACTTCGATTTATCCACGCACGCAAAGCATTCCGGTGAGGATCTGTCGTACTACGATCAGGCCGAGGACCGCCGGTACACCCCGTACGTGATTGAGCCGGCGGCCGGTCTGACCCGGTCCTTCATGGCCTTCCTGGTTGATGCGTACCACGAGGACGAGGCGCCGAACGCCAAGGGCGGCGTGGACACCCGTACGGTGCTGCGGCTGGATCCGCGGCTGGCCCCGGTCAAGGTCGCGGTACTGCCGCTGTCGCGCAATGCCGACCTGAGCCCGCGGGCCAAGGCGCTGGCCGCCGAGCTGCGCCAGAGCTGGAATGTCGACTTCGATGACGCCGGGGCAATCGGCCGGAGGTATCGTCGACAGGACGAGATCGGTACCCCGTTCTGCGTCACAGTCGATTTCGACTCGCTCGAAGACGACTCCGTCACCGTTCGCGACCGCGACGAGATGACCCAGCAGCGTATTCCGATCGGCGGCGTGGCCGATCATCTCGCCAAAACCCTCAAGGGCTGCTAGCCGAGGAGCAGAAATGACTGACGTTCAGAATCACATCGGAATCGATCCTGCCAGCGCGCCGATCGAGGCTCCCGCGGCCGAGGCGCAGGTCCGCGCCGACGACCGTGGGCACGTTTTCCACTCATGGTCCGCGCAGGCGATGATCGACCCGCTGCCGATCGCCGGTGGTTCGGGCGCGACATTCTGGGACTACACCGGCAAGGAGTACCTGGACTTCGCCTCGCAGCTGGTCAATCTCAACCTGGGACACCAGCATCCACGTCTGGTCGAATCGATCCAGCGTCAGGCCGGTCGGCTGGCCACCATTGCCCCCGCCTTCGCCAACGACGTGCGCGGCGAGCTTGCCCGCCTGGTCGCCGAGCGCGCGCCCGGAACCCTGAACAAGGTGTTCTTCACCAACGGTGGCACCGAGGCCGTCGAGCATGCGGTGCGCATGGCGCGCCACCACACCGGGCGTCGCAAAGTGCTTGCCGCATACCGCAGCTACCACGGCGGCACCACCACCTCGATGTCGCTGACGGGTGAGCCGCGCCGCTGGGCCAACGATCCGGGTGACAACTCCGTGGTGCACTTCTTCGGTCCGTATGCCTACCGTTCGGTGTTCCACTCCACCACGCCCGAGGAGGAAACCCAGAGGGCGCTGGAGCATCTGGAGCAGGTCATCAATCTGGAGGGCCCGCCCACCATCGCCGCGATCATCCTGGAATCGGTGGTCGGCACCAACGGTGTGCTGGTGCCCCCGCCGGGCTACCTGGCCGGCGTTCGGGAGATCTGCGACCGGTACGGCCTGGTGTTCATCGCCGACGAGGTGATGGTCGGCTTCGGCCGATTCGGGGAATGGTTCGCCATCAACGCCTTTGATGTCACCCCGGATCTCATCACCTTTGCCAAGGGCATCAACTCCGGTTACGTCCCGCTGGGTGGTGTGGTGATCTCCGATGCCATCGCCACCAGCTTCGACCACCGCCCGTACCCGGGTGGGCTGACCTACTCCGGCCATCCATTGGCCTGTGCGGTGGGCGTCGAGACCATCAAGGTCTTCGAGGATGACCAGATCCTGAAGCGGGTGCGCGATCTCGGTGAGCGCGTGGTGCGTCCGGAGCTGGAACGCTGGGTGCAGGCGCACCCGAGCGTCGGTGAGATCCGCGGCCGTGGCCTGTTCTGGGCCGTGGAACTGGTGCGCAACAAGGAAACTCGTGAACCCCTGGTGCCGTTCAACGCCAGTGGTGAGGCGGCGGCGCCGATGAACGCGTTCGCGGCGGCGTGCAAGAAGGCAGGCCTGTGGCCGTTCACGCACTTCAACCGCACGCATGTGGCGCCTCCGCTGATTATCAGCGAGGAAGATCTGCGGCGCGGGCTCTCGATCATCGACGAGGCGCTGAATGTCGCCGACGGGTACGTGGATTAACCGGTAAAGACGCCGCTGTAGGCGTTGAGGGCAGGCTGGCCGCCTAGGTGGGCATACAGCACGGTTGAGCCGGGCTCGATCGTCCCGTTCGTGACCAGGTCGATCAGGCCTGCCATCGACTTGCCCTCGTACACCGGATCGGTGATCATCGCCTCCAGCCGTCCGCACAGCTGGATCGCTTCGATTGTGGAATCGACAGGTACGCCGTACTTTTCGCCTGCCCAACCCTCAAGCACGGTGATTTCCTCGGGGCGCAGCTCGCGTTCGAGCCCGATCTGGTCCGCGGTATGGCGTGCGATGCGGGTGACCTGGTCGGTGGTCTGCGTGAGGGTGGCGGACGCGTCGATACCGAGCACCCGCCGCGGCGGGCCTCCGGCGTCGGCGAGTGCGGCGAATCCCGCGATCATCCCGGCGTGCGTGGAACCGGTGACGGTGCACACGACGATGGTGTCGAAGAAGACGCCCAGCTGTTCTTCTTGCGCGGCGACCTCATAGGCCCAATTGGCGAAGCCCAGTCCGCCGTACTTGTGTTCGGACGCCCCCGCCGGGATGGGATAGGGCTTGCCGCCGGCATTTTCGACGGCGGTGAGTGCCTCTTCCCACGATTGACGGATGCCGATATCGAAACCCGCTGGATCCAGCTGGGTGTGGGCGCCCATGATTCGTGACAGCAGGATGTTGCCCACCTTGTCGTTGCCGGGGTCGTCCCAATCCACCCAGCGTTCCTGCACCAGGTGGCACCGCATACCCAGCACCGCCGCCACGGCGGCCACCTGCCGGGTGTGGTTGGACTGGTAGCCGCCGATGGATACCAGGGTGTCGGCGCCGCTGGCCAGGATGTCCGGGACGATGTACTCCAGCTTGCGTACCTTGTTGCCGCCGAAGGCAAGTCCGGAGTTGCAGTCCTCCCGTTTGGCCCAGATCTGCGCGCCGCCGAGGTGGCTGCTCAGCCGCTGCAGGGGATGGACGGGGCTGGGGCCGAAGGTCAGTGGGTAGCGGGCAAAGTCGTGGATCGACACGGGCTCTCCTGGCGTTGTGTGGTGATATCGATGCGGAACAACGTTTTTCAGCCGGCTCCGCGTTCTTCGTGTGCGGCGCCCTCGGGCGCCGCAATGAGGGTGTGCCAGTTGTCGCGCGCGGCGCGGCCTGCGCCCTCGCTGTCACCGGCTTCGCACCGGGCGATGATCTGCTCGTGCAGCGCCACCGAATGGCGTCCGTCGCGGCTGGCGAAGCGGATTCGTTCCAGGCGGCGCAGCACGGGGGTGACCTGTTCGAGTACGGCGGCGATGTAGGGGTTGGCGCTGGCCTCGACGGCGACGGCGTGGAACTCGTCGTCCGCGGCCAGAGCGGCGTCGGGATCGTGGGCGTCCAGGGCGGCGGCGAAGCGGGTGTTGGCGTGCCGCATCGCCGCGAGGTCGCCGGGGGAGATGTTGGTGATCGCCTCCCGGATGGCGAGCTCGTGCATCGCGGCGGCGACGGACTGCGCGGCACGTGCCTCGCGGACGTCGATGGGACTGACGATGGTGTGCCTACCCGGTTGGGTCTGCACCAGGCCGGCTTGCTCCAGGCGGGCCAGGGCCTCGCGGATCGGGGTCCGGCTCACTCCCAGCCATCGGCTCAACTCGTCGTCACGCAGGCGTTCACCGGGGGCGAGTGTGCCGTCGACGATGGCCGTACGCAGGGCCTTGTAGGCGTTATCGCGGAGCAGGGATCGCGCTGCGATGCCCTCCGAGGGCGGTACCGGCATGCAATATATTGCACATCGGTAGGCGGCGCAGGTCAAGTACCAGGGTCGCGCCGGGTGGATACGGCCAGTTAGAAGCGGCCCCCGCCGCCGCGGAAGCTCGATCCGGAGGATCGGGAGGATCCGCCGTAGGACGACGACCCGGAACCCGACCAGGAGCTGTGGTGGCCCGATCCACCGCTGAGCATGCCGCGCAGGATTCCGCCGATCACCGCGCCGGCGACATTGCCGGCCACGTCGCCGGCCACGCTGTACCCGCCGTATCCGTTGCCGTAATACCGCTGAGCGCTCTGCACCTCCTGCTGTGCCGAGTATTGGGCCTGGGTCGCCAGTTCGGCGGCGCCGTTGGCGAAGAGGATCGCATCGGACGGATTGGAGGCCCGGCTCTGCTCGGCAGCGGCCAGCCGGCGCTGTGCCTCATCCAGATTCCAGCGCGTCCTGGCGCCCACGGCGCCGCGGTGCAGGCCGATGTACTGGTTGACCGCGTCCAGTCGCTGGCGCGCGGCCACGAGCGCTTGATCGAGCACGCGGGCACGCCGTTCCGCGGCCGCCCTTTCTTCCTGTGCCGCCGCCAAGAGTTTGTCCAGCTGTGCGTCGGCGGCAGCGAGGTGAGTGAACGCGGTCAGCGGGTCGGTCGCGCCGATGCGCTCGGCGTCGGCGACGGCCGCCACGGCGGCGTCGTGCGCCTTGGTCAACTCCTCCGAGGACGGCAGCCTGCCTTGTTTCTGGAATTCTTCGGCCTGCGCGATATCGGATTTCGTGTCGGCGATGGACGCGGCCAGCGAGTCGATGGCGTGGCGGATGTTGTTGGCGGCGTTGTCGATCGCGTCCAGCAGGGCGTTGGCCTGCGTCAGCGCCGATTCGGCACCACGGATGGCATCCACGAGGCTCATCTGCTGGCCCTCCAGGGCGCGGGCCGCCAGTTCGCGCCCGTGCGTGATGCGGGAATCGGCAAAGCGGACACGCTCGGTGGCCTCGGCGACGTTGTCACCGATGGATGCCAATGCCGCGGCATCGAATTCGGTGCGCAGCTGGCCGAGAATCCGTTCGGACTCCGGTAGCCGGGCGGTGACGGCCACCACCTGTTGCGTGAGGGTATCCAGCTTGGCGGGCGCGTTGATCACCAAGTTCCGTAACGCGTCGAAGGCGCTGGACTGGTCCTCCAGGGTGCGATCGGCGCGGGCGGCCGTGGTGATGACGTCGATCAGCAGCCGCCGCTGTTCCAGCGGTGTTTCCGGGATCGCGTCATCGAGCTGCTTGCGCACCGAGAATGCTTGGGCCAGTGCCTTTTTTGCCGAATCGACGGCCTGCTGAAAGGGCGCGGTGGATTCGGTGCCAAATTCCTCGACGGCCAGCGCGAGTTCGGCCTCGCTGGTACGCACCGCGTTGTCGACGTTCACCACAATGGATTTGGACAAGCCGTCCAGCGCGGTGACCGGCTGCTTCGCCAGCGCCTCGGCGTCCGAGGGGTCGATGCCCTTGGCCGCTTCGATTTCCGCCCGCCGGCGCGAGCGGGTGCGGAACCAGGAGAACAGCATGAACGCGCCGACCAACACGGCGCCAAAGGCCAGTGCACCCAGGACCGGCTTCCAGGGAATGGAGGCCGATGAGGAGGCGGCCGATTCCAGCCCGGTGGCGGTCTTGATGGCGGCGCCGTCCCAGTCCGACGTGCGTAGCGCGGGTTCGATCGTGTTGGTCCGCAGATTCTCGATCTCCGAGTCGCTGACGTTCTTGATACCCGAGGCCACCTGGAACGCGTAGCTGCGCTCCTCGGTCGCCACCGCCAGCAGGGCGTCACGGTCTCCCAGGTTGCTGGCCTTGATGGTCTTGTCCGCCCACGCCGTCGGGTCGGTGCCCTCGAAGTCCTTGACGTATACCACCCAGAGCCGGACGTGCTGCTGGTCGTAGAGCTGGTCGACGGCGGCGCGCACCTTCGCCGGGTTTTTCAGCGCCCCGGCCCGGTCGGTGACATAGCCCGGTATCCGGAACGGCGGATCGGCGCTCGCCACCGGTGCCAGCAGCAGCGTCGGGGCACAGACCGCGATGAGGACTCCGAGCAGGCCCGCGAGGGCACGCAGCAGACGCATGGTCGTCAATCTAGTGCCTCGCAAGACGCTTCGACCCGCCCTGGCAGACTGTGCCTACGATGCGTAAAAAGGATGCCTACACCGATTCCGACCGTGAACGCGTCGTCACCGAGTCACCCAAGACGGCGGCCGTCGTTGATATCCCGGCTGCTTCTTTGACGGAGTACCGGACCGATTTCGCGCGGGATCGGGCGCGTGTTCTGCACAGTGCCGCGTTCCGGCGGCTGGCCGACAAGACGCAGGTGGTGGGCCCGCGTGAGGGTGACACCCCGCGCACGCGGCTGACGCACTCGGTGGAGGTCGCGCAGATCGGCCGCGGTATCGCCACGGGGCTGGGCGCCGACCCGGATCTGGTCGATCTGGCCGGGCTGGCCCATGACATCGGCCATCCGCCGTACGGACACAACGGCGAGCGTGCCCTCGATGAAGTGGCGGTGGATTGCGGCGGGTTCGAGGGCAACGCCCAGAACCTGCGCATCCTGACCCGGCTGGAGCCCAAAGTCGTTGATGCCGCAGGCAACAGCGCGGGCCTGAACCTCACGCGGGCCGCCCTGGACGCGGCCACCAAGTATCCGTGGCTGCGCCCACCGGGCGGCGGCAAGTTCGGCGCCTATGACGATGAAGTGGAGGCGCTGACCTGGGTGCGCGCCGGGGCGCCGCCGCGGCGGCGCTGCCTGGAAGCGCAGATCATGGACTGGTCGGACGACGTCGCTTACTCGGTGCACGATGTCGAGGACGGCGTCATCTCGGGTCGTATCGACCTGCGGGTGCTGGCGTCGCGGGGGGAGGCTCAGGTGCTCGCCGAGCTGGGGGTGCGGTCGTTCGGCGGCTTGCAGCAGGGCGCGCTGGAGGAGGCCGCCGCGCGGCTGGCCATGCTGCCGGTGGTCGCCGCCGTCGGCCCGTACGACGGGACGCTGAGCGCGTCGACGGACCTCAAGCGATTGACCAGCGAATTGGTGGGCCGGTTTGCCTCGGCGGCGATCGGTGCCACCCGCGACGTGGCCGGCGCCGGGCCGCTGATCCGGTTCGAGGCCGAGCTGACCGTGCCCGAGGTGGTGGCCGCCGAGGTGGCGGTGCTGAAAATGCTTGCGCTGCAATTCATCATGTCTGATCCGAAGCACATCGCGGTGCAGGCGCGTCAGCGTGAACGCATTCACCGGGTGGCGCGCTGGCTGGCCGAGGGGGCGCCGGCCACCCTGGACCCGGTGTTCTTGCCCGCCTTCGAGTCCGCGGTCGATGACGCGGCGCGCACCCGGGTGGTCGTCGACCAGATCGCGTCCTACACCGAGAGTCGTCTGGAGCGTGTCGACCGCGATAGCCTGGGTGTTCAGGCCAGCTGGGGGTAGGGCGGCATAGACTGACCCAAATGGCCGGACGTATTCCTGATCGCGACATCGCGGCGATCCGTGAGCGCACCCGGATCGAGGACATCGTCGGTGACTACGTCCAGCTGAAACGCGCGGGCGCGGACTCGCTCAAGGGGCTGTGCCCGTTCCACGACGAGAAGTCCCCGTCGTTTCACGTACGGCCCAATCACGGGCACTTCCACTGCTTCGGCTGCGGCGAGGGCGGCGACGCCTACACCTTCATCCAGAAGATCGAGCACATCACCTTTGTGGAGGCCGTCGAACGGCTGGCCGATCGCATCGGCTACACCATCAACTACGAGGGTGGCGGCACCGCGGCACAACGTGACCGCGGCACCCGGGCCCGGCTCGTCGCCGCCAACGCCGCCGCGCAGGAGTTCTACGCCGCCGCACTGGATTCCCCCGAGGCGGCTCCGGCGCGTCAATATCTAACCGAGCGCAACTTCGATGGTGCCGCCGCCAAACAATATGGTTGCGGCTTCGCGCCGTCCGGCTGGGACACCCTGACAAAGCATTTGATGCGCAAGGGCTTCGAATTCAAGGAGCTGGAGGCCGCGGGGCTGTCGCGGGAGGGGCGCCGCGGGCCGATGGACCGCTTCCACCGGCGGCTGCTGTGGCCGATCCGTGCCAGCAGCGGCGAGGTGATCGGCTTCGGCGCGCGCAAGATCTTCGACGACGACACCATGCCCGGCAAGTACGTCAACACCCCGGAAACCATGTTGTACAAGAAGTCGTCGGTGTTGTTCGGTCTGGATCTGGCCAAACGCGATATCGCCAAGGGCCATCAGGCCGTGGTTGTGGAGGGCTACACCGATGTGATGGCCATGCACCTGGCCGGGGTGACCACGGCCGTGGCGTCCTGTGGCACCGCCTTCGGCGACGAGCATCTGTCGATGCTGCGGCGCCTGATGATGGACGACTCGTATTTCCGTGGCGAGCTCATCTACGTGTTCGACGGCGATGCCGCCGGTCAGGCCGCGGCGCTGAAAGCCTTTGAAGGCGAGCAGAACCTGGCAGGGCAGTCATTCGTGGCGGTGGCTCCGGACGGCATGGATCCGTGCGATCTGCGGCTCAAATCGGGGGAGGGGGCGCTGCGGGACCTGGTCGCACGCCGAATCCCGCTTTTCGCCTTCGCGATTCGGTCGGCGCTGGCGGAGTCCGATCTGGAGATCGCGGAGGGCCGCGTGGACGCGCTGCGCCGGTGCGTGCCGATGGTCGCCAAGATCAAGGACCCCACGCTGCGCGACGAGTACGCCCGTCAGCTTGCCGGCTGGGTCGGCTGGGATGACGTGGCCCAGGTGCTGGCGCGGGTGCGTGAGGAGGCCGGTAAGGCGGCCAAGGGCGGCTCTGTGTCCGCGGATCGTCGTCCCCGTGGCACCGAGACGGCGGCGGCACCCAAGGTGTCGATGCCCGATCCCAAGGACCCCACGCTGTGGCCGCAGCGCGAAGCTCTCAAGGCCGCGTTGCAGTTCCCGGCCTTCGCCGGTCCGGTGTTCGACTCGCTGACCACCGACAGCTTCACCCACCCCGGGTATGTGGCGGTGCGCACCGCGATCGAGGTCGCCGGCGGTACCGCCGCGGGGATCGTCGGTGCGGAGTGGATTGACGTGGTCCGGCGACAGGCGGCAAGTCCGCACGTGGTGACGCTGATCAACGCCCTGACCGCCGAGGTCATCCAGGTTGATAGTGACGAGCGGTTGCCCCGGTACATCGGTTCGGTGCTGGCCAAGCTGCAAGAGGTGTGGGTCGGTCGGCAGGTGGCCGAGGTGAAGTCGAAGCTGCAGCGGATGTCGCCGGTGGACAACGCCGACGAGTACCACGCGCTGTTCGGCGATCTGGTGGCCCTGGAGGCGTACCGACGCAGCCTGCTGGAGCAGGTCAGCGGCGACGATCTCTCGGTCTGACCGGCCCCTACTTCTTGTCGAGCTGAGGCTCGGGCTCCAAGATCATGGTCGTCTCGTCGATGGGTGTGAGTTCGACCATGTGGGGGTCCGGGGACAGCGAGTTGGCCAGGCGCCGTCGGCTGATCTCGATCAGCTTCTTGGTCGCGGGGCTACCGGTGACGGCCTGATACCCGTTGACGATCTGCTCGTATCGGCGGCGTCCAGCCTTCGCTCCCAGCACGTAGCCGGCTGCCAGCACCAACAAAACCCGAATCACGAACCCTCCACCAACTAACGAAGTTCTCCCTATCCTGCCTGACGCACCTGGGAACGGCTGCGTCAGGAGTGTCACATCTGCCCGGCTCTGAGCGACAACACGCCATGCCAGTCCTCTTTGTCGCTCGTAGGCGGGCCATCCGGTTTGGCTTTCACCCCCGCTCGTAGGCTAGAGTCATGCCTCGGCTCGCGGCACAACCACCGCGTCCCGGGTAATCCCCTGTAGCTCAATTGGCAGAGCATCCGACTGTTAATCGGACGGTTCCTGGTTCGAGTCCAGGCGGGGGAGCAGGTCAAGCGGTATTTCCAGTTCAGCGGTGTAGCCAAGGGTGTAGCCAACGGCAATTTCGCACCGTGTCTAGGGGTCTCTATGCGACTCCACGCCAGCATACGCAACCGATCGGACGTCGTTCGTCTCAGTGTTTTGCCCGGCGGGGTCAGGGTGTAGATCCGAGTAACAGGTAGCCGCGGCGAGGCATCCGCATTGAGATAGAGGCCGTTCCCGATCGCCTGCCACGGTTCCGCGTGGCTTACTAGTCGCCACCGGTGACTCTTGCGGGAGATGCACTCCAGATCGCGGGCAGTCAAGCTAGAGTGCCGCTCATGCGGCGTCATCTACAACAGGTGAGGGTTCGTTGAGTACCCCGCTCGTCTCGGACCTTCCAGAGGACTCGCTTCCGCTATCGGAGATGAAGCAGCAGTTGAGCATTGCCTATATTCGAATGCTCATCGCGGCCGCGGGTTGCACAGCTGCGAGTTTCTCGGCTGACTACGACGGTGTTGATGTGGGGGTAAAGTCGCATGCTGAATATTCGTACAAATTGGGGCCGACGCTAGACATACAACTTAAATGCACCAGCAAGAAGGACGCCATTAGCAATGGATATCTGAGCTGGTCTATTGACCGCAGGACGCACAAGTATCTGACTTCGCCGAAACGAAGCTGCCCGGCTATCCTGGCTGTGTTGGTGGTCCCGCGTGATCACAATGGCTGGTTGGATCACGATGAGCAGCGATTACTGACTGAAAGCATTATGTACTGGATTTCTGGCGCAGATATACCAGCTATTCCAGAAGGTCAGCAGTCTCTCACGGTCAAGATGTCTATTAACAATAGGCTTACACGTGAGTCTCTACTCGGAGTTATGCACTTGATCGGAGAGGGGAGCCCAGGGTGGCGGATACCAGCGCTTTGATACCGCCAAGTGCGTTGAAACGCTTCCTTGCTGCCAATCGGTGGTCGATTATTGAGGATCATGCAAATGAATGGGAAATATGGCGGCCGCCGCAAGATCTAAAATCACTTGCTGTCACATTACTATTTGACGACGAATACGTTGACTATACGGCGCGACTGCACGAAGCTAACGACATAATCATGCAAGCGTATCACATGGGTAGCATAGAGTTGTCGGAAAAGATCACTTCGTTGTCGGCAGATCTATTCTTCTTTCGTATTGTGCAGGATTCGAGGGATGGAACTATTCCATTTAAGCAGGCGCAAAGAGCGCTGGAGAGTATTGCGACAATGGTTCGCGCAGCAGCGACGACTGCGGTTAATCCGAACCATTCTCATCGAGGTCGGCGACCGTCGGAAGTCGATCAGTTCATTGCCGAGGATCTACGCCTAGGACATACAAAGAAGGGGAGCTTCGTTGTAACGGCAGCGGCGAGATTTGATCCGGAGGAGATCGCGCCAGCGCCAATGCAGACCAACGTTCCAGTGTCGGCTGGTCCATCTCCATTCAGCCGTCGAGTCATGACTGTATTTTCTCGCGGGCTGGAAGCGGCAAGAGCTATGGCAGTCGACGAAGAGTCGGTCTTGGGGGCTGTCGAGCAGGGACTTAGTCTGGAGCTGGCTGAGGCGCTTGAGAGGATTTCTGATGAAGTCGGCTTGCAGACGATTGAGGTTTCTTTTGATTGGTCAGAAGCGGTTCCTAAGTCGACATCAACCCCCGAATTAGTGAGGTTTGATCGCGCAGCGCTGGACTCTCTGCCGCGTGTAACTGAGCAACTTCAGGAGCGGCGCGTACCTGAGGTAGTCGAGGTAATTGGTCAAGTTACTGGGCTGTCGCGACGTGGTGCTGATGATGACACTGCCGCTAGCGGGGAGGTGACGATTACCGGTGAACTTGGCGGGCAGGTTCGAAAGGTTGTCGTCGAACTTGATGGCGAAGCGCATGAGTATGCGATTCGCGCATATCGCGAACGATTCCCAATAATAGTCAGTGGCGAGCTCGTGAAACGGCGGTCATGGCGATTGGAAGGATACGTTGCGATGGACGTCGAGGCCGCACGGTTGATGGCAACCAGGCACAGGCAGGCGGGTGAGTTAGCCGATTCCCCACCAGATTTCGAACCGAGCTCAGATGAGGAAGGCGGCGGGACTACCGCTTAGCCCTCGCAGGCGACCCCGTCGTTATCCCGGTCCAGTTTCGGCCGGTAACCGGGGTCGCCTTTTTTGATGTTGTAGGCGCCGTCGGCGTGGGCTTCTTTGCAGCTGCCGTACGGCGGGTCCATCTGCATCGGTGCTGCGGCATTCGCGACGAAAGGTGTTGCCATAGACAGGATTACCCCTGTGGTCAAAATGCTGATGACTGCATGGATGGTGAGCTTCATTGCCCCCGCCTCCCCGTGATCTTGCTTGTGGTGAGAAGAATGTACTCGTAATCGAGGCCCCTCACAGCCGTTTCACAGCACCACCCTCGGCGGCCGTGGATACGTGCTATCGGGCCGGGTCGAGTTCTCCGTGTTTGGTGGCTTGGTCGAGCAGTTGGGCTCGTGCATCGAGCCGGGCGGGGTTGATCATTTGGTAGCTGCCGATAGCGGCGAGACACAGAAGGCCGAGCATGTTGATGCGATTCAGATCATCGAAGCTAATTGCGGTGAAGATACCGACCATCATGAGCCCCCATGGGTCTCCCTTCTTGCCGAGATCGGGCTGAGCGAGCCGCGTAGCTGCCTGTAGTACAGCTGGATCGGCGGGGACCGGACCAGTGCGAGTAGCACGGGTAGCTTGTGAACGCTCTTGTGGCGATAGGTCTTCCACTACTTCACGTGCGGCGAGGCTGTCCTTCCTATCGGATAGGGCGGCCCCAAAACCCACCACCGCGGCGAAAGATGCAAGAGTGATCAGCCAGCCTGCGTGCGTCTTGCCGTCCCAACTCAGCGCTACCAGTACAAGGAAAAACAGCGTTGAGTAGACGGGCCAGCGCAGCCACCAGCGAGCAAGCTTGAATCCAAGATTCACTAGCGCACTATATCTCTGTAGCAAACCTTCTTTCGAAGGTTATGGCGTGGGGCGGCTTCAGGCGATTCCTGACTTCAAACGTGAGGGAAGTGCGCGATACCTCTGGCCTAGAACGGCATAACGCCTTCCACGCTGACCGTCATTCCGTGTGCTGTCGCATCGTTCATGAACGTCGTTCCCTCGGTTGTTGGGGTGATAGTCCAGCCGAATGCGCGATAGACCTTTCCGTAATCCAATGCCCGGTACTGCTGTTGACCTCGGTCGCCAATTCCCCATTCGAGCTCACCGACAGCAGAGATTGTCACCACGTTGGCGGGTATGCCGTAGCGGATAGGTGTGCTGATGACGAATTGGACATTGCATGTGACGGTCCCCGGAGTGACCTCACATGCGGTCTTTCTGGACTGGGTGCCGACGTAAACGATCCCGCCTTGGGTGGGCAATGCCACCGGTGCAGGAGGCAGGCTGCGCTTTGGTGGCGGCGCGACGGCTGATGTCGGCAGGGATGGGAGTGGCTTTGACTCGGATACGGATGGCGCAGCAACTGGAGCGGTGGGGGGTGGCGTCTCGGTTCTGCTCTGCCGCAGGAAGACGTACGCGCCGCCCGCAGCGAGTGCTGCGACGGCGGCGGTTACGGCAAAGACGACGCCACTGATCAGCCAATTGCGCCGGTCTGAGTCGTCGTACAGCGCAGGCTCTTCAACATCCGAGTCCGCCCAAGCTGTGGGGTGTGCTTCTGCTACGGCAGTTTCGTCGAGGAGGGCTCTACCGGCCAGGGTGGGCTCTTGTCCTACCTCGTCGTTGCCGTCCGTGGACACGCTGCGCCTCCCAGAACTATGCCCATCAAGCTCATTCACATTAGACCTGGCCCGCGCCCCCGAGTGTGCGATCTCGACGGTTTGATCTTCGTTGAAATTTGATGGAACCAGATTGGCCCTAGTGTCGTCGTATCTAGATGAATGCCGGTTGTGACGATGAGAGGCGAGGTGGGCTGTGGGTGAGTACAAGTTCGACATCAACGGGATGTCCCAGGATGCCCGGCAGGAAGCCGCTGAGGCTGCTCGCACCACACTGAAGTTCAAGGACGGCTACGGCATGGAGCTCGCCGCGGACATGCTGCGAGCCCGTGACATCATCGATAAGCAGCTCAAATTGGTAACTAACAGCCAGGACTTATCTCTAGGCGATCTGCCATCGGGCCGCGAGGCTGCGGAGCACTATAAGGAGCAACGGCAGCAGGCTTATACGGCTTTGGTCAAGATTAGGGACCATTACCAGGGGCACGCTGATCACTTCATTGCCACGGAGATGTTGTTCCGCAACACCGAGGAACGCAACGCCGGCCGGATAAACCCGTACAAGGACGGAACGGCGACGGTGAGCTACTGATGATGCGGATCGGCTTGGCGTGCGCGGCGATGCTCCTGGCGGCTGGTTGCTCGACCTCGACGGGCATTACAAAGCCGGCCGACGTCACCAGTTCGGCGTCGCCGTCGGCGTCCGCCACAGCGACGGCGCAGCCTCAGGTGCCAAGCACCCTGACCGCGCCGCATCCGCCGCCGAACCACTGGAATGACGGGACGAGCTACGACCCGTGCCTGACGTATACGGCTGAGCAGATTCGTGCGTGGGGTGTGGATCCGGCACAGGTCGACGATCGGGGCGTAGAAGACAGGCAGCTTCGTGGATGCCGTTGGTCCTCTGACGGTTGGTCGGTTGAGCTGTCTGTCGCCAACACGAAGGTGTCGTCGTACCTGGACGCCAAGCTGTTCGACAACCCGCGGTCTGTAACTGTCGCCGGCTTGCAAGCCGTGCAATACGACGGCGGTATCCCTCAGGCTCCCGCGTGCACGGTGATCCTGCCAGTCCAGAACGCGACGGTAGCCGTCGTAGTCGCGATTGTTGACCCGAAGCGGGCTAAGGGCGTGTCCGATGCGTGTGCGAAATCGATCGAGGTGGCTACTGCGGTGGCGCCGACTCTTCCGAAGTGAATTGGGGTGTGAGTGATGGCTGATGATGGCTGGCAGGGGATGTCGCATCAGGAGATCGTCTCCAAGCTGAGCGGGTTGGGCGTGGAGTCCGCTCGTGCGGAAGCCGATCGCTGGAGCAGCGTCTATGGAGCTGTGTCTGAGTCGGTGGATACGGCGATGAAGGTGCGCAGCAAGCTGCTTGACTCCGAGTCGTGGTCGGGCGAGGCCGCCAATTCGGCGTATGACGCTGTCGATCGCACGTATAAGAAGATCGCAGACCCGGATACGGGTTTGGCTGCGGAGGCAGGGAAGCTCAGTCAGGCGGCCGAGCAGGACGGCGAGACGTTGATCGCCGCTGGCCGGGTGCCGCAGAACTATCCGGTCCCAGACAAGAACGCTTCAAAGGACGAAAAGCAGCAGGCGCTCAACGCGATTCGTGCTGCGGCGCAAAGCGCCTATACCAATCCGATGTCAACGGACCGCCCCAAGGTCACCGACCCGGACGTGCAACAGCTGGGGCCGACTCCGAATGATCCCGGTGGCGCTGGCGGTAACGGCGGTGGTGGCTCGGGGTCGGGCGGTTCAGGTAGTGGCACGCAGACCCCGGCGGCGTCCGATGGTTTGGCCAGTAAGGACACTAAGCCGCAGCTTGCCGGTGGTGAAGGGAAACAGGCCGGTGCGGGCCAAGGTCAGGGTCAAGGCAGTGGATCCGGCGGTGGTCAGGGAGCTGGCTCGGGTTCCGGTGGTGGTCAGGGCGCAGGTTCGGGCGGTTCTGGTTCCGGGTTGGGTTCTGGCTCCGGTGGTTCCGGTGTTCCTATCGGCAGCACGACCGCGGCTGGCTACTCGCCGTCGTCGACCGGTGCCGGCGTCGGTGGGTCGGGTTCAGGTGTGGGTGGTGCTGGTGGTCTGAGTGCGCTGCGTGGTGGTGCGGGCCTGCCGGGCGGCGCCGCGGCTGGTGCTGGCGGTGGTGGTGTGAACCCCGCGAGCGTGGGTGCTGCCGGGGTACGTGGCATGGGTCCCATGGGCATGATGGGCGGCGGTGCGCACGGCGGGCACGGCAAGGGTGAGGATGACGATGACCACGCAACGCCGAGCTATTTGATCAATGTCGACAACGGCAACGAATTGTTTGGTGAAACGATCAAGGCTTCTCCTGGGGTGATCGGGGATTGGACCGAGAACGAGGAAGCCGAGAAAAGGGCGCGCGAGGCGGAGATTCGTCGTTATAAGTCGATGGGTTGGAACGTCAAGTTTGAGTGAGAACAGCGGTCGGACAGTCGATTTAGCGGCGACAAAGGAGTAGGGCGTTGGGGGATCGGTTGCATGTTGACCCGATAGATCTGTTGATGTCATCGGATCGGTTGGCGACGCTTGAGCGTGAGCACAAGGAAGTGCACACGGCGGCCAATGAGACCCTGAAAACCGCGGTGTCGAAATGGATAGGAACCTCGGCTGCCGCGCTGGAAGGCAAGCTCGGTTTTCTGCAAAAGATCTCGGATAACGTCGAGCACGAGCTGGAGCACAACAGCAAGGCGCTGCGTCAGATCGGCCACGAATTCGAGCGCACCGATGAGATGAACGCCGAACGTATTCTCGTTACCCGGCAGGGACGTTGATGGCGATCACCCTCGCCGATATCGAGCGGCTAGAAGTGGAGACGATTCGTGATGCGGCCAAGGCGCTGGAGAAGCAAGCCGCATCGATGGACGAGACCAAGGCGGGTATTGGGAAGCTGCCGATTCAAGGCCGGTGGACCGGTGTCTCGGCCACTGCCGCGTTCGGCAATCTCGATAGCCTTGGCAAGTTCATGACCATCCATTCCGATGACTACCGGGCTGCGACCAAGGGAATGTACGGTGCCGCAGACGGATTCGACGGAGCGCAGCAGCTCTTGAGAACCGTGGATGCATACGCGGCCGATCATGGATTTCGAATCGACAAGAGCAGCGGTACCGTCACCGCATTGAACGAGAATCACGATCCCTCCGATATGGAGTACATCGTTTCGACCGCCAAACAGGTGTTGGCCGCAGGGGAGTCTTCTGATGCGCAGCTGACGCGCGCGGTTGGTCTGCTTGATGGCCCCGATGGCGATTCGGATGCGGGCACGGTGCCCTGGATTCTCGACAAGGCTAAGGAGTTCGCTAAGCCTGAGGAGTTCACGCGCTGGTGGAACGGGCTCACCGAAGAGGAAAAGCAAGACCTCTACAACCGCGATCACTTCATCGGAAACCATCCCGGCATGCCGTTCGAGGACCGCACACGTTTCAACGAGCGCCACCTTGGCGAAC
>Ga0268299_1000788_pt1 | contig 79177 bp, 58 predicted proteins | sample NOBtaG_FD_193484 | JGI IMG/M metagenome (GOLD analysis project Ga0268299, IMG submission 193484) | Activated sludge microbial communities from bioreactor in Nijmegen, Gelderland, Netherland - NOB reactor | ecosystem: Engineered > Bioreactor > Aerobic > Activated sludge | place: Netherlands... | reverse complement strand
GGTCGCCTCGACGATCTGATCGACCAACTGGAGCAGGAGCACCGCCGCCGCCGCGGGGAAAAACGAGAGCGATTGAGACGTGAAATTGCATACATCGAAGCGGGACGCCACCGAATGGACTACCCCCCGCTACAGGGAGCACGGGTGGCCCATCGGCTCCGGCGCGGTGGAAGGGGCCTGCAAACACCTCGTCAAAGAACGCCTCGGCATCACCGGAGCAAGATGGAAACGAAAAGACCTACCGCACGTACTCGCCCTCAGAACCGCCCAGTTCAACAACGATTGGGAGCAGCTCTGGCCAAAGGCCGCATAGCCATCCCGCGATTTCGGGAGATGCACCCCGCTCCACGTGCGTGGAGCGACAGAGATTGACGTCAGGCATGGTCGATGTCACACTGTTTCAATCCACGCTCCACGTGCGTGGAGCGACGACTGAAGAGACGGTTATAAGGTATGGCGGTATAGTTTCAATCCACGCTCCACTTGCGTGGAGCGACGTCTGACCCACCCGGCCTAGGGCCGAGATGAGGGTGTTTCAATCCACGCTCCACGTGCGTGGAGCGACATAACCGCACTATACAAAAGCTGGCGCGAATGGCGGTTTCAATCCACGCTCCACGTGCGTGGAGCGACTCTGGAGAACCTCTATCACTATAGTGAGCCTGTTGTTTCAATCCACGCTCCACGTGCGTGGAGCGACGACCGACGGGAGCACGTGCCAGGCGAGCGAAGCCGGTTTCAATCCACGCTCCACGTGCGTGGAGCGACCGACCTGTTCGCATCACACGTTTCAGGTGCTCACGTTTCAATCCACGCTCCACGTGCGTGGAGCGACACGCCCAGTTCCCGGACCGATTCGACGATCTCCAGGTTTCAATCCACGCTCCACGTGCGTGGAGCGACTGACACCAACGATTGCGGTTCCTCCCCTCTCCCGTTTCAATCCACGCTCCACGTGCGTGGAGCGACCAGTGAGCCTGTCGAGGAGGTTGCGGCTCGATCGGTTTCAATCCACGCTCCACGTGCGTGGAGCGACCAACGGATGGCTCGCCAAGTGCTCCTTAAGCATTCCGTTTCAATCCACGCTCCACGTGCGTGGAGCGACACGTGTCGTCCGGTTCGTCGCGTCCCGGCTCGGGGTTTCAATCCACGCTCCACGTGCGTGGAGCGACCCCCGGGGCCGGTGGTCAAAACTGCGGAGGTGGCGGTTTCAATCCACGCTCCACGTGCGGGGAGCGACGTGATTTTTGCCCTGAGAACAATCGCGTACTCAAGTTTCAATCCACGCTCCACGTGCGTGGAGCGACCGGTGACCGCATCGCACAGGAGCATGTGCTTCGGTTTCAATCCACGCTCCTCGGCCTCGGCTGTCGGCGCATAGGCTGGTTTCAATCCACGCTCCACGTGCGTGGAGCGACGTAACCCTTAAGGGCTGCATAATGCCCCTGGAGGGTTTCAATCCACGCTCCACGTGCGTGGAGCGACTGTTTGGAGAGCCCACCGAGGGCGGGAGCGTGGGTTTCAATCCACGCTCCACGTGCGTGGAGCGACCTCCGTCAGCGCCGCGAGCAGGTGCGCGTTGTCCGGTTTCAATCCACGCTCCACGTGCGTGGAGCGACAGCACGCGCGGAACACCGTCGGGCCGGGCGCCAAAGTTTCAATCCACGCTCCACGTGCGTGGAGCGACACATCGGCGAGCGTGGTGTCCCCAATCGGGATGTCGTTTCAATCCACGCTCCACGTGCGTGGAGCGACCCGGGGGAGCCGTTAATCCCCCACACTCATAAGGAGTTTCAATCCACGCTCCACGTGCGTGGAGCGACTTTTGGGGTGCTTGACAATCTATATCATTACAGCGTTTCAATCCACGCTCCACGTGCGTGGAGCGACCCGGATCATCCCGGCGCCGGCAATCGCCGAGAGTTTCAATCCACGCTCCACGTGCGTGGAGCGACGCGCGGCAGCAGGTGCCAAGCCTGCCATGCCATGGTTTCAATCCACGCTCCACGTGCGTGGAGCGACCAGACGGCAACCGGACAAGGCGGCGGATTGGCAGTTTCAATCCACGCTCCACGTGCGTGGAGCGACTCGCGCGATCCTCCTCACGTATCCGAGTCGCCTCGTTTCAATCCACGCTCCACGTGCGTGGAGCGACTGCGCTGGCGGGGGAGCTGACGAAGGGAGGGGTGTTTCAATCCACGCTCCACGTGCGTGGAGCGACTCGCCGTGATTGTGCTCGAAGCGGTTACCGTCGTGTTTCAATCCACGCTCCACGTGCGTGGAGCGACTGGTAGCTCGCAGGCGCAGGAGCCGCGTCCGACGTTTCAATCCACGCTCCACGTGCGTGGAGCGACGGCCGCCAAGGAACTTGGCCGCGCACTTCACGAGGTTTCAATCCACGCTCCACGTGCGTGGAGCGACACCCTCTTCGAAGGGTCCTATGCCCTCGTTCTCGTTTCAATCCACGCTCCACGTGCGTGGAGCGACCGGTGTTAAGGTCCCGGTCAAACCCGGCGGCTTCAGTTTCAATCCACGCTCCACGTGCGTGGAGCGACCCGCCGAGGTCTGGTTGCTTTAGAGGGGCATCTGGTTTCAATCCACGCTCCACGTGCGTGGAGCGACTTCTGGAACTTGAGGGGATTTAGCTCGCCCTCCCGGTTTCAATCCACGCTCCACGTGCGTGGAGCGACTATTCTGCGGGTTGACGTGGAGGCGAGATACTGGGGTTTCAATCCACGCTCCACGTGCGTGGAGCGACCTACACCCAAAACCCGCCCCCCGCGCCATAAAAAGTTTCAATCCACGCTCCACGTGCGTGGAGCGACTAAGCGCCATTTGCGACGGTCAAATCCAGATAGGTTTCAATCCACGCTCCACGTGCGTGGAGCGACAAGAACGGAACACCTACCGCCTTGCATTGGTCACGTTTCAATCCACGCTCCACGTGCGTGGAGCGACAGATGCGCACTCCTTACACTGACCAGCAGCGCAAGGTTTCAATCCACGCTCCACGTGCGTGGAGCGACCAAGCGTAAGGATCAGCCGTCCGTAGACGGACGGCGTTTCAATCCACGCTCCACGTGCGTGGAGCGACCTTTGAGCGGTTCGAGCAATGGGAGGCGGCGACGTTTCAATCCACGCTCCACGTGCGTGGAGCGACCTCATGGCGTGCCACCCTTCTCCGCGCTATTTTGCGGTTTCAATCCACGCTCCACGTGCGTGGAGCGACCCGCTGCCGGAGGCGCCCAATGCCGATCGAACCTGTTTCAATCCACGCTCCACGTGCGTGGAGCGACAAACTCCCGAAGTTCCCGCTCTTCCCAAGTGTCGCGTTTCAATCCACGCTCCACGTGCGTGGAGCGACTGACTGCTACCCGGCTAATGATATCTCCGACAATGTTTCAATCCACGCTCCACGTGCGTGGAGCGACGGAATTTCCTCGCGCGCTCCAGCCACTTTTTCTTGTTTCAATCCACGCTCCACGTGCGTGGAGCGACCGCGCCTCAGGATCGACCCGGGGAACCTGTACAAGTTTCAATCCACGCTCCACGTGCGTGGAGCGACTCCGATGCCCCGCCGCCGTTCGTTTTCTGTCGTGCGTTTCAATCCACGCTCCACGTGCGTGGAGCGACATAGGATGATTAGAGTCATCCACCTTGGCCCGGGTTTCAATCCACGCTCCACGTGCGTGGAGCGACTGCCGGATGCGCTGCGGGTGCTGCGGGTGGATGAGTTTCAATCCACGCTCCACGTGCGTGGAGCGACCTCCATAGCCACAGCCAAAACAGCCACAAGCACCAGTTTCAATCCACGCTCCACGTGCGTGGACCGACTCGCCTCGCGGTCGGTCAACGCGGGACCGGACGGCGTTTCAATCCACGCTCCACGTGCGTGGAGCGACCAATCCGATAGGATTCAGGTGCCGAAGTTGTGTCGTTTCAATCCACGCTCCACGTGCGTGGAGCGACCGTCGGGCACGGAATGCCGCGAGTCGTCAAGTCGAGTTTCAATCCACGCTCCACGTGCGTGGAGCGACCCTTGTTCGGAGGGTACAGGAGCCGCCAACTCCTGTTTCAATCCACGCTCCACGTGCGTGGAGCGACTCGGCAACGGCGCAAGCATCGGGGGCAGCGTGAGTTTCAATCCACGCTCCACGTGCGTGGAGCGACTCGCGAAAGCTGGCTACGACGTTGAACTCACATGGTTTCAATCCACGCTCCACGTGCGTGGAGCGACCCACCGTCCGGAAGGGCGGGAATTCCCCGTGCATGTTTCAATCCACGCTCCACGTGCGTGGAGCGACCTGTTTCTCACTTCAACATTGATCTGTTTTTCCGTTTCAATCCACGCTCCACGTGCGTGGAGCGACCGGCGATCTACCGACAGCCTCCTGCACGCACGCGCGTTTCAATCCACGCTCCACGTGCGTGGAGCGACGCGTAGAGTGACATATGGGGCTCCGTCGCAGGGGCGTTTCAATCCACGCTCCACGTGCGTGGAGCGACCTTCTGCGCGGTCGCGTGGGATTCGATCAGCATGTTTCAATCCACGCTCCACGTGCGTGGAGCGACAATTCTCTCGGCTTCCAGCCGGGCCGTCGTCTTGTTTCAATCCACGCTCCACGTGCGTGGAGCGACAGCATCCTGTTGCCTCGAGTCCCGTATGATACTGTTTCAATCCACGCTCCACGTGCGTGGAGCGACAGCACGCTTTCCGCCATCGCTAAGCCAGTCCGAGTTTCAATCCACGCTCCACGTGCGTGGAGCGACAATCCCGGCATGGACGACCTGAGCGCCCTAGGCGGTTTCAATCCACGCTCCACGTGCGTGGAGCGACGAGGAGGGGCGTGGCGTTGCGGCGCTCTCGTCTGGTTTCAATCCACGCTCCACGTGCGTGGAGCGACTTTTCGGGCGCCCCGAACACGAGGACGGGCGACCCGTTTCAATCCACGCTCCACGTGCGTGGAGCGACTCCGCCTGAGCCTCATGCTTTTCGGCGCACGCGGCGTTTCAATCCACGCTCCACGTGCGTGGAGCGACCGGATCCGCGCCCGGAGTAACCTTGATATCGCCGTTTCAATCCACGCTCCACGTGCGTGGAGCGACCGAGAGCCACCGGCTTTCCGCCTCTGTCAGCCGTTTCAATCCACGCTCCACGTGCGTGGAGCGACTCCCGAACAGGCTCGCCATGTCGGACCTCGATGTTTCAATCCACGCTCCACGTGCGTGGAGCGACCCGCCTCAGCTCATACGATAGGATGCGAGCCGAGGTTTCAATCCACGCTCCACGTGCGTGGAGCGACCAAGGCCGCCAAGGAACTCAGCCGCGAACTTCACGTTTCAATCCACGCTCCACGTGCGTGGAGCGACCCTGCCGGCTGCGGACGGGTCGATCCAGGTGAGTTTCAATCCACGCTCCACGTGCGTGGAGCGACAGGAGGGCATCGCACGTCATCACACATCCTCCCCGTTTCAATCCACGCTCCACGTGCGTGGAGCGACGAGAGTGGCAGGATTTTTGAGACTTTCTCAGGGAGCGTTTCAATCCACGCTCCACGTGCGTGGAGCGACCCCCGGGCGCGAGGCAGCCCGGGAGGTAGCCCGGGTTTCAATCCACGCTCCACGTGCGTGGAGCGACTGGCCTCCTTGGTGTGCGGTGCGAGTGTGATTGGGTTTCAATCCACGCTCCACGTGCGTGGAGCGACCTCGACCGAGCCAGATCCATCCCCCGCATCGAGGTTTCAATCCACGCTCCACGTGCGTGGAGCGACATGGTGGCCAGCACCACCGCGTTGTGCTGCGCCACGTTTCAATCCACGCTCCACGTGCGTGGAGCGACACGAGGAAGCGCCCCACCATGCCGGACCCAATCGTTTCAATCCACGCTCCACGTGCGTGGAGCGACAGGCGTAGCGCTGGCCCGCCGCCTCCATCAACATGTTTCAATCCACGCTCCACGTGCGTGGAGCGACGGGCCGCCGCGAGCTCAACCGCCGGACGATCGCCGAGTTTCAATCCACGCTCCACGTGCGTGGAGCGACGCATAAGCTCATGCACCGCGCAGATAAACTCCCGTTTCAATCCACGCTCCACGTGCGTGGAGCGACCTGAGTTCCTTGGCGGCCTTGTCATACTCACGCCGTTTCAATCCACGCTCCACGTGCGTGGAGCGACGACAAATAGATAGTTGCGAGAGGCGATGTGCCGGTTTCAATCCACGCTCCACGTGCGTGGAGCGACAGGCCGTCACGCCCGATCAGAAGCGCGCAATCGAGTTTCAATCCACGCTCCACGTGCGTGGAGCGACCAATCGGACGCGGGGCGCCGCGAGCTGGCAAGCCGTTTCAATCCACGCTCCACGTGCGTGGAGCGACGACGACGCAAGCATCGGAGACGGCGCGACCATCGGTTTCAATCCACGCTCCACGTGCGTGGAGCGACGTTTTGGATTAATGTCGAGTTGGAGGGCGAAGAGTTTCAATCCACGCTCCACGTGCGTGGAGCGACGGGTGTGTGGTCTAGGGTGCGGACCACCCCCAAGAGTTTCAATCCACGCTCCACGTGCGTGGAGCGACAGCATCCTGTTGCCGCGCGTACCGTAGGATACTGTTTCAATCCACGCTCCACGTGCGTGGAGCGACAAGGACGGCAATGATCTACAAACATCGCGAGTGGTTTCAATCCACGCTCCACGTGCGTGGAGCGACTTAATATCCTGCCGCTCATCACAGCGGCAAGAGTTTCAATCCACGCTCCACGTGCGTGGAGCGACCGAGGCGGCGCGCAACCCGAACTGGGCAACGCTTGTTTCAATCCACGCTCCACGTGCGTGGAGCGACGCGCCTTTGTGAGGTCGAGCATCGTGGCTTTCCGTTTCAATCCACGCTCCACGTGCGTGGAGCGACGGTGTCGGGCGCGTCGATGGTGCTCAAGGGGCCGTTTCAATCCACGCTCCACGTGCGTGGAGCGACTCGCGTCGAGTTCCTCGACAACAAGATCCAGCTCAAGTTTCAATCCACGCTCCACGTGCGTGGAGCGACCGTTTGCCGAGACGATGCTGAAGGCCGAGACGGCGTTTCAATCCACGCTCCACGTGCGTGGAGCGACTTGGTTCATTTACTGCGGCGGGCGCGCGAGTCCGGTTTCAATCCACGCTCCACGTGCGTGGAGCGACCATGCCCCCCACGAAACTCCCGGACTCGACTCACGTTTCAATCCACGCTCCACGTGCGTGGAGCGACTTTTCGTCGCATATCGGCGCGCAATGGACGATACGGTTTCAATCCACGCTCCACGTGCGTGGAGCGACGAGCCCCACGACCCCCAGCACCCCCAAACCGCAGTTTCAATCCACGCTCCACGTGCGTGGAGCGACCAACCGGGGGCAGGGGCTGCTCGCTTCGCGAGCTCGTTTCAATCCACGCTCCACGTGCGTGGAGCGACCGGCGCGATAGACCTATCGCGGGCTGACGATCAAGTTTCAATCCACGCTCCACGTGCGTGGAGCGACGCGCTGACTCGCCGACTCAAGGACGAGGGCGTCACGTTTCAATCCACGCTCCACGTGCGTGGAGCGACTGTATCATGGAACTCCCGATGCGGCCTATTGCTGTTTCAATCCACGCTCCACGTGCGTGGAGCGACATACGTCGCCGTGCGGCTATTATTCGGTCAATGTCGTTTCAATCCACGCTCCACGTGCGTGGAGCGACCGACACTCGCAGTCTGACCAGCGCGACTGCCACGGTTTCAATCCACGCTCCACGTGCGTGGAGCGACCTGAGCTCCTTGGCAGCCTTGTCATACTCACGCCGTTTCAATCCACGCTCCACGTGCGTGGAGCGACTGAGCTACTCAGGTCCACGCCAGCCACGAAGCGGTTTCAATCCACGCTCCACGTGCGTGGAGCGACGGGGGATTAACGGCTCCCCCGGGGCCTAGGGTCAGTTTCAATCCACGCTCCACGTGCGTGGAGCGACGCACGGCTCTCTGGATCAACAGTGGCACATCTAGCGTTTCAATCCACGCTCCACGTGCGTGGAGCGACCCACAACCGACACGACATTCCGCACCGTGCGGCGTTTCAATCCACGCTCCACGTGCGTGGAGCGACACAAGACGCCGGGGGACTCTCTCCCCCCGGCGTGTTTCAATCCACGCTCCACGTGCGTGGAGCGACACGTCCGTTGGATAGAGATTGTGGACGGTGTCAGCGTTTCAATCCACGCTCCACGTGCGTGGAGCGACAAATTCGCGAAGCCCGGGCGGAAATCCGCTACGGGTTTCAATCCACGCTCCACGTGCGTGGAGCGACGTGCTGGCCACCATGGCGGGCTAACACAATCGCGGTTTCAATCCACGCTCCACGTGCGTGGAGCGACCCTCGCGGACGGCGCAACGCGGGACCGGACGGCGTTTCAATCCACGCTCCACGTGCGTGGAGCGACGAACCTGCATCAGCATGAATTCGTCGGCCATCGCGTTTCAATCCACGCTCCACGTGCGTGGAGCGACGATCGTTCGTGGCACGCGTGAGGAGGTTGCGGAGGTTTCAATCCACGCTCCACGTGCGTGGAGCGACTCGCCGCATGAGTTCGCGGGACGCCTCACATGCCGTTTCAATCCACGCTCCACGTGCGTGGAGCGACGCGAGGCGAGGCGAGGTCGGGCGCGAGGCGCAATGTTTCAATCCACGCTCCACGTGCGTGGAGCGACGCATATGCCGTACCAAGCCGCATTTTCACGCCCGTTTCAATCCACGCTCCACGTGCGTGGAGCGACATCAACCGCAGATCGGGAGCGGACGGCCCAAGCAGTTTCAATCCACGCTCCACGTGCGTGGAGCGACGGGCTACCTCGCGCCCGGGGATTGTGTCGGTCGGTTTCAATCCACGCTCCACGTGCGTGGAGCGACGCGAGGTAGCCCGGGACCTATCGCCGGAAATGAGTTTCAATCCACGCTCCACGTGCGTGGAGCGACGCTCGGGTGGAGATACTCGTGGACATGTGGATTGTTTCAATCCACGCTCCACGTGCGTGGAGCGACAAGCGACAGACGTACTCTGCTTCCACACCCGTTGTTTCAATCCACGCTCCACGTGCGTGGAGCGACTTTTTCGCCGCGCGTAAGGTGCGGCATAGCATCAAGTTTCAATCCACGCTCCACGTGCGTGGAGCGACTCCGGGCGCGACGCGCTCGGGTGTCACGCCGTCGTTTCAATCCACGCTCCACGTGCGTGGAGCGACCTGTTCGTGCATTCGATCCAGGCGACGGACCTGAGTTTCAATCCACGCTCCACGTGCGTGGAGCGACGACATCTACCGTTTCGTCGGCGCTTCCGCCGCAGTTTCAATCCACGCTCCACGTGCGTGGAGCGACTCAAGCTCGCGTGGATGATTTGGAGGGAAGAATGTTTCAATCCACGCTCCACGTGCGTGGAGCGACTGGTCATTGCGGCTCACGAGATGTTCAGCGGAGCGTTTCAATCCACGCTCCACGTGCGTGGAGCGACGTTCGCGCGCTGCCCTCGATTCCCCGCGTCTGGAGTTTCAATCCACGCTCCACGTGCGTGGAGCGACGGCGGCCCCTCTGCGCCGCCCCGCGTCGTCGGGGTTTCAATCCACGCTCCACGTGCGTGGAGCGACGACAGATATCTAGGCGCGATACGGTCCAACTAGGTTTCAATCCACGCTCCACGTGCGTGGAGCGACGCGAGCGCGCACGGTTTGCGTGTTGGGGACTACGTGTTTCAATCCACGCTCCACGTGCGTGGAGCGACATTCCCCGGCAACGGGGACGCCGGTGTTCACGCCGTTTCAATCCACGCTCCACGTGCGTGGAGCGACACGATGACCCAGCCGATACCGACCCGAGGGGTTGGTTTCAATCCACGCTCCACGTGCGTGGAGCGACTCGCGCGGCCCTGCTCGATGCGGCGCTCAACATTGTTTCAATCCACGCTCCACGTGCGTGGAGCGACGCAACTTGCGGCGAGCGTGACGCGGGATGTGGCGGTTTCAATCCACGCTCCACGTGCGTGGAGCGACCCGATCCTAGGTTGAAACGGATGCACCGGGATAGTTTCAATCCACGCTCCACGTGCGTGGAGCGACGGCGGAATCGTCCAAGTGCCAAACCCTGTGTCAGTTTCAATCCACGCTCCACGTGCGTGGAGCGACTCCAGCCCGCCGCCCTTACAAAGCCGCTCCGCTGGGTTTCAATCCACGCTCCACGTGCGTGGAGCGACCCAGCGTTGTTTTTCCGTGTGCGGACGGCCCCTCGTTTCAATCCACGCTCCACGTGCGTGGAGCGACCTCCAGCCCGCCGCCCTTACAAAGCCGCTCCGCTGGGTTTCAATCCACGCTCCACGTGCGTGGAGCGACGGGGGATTGCGGCTCCCCCGGGGCCTAGGGTCAGTTTCAATCCACGCTCCACGTGCGTGGAGCGACCAATAGTCTGCCATGCGCTTCGCGCGCTTGGTGAGTTTCAATCCACGCTCCACGTGCGTGGAGCGACACGCTCGCGCTAGGCGACCTCGTGGTCCGCACGGTGTTTCAATCCACGCTCCACGTGCGTGGAGCGACGCACGGCTCTCTGGATCAACAGTGGCACATCTAGCGTTTCAATCCACGCTCCACGTGCGTGGAGCGACCGGCCTGCCTCGCTCAGGCCGAAGCCGAAGCCGGGTTTCAATCCACGCTCCACGTGCGTGGAGCGACCTTCTGCGCGGTCGCGTGGGATTCGATCAGCATGTTTCAATCCACGCTCCACGTGCGTGGAGCGACCCCTGCCTCATTGTGGATTCGCGCGCCCCCGGGCGTTTCAATCCACGCTCCACGTGCGTGGAGCGACGCTGTATCCATGGCGGCGGTGGATCCGTGAGCAGGTTTCAATCCACGCTCCACGTGCGTGGAGCGACCGGGCGCGCTTGAACTGGTAGCGCCGTTGCCTGTTTCAATCCACGCTCCACGTGCGTGGAGCGACGGCGCAGGCGTTTCTGCGGCTGCCGTCGGGGTTGGGTTTCAATCCACGCTCCACGTGCGTGGAGCGACCGCAGGCCGCCTGCTCGACGGCGTCGAACACAACGTTTCAATCCACGCTCCACGTGCGTGGAGCGACAGTCCATCAAGGATTGGTGGTTTAATACACGGCTGTTTCAATCCACGCTCCACGTGCGTGGAGCGACCCGCGAGGCGCGGGCAGAAATCCGCTACGGCAAGTTTCAATCCACGCTCCACGTGCGTGGAGCGACTAACTCTTGTCTTTAATTTTAACTCGTGCTCGGAGTTTCAATCCACGCTCCACGTGCGTGGAGCGACCTTCGTCCCCAATTCGGATGATTTCCGGCTGAGCGTTTCAATCCACGCTCCACGTGCGTGGAGCGACGGCGAGTCAACGGATTTTTTTGGCGCGCCACAAAGTTTCAATCCACGCTCCACGTGCGTGGAGCGACGAAAACGAACGGCGGCGGGGCATCGGAGTAGGTGTTTCAATCCACGCTCCACGTGCGTGGAGCGACATGGTGGCAAACACTCGATCGATGTACTCGTCGGGTTTCAATCCACGCTCCACGTGCGTGGAGCGACGGCGGTGCACGTGGCGCGTGGGAAAACTCCGCGCCGTTTCAATCCACGCTCCACGTGCGTGGAGCGACGAAGAGGAGACACGCCGCGCGACGGGCGTGGCGGTTTCAATCCACGCTCCACGTGCGTGGAGCGACCGATGTCCTGATTTTGGACGAGGTGCAGGAGCTGAGGTTTCAATCCACTACTGCACGTTGGTCAAGGTTCTGTCCAACGTCAGCATCTTGAGGCATCCGCAATTCGCTCCGGTGAATGACCTCTACGGGAGCGTGCCACTTCGTGCCACGGCTGCCTTCTTCGTGTTCCGCAATCGCCCGCTCAAGGAGCGGAATAATTTGGTCACGGTACTGCTTCAGAAGGCGCTGGGGATTGTTGGCATAGTAATGCCGTTCGTTCATTCGCACGGGGGCGTGTCCCACGAAGCGGTCAACCAAGTGGATGTTCCACGTCTGCGGATCATCCAACGCGGTTGTCTGGATCGTGTTCCGAAGTTCCTTCGCGCACAAGCGGCTTCCCGGCTTCCACTCGCGGATGGTTTCCGTGAGACGGTCGGCATAGTAGCGGCACGGTGGCGTTGGCTTCCGCCCTTCGCAGCAAGTCCGGTGCAGGTCCACGTCAAGCACCCGCGTTGAGGTTCGCGGCACTTCCGCCAACGCTTGCACAACGATGGAAGGAAGAGGAAGCAGGCGAAGAGATTCTTCGTTCTTCACCTTGTGTCCTTGTTCTGCCTCAATCGTCAGCGTGCCGTGGCGAAGGTCCACGTTGCCCCAAGTCAGGTAAGCAGCTTCACGCACCCGCATTCCCAAGAGTCCGCCGAGAAGCACACCGGGGCGAAGGAACCGTCCCCAGCGATGATCCTTGAGCCAATCGGCGAACGTGAGGACTTCCTCAAGGGTGAGTGCTTCGCGCCCCCGCTTTTCCGCAAGAGTTTCCGCCGCGCCAAATCCCAGCGGCAGGCGGTAGCCCGCCCCCGCATTGTGATAGTCCTCCGGGAAGTCCCGGTGAAGGTAGGCGGCGGTCATCCGAACGGGGTTCAGATAGTTGCAGATTGTCTTCCGCGCCTTCCCTTCGCGGTGAAGGAAGCGGGCGTAGCCTTCGACGTGGGAGAAACGAATCTGCTGCCAGTGAGAGATTCCCTGCTTTGCCGCCCAGTCGCAGAAGTAGCCCGCGAAACGAAACTGGACGCCAAGGAATTCATCGCCTGCCCGTGAATTGCTCAGGGCGCGGTCGAACGCTTCAGCAAGCGTGAAGCGGGGAGTGGGTTCGGGAACTGGTTCCCCGGATGCTGGATGAAGGAATTCGGCGGCGGTGAAAATCGCTTCCTCAAGACCGCTTGCCTGAAAGCGCTTTTGCTGCCGCTCGCTGCTGAAGTTCTTCCCTCTGACTCGCCAGCGGTTCACTTGCTCTTGATAGAGGGTGAACTCCCGCGAGTTCAGACGGTCGCGAACCTTCCATCCGTCTGCCTCTTGCCGTTCTGCCGTCCATTCTCCGACGGACAGGGTTTGTGTTTGCTTGGGGGTAGAGCGAGACATTCTCGGCATTCTCCTTTTCCGCTCGCTCACCCCGCTGACGCCAAGTTTCATCGCAGTAGCGCTCCAAGGCTTGAAGCACATTGCCTCCGAAGTAGCCTCTGCCGGGAAGACCGGCGAGACCATAGAGACGAAGGGTTTCAACCTTCGCAAATCCCCTGAGAAGGGATTCAAGCTCTTCGGCTGTGTAGAGGGAGTGAGGGTCAATCCGGGAAGGCATCGCTTGGGTGAGAGAGAAGGATTCTGCCCGGCCTTACGGACGGGACAGAATCCAACTCTTTCACGATGAATGGGAACTTCTCTCACCGATCACCTCGGAACCTTGCGCAACTGCTTGGTCAAGCTGTCGGAACCATACATCCGGGGTGGGGTGGGTTTTACAGCGGCGCTTGTGGAACCCAGTTCTGGCAACTGCGGAAGGCGTTGCAAGAAATCGGGTGGTTCAAACTTAGCGTGGCAAACCATCCGTACTCGGTCGCGCATCTTGAGTTCTCTTAGTTTGTACCATCGAAACGGGCGATTTCTTCTTCCGTTAGCGTGAAAACTGGAACGTCCTGGGTCTGATCTGCCATCGGCACCAAATAGACCCATTTCATTTCTCCATCCATCCGGCGCCATCGCTTTTTCCAGTGGTGCCAGAGCGGCTTCTTGTCTTGAGCGATCTTGAACGTCCAGACCTTGCCCTTCAGCAAACAAGAGTATAACGCTATTGCAGGTTTGCCGCCGCTGGCGTGTGAAACCGCCTTCGCGGCAAGAGCCTCCGCTTTATCGACCTCCAGATAAAAACCTTCGTCGATGATTTTCTGCTCCAAGTCATCTCGGCGCTCCTTGGCTTCAAGAAACGCAAGAAAGTCCCGATGCTGCATCTCCAAGTCCCAACGGCAAGTGTTGAAGGTCATTCGTACCCGGTAGAAGCCGAAACCTCTGAATGCGCTTGCGATTGCTCTTTCTACCTTCTTGGCGCGCTCAAGGCGTCCTTTGATGAATTGCGGAGTTGTCTTCATTGAAGCATTCCACGTTGAATGGCTTGCTTCGCTTATCGGTGGCGCCAACACCCCGAATGGGTGTCGATTCCGTAAACGGAACTCTGGCGATTCGACCGAAGGCAAGTTGCACAACGTGGTACTTCACAGCAGGCGATGCCGGGATTGATACCCACCCAATCCCCGTTTCGAGTGCCGGGGCAGACGGCTTACAGAGAAAGCGCAGGTGTTAGCGCCTCCCCCTGTGTAAGCGGCTGACTGCCTTGCCCCTGCTTCCTGACGGAAATCGGGCTACCGGTGCCACGGGCTGACGACCCGTTGAGCGCCAACGCACAAGCGCAAATGCTTATGCGTCGCCCGCTGGGAAGTCAGAAACTTTGCTTATGTGTCGGTGGGAGAAGTGTATTCAAGAGAGGAAAGGAAATGTGATTGGGCGGAATGGGGTGGCACAACCACCCGCATTGCTTTCCACGGACACCTTCGCAAGGAAGTGAAGAAAAAAACCGTGCAAATGGGATATTTTCACAATCGCCTTCTCACGGCGTTCTTCTCACTTAATCTGATTCCTGTCAGTCGGGCTTCCTTATCCAATGGGATAAACCAAATCAAGACTTCGCCGCCGAGTTGTCCAAACGAATACAAATAGGGCTGAGAGTCTGATAACGAAATCCTTCCAAAGCTAAACTCGCCTTCCAGATTCGTTTCTGTTCTTGCGAGGACCGAACTTGGATTTGGCAATTGAGAGAGATGGAATTCATGGGCGCTACCGTGGCGGTTGAGAAGAGAATCGTTGGAAGCGAGGACGGAAAGGAAGTCCACGTCCTGTTGTGACTGATTGGCGTTAAGAATCATTACCGGCACTCGTTTCATAGTGACTGCTTGCTGGTTTGCCGACACAACCAAGATGGAACCAGAAACGGCGGACTTTTCAAGCTCTGGCTTTATGACCGTGCGAGCACTGAAAATTACCAGCGCAACCGCAACGATTCCGACGCCTCCCCACAGAGCCTGACGCTTGCTCCTCATTGCGGAGTCACTCTTGTCGGCACGCCAATCAGCCAAGCGGAATCCTATTGTGAAAACGATGCAAAGAAGCCCAAACGCAAGTACTGCCAGCATTGTGTATGCAATTGCCTTGCTCACCCACCCGGGCATTTCTGGAATTGTGATCGGATTATTGTGAAAGAATTGCGAAATTACTGCAACGATTGGAAAACACAACAAGGAAAGAATGCAGATTAGGGTCGTCCCCGCGTGTTGACTGAACTGGCGCTTGTGCTTTGCAAGTAAAAATAGAACCATTCCCGCACAAGTAAATAACACAATTGCGACTCCCGTGAAGGTGATCCCGAGATAAGCCAGAAGAAAGCCTACTGCAACATATGCAAAGAAGAGCAGAACTCCCGCAAGTACTTTGATTAGGACGGAGAATGCCTTCCCGAGAGCCACCACTATGCTTCTTGCATCTTTTGTGTTCCCCCCAAGGAAAGATAAAGCCGCAAGCACAAGGCAAAATGTCACAATGCCGCCGACGATTTTCAAGACAATCATCTTTTGCACCTCACTTTGTTGCTGTATGGGGTGAAGTCTTGCGAAATTGCTTTATGGATGCTGCAAACAGGTTCGACAAACAGCATCGGTAAGGCGGGGAAGAGAACGGACGGTGCCTGTGAAGCTGCCCGTTTCCGTCGTCCAAAAGGTTTTCCTATCGCCGTGAGCATTCAGCCTCTTCCCGGTCGGGCGGTTTGCGGCGTATCACGCCACCCGCGCCCTGTACGTATCAGTACAGAGACGGTGAACTCAAGAGTATAGTCCGCTTGCGGCGTCCCTCTGGAGAAGGCGATGCCCGGCAAGACTCTCAAAGACCCCGACCTCAAGAAAATGGGTGCCGCCTTGCGGGCGCGGCGGGAGGAACTGGGAATCACTCAGACTGAGCTTGGTCAACGATGCCGCCCTCGGATGGAAGGCACCTTCGTCGCCGGAGTGGAGCGCGGGGAGCGCAACGTTTCCTACCTCACTTTGCTTCGGATCGTAACGGCGTTGGAAACCAAGATTCATCAGGTCTTTCGGGAAAGCGATTTGTGAGGCTTCATCAGCCTCACTCCACCTGTCGGAACCCGACATCCGGGGTTAGCCGCAAAAATCCGGGGTTGCTTGAAGAAAAAACGGGAGTCGGGCGAATCTGCCCATCATCGTGCCACGTCGTGCCACGAGATGCTATTTGAAGAGGGGTTGAAGGGGGCGTCAGCGGGGTGAGGCGGTTGTGTCAGTGGTTGAAAGAAGGCGGGTTAGGCTGACTTCGCTGAGTTTCCGCCGTCTTCCGGTAGAGGTTTCAATCCACGCTCCACGTGCGTGGAGCGACCTAGACCCCGCCTCGCTTAGGTGAGCGTATTGTAGTTTCAATCCACGCTCCACGTGCGTGGAGCGACGCCGCGTCAACGGATTTTTTTGGCGCGCCAGAAGTTTCAATCCACGCTCCACGTGCGTGGAGCGACCGGGATGATCTGGTATCTCATCCCATGGGGATACCGGTTTCAATCCACGCTCCACGTGCGTGGAGCGACAGTTTCGTGGGGGGCATGGTGTTATCCTTGTTCGTTTCAATCCACGCTCCACGTGCGTGGAGCGACTGAGGAGTGCCTCGACGACGCGCTCGCTGATTATGTTTCAATCCACGCTCCACGTGCGTGGAGCGACTGAGCTACTCAGGTCCACGCCAGCCACGAAGCGGTTTCAATCCACGCTCCACGTGCGTGGAGCGACGCTGGAATTTCTGGGGGTTTAACAACCCATCGCGGTTTCAATCCACGCTCCACGTGCGTGGAGCGACCGAGCGTGTATCCGGCGCGGAGATCAGGATGGCGCGTTTCAATCCACGCTCCACGTGCGTGGAGCGACCCAGATCATCCCGGCCCCAGCAATCGCAGAGATGTTTCAATCCACGCTCCACGTGCGTGGAGCGACCCAAAGCACCTGGTGGCGTTGATCCTCTCAGTCGGTTTCAATCCACGCTCCACGTGCGTGGAGCGACCCAGATCATCCCGGCCCCAGCAATCGCAGAGATGTTTCAATCCACGCTCCACGTGCGTGGAGCGACTCAGGGGCCGCGTACCAGCGACCGGACGGCCCGTTTCAATCCACGCTCCACGTGCGTGGAGCGACTCGAAAAGCTTGCGCAAATGGAAGACTGCGTGGTCGTTTCAATCCACGCTCCACGTGCGTGGAGCGACGCCCCGAACCGAAGTGGATCGGGGCACTGTGAGGTTTCAATCCACGCTCCACGTGCGTGGAGCGACCGTATAGTGACATATGGGGCTCCGTCGCAGGGCTGTTTCAATCCACGCTCCACGTGCGTGGAGCGACGGCACGCTGAGTCCGCGCGCCGCTAGTCAGGATGTTTCAATCCACGCTCCACGTGCGTGGAGCGACGGAGGTTGCACGTTTCCATACCCACACCCAGAGGTTTCAATCCACGCTCCACGTGCGTGGAGCGACTCATTTGCCGGGACGCAATCCTCCAAGTAAGAGTGTTTCAATCCACGCTCCACGTGCGTGGAGCGACTTCCTCGCCGACCCGGAAATCATCAGAATTAGGGAGTTTCAATCCACGCTCCACGTGCGTGGAGCGACTGAGTCTTGCCCTCTTCGTCCTTGTACGAGGGGTTTCAATCCACGCTCCACGTGCGTGGAGCGACGGAGGCCTCCGGAGTCTGTCCCTGTCAAGCTGTCGTTTCAATCCACGCTCCACGTGCGTGGAGCGACCTCCATCGAAACGGGGGACCGGCTCTCGCTCCTGTTTCAATCCACGCTCCACGTGCGTGGAGCGACACCGGATCGGTAATCTGTTCGGTTCGGTGTTCGCGTTTCAATCCACGCTCCACGTGCGTGGAGCGACCGACGGAACGAACCACCCCGGAAAGCGTCCGTCGTTTCAATCCACGCTCCACGTGCGTGGAGCGACGTGCTGATCTGCGGTTACTCGGGCGTCTCGCTCGTTTCAATCCACGCTCCACGTGCGTGGAGCGACACGACCCGCCCGACCGGCCCCGTCGCCGGATTCTGTTTCAATCCACGCTCCACGTGCGTGGAGCGACGTCCCTGTGTCTGTCGGTCAGCCGATCATAGTTGTTTCAATCCACGCTCCACGTGCGTGGAGCGACCGTCTGCTTCTTCGCCATCGTCCTTCTCCTTCGGGTTTCAATCCACGCTCCACGTGCGTGGAGCGACGTGACCGCCTGCTGACGAGACCCGCGCCCGGAGCGTTTCAATCCACGCTCCACGTGCGTGGAGCGACGGTCAACCGATCGTGTGGCCGGAACAGACGCACCGGTTTCAATCCACGCTCCACGTGCGTGGAGCGACTCATCGGTCCGTCAGGCGTTTCCCCCGGCGACAGTTTCAATCCACGCTCCACGTGCGTGGAGCGACCCACGCCCGAACCGGCGCGCATCTATTCGTACCTGTTTCAATCCACGCTCCACGTGCGTGGAGCGACCTCCTACCCGTTCCAAGTCAGGGCGGCGTTGACCGGTTTCAATCCACGCTCCACGTGCGTGGAGCGACACTTCGAACGCGACGAGTTGCTCGTCCTTCTCGGTGTTTCAATCCACGCTCCACGTGCGTGGAGCGACCAGCGCCAGAACGGCGTTTCGGAATGCGCGCGGAAGTTTCAATCCACGCTCCACGTGCGTGGAGCGACCGAGGAGCAAGCGCGAGCCTTGACCCTCGTCGAGTTTCAATCCACGCTCCACGTGCGTGGAGCGACTCTACCCCTCGTAACTTAAAAGTGTTCAGGGCCGGAGGTCAACTGCCGCGCGAACCTTCAAGGGATCGCGATGAGGAGGCAATGGCGTCACGGTGGTTCGCGCGTCGGGTGTTGAATCTGTGTGGATTAAGTCGCCCGCGAACCCTCTAGCAATTCGATGGGCGCTGGGGGTTCGCGGGAGTCTATCTGGGAGCTTAGATTACGAGCGGACCTTTGGGGTCGTAGGCTGGCTTTGCCCCAACGTGATCGACTCGGCGCTTCCAGTTCTCGCCGAGGAAGTAGTAGCGGAGGCTGTCGCTGTTCTTGTCGATCGTGTCCTCCAGCGAGGAGCGAAGTTCGGAGAGTTGTGCGGGGTCAAGCAGGCACTCGAAAACGGAGTTCTGGACGCGTTGCCCTCGGTTCTCCAGAAGCTTTGCGACTCGACGGAGCCGTTTGCGCCCTTCCGCAGTTGCGGTGTTCACGTCATACGTGATGAGGATGAGGGTCATGGGATCTCATTTCCAGGCGAATGGGGGGTATGCTTCGTAGTCGCCTCGCAAGTGTCGGGCGAGCAGGAGGGCCTGTGTGTATGGGAGGAGGCCCATTGGGATTTTCTCTCCGAGCCAAGGGTGGTTGACCTCCTCCTGCTTTCGTTTTTGCCAGGCCACGATGACTTCCCTTCGAGTGTCATCGTTCATGATCCACCCGCCGGATTCGGTGCGACGGAAGCCGGTGGGGCTTAGTTGTTGGCGGTTGATGAGGGTCAGTACGAGGCGGTCCGCCAGGAGCGGGCGAAACTCCTCCATGAGGTCGAGTGCGAGGCTGGGGCGTCCAGGGCGGTCGCGGTGGAGGAATCCGACTGCCGGGTCCAGACCGACCGACTCGAGCGCGCCGCGTATGTCGTGCACGAGGAGGGTGTACACAAACGAGAGGAGTGCGTTGACGGGGTCGAGTGGCGGTCGGCGTGTGCGCCCGAGGAATTGGAAGTGTTGATTGCCGCCGAGGATCAACTCATTAAACACGTCGAAGTAAATCTCGGCTGCTTCCCCTTCGAATCCGCGGAGCCGATCAAGCTGGAGCGGCCCCTCAAGCTGCTGGCTAATGCGCGCGATTTTGTCGACAGCCCCGGAGACGCGGACGTCGCCCTCCCCACCCCCATGGTCGCGAAGTGAGCGCTGCAGGACGACGCGGCAGTTTGCGAGTTTCGCAGCAATGAACGAGCGGGCCAGCGCGGCCGATCCGCCTGGGTGATCTGATCTGCGATATTGTTCACGCCGCAGTAGAACATTGCCGCTCACGGGGCCTTCCATCCGAGCCATGAAGCGGCCGCTGTCCGTGAGGAATGAAACGCACACACCTGCATCGGCTGCAAGTTGGAGCGCGAATGGACTCACGTTCACGGGGCCGAAGCACACGATGCCCGAGATCGTGTGAATCGGCAGACGGAGGCGTTCCTCTCGTGCGACCTTGACGATGATTTGTGCCCCCTCTCGATGGATGTATGCGTCGGGAAGGGTGACGAACAGCGTATTGAGCAGTGGTTTCATTCGACGCGCCCTCCCCCGGTTTCGCGTAGAAGACTGTTGATGTAGCTTTGCGGATTCCTGCGCGCAAATGCCTTGGGTTTGCAAATCTCGATCAAGGAGCAGGAATCGCACTTCTTCTCGTACATGGCGGCCGGGGTCTTGCGCGATTCAAACATCTCGTGGAGTTGCTGGCAGAGTTCCTCTGTTGCGCCCCTGAGCGATTCGTCGAATGCGACATGCGTCCGCCGTCGCGGTTGGCCATAGAAGAGCGCACCGGAGGGGATGGAGACTGAAAGCATTTCCTCCAGGCAGAATGCCTGCGCGCAGAGTTGGACCTCGTCGCAGATACCGATCTTCGGCCGTCCCCGCTTGTATTCGACTGGATGTGGGCGCCATCTCCCGGGTTCGCCAGGAAATGGAACTCCACTTTCGCCGTCTTGGTCACCGATTTGAATGAATTCCACGACATCCGCCTGGCCGCTGATTCCCAACCGAAGTGAACGCATTTTGAGTGCACGCACGATCCTGATGCCGGGGCGATTTTCGATCTCGGGCTCATCGACGATCTCGTGCAATCGACGACCCTCGACGGTGAGACGATTTTCGGCCCATTGCCCCTCGAGGTGGATCAGCGCGCACTGACGCGGGCAAAAGGAGAGGTGCTGGAGCGCGGAGATCGGTAGGAGGTCGGATTCGGAGAACATGGCATCCTAACTTCCAGTAGAGTCGGGGCTCTTTGAGCGACTTCCCTTTGGCGGAACCGCGAAGGGAGGAAAACGGTTGTATCTGAAAAATGGGTCGTTCGACTCAAGTTTTTGGATCCGGTGAGTTTCTACATTCGTGACTTCGAGATCGGATGCTGCTTCTGATTCCCAGAGGATTTTCTTCCTGATAACGAACACATTGCGCTGCTCCTTCGTAAAGTCGGCCGCGATGAGGGCCGAGTTCGGGCTGCCAAAATGGACGATGTTGTCGGTGAGGTCCTTATCCACGTGGATTTTTCCTCTCGGGCATGTTATCAAGAGCACTGCTTTCATGCTCCATGCTTCTGCGGGAAGATTCGCGCCCGACGTCCTTCAGACCGTCGGGCGCGCGATACGCCTTGTTACACCCACCGCTCGATCGCGATACCGGAGGGGAGTCCTGAATCGTCCACCGTCACGCTATAGTCGGAGAACGCGCGCGCTGGCTTGCCTGCGTCTTTCTTCTCGATGCGGACGCGGTCGAATAGCTTGTGCGCGGGCGCATTTCCGAGCGGCGAGTCATGACGAAATGCGATGCATGCCTGCGGGGCCATCTGCCCGCGAGCAGCAGAGCGATCATGTTCAAACATCATCGCGAGCGATTGCTTGAGGAGCGCGAGATCCTCATCGCTAAAGAGCGTCTGCGATGCCAATTGGGGCGAGATGAACCCGTGCGTGCGGAAAAGCGCGTATGGGATGATCGTCTTCCGCCCCATGGTTCGGTTGTCACCCCCCTGCGCGTCCGCTTCCTTCTGCGTGGTTACGGCCATGCGAGTCACAGATTGCTCGAGGGTCGTGATTGGATCGGTGGATGTAGCAAATGCGAACTGAACGGGCCCACGAACCTGGCCGCAGTTCACGCCCGTGGACATGACCGCGCCGAACATGCGTACGTCGAAGAAGTTCGCACACATCCATGCGCGGGCCTCGAGTTCCTTTCCGGGTTTCGACCTGCCGCTCTTCTCGTCGAGGTAGTCGGCGAGCCCTTCCCCCTCTTGATATGCTCGAGCATGCTGGTTGTTGAGGACCGCCTTCTCCTTCACATAGATGTCAAAGCCGTGCTGCGGCTTCCCATCTGCTGCGCCTTTGGCCAGACATATGAAGTTGCGAATCTTGCGCTTGAGGCAGACGTCGCTGACAAGGCCGTGGCCCGTTTCGGGATCGATCCGCGGCGAGTTACCTGCGTCCGGGTCGCCGTTGGGGTTGCCGTTCTGGATGTCGAACAGATAGACGAAGTCGTAGCGGTGCTTGAGAGTTGCCATGATGTGGGTGTCCTCCTTCAGGACGTGGTTTTCTCAGAGGTGGAGTTGCGTTCTTTGCTCGGCTTCCAGACAAACTGCGCGGGTGCCTCAGGATTCTGCTGCTCCCAGGCGTCACGGTCTTCCCGGCTCATCCAAAGCCAGTGACGCATGTGGTGGTACCCGATGACGAACAGACCTTGTTCTTCGATTGGGAGGGTGAGCGGAAACCCGATGGGACGCCCGGCTCGACGATCCTCACGATCGTCGACGTTGATGCGCGCCAGAAGCGCATCGATGAGTCGCTCAAGACGATGGACGTAACCGGCACGCTCACCGTCCGAGGCCTTCCTGGCGTGATGTCTTGCATTCCGCAGCAGACGGTCGAAGGTGGCTCTTGGCGAGGCGGATGCTGCTGCAAAATGCTTATCCACCACCGAGGCGTTGACGTCGTTGAGTGCCTCCTGCTGTAGGCGCTCCAGGACTGCCATCAGCGCGCCGAGGATGTAGCCCGGGTGTGTGTTACTTGCGTCCATGGCTTCACGGACCTCCTTGAATTTGGTGTTGGGATTGTTGCGGTTGCGCCGATTCAGAACGGCTTTGATGACGGCCGCCCGGGCATCGCGTCGTTGCAGGTCGGACCACTCGGAGTTGCCTATCTCGGCGCGGGCGCGTTCCACCGCGCGCGTCAGGAGGCCTGTCGGATAGAGAACTCCCGTCAACGCCGCGCGGACCACGTCCGCCGCAAGGGCCGAAGGGATGTTCGCCTGATCGCCTTGAGCCGCAACACACTCCAACATTGTGCGAAGTGCGATTGCTGGTGGCGGATCCTCCCCCTTCTTCCACGGCGCGTTGCGCACGATCTTAAGGTCCGTGAAATGCAACGCCACTTGGCGCTGCGCGTCGATGACTGTCGTCTCGAACCAGTCGCGAATGATCGCGCGTCCGGTTTGCCCGGTGACGACTAGGCCGTAGAACGGTGCCAGATCGGCTTTGCTCTGAGGCTCGGGTGGAATCCCGCTCCACAGGCGTCGCCAGACCTCCTGCTTCACCATCGAAGGATCTGCTTCCATCACCGGGAACAGGGAATCCTCGAACCCGCCGTCGCCCTTCGACCAGTAACAGAACGCGGTGTCGCTGGAGATTCGAAAGTGACGTTGCGCGAGTGTCCTGTCGCCCACGGAAAACGCCGGATGGAGCAGTCGATTGAACGCGGTCGTGATCGCCTCCGCGGCGTTGCGCGATACGGGGGCATTCTCGTTGCTCTCCAATCCGTAGGATGTGAACGCGGACTGGTTGAACGACACGAGCGAGATGTCCCCCTGAACCCCCGGAACACGCTTCAGTTTTGGGAACAGGTCGGGATGGGTGAAGTACTCCCCGCTGACGAGGCATTGTAGCTGTGCTCCGCCTCCTGAGGACTTCATTCGCTCCTGCTTCCACCAATCGCGAATGCGAGTGCGATCGGTGACGAGCATCCTGTCGTCGGGACCGAACGAAAATGCGAAGAGATCTCCGGGGCCGCAGTCGTCCGCCAACTTCGGAGCTCTCCCGGCAGCCACCTCATCAAGAAATGCGAGCACTGCACCGACGCCCTCATCCTGAGTCGCATGGTACGTTCCGGCAACCCGCTCGCGGAAGAGCTCGCGCCGCTCCGAGGCGCGGTTGCGACCGCTCTCGTTCTGGTCCTTGGGATCGACTACCTGACCAAAAACATAGTCCGCCTTGTCAAACAATGGGCCCGGGTATGCGCCCGAAGTTCGCGAGGCGTACCGTGGATCACGAGGGACACGATACGACTTGGCCACAGGCTTCGCCTTCTTGGCCTTCTTGCCCTCGCCCTCGGCGGACGGAGTCGAGTTGGTGTCCACGATGCCGAGGAGCCTTCCGCCCGCAGCGACGTGCACAACGTAGCGAATCGGCCTAATCTCGAAGTCTGGATCCTCAACCAGGCGCTCGTTCTCTGCGAGCTGATATAGCGCTTGAAGGATCATGGCGTTTCACCATCCCACGGCGGCACCTCGAGAACACCCGCCTGTAGCGTGGCGGGGAAGAAGCGTGCTGTGTTCTTCCCGTTCGGCCGGAAGTCGATGTCGTGCAGCATGAGCCCGAGATCGCGCGAATCCTTGATCGGCGCCTCGTCGCCAGCCGGAGGTTCGACTGCCGCAACGAACTCGCGGCACCCGAAGTACGGCTGGTGAAAGTGCTGCCCCTTCTCAAGTCGACGCTCGAACATTTCTTCGAACTTGCGGACCGAATCCTCCGATTCGGCCCGTGACGTCAGGATGAAATGGGCTTCGATGATGTAGTCCACTTCAGACAATGCGACTGTGTTGCGCTGCTGACGATCCTCGTCGGCGTAGTATTCGGCCGGGGGCGAGTTTTTGAATGTCGGAACCCGAGTACCGACCTCGTTTCGGCGAAAGGATGTGAACTTGATCGGTTGCAGTACGAGGATTCGATCCACTCGCCATGCAATCGCCGGTTTCCAGAGCACCGCCTCCAGTATCCCGCGCGCCGCCGACGGCGTGATCACAGGATAGGAGACTCGCTCGACCTTGAGCTCCGGTCGCGTGAAGCAGGCCAGGGGCCCGACTGCCCGCGTTCGGAGTGTCTTGCTGCGTTCAACTTTCACACGTTGTTCCTCCACTCAAAAGGATTTTGATCATACACCAAAAGTGCTCCCGCATTCATCACCCCAATGTCGTCACCGATCACGAGGCCGTACTTCGGGTGATAGTGATCCTTCGACTCAGCGCGCAGGAAATGGATGCCCTCGCACCCCTCCACCCCCACGAGTGCACCCGCCTCCATTGCGGCGTCGAAAGCCTTGCGATACACCGATACCGTGAACGGCTGCAGCGCGCGAAAGCGATCGCGCAGATTCGCATCACCTCGCTTGACTGCCTGCTGGAGGTCCCCCACCCGCTCCATCGCGGCGCCATAGGGCACGATGATCGTCTCGGTGAATCCGTCCTCGATCAGGCGGAACTTCTCGGCAACAGTCGCGAAGTTGAAGCGTTCCCTCTCACGCTGGATGTGGTCCCTATCCAGATCAGATGCGCCATAGAGCTGTGTGAAATAGCGAACTTGAGTTTCTGGATTGTCCGCGTTGATCGACTCGTCATTGTTCAGCATCACCTCGGTAACAGCGAGCCCGAGCCCTGGCACGCCCGAAGGGGGCTTCGTCGGAGCGCGAAAGACGACGACGCGCCCCTTGTCCAATCGCCCTTCGCGGTTGCATCGCCCTGCCGCCTGCACAATGGAATCCAGTCCCGCAAGCGCGCGGTACACGACCGGGAAGTCAATGTCGACGCCCGCCTCGATGAGTGTTGTTGAAACGAGAATGCAGGGCTCCGCAGCAGACAGCCGACTGCGTACTTTTCTCAGGACATCAAGGCGGTGTGCCGGGCACATGAGCGCAGAGAGGTGCAGAACGGCATCCTTGCCTGAGCACCGCTCCAGTTCCCTAGCCAGTTCGCGCGCATCGGCTCGACGGTGTGTCACAACGAGCGCAGAAGCATTCTTCGCTATCTGTTCTGCGAGCGCGGGCCACTCGACCGGTGGCGTGCCTGGAACCGGCCACTCATACTTTACTCGGTTGAGCTGCGATGCCAGCATGGCTGGATTGTTGATGATCTCGCGAACATTCTCCAGCCCGTGCGTGAAGCGTGAGCTCTTGAGCAATGCGGGAGGCGTTGCCGTGCAGAGCACGATACTGCATCCGTAGTGGGTGCAAAGTTCCTTGAGACCATCCAGAAGTGTCAGGAGCTTATCGGGCGGGAGCGACTGGACCTCGTCTAGGATGATGACGCTATTGGCGATGTTGTGGAGTTTTCTGGCCCGCGACGGATGGTTGGTGAAGAGCGACTCGAAGAACTGCACCGTTGTTGTAACAATGATCGGCGCATCCCAGTTTTCGGCTGCCAGATCCTGCCAGTCGGCAACCGCCTCCCCCGCCACCTTGAGGCGACGCTCGATGTCCAGATTGCTGTGATGCTCGATCAGGTTCTGCCTGCCAAAAATCCTCGCGTACTGTTCGGCATTCTGTTCGATGATGCTCGTGTAAGGGATCACGACAATGACCCTGCCAAGGTCTCGCTGAACGGCGTGGTTGAGCGCGAACCGCATCGATGCGAGCGTCTTGCCTCCTCCCGTCGGCACCGTCAGGGAGAAGATGCCACGCTCTTCCTTCGCAGCAGCGCTGCAGGCCTCGGAGACCTCGCGACGACATCTGTGCAGAGGGCGCGCTCTTGCTTCGTCCGAAAGCGATACATGAATTCGAGCGACCTCGTCTTCGAGGCGCTGGCATAACTCAGGAATGAGATCGACCGAACCAGCCCGCCGTGCTGGCGCGCCTGGATCGTGGAACCGCTCCGTACACAATCGATCTGCATCAACGAGCGCAGAGAACAACATGCGCGTCCAGAACTCGCTCGAAGTCTTGGTCTTAAGGAAGGCCGGAACCTGGGGGACTTCGAAATCGAGGAGGCGTGAGGGAATGTGGGGCTTGGTCTGCGGCCACTCGTTAGCTTGCGCACGAGCGAGACGCTCCCCCAGGGTGGCACCATCCAGCCAGTTTGCGAGCCCAGCGTGGTGACCTGCGATCACCGCGGCGAGGGGCATACCTCGCGTCGAATTCTTCTCCTTCGCCAACCAAGCCCCGGCCCCGGAATGGGGTTGGGTTACGGTCGAGTCGGAGAGCCGCTGCTGAAACCGTGGATGATACTTGCCGAGGTCGTGCCAAAGGCCGGCGAGCCTTCCCCATTCCGCAGACCCAAACCGCGAGGCATGAGTCCCGGCCAGCTCCGCCACTGTATCAAGATGGGAAGACAACGGTTCCCAATCGCTTCGATCCATGTTCGAAGTCGAATGCGCAAAGAACTGGTTCGCTTCAGCCATATTGAGTCGTTCCCCCCATCCCTTGCAGCCCCCAAGAACCCAAGGGCTTCAGTACGCAGGACCTGTTTGGGGGTTTCAAGTGCAGAGTTGAGTGGTCGGCGATATCGGATGCACATCAGTTTCGTTCAGGCACGTTTATCTGCGAATGGGGAATGAGTCGATCCCACCTTGAGTTGCGCCAGAAGCAGTCGAGCGCGAGGAGGGCATCGTCCCCTCTGGTGCTCCAGTATATCCCCGGCCTCGGAACCTGCATTCGAACTGGAGGCAGGTCGATTCGATCGCGCCGGAGCCGATCGGCTCCCCGTTTTCGGCCCCTTTTGCGTAGTCCATGTGCCCCTGTGCGTCTCGAAGTAGGCAGCTTCGCATCCGAGTGTCTCGCGATTCGACGGGTCACCGCCCACGGTGTCTACATTCTACTGAGGCGCGCCCCTACAGGGGTCCGCGGAGTCTTAACTTTGGCCCGATTTTCCGCGTCAAGAGCGCCGTAACCGAAGAACGTAACCGACGTGTACGAAAAACCCCGGCAATTCCAGATCTTGTATCGATAGACGGTTATACCAAGCAGGTGCCTCAAGCAGATGTTAAATCGTTTGCAATCAATGGCGCGCCCGGTTGGAATCGAACCAACGACCAACAGCTTAGAAGGCTGCTGCTCTATCCCCTGAGCTACGGGCGCGCGGGGGGCGCGGCAAGGTGAGCCTCAGGACGCCTTGTCATGCAAGCCGGATTCAATCCGCGAGGATTTGAGTGCTCAGGAACCGAAGAGTTCCGCGAGCTTCTTTTGGGATTCGGGGAGGGCGTCGGCAACTTTTTCCCAGTCCACTTCTAGAGCGAGGTCGAGGGGCGGCGGCGGAAGGTTCGTAGGACCGGGAATGCCTTCGCGGACGGGGATTTGCGCGCTTCGGCTCTGCGCTAGAGCCGCTTCGACCTCGCGCGAGAGGAGGTAGTCGATGAGTTCCCGAGCCTCTCCCTGATTTGGAGCGTCCTTGATCAGGACGACTGAGTTCGGAATGAGGAGGAAGCCTTCCCCCTCGGGGCCGCCAGAGGGGTAGATCATCTGCACGGGCGCGCCGTCCTCAAGTGCACCCATCGCGTCGTCTGTGTCCGTCAAGCCAAAGAGCATTTCACCCGCAACCACGGCATCGCGCGTCTGTGCATTGCCAGACAACATAACAGACTTGTCCTTGGCCTCGCGCCAGAATGCCAAGGCCTTCTCCTCCCCTGCCATTGCCCACATCACTGCTGCGTGGGTGCTGGTAGTTCCGAAGAGTGGTTTGGCGAAGCAGGCGACTCGCACATCGCTGTCTTTGCTAATGATATCCTCGATCCGTGAAGGAACTGGATGCCCCTTCAAGTCTAGGGCGGCGATGAAAACTCTCGCTCTGGCAGCGAATCCGGTCCAGTATCCTTCGGGGTCCTTGAACTTGGCGGGAATGTCGGATGCGGAGGGGGAAATGTATGGCTCGACAACCCCTTCTCGCTGGAGCTGGATGGATCGAAGGACCTCGTTGTTCCAGAACACGTCACATTGAGGGCGCGCGCGCTCCGCGATGATCCGGTTCACCAAGCCAACTGTCTTGACAGCCTCGGTATCGAAGACGGGCCGAATCTCGATACCGGTCCTTGTCTCGAATTCCTTGAGGATCGGCTCGCTGAATTGGCGATCGAGTGCGGTGTAAACGACGACTTCGCGTCGTTTCTGTTTGGGGGTTGCACGACCTGAGGGTTTGGCTTCGTCCGATGTGCAAGCCGAGAGGGCGACAATGATGCAGAGGGCCAGGGATGAAAGTGCAGCGCGCAAGTTTTACTCCTTGCGAGAGATGATGACGTAGTTGAAAGAGAGCCAGGCGTCACCCTGTGGGTCGACGGCGCGAAGGCTGAAGCGCCATCTCTTGCCGCCGGCGCGATCGAGAAGATCACCGATAGGGATTCGTGGCTCGGCGATCGCGCCCGGGATATGGTCGGGGATTTCGAACTGCATTGAGGCCCCAACGCCTGAATCTAAAGAGGTTGCCGTGAGCTCGAGGACGCGGGCGAAGGCGGGGGGGGAGGCGTCGGGCCGCGACCGTGCAACGCGGGCAATCAAGACGAAGGTAGATGGGTCGAGCCCTTCCTCGGGGCGAACGTCAAAGTTCTCCGTGCGCACGAACCTCCCCCCGGCAACCCCCCCGTTTCGGGCCGTCGCGACGGGCATGTTGGGGCGGGGCCAGACTCCACGGCGTTCATCGTCGCGATTCATGCTCCACTTATAGTTAGAATTCTTTTCAGCCGCCAAGGATGCAACATTGACATCCTCTACTCGAGTTTCCCCGGGGAGTAGCGAGATCGACCTGCCGATGTCGATTCGCTCCCAATCGATCTCATAGCGGGCCAGATACTGCCCGGCCACGATGCTGGGATTCTCGATGTAGGCACCGTGGAGGGGTGGACCGAGTGGAAAATCTGGGCTAAACCAGTGTCTGTAAGTGATTATACTTGACGGTCGCCATGGCTCCCAATCTGTCCCAATCAATTCGAGGAGCGCGGACTCCCCTGCCGAGAAGGATCGGGTGTAGCGGGCACTTGTCAACCCAACGAAATCGAGCACGGCGGCATCGGTGTAGTATGCCAATACGCCAGTGTCTGTCACGGCAATGCGTTCATCCTGGGCGACGGAGAAGGACATCACGCGATGTTGATGATAGATGTCACTCGCGTTGCGGCCGAACTCGATGCCCCAGAAAGCGACCGATGGGATCGAGAGCAGCATAAATGTGCTGCACGCGGCGAAGGCACTCCCGGAGGGCGCCTTCAGTCTCGCCGCAGCTCGCCAGATTCCGACAACCGCGAGCACGATGATCAGTGGAGTCCAAGGGACAAGATACCTCTGCTGGTGGATAAACGGTAGGCCAGAGATTGAGAGCGAAAGCAACCCGACGAGCCAAATCGCCAGCGCAAACGTCGTCGCTCGAATTCGGCGTTCCCGCCAATCTTCGGCGGCAAGAACAACCCCCGTGAGAAGCGCGACGAACGCGAGTCCTGCGGGGAGATACGGCATGTAGTCGGTGCCCTTGAAGAGCGCGTAGCCGTCGTCCGGGATGATGTTGGCGTAAAATCGCGTTGGTATGGCGACCAACGTCTCGGCCATGATCTGGAGCTTCGTCGCGAGCCCAATGTCGCTGCGCTCCATGAGTCCCTTTGCGAGGAGGCCCGATGGTTTCCACTCGCCAGTGAGCAGCTTGAGTGCGCCGAGCCAGACGAAGCCTGGCAGGAACACGCCGAGATAGAGGGGCCGGGGGAAAATCTTCCCATCGCGGATTGCGAGGACCCCGAGCGCAGCGCCTGAGAGAAGGAATCCCTCGGGGCGGCAAATCGGAAGAAGTGCGAGGGCTATGAGTAGCCGTCGAAGATGGAACCGGAGACGGCCACGCTCCCATTCTGCATAGGAGTGGACCGCGGCCAGAACGAGGAACGCGAACAGACCAGTCTCCATCCCATTCACGAAGTTCCAGAGTAGGTGCCCGTTCAGGAGGAAGAGCAGCGATGCAGCGAATCCGGCGGTAGCGCACTCGGTCGCCCGGTTGGTGATGCGCCCGATCAGAACCGCCGAAGCGACCCAGATGGTCGTGCCGAGCGCAAACGCGGCGATCGCCCCCATTACACCCTTCATTCCCATGACGAAGAATGGCGCAAGGAGCATGACCCATAGGGGGCTCGTAGCGCCACCAGACGGATCTGCACCTGGGGTGTAGGAGAAGACTTCGAGTTTGGCGAGTTGGCGTGCGTACTGGAGGTGGATGTAACTGTCGTCGAGTGGAAGCATGAAGTGCTTCCCAGAGACGAACCATGCGCTGGCGGCGCACGCGCCTGCGAGAGCGACGGCCAGCGCGATGACGAACGATTCGTAACGGCGGGGCCGAACGAGGGAGAAGAGAGTGCCGAGTGGCTGCACCCGATTATTGTCCGATTTCCGCGATGGCTGCGTCAGCGGTGCATGCGTCCCATCATGCGGAAAATCTCATCCGCGTGTTCGTGCACGAGCACGTAGTGAGGCTCTGGGCATGGATTCGTCAGAGGCGTCAGGAAAATGAAGGAGCCTTCCCCACCGCTGTTCGGCACGATCTTCACGATGTGATCTTCGTTGAAGTAGAGTTCGAGCGCGGTATCGTTCTCCGTGAGCTTGATGAACATGGATCGGTTGGCCTCGATGCGTGGAATTTGTTGATCATCTCAACCGGATGCGGGGTGAAAGGCAAGTGCTGCTTCCGGGTTCGAGGGTGCTTTGTCGCGCAATGAATGCACTGGTGGAGGACAAACGCAGCGTGCAAATGAATGAGGCCCCTCGCGAGAGGGGCCTCATCATTCCTGCATGACTCATCTGGGCGTGAATCAGTTGCCCATCATGTGCCAGTCGTTCACGGATGCCGGCGCGGTGAATGTTACCGTCCAGTCGCCGAACTGCGTGTTGTCGTCCCAGGTGAAGCCGTCAACAACCACGTAATACGTGTCGCCGTTCGTCAGTGCCGGGGAGTTGATGGTTTCGGTCTCGGAGTACGTCGCGGGGTTGAATCCACCTGGCGGGAAGTTATCATCAGCCGCTGCGAGTTCATTCAGCGAGGCGCAGTTGCTCGAGTAGAGCGCGATGCTGAGGTCAGCACCACCCGCCACGCTAAAGGTATGGATGCCCGGATTCGTCACCGTGAACGCGAAGAATGCATCGCGTCCGCCGAGGTCCGCTGGGACGCCAAGGATGTTGAGCGTCACGCTGTTGATGATGTCGTTGACCATGTCATCGACGTTGACCGTCGCTGAGCCTTGGCCGACCTGCGGAATGGCCGTGGCGCAGGTGTCGCCCGCTGGCTCGGTGAACGGCCCAGTTACGGTGACCGTACCGCTGCCACCTGCGGCAGTCGTCTCGGCGAGAATCGTGTATGCCGTGCCCGAGGTCATGCGCATGTTGAGCGATGATGTCTCGGGTTCGTCGTATGCACCGACAAAGGTCGAACCGACCTGCGTGAGAGCACCGCAGGAACCCGTGAAGACAGAGACGGCAGGGGCGCCAGCCGGTTCATTCCAAGCAACGTTGAACGTTGCAGTGGAGGCCGGAGTGAAGGTGTACCAGGCGTCGTTCATGATTGTGCCGCCAACGAACGGTGCAGGCGTGGAGCCGTCCGTGCCTTCGTCACCGGCTGCCGCGAGGCCAACCGGAGCAGAAGCGACACCGAGCGTCAGGGCTTCCGCCGCGCCGCAAAGGTCATTCGCCGGAGCGAGGAAGGGCCCGTCCACCGTAAGGAGGAGCGTGCCCGTGTCCGCGGGAGTATAGCCTTCCACGAGGATCGTGTACGTCGTCCCGTTTGTGAACGAGAACAGGATCGATTCCGGCCCGACGAAGTCGTCGACTGCAGCGACTTCCGTCAGGGCGCCGCAGGCACCGGTGAAGATGCCGATACCCGTATCGAATCCATCTGCCGCGACCGAGTAGCCAGCCGTCGTGGTTGGGTTGAACGAGTAGAACACGTCCAGACCGCCGCCACCGCCGAAGGCAACGGACGCAGAGTTGTCGAGCCCTTCGTCACCCGCCGCGGCCGTATCAACCGAGTCGGTGTACGGGAACGGGCCACCCGACGGGATGACCGTCGCGCTGGCGCAGAGGTCGTTTGCCGGCGGGAAGATCGGAACGCTGACCGAGAAGCTGATGACGCCCGAAACCGAGCCGTCGAAGCCTTCCGGCATGATCGTATAGGTCGTACCCGAGGTAAGCCCGAGGGTGATGAACTCGCCGAAGAAGGTAGCATCGACTGCAGCGATTTCGACGAGGGTACCACATGCACCCGTATAAATACCGATGCCCGTGTCCTGATCGTCGGCGCCGATGGTGTAGCTCGCCGTCGTGTCGGGCGTGAACGAGTAGAACACGTCCTTGCCGCCGCCGCCGCCGAAGCCGACGGATTCGGAGTTGTCGAGTCCTTCGTCACCCGCAAAGGTGAGGTCAGGGCTGTCCGCGTACGGAAGGGCGAGCGGATTGATCACCGTCGCGCCCGCGCAAAGGTCGTTTGCCGGGGGCGGAGGTGCGACATCCACGAGCACGGTGGCCGTGTCGGGGAGGCTGCCCGGGAATGCGTCGTCATAAACGGCGAAGTAAGTCACGCCGCTCGTCATGTTCGCGATCGCGAGGGGATTGACAGCCGGTCCGGCAACGCCGCCCACGTTTGTGAGCGCGCCGCATGCGCCTGTCCACCATCCAACGCACATCGTACCACCCGCGTCGGTGTTGGTGCCTTCGCAGGAGTAACGATCGCTGACCGTCGGTGTGAATGACCAGAAGGCGTCCACGCCCGATCCTGCGCCATCGTCGTCGAACTCACCCGAGTTCGAGTTGAAGGCAACGGTCACTGTATCTGTGTACGGAAGCGCCGCCGGGTTGATGACGGTGGCAGTCGCGCACGTGTCATTTGCTGACGGGAAGAACGGCCCGTCGAGATCGAAGGTCATCGTGCCGGTATCGCCAGCGCTGTAGCCTTCGACGATGATCGTGTATGTCGTGCCAGATGTCAGGGAGGGACGAAGAAGTTCACCCGCGAAGGTGTCGTCCACTGCATCCACTTCGACGAGGGCGCCGCAGGCACCGGTGTAGTAGCCCATGCCGAGGTCGTAGCCTGCGCAGGTCAGGCTGTAGGTGGCCGACGTGGTCGGCGTAAACGAGTACCAAACGTCGGTACCGCCGCCGCCGCCTGCACCAACCGAGCCGCTGTTGTCGAAGCCTTCGTCACTCGCACCGATCATCACGACCGTATCGGAGAACGGAAGGGCAGCCGGATTGACGATGGTCGCGTTGCCGCAGAGGTCGTTCGCCGGGGCCGAGGGCGCCACGTCGAAGTTCACCGTCACCGTGTTCGGTGCGGAGCCGGGGAAGCCGTCGTCGTAGATGATCCAATACTGGGTGCCCGAGGTAAGCGAGGTGAGAACCGTCGGCGTCACTGCGGGAGCAGCAACTGGAACAACTGGTGTGAGCGCACCGCATGAGCCACTCCAGATGCCGAGGCACATCGTCCCGCCAGCGTCTGTGTTCGAGCCCTGAAGGAGGTAGTCCTGCGTTGTCGTGGGCGTAAAGGTCCAGAAAGCGTCGATGCCGGAGCCAGCACCGTCGTCGTCGAACTCGCCCGTGTTCGTCATGCCTGAGACGACGATGGTGTTCGCATAGGGAAGGGCACCAATCGTGGTGGCCGTGGCGCATGTGTCGTTCGTGCCGGCCACAGGCGCATCAGAGAGGCGCACGGAGAAGGTACCGCCGCCTGCGCCCCAAGCCTCAGCAAGGACGTAATACGTCGTGCCCGGGGCCGCGACGAATGTCGTGCTCGAAAGAAGGCCCGCGCCGCCGTCGTCATCGCAGGCGACGGACGAGAGTCCACCGCAGCCCGTCGTCGTGGCGAACACTTCCATAACTGTGTCTGTGATGCTGCCACCGAGAGTCTCGACGAGATAGTTCGAGCCGGGAGTAAGGGCGGGCAGAAGAATCCAAACATCATTACCGCCCGTACCACCGGCGGTAATGCAGCTCGTAACCTGAAGGTCGATGTTGGCAGTAGTGTTGACCGCCTGGGTGGCGGGGAGCGGCCCAGACATCGTGATGGCACTCAAGCAGTCACTCTGAGCCTGAGCAGAACTCGCGGCAAAACCGGCGAAGCCGAGGGCCGCAACGGCGACACTGAGGCTTCTCCTCAAACATTTTCCAGACTTCATTGAGCCACTCCTAATGGGGTGATGTGCTGCCCGGCCGGATGGTATTATCCCCGAGAATTTCGGGGAGATTCCACCCTCGTTCCCCTTTCCAGCAAGCGGGGTCGGGAACGGTCGGTGCAGACGTTTGGAATATAAATTAGAGGGATAGTCCCAAGTCCGGTCAAATCACAACACATAACTGAACTCATCTGGAGAAATCAGGACTTTCTGCAGCGAACTGTCGGTGATTGCAAATTCTCGCTTGAATGCGGTCAGCGAAACAGTGCCAAGTACCCCTTTTGACACAAAAAAACTGGCTGTGAACTTGCTCCTCCAGGGGTGAACGCCCCCATTCCCGAAGGAAAGACATTCATGTTCGGCAAGCATCAGGCAGCGGAAGAAACGCAGGCGGTCCCGACCCTAACCGAGTTGCTGGAAAAATCCGCCGCTGCGCCGGAGTTCAAGGCAGCCGCCAACCTCTTTGCGATCGAACAGAAACCGAGCGACCTGATCCGATTCGGCAGAACGGGAAATCCCCCGGTCAAAGTCATGCGCATCATCATGGCCCTCCTTGAAGCACGCCCTGACCTCGCCATCAGCGGCGTCGAAGTTGCAGGCCAGAGCGGATGCAGTGACTATCGGGGGGTCATCCAAGTGGAGCCCTCCGGGACGCGATTCCGGTTTGTGTGGGACTGCGCTTGGAAAGCAAGTCAGCTTGGCTGGAATGACAGCTTTGGATTCCCCGACCAGCAGCGCGCTGCTCGAACGTTCGGATATCAGTGCATTGAGGTCTGGAAGCAGGAATGAGCTGCGGCAACAGCCGCCGCAAACGGCCCTAAGTCACACAACTTGAATACTTAACGCCGGCCCTCATATTCTGAAGCCCGAGCTGTAAACTTTGCTGCGCGATCCGGCTGACCCGCGAGGCGGTAGGCATCGGCTAAACCCGTGTTGAGGGCCACGCCGATCTTTGCCAAGCCATCTCCCTTGTCCAAGTGCTTCGGCTCGATGAACTGCTCGGCCAATGGCTCCCCCACCGTCACGGCGTCTTCATACCTTCCCTGCATCACATAGACTTGGACGAGCGCCTGTGCGAGCGAGAACACATTCGTGTCCGGGTTCGCTGACGAGCGGTCGATAATCTGTCGAAACTCCTCAAAGTCGAGAAGGCGGTCGATCGAGTCGTCGTCGGGCACCAGTTTCTTGGCCGCCAGGTAGAACTCACACGCCTCGACAAATGCGAACTCGCGATACTTGGCGTGTCCGTTGAAGAGGATGATGTTCGAATCCTGCATCCGCTGGATACGCTCCATCGCGGCTTCGTTCGGGGTGTTTTGCACCAAGGGTGCGACGGGGACTTGTACCTGATAGAGTGCCGCCATGTTCAGCTTCAGCGGGAGCGGTCCGTACCCGAAGCGGGGGCTTTCGAACTCGATGAACGGGGTATCCTCGGAATTGATCGGGCCATCACCGAGGTGCGCCGGGAGCGTGCGTTCGTCTGCCACAAAGCTCGCGATGAGCTTCTGAGGGTCCTCCAGACCGATATCGCGTAGGTCTTGCCGAATCTCGGGCATCCTCGTCGCCCGCTCGACGGCCTCGTAGTCGATCTTGAGGGGGCCGCGCGTGCCGATCAGCAGGCAGTAATGCGTTGGCTGATTCGTGAAGAACCACACCGTGGACTCGGGGAAGACCTCCTGAAAGGTTCGCAGGGCGCACTTGAAGGCCGCGTCGCTCAACCCCGCAAGAGGCATCCAAACGACGACCAGCCCACGGTCGCTAATCGCTTCGCGGCAGAGGGTGAAGTACTCCTCGTCGTAGAGGTTCGCGTTCGACTTGTAGCGGAGGTCGGTGCAGTCGGTGGCGATAACGTCGTACTTGAGCGGGGTAAAGCGCAGATACGCGCGGGCATCTTCGATGAGAATCTTGTAGCGCGGATCAAAGGTACGGAACCCTGGCACGGGAGTTTGAGTGTAGGCGGCGATGGGATTCGCGGCCCCTGTCATGGCACGTGCCCCCGCGGCGCGCGCCTTCTCGAGGACTTCCTCCGCGTAGACGATCCCGTGATTCGAGCGCGTCAGCGAAGCAGCCGCGAGAAGGACTTCCTTGGAGATTTCGATCGCATGAATCTCGGCGATTTTGGGGTAGAGCGTGTAGCTCCAGGAAGCGCCACCACTGCCGAATCCGACCGTGAGGACGCGCTCCGCCTCGCCGCCGAGCAATGCCATCGGCACGTGTGCGAGGGTCTTCTGGTCCGTCTGAATGACAGGGTCGGTGCCTGCGACACCGACATCGTCGACGTAGATCATGCGCTCGCCGGTCTTGCCTTCAAGGACGGAAACGGTCGCTGCGGGGCCTTCGCCGTAGTAGATGATCGTCTCATCGGGCTGAAGTCGCTGGAATGGGGTATTTCCAGCCGCAGCGAAGAGCCTTCCGAGGAGCAGAAGAGCCGCGAACCCCGCGAATGCCATGCGTCGGTTGCGCCCTTCCCGGTCGGGATCTACCCAGAACATCGTCAGCCCCAGTGCCACATTCACCGACGCGAGGATCACGAGCGAGGTCGCGATGCCGAACGACGGAACCAGGATGAATCCGGTGCCGAACGATCCCAGGATGGCACCGACCGTGTTGGCTGCGTAGAGGCGACCCACATCTCCGCCGAGTTGGTCTGTGCCTCTTGACGTCAGGGCGACTGCAACAGGGAAGGCCATGCCCATCAGCAGGGTCGGTAGGCCAATCGCCGCGGCTGTCTTCATGAGTATGTTCGCAACGGCGAGATGCCAGATCAGTTCGTTCCCTGCCATGTCGTTGAAGCCAAAGTCGGAGCGCACGATCACGAAGAACGAGAACCCTGCCGTCAGGCCGATGCCGAGTTGGATCAGGGCATAGAGCCGCATCAGCGGGCGACCCGCTCGCACCACTCCCTGCATGATGCTACTGCCGAAGGTGAGACCGATGAGGAAGATCAGAAGCATGCCGCTGAACGAGTAAGTCGTGTTCTTCAGCTTGTCGAAGCTGAAAATCAGCGAGCGGAACCAACAGATTTGGAGGCCCAGCGCGGCGAAACCGCTCAGCCCATAGCTCCAGATGACGAGCTTTCGAAGGCCCTCGGGGAGGGTGTACGAAGCATCGGGGGAGGCCTCGCGCGTCGGTGCAGCCACCGCGCATTCCCATTCAGCACGTCGCCCGACCAAACACGCCGCAATGCCGACGGCGATGTTGAGAGCGATCGCGATTCCGCGGGTGCCGGGGATGCCGAACCGTTCGATCAGGACGAAGCCTGCGAGGAATACCCCCGCACAGGCGCCTGCCGTGTTGAGGGCATAGAGGACTCCCACATCCCGGCCGATCCGGTCGCGCTCGCGCGCGACTGCTTTCGAGAGAAGAGGAAGCGTCGCCCCCATCAAGGTAGTCGGGACAAGCAAGAGGGTGAACGTGAGCGCGAAGCGCACGAGAGAGAAGGCGAAGAACGTCCCCTCACCACCCGTGACGTAGATCGAGCGCACGAGGGGCTCTGTGATCCTAAGCGCGTAGGGGAACAAGAACGCGGCGAGGGCGATGAGGATCTCGAGCACCCCGTAAACCACGAGGGGTTGCTTCATGCGATCCGCGCGCCTGCCGATCAACCAGCTCCCGAGGGCGAGCCCGCCCATGAAGGACGTGAGCACGGTCGCGACTGCGTAGAGGGAGGCGCCGAAGAAGTTCGTCAGTGCGCGGGTCCACAGCACCTCGTAGATCAGTGCGCTGGCGCCGCTGCAGAGGAACATCGCCGCGACAACGAGGCGCGAGCCTGCTCCGGGCGCGGGTGTCGCTGCTTGGATTTTGGCAGAGGGTTTGGGTGTCGTCATTGAATCGAGAAGTGGGACTCGGAAGAGCGCGGGAAGATGCCTTCCCTTCGCCGGGACCCGCAAGCGAAACGAGCTTTTGTGTTGCGGGCCGCGTTGTGACGGCGAATCTGAAAGGGATACCGGAATTTGGGGGCCGCCATGAGCGAGCTGCTCGATCAAGTGGACGAGAATGCCGTCCGGCTGATGCAGGAAGAAAATCTGATTACCCCCGACCAGGCGAAACGCCTCCGCGTGATGCTGGGAAAGGGGAAGACACTCGGCGAGGCACTTCAGACGGTGCCGCTCGTCGAGCCGCTGATCTACCTGCGCATCCAGCGTCAGGCCTCGGCCGATGAGATCGCCCCCAAGACTTCGTTCCAAAACGAGCTAATCAACGTGGAGACCCCGGGCGCGAAGACGAAGCCGCGCCTCGTGGGCATGGGGAAGCGCGAACCAGCGAACATCCTCGACTTCGATTCCATCGACCTCGAGGGGAGCGGATTTCTGATCGCTCCCATCACGGGGCCCATCAACGAGAGTTCAGAATCCTTTGAACTCGGCGGCCTCGAGACGGACATTGCGGCGTCGAACACACCGGCGCGCCTCGGGGAGATGGCCGATCCGAAACGAATTCTCGCGATCCAATCCCTCGAGGAAGTGGACGACGTCGAATCGTACATGCAGACCACGACGGTCGGGCAGGTGTATGATCTGGCGGAAGACGATGGCATCCCGCTCTTGAAACGCCTCCACGGGCTCCTGATCGAACTCGTCGAGATGAGCGGCCGCGGCGTCGTGGTCGAATGGCCCGGCGGGGGTTCCGGCGAAATTCGGTTCTACTCGGAATCGGGCAGGTTGGGCATGCAGCGCAGCGTCGAAGGGGACGAGGCCGCGAAGCTCATCAACCGCCTCAAGATCATGGCTCACATCGAGCCGTGGCGCCGCGATTCACCTCGGGGTTCGTTCATCATCAAGGTCGGTAGTGGCCAGCATCGCGTGATGCTCAAGGTCATGACGCGATCCGACGACGCGGAGACCGCAACGGCGTACCTGCGCCCTGTCTGAGTCGGCTACTTGCCGATGCAGAACTTCAGGAAAATCGAGTCGAGCACTTCCTCATCGAGGGTGGATCCGGGTGGGGGCAGAATCGCGTCGATGGCGCTGATCGCCTCGGCGGCGTCCACGGGAACGAAGTCAGCCGTCGCAGAAGTTCGCCCATTCGAACATGCGCTTGCCACGTGCTCACGCGCCTGACGGAGCAGACTCACATGCCGCTCGGAGGTGAGCACGACCTCGCGTGAGATGCTAGCATCAATCCCGAGCGCCGCAGCCATCGCGTCCTCGACGGCGGAAATATCGCCGAGTTTGGCGCTCGCCTTGACGGGCGCGCCGTGCCGGCCGGATCCAGCGAGTTCATCCGGCGAAAGATCCACGACGACGAGATCGCTCTTGTTGATGATGACGATGTGCGGGAGTTCGGCAACGTCGCGATAGGCGTGGTTCTCCCAACCCATCGGCACGGATGCATCGGACACGAAGAGAATGAGATCCGCGCCTCGCAGTTCCTCGCGCGTTCGTTCCATCCCGAGCGCCTCGATCTCTTCCCCCTCTTTGCGAAGCCCTGCCGTATCCACCAGCGTGAGAGGCACACCTCGGAAATCGATGGCTGCCTCGACGGCATCGCGCGTCGTCCCCGGGTGGGGCGAAACGATGGCTCGCTCGCGCCTGAGCAGCGCATTCAGCATCGATGACTTACCGGCGTTTGGCGCTCCAGCGAGCACAACTCGCGCCCCACGCGAAAGCATGCGTCCCCGCTTGAAGGACGCGATCAAGCGGTCGAGAGCGTGCACAGCGGCTTCGAACCTGGCGGCCCACTCCGGAACGGCGGAGGCGGTGTCCTCGGGGAATTCATCGAGCGCCTCTGCCATCGCCGTTCCCTCGACGATTGTGGTTCGGATGCGGCGAAGTTCCGCCGAGAGCCCACCCGAGAATTGAGCGAAAGTGGCGCGCGCGGCCGCATCCGTTGCAGCACGGGAGAGTTCGCCGATCGCTTCCGCCTGAGCGAGGTCGAGCTTCCCGTTGAGGCACGCGCGGCGTGTGAACTCTCCGGGCTCCGCTGCCCTGGCACCCAGCGCGAGTGCGCCCTCAACCACGGCGCGCACGATGGCGGGCGAGCCGTGGGTATGGAGTTCCGCGACATCCTCCCCGGTGGCGCTGTTGGGTGCCCTCCAACAGACCAGGAGCGCATCGTCGATGCCCTCGCCGTCGCTGTTTGTGATCGTCGCACGACGGAGCTTCCCCCAGGCCTCGGCCCCAGGTGCAGTGTTTGAAATCGCGCACGCGATGTCATGCGCATTGGCTCCGGATAGGCGGACAATTGCTATCGCGGCCGGGCCCGGCGCAGTCGCAGGCGCGACGATCGTATCGTCGTCGTTCGGCTGGTAGGTCACACTGCGGGCCATGGGTTCGGCGTTTTGCCTCGGATATCGAGTTGGGAGGATCATTCGGACTCGGCCGTTCGGAGTCGAGCGCATCCCTGTTCTGATCATGATCGGTAGTGGGATTCAGGGAGTGCGCAAGTCCGCTTGCGCATCAGGTCGATCAAGGCGAATAAGGTTTTTACTCCAGCACATGCCCTTGGGCGGTGTCGAACGACTCACGATCACTGGAATCCAACATGACTTCAAGCCACTCCTCTCCCGAAGTGGGCATGTCCGATCTTCTCCGCGAGGATCGCGAGTTCCCGCCCCCTCTTGCGTTCGCAGCTCGTGCCAATGTGCATGACCGTTCGTGCTATCAGCGGGGGCGGGAGGACTACGAGTCGTTCTGGGAGGCCGAGGCGAAACAGATGCCTTGGAACAAGCAGTGGACGAAGGTCCTCGAATGGAACCCACCCCACGCGAAGTGGTTCGTCGATGGCGCGATGAACCTCTCGTACAACTGCCTCGATTGGCAGATCGCCCAAGGTCGCCGCAACAAGGCTGCGATCATCTGGGAGGGCGAGCCCGGGGACATGCGCACGTTGACGTATGCGCAACTCCACCGCGAGGTCTGCCGCTTCGCGAATGCGCTGATCAAACTCGGCGTCAAGAAGGGGGACCGCGTCGCGATCTATCTCCCGATGATTCCGGAGGCAGCAATCGCGATGATTGCCTGCGCGCGGATTGGCGCGGTGCATAGCGTCATCTTCGCGGGCTTCTCGGCGGAATCCCTTGTGGATCGTATCTGCGACATGAAGAGCTCCCTCGTCATCACGGCCGATGGTGGTTGGCGCCGAGGAGGTGTCGTCGCGCTGAAGCACGAGGTGGACGCGGCACTCCCCCGCTGTCCGAGCGTCGAGAACGTCATCGTCGTGAAGCGGCCACTCGGCGAGCCGTTCCCGTGTAAGATCACCGAGGGGCGGGACCACTGGTACCATCGGCTGATGGAGGACTCGTCGCCGGATTGCCCCGCCGTGGAACTTGATTCAGAGGACATGCTGTACATCCTCTACACGAGCGGAACCACCGGCAAACCAAAGGGCATCGTCCACACGACAGGTGGATATGCTGTTCAAACGCGTTACACGATGCGCGCGGTGTTTGATCTAAAGGATGATGACATTTTCTGGTGCACGGCAGACGTCGGCTGGGTTACCGGGCACAGCTACGTCGTCTATGGTCCGCTGCAGGCAGGCGCCACGGTGTTCATGTACGAGGGTGCACCTGACTTTCCGGAGAAGGATCGCTTCTGGTCGCTCATCGCGAAGCATGGCGTGTCGATTTTCTACACGGCTCCGACGGCAATCCGCGCCTTCATGAAGTGGGGCACACAATTCCCCGACAATCACGATCTCTCATCATTGAGACTCCTCGGCAGCGTTGGCGAGCCGATCAACCCGGAAGCTTGGGTGTGGTATCACGAACACATCGGGGGAGGCACCTGTCCCATCGTGGACACTTGGTGGCAGACAGAAACCGGAGCCCACATGATCTCAGGCCTGCCCGGTGTCACGACGATGCGTCCGGGCTTCGCGGGTCCAGCACTCCCCGGCCTCGATATCGCCGTCGTGGATCAGGAAGGAAACGAGATCACCGAAGGGAGTGGCCTGCTCGTCATTCGCAAGCCTTGGCCGTCAATGTTGCGCACGCTGTACGGCGACGATGAGCGCTTCCGCACGACGTACTTCGGCAAGTGGGACGGAACGATTTACTTCGCCGGAGATGGTGCAAAGAGGGACTCCGACGGGCACTTCATGATCCTCGGGCGCATCGATGACGTGCTCAACGTCAGCGGTCACCGCATCGGCACGATGGAGGTCGAATCAGCCCTCGTCGACCACCCCGCCGTTGCCGAGGCCGCAGTCATCGGGCGCACGCACGAAATCAAAGGTCAGGCAATCGTCGCGTTCGTGACACTTCGTGCGGGCTATGCGATGAAGGCAGAGATGCGCGACGAACTGAAGGCACATGTCGCGAAGAAGATCGGTGCGATCGCCCGCCCGGATGACGTCTTGTTTTCGGCGGATTTGCCCAAGACACGCAGCGGCAAGATCATGCGACGCCTCTTGCGCGATGTCGCAGAGGGACGCGCGCTCGGCGATGTCACCACGCTCGCCGATCCGGCGGTCGTGAACAAACTCCGTGAGGACTACGAAGAGAAGGAAGGGTAATTGGAGCGCGGCGGGAGCAGGGTGCTGGACGAATCCCAAAACAGAAGAGGGTCACTCATCCGTGTCAGGTACACAGGAAACAGCGTCGGGGGGATCCGCACTCCCGAAGGAACTTTCCAGCGCGGCGATTGAGATTCAGACACTGATCCAGGCTCGCTACCCGATCCTCGCGATTCTCTCCTCCGAGGAGGAACGCGTGATGGCGAACCTCGAAGTGATCGGGGAACGCCTCGGGAAGAATGTGTACGCGTGGACCGTCAGCCGCGGATTGCTGCGCCAACGCACGACGCTCTCGATGAAAACCGAGGGGAAGAAGGGCACCAAGGATCCCATCGCGGCCTTGCGTGAGGTGCTCGATTTCACCGAGCCGGCGATCGTCGTCTTCAAAGACTTCCAGACGTATCTCAAGGAGGCTGCCGTGCGGCGGTGCCTGCGTGATCTTGCACAGGCGCTGCGGCATACTTACGTGACACTCGTGCTTCTCGGGCCGCCGTTCTCCCTCCCGCCGGACTTGGAGAAGGAAGTCACCTTCGTGGACTTCCCGCTTCCAACGCGTGAGGAACTAGCGGAACTCCTCGGGCGCATCGAGGCCGAGATTCAGGGGAGCGCGGACTTCTCTGTTTCGCAGGAGCCCGCCGCGCGCGAGGCGCTGCTGGAAGCAGCGCTCGGCCTCACCGCAGCCGAGGCCGAGAACGTCTTCGCGAAGGCGCTCGTCACGACAGGGCGTCTCGGACTGGAGGAAGTGCCGTTCGTCTTCAGCGAGAAGCGGCAGATCGTGCGCAAGAGTGGGCTGCTCGAGTACATGGATGCCGAGGAACGCCTCGAAGACATCGGTGGCCTCAAGAACGTGAAGATTTGGCTGCGCGAGCGGTCGATCGCCTTCACAGCGAAAGCGCGCGAGTTTGGGCTCCCTCTTCCGAAGGGCCTCCTCTTCACCGGAGTGCAAGGGTGCGGCAAGTCGCTCTGCGCAAAGGCCGTCTCCTCGCTCTACCAGCGCCCATTGCTGAGGCTCGACATGGGCGTGATCTTCGGCAGCTACGTCGGCGAGTCGGAATCCCAAATCCGACGCGCGCTCGATCTGGCGAAGGGCGTCTCACCATGCGTCTTGTGGATCGACGAAATCGACAAGGGACTCGCCGGGCTCCGCGGGAGCGGCTCCTCCGATAGCGGCACGACGCAGCGGGTGTTCGGAACCCTCGTCACTTGGATGCAGGAGAACCGTTCGCCCGTGTTCGTTGTCGCGACAGCAAATAACATCACGATGCTCCCGCCGGAAGTCCTCCGCAAAGGACGCTTCGATGAGATTTTCTTCGTGGACCTGCCGACCGTCCACGCGCGTGCGCAAATCATCGCCATCCATCTGCAGAAACACGGAAGGAACCCCGCCAACTTTGACATCGTTCAACTCGCGGAGAGCGCGGAGGGCTTCAGTGGTGCCGAGTTGGAAGCCAGCGTGATTGACGGACTGTTCCGCGCCCTGCACGAATCGCGTGACCTGACGAACGGGGATGTGCTCGCCGCGTTGGGAGCAACCGTGCCCCTCTCCCGCACCATGAGGGAGGAAATCACAACAATCCGCGAGTGGGCCAAGGGGCGTGCCCGCATGGCCGACTGAGTTTTTCCGTGCCCCCGCGAGGAGGTTGGTGCGACAAGGGGACTCCTTGCGGGGAGAGCCTCCCCCAAGGGAGTTCCCATTCAAGGTTTCTTCAGTATCATGATGCTCCCAAGCATTGAGAATATTCTCCTCTTCTTAGCTGCGCCAAAGATGGTCAGCACCTATGTGTTGACCTTGGCGATTGGCATTTTGCGCATCGCCGCGGGCCGCTCGATTGCCCGCGCGAAGCCTTCCAATCCAGAGGATCGCCGCAGGCTGCTCGTCAGCGCGCGTAACCTCTCCGTCTTGTTGTTCTTCATCGGCCTCGTCCTGATCTGGGCCTCGGAACTGAGAACATTCGCCGTTTCGCTGGTCGCATTCGTCGCCGCGATCATTCTCGCAACCAAGGAGATGATCATGTGCCTGAGCGGTTCGCTCGTCCGTACGGTTGCCAATACCTATCAGATTGGAGATCGCATCGAGATCGGCACCGCCCGTGGTGAAGTGATCGACATTACGCCATTTGCAACGACACTGATCGAAGTTGGTCCGGGACCGCTCAACCACAGGCGAACCGGGCGCGGAATCGTCTTTCCAAATAGCCAGCTCCTCACATCCACCGTCGTGAATGAGACGCGCCTTTCCCCGTTCGTCGTGCACGCCATGACAATCCCGATCGCGGGCGACCAACCGTGGGAGGAGCACGAGGAAATGGTGCTCTCTGCTGCGCGGGAAGTCATCGCAGAATACGAAGAGGAAGTCCGCGCGAACTCCTCGAGGTTGGCGAGCGAAGCCGCGCTCGACGCCCCCGCCACCGAGCCGTCGATTCTGATCCAGATGGACGATCCGGGAAAGGTGAAGCTCGTGCTTCGATACCCGACGAACGCCCGCCGCAAGGGACGCACGCAGGACGCCATCCTGCGCGGTTACTTGAAACGACTTCGCGAACGTCCCGCCCCCGAGAAGAAGACGGCCAATGTCTAAGAGCGTCGTTCGATGCTTTGCACGCGTTGGCACGGCAACGCGTGAGATCACGCGCAGCGAAGTCGTGAAGCACTTCGCGGCGGGCGACACCCTCTGGGTCAACATCGAAGGCCCCGAGGCTGAAGACACCGCATGGCTGAGAGAAGTCTTTCAGTTTCACCCGCTCGCGCTTTCCGACGTGTTGAACAATCGAACCCGCCCGAAACAGGAGATGTACGACGGCGGAGTTCTCTTCATCGTCTTCAGCGCGCTTAATTTCAACAAGGGCTACAGCCGGCTCGACTCGATCAACCTGAACGTCTTCCTGACGACAAACGTCATCGTGACGACGCATTGCCTTCCGCTGCGTTCGGTGCGCGAGGAACTCGATCGATTCGAGCGCGTCTCCAACGGATTGGAGAAAGGCCCGGGGCATCTCGCCTATCGCATCATCGACCACATCGTGGACCTCTACCTCGAGGTGCTCAACGTCGTGGATGCGAATGTCTCAAAGCTCGAGGCGGAGATGTTCTCGCATTCAGAGAAAGTGATCTCCGGGACGAACAAGAAGGAGGAGATTGTGAAGCGTGTCTTCAGCCTCAAGAAGCGAGTCACCTTGATGCGCCGCTCAATTCGCCCAAAACGCGACCTGATCACGGAGTTGATCCATTCGGAGAATCCCGTGTTCAGTGACGAGACGAAGACACACCTCCGCGACGTTCTGGACCACTTGATCCTGATCCACGATGTGCTGGAGACAACGCCGGATAGTTTGAACATGTTGCTCGAAGTGCACCTGACCCAGATCGGCAACATGCAGAACGAGGTCATGAAATTACTCAGCGTCATCTCTACCATCATGCTCCCGTTGAGCCTTATCGCGGGCATTTATGGAATGAACTTTGAGCTGATGCCCGGCACGAGCGGGCCGTACGGCTTTGCCATCGCGATCGCGACGATGATCTTGATCGCATGGGCAAGCCTCACGCTTCTCAGGCGAAAGGGCTTTTTCTGAAACCCGGCTCGCAGAGCTTTGATGAACGCCCGCTCAAGAAGAGCCGCGGGTTTGCACAACCTGATGTCCTGGTGAGGACGTATCGGGATGGTCGCCGAACCGTCATCAAGACTTGGCGCAACCGCCCGGGGTGGGAGCGCGCAATGATCGGAGCACGGCTCGCGGCACGGGAGGCACGCGCGCTCGAGAGGCTCGATGCGCTTGCAGAGGTGCCACGCCTGCTCGGTCGTCCCGATAAGTGCAGCATCGAAATGTCCTATATGGACTCGATCCCCTTTCCCAATTCCAAGGACACGACCTCGGTCCCTCCGACCTATTTCGATCATCTGTGGGGGGTGGTCGCACAGATGCATGCTCTAGGAATGAACCACGGTGACATTCGGCGAAAGAACCTCCTGCGCGATGCCAAGGACACGAGCCGTCCGGTCGTGCTCGACCTGACCCAGTCGTTCACGTTCTCCAGTTCGAAGAGCCTGGTGGCGAAGATCATGATGCCGTGGCTGATCCGCGTGGATCGGATCAAGTTCTTGCAGCTTAAGGCGGATCACGCTCCCACCGGGATGACCCCTGGGGAGGTCGCGGAATTGGAGGATCGCCCGATCCATATGGGGTTGGGGCGGTTCCTGAGGAAGAAGATTTATCGGCCGTTCAAGCACTGGAGGCAGAGGGCGGCGGGGACTCGCCCCGCGAGAAAGCGTCGTTAGTCATGCTCGCGGCGAGTCTCCCGGCGAGACCTGCCGAGCCCGTTTTTCGGCGTAAGTCCCGAAAACCCGGGGAAACGCCATGAATTGTACGCGTTGGAAACGGGAGAGAGTTTCGCTACTCGACAATCTTGGACCAACAGGCGAATGCGGGAAACCCTTGAATTGACATAGGGCATTCCCCTATTCCCAGAATATCGGCCGAGCTTGTTGTGCGCGGAGTCTCGCGGAGACTAAACTCAAGTTAGATGCTTGCAATGAGGAACGAGAAAGACTCGCTGGCCCAGCCTCCCGATGGAATCGGAGAGGATACGCTCGCGTCATTCAACCCGGCGAAGCTCCTGGTTTCCGTGTTCGCCGAGGAACTCGAACGTTCCCACGTTGATGAAGATCAGCCTTCCTCGGAATGGGATCTTCGCGAAGCGCTGCAGGAGGAACAACTCCGCCGAAACCGGACTTCAGCACGCAGACAAGCCGACTCAGTTTTCCGCCCATCTTCGTCGCCCAGCAAACCACAACCGATTCCACCCACACCCACTCCGCCCCCCGGGCCGTCCACTCCTGCCCTGAAGGAGGAGCCGGACGTCTTTGCGGACGACGGCGATGACGAGCCGATTTCGCCAGGGTCGCGCTCCGGCCCGATTCAGCCTGAGAAGGAATCGGAGTCCGAGGGTGGGATTCTTGGGGCTAGCATCGACTCGCTGGCGGCGACGAAAATGCCATTGGCGCTCGACCCGAATCTTAAGGTCCCCGAGCAACGCAAGGACGGCTTCGAAGGGCGGAAGAACGACTTTCAGTTCATCCGCAAGATCGGAGAAGGTGGATTCGGGGAAGTCTGGGAAGCACGCCAGCAGAGCCTGCATCGCTCGGTCGCAATCAAGCGACTCAAGTTTGACAAGCGCGAGGGACGCCACGACGCAGGCGACCACACACGTGCGGTCATGACGGAAACGTTCCGTTGCGAGGCGCTCACCACAGCGACGCTCGACCATCCAAACATTGTGCCGATCCATGACATTGGGCAGGACGATCAGGGTCGCCCTCTGATTGCCATGAAGCTCGTGCGGGGAACGCCCTGGAACCGGATGATCGAATCCGACTTTAGCTCGATGAACGAGACGGATTTCCTGAACAAGCACATTCCGATCCTGGTCCAGGCCGCGCAGGCGATCGCGTTCGCGCACAGCCGAGGGCTGATTCATCGCGACATAAAGCCCGCGCAAGTCATGGTCGGTGAGTTCGACGAAGTCATGGTGATGGACTGGGGACTCTCGGTCGCCGTGGACGAGATGGCGCTCGAACAGCACAAGGGGATCTCGGTCTCTGGTGTCGCGCCGAACCTGATCACCGCATCCAATCCGGCGGGGACGGTCGCCTACATGGCACCGGAGCAGACGCACCCTGCGGCAGGCTCGCTGGGGCCTTGGACCGATGTATATCTCTTGGGTGCGACGCTGTATCAGTTGCTGACGGGCAAGACCCCCCACCAAGGGAAGATGACCCGCGCGTATTCGCAGGCCTCGACGGGCTTTATCGTGCCCTTCGCAGAGTCCGCACCCGAGCGTGAAATTCCAAAGGACCTCATCAATCTCGTCGAGCTGGCGACCAAGCCGGACTTTCGCGAGCGCAGCCTGACGGCAAGCGAGTTCGTGCAGCACCTGAAGGATTTCCTCGGTGGGGCATCGAATCGCGCCGAATCAGAGGAAATGACAAATGCGATCAAGAAACGCCTCGCGGACAGCGGCGGGAAACTTGGCTACTCCGGATATGCGGAGGCCGTCTCGCGCCTGCGTCACGCTCAGGGCCTCTGGGCAAAGAACCCCGCGTGCACGGAGTTGGAGGGCATTCTCTACGGCGGATACGCTCAGGCGGCCCTCGACACGGGCGACCTGAGCCTGGCGCAGATGCTGGTCATGCAGATGCCACGCGGCGACGAGCGCAACGCGCTGTCGGAGAAAATCTCGACCCGCATCCGCGAAGTCGGAAAGCACCGGCGCCAACGCGAGGCCTTCTTCGCGTGCATGGTTGCGCTGATGCTTCTGTCGATCGGCGGCGCGATCTACTTCTGGAACAAGCTCGCCCGGGTCACGGCGGAACGCGATGTTGCGCGCGCAGCTCAGGTGGAAGTCTCCCGCTAAGTTGCGGGAATGCTTCAATCGCCGGTGCCCCTCGAGCGGTGCCGGAAGCCCCCTTTCAACTTTTTGGAATCACGTTGACCGCAACCGCGTTGCAGACTGAAACTGTAATTTCATCAGGCATTCGCTACCTCCTGATCGCTTGAATTCCAACGGGGCAGGCTTGGAAAGCATCCATGAGCCAGCAGGCGGACTTTTATCGTCTCCTCGGGGTATCCCGTGACGCGCCGGATCGCGAGATCAAAAAGGCGTACTACGCGCTGGCACGCCAACTTCACCCCGACAAAGCCGCCACTCCCGACGAGGCTCGCACCAACAGCGACCGCCTCGCGCAGATCAGCCAAGCCTACAACACGCTGAAGGATCCCAAGAAGCGGGAAGAGTACGATCGGAGCTCCGCCGGTAAGGCGACATCCGGTGGGCCGAGCCTCACGCCTCAGCCGACCATGCCCCGCGCTGCGGCCCCGGCGGCCGCGCCCGCGCCAGCAGCAGGCGACGGCAAAACTGCACCTCCTGCCGGAGGAAGTGCTCCCCCGCCGGCGGCAGCCGCAGCCCGCAATTCAAACGAGATGGCGCAACAGCGTATCGCCATGGCGCAGAAGGCCTTTGTGCGCGGCATGCAGCATTTCAAGGCGTTCGAGTACGACAAGGCGCGCCCGTTCTTTGAGGCCGCGATTCAGAACGACCCCGACAGCGAACCGCACTATCACAACAAGTACGCACAGTGCCTGATTCGCAGCCGCGGAAGCTTCACCAAAGCCGTCGAGGCCGCCCAAAAGGCAGCGGAGATGGACAACTATAACCTCGAGTTCAAGCTCACCTTGGGCGAAATCTACGAAGCTGCAGGCGTCCCGACGAAGGCGATCGAAGTGTACGAGGATGTCTTGCGCTGGGATGCGGACAATGGTCGCGCGAAACAGCGCCTCGCAGATATGAAGGCAAAGGATCCGAAGAATCAACCTTTGCTCGCGAAACTCCTCCCCAGTCTGTTTGGAAAGAAGAAATAGCACGCCATGGCGCGCACGATTGGAATCGACCTCGGCACAACAAACTCGGTCGTCGCCTTCGTAGAGAATGGGCGTCCGGAGACTATTCCGAATCCAGAGGGTTCCAAACTCACACCCTCGGTCGTGATCTACACTGCGACGGAAACCGTGGTTGGTGAACTTGCGAAGCGCCAGCTCGTCACCAATCCCGGCGATGGCGTGCGCTCGATCAAACGACTCATGGGGAAGCGGTTCTCCGAGGTCAGCGGCATCGTCGAGGACTTCCCATACAAGGTCGTTGAAGGGGACGACGACCGCGCTGAAGTCGAGTTGGGACGTGGAGCCGTGATTGCGCCTGAGGCAGTCAGCGCGGACGTGCTCGCGCGGTTGCGCCAGACGGCGGAAGACTACTTGGGCGAGGAAATCACCCAGGCCGTCATCACGGTCCCCGCCTACTTCAACGACGCGCAACGAACCGCGACCAAGATCGCGGCGGAGATGGCGGGGCTTGAGGCACTGCGCCTCCTGAACGAGCCCACGGCTGCGGCGCTGGCGTACGGCGCAGGGCGCTCGAACGACGAGATCATCGCCGTGTTCGACTTCGGCGGTGGCACGTTCGACGTTTCGATTCTTCAACTGCGCGATGACATCTTTGAAGTGCTCTCGACGTGCGGCGACACGCACCTCGGCGGTGACGATCTAGACCTCAGGTTGATGACAGAAATCTGCGACGAGATTCTCCAGCAGACGGGAATCGACCCGACGCAGGATTCGCAGGCAATGGCGCGAATTCACGAGGCCGCTGAGAAGGCCAAGCGTGAGATTTCCTCGGTGACCTCGACGGAGATTTCGCTCCCGTTCATTGTCGCCGATTCAAAGGGCCCGAAACACTACACGCGCACACTCAAGCGCGAAGACTTCGTCACCATGGTCCAGCCCATCCTCGACCGTTTGATCGAGCCGTGCGAGCAGGCTATCAAGGACGCTGGTCTGACGGTTGACAAGATTCAGAACGTGCTGCTGGTGGGCGGCTCCACGCGCATCCCGCGAGTCGCGGAGATGGTGAAGGATTACTTCAAGCGCGAACCCAACCGCAGCGTGAATCCGGACGAGGCAGTCGCGCTCGGCGCAGCCATCCAGGGCGGCGTCATGTCCGGCTCGCTCGCCGAAGTTCTCCTGCTCGACGTCACGCCGTTGAGCCTCGGCATCGAGCTGGCCGGCGGCGTATTCAAGCCGCTGATCTCGCGCAATTCGAGCATCCCATGCGAGGCATCGCGCAAGTTCACCACCGTCGTCGACAACCAGACGGTCGTGCTCGTGAACGTCCTACAGGGTGAGCGCAAGATCGCCGCAGAGAACCGCCAAATCGCTCAGTTCAGGCTGACGGGAATTCCCGCGATGCCACGCGAGTTGCCGGAGATCATGGTGCGGTTCCAGATCGATGCGAACGGCATCCTGGAAGTCGCGGCGATGGACCTCACCTCAGGCCAACAGACAGGCATCGTCGTCGAAGGGTACGGCCAGCTCGCAGCGGACAAGCGCGAAGCGCAGAAGGCCGTCGTCGAAGCCGAAAAGGCCGCGATCGCCGACGAGATGTTCGCGCGCTTCGCCGAACGTCGCACGCGCGCCGAACGATTCCAGAATTCGATTCAGCGCATCATCGAGGCAGGGGGTTCTTCGATCATCGAGGAAGACCTCAAGGCGATGAAGGAGACGATGTTCCGTCACGACCTCGCCATCAACGATCGCGACGAACTCGGAATGGCGACCGCGGAAGAACGACTTCAGGAACTGATCGACAAGTACTCGTCGTATCTCGCGGTGAACGACGCGCTCGGCGCGCAGTTCGACTTCAAGCCGGCAGCCAACGAGGGAATCGCGACCCATCCCTCGATGACCGACGACGACTTTGCGGCGGAGATGAAACGGCTCGAAGATGAAGCGCATGCTGCCGTCGCTGCGAATCAGGCTGCAAAGTCCGAGAAGGCAGCAGAGACGCAGCAGCCGACCGCCGCCGGAGCGGGTCCAGGCGGTGGTGCGGCTCCTCCCCCGCTTGAAGAGGAAGAAGACGAAGACGAGATGAAGAAGCGGAAGCGCCCCAAGGCGATGAAGCTGATTCGCGACGACGAGAAGCCGAAGTTTATGGAGGAGGGTATCGACTCAGGATTCGATCCTGCCAACTTCGCTCCCCCTCCGCCCCCACCGGGAAGCTGACGCTGAGGGCGCCACAAATCGCGGCGCCCCCAATCATCTCAGAGAACTCTAGTGAAGGACCCAGCCAGTCTCAGCGTGCCCGATAGCGGACACGACACCGGCGTCCAACACCATCACACGACCGTCGGAAAAACCGACCGCGAGGCGGCCAGCCGCGCCCGCGAGCGACCAGATGTAAAACTTCTCCGTGAGGTCCTCGGACGGGCTCCACATGCCGAGCAGTTTGGCGGATCCCTCCGCGCTAATGCGATAGAAGCGAACCCCATAGGCGCCGTCCGCCAACGCCAGGATGCGATCCGTGACCCACGCGGCGGCGGTCACGTCGTACGCATCCTCCGCGAATAGGGTCGGATCACCCGGCGTGCCGTCCGCAGCCAACTGAACCAGATAGGCGCCGCGTTGATGCGCCGGCACGGCCACTTTGGAGAAGGAATTGGCTGTGAACTTGTTGCCCGCGCGAGAGAGCGATTTGGTCGTGTGCTCGTCTTCCGATTCCAAGTTCGGGAGAACGCGATTGATGCTCGTGTCGCGCAGGAGAACGACCGCGCCGCCTCCGAAGAGGCCGCCAATCACATCGTCGTGCACCTGAGCCTGCGCCAGTCCAGTCGCGGCGATCGTGAGTTGATCGCCCGAGCGCTCCAACCGGCGAGTTCCGTACTGGAAAGCTGCGGCCCAGAAGTCATCCCCTTCGCCGGCGTCGAGTGCGAGCACGCCCCCTGACCGGCCGAGATAGGTCGCCACGGGGGCGCCGCCGACGGCTTCTGCTCCAAAAATCTCAGCACCCAGATAGAACGACGTCGCGGCGACTTCGCCTAAGGGTAGGAAGCTCCACGATTCCGAGGGCCACCTCTCTGCGCCACCCTCGGCTGTGACGGACCCATCGGTCCCGAGGCGATACACAAGGGGTGTCGTCGGGCGGAACCACGCGGAATGCGATGCCGCGACGCTCCTTCCATCCGGAGCCATGTCGAGGCCGACGACCTGAAGCGGTACCTTGCCCGGCGCTTCGACGACGAACTCATGAGTCACGCGCAGCGGAATCGTCGTCATCACCGGATCGGCGGGTGCGGGATCGGGAGTGATATCCGTCAGCGTCGATTCGCCAAGTTCCAGAATCGCCAGCCCACCCGGCGCGAGCGCGACGGACACGGTGTTCTCGACGACGGGCAGATCTGCCTCGGCCACATGGTCGCGGATTGTATCGAAGGAAGTCTGATCAAGTGTGAGTGTCAGCGTGCGGTCTGCCCAAGGGTCAGCATTCAGAACCAGTGCATATCTGGTATCGTCGGGAGTGCTGGCCGTGGACAGAGCGAATGGCGCTGTCGCGCGGTCGTCCAGCGTGGGGACACTCAGCGTGGAGAGAAGCCCGGAGAGCCGCGCCGTCATCGTGTTGAACTCGACGAAGGGAGGCAGTTTGCGAGTCGGTTCATTCTGCGGACCACGGAGACCTTCGATCGTCGTGATCGCGGAGTGCGTAAAAACGAAGATGCCCTTCGCACCCGCTACGAGAGCGCTGTTGAGTTGAGCACGATGGAGCGAATTCGGAACGCCGCGGTACGGGTTCCCTTCAGAGGATTCGAACCCTTGCGGCAGAATCCACGTATCGCGCTCCAGCCCGCGAGCCGTCGTGATGTACTCATTCATGGAGACGATGTTCGAGAGGACCTGCTCCCGATCCGCCAACGGATTCAGCACGTCGAACGGATAGAAATCGACCGCGAAGACCGGTGAGTCGATCGTCGGGAGTTCTTCAGGAGCGACGTTCGTCGCCAGCGTCGCGGTGCTCTGTCCCAGATCCCCAGCGCGCTCAATCGCCAAGTGGCAGCGACGCAGTTGTTCGTACGAAGCAGTGCCGAACGGTTCATCGATCGCATAGACACCGAGGAACCACGGGGAGCCAACGAAGTCCCCGAGCAGGGGTCGCAGTCGATCCGTGTACTCGCTCCCGGAGAAGTACTCACGCGCGATGAAGTCGTTGAAGATCGCGGCAAAGTCGGGAGTGTACACGAACACGGGGAACTCTTCTTCGGCGACAATCGCGGCGGCCGCGTTCATCTGGTCCGGTCGAACGTGCAGCACACCGAGATTGAACCCGTCTTCCTTTGCCGCACGGATACCCTCGCGGATGGCTTCATCATCTTCGGATGCGATGTACCACACCCACGCGACGCGAGGGAACGGCCCACCATCAAACGCCGAAGGGCGCGTCGGTTCCGGTCCCGCGTCGAGGATGCTGAACTTGGTCTCCGGGGCGATCATGCGCCCCTCTGAATCCTGAAGGTGAAAGACCGCGCGATAGCTTCCCGCGGGCAGATCGTCTCCGTCCCAGCGAAGTGATGCGGTGTGTCCTTCAATCGTCGGAGTCAGCGTACCAACGCTACCGCCTTCGGTCGCGATGATTTCGATCGAGGCACTCGATAGATTCCCAGGCCATGCGGCAACAAGCACCATGTCTGAATCCGGGGAGGCCGGACCGCGCTCCCACACGGGAGGTTCCAACCGGATGAATCCGCGCGACAGATCCGTGAGTTCAACCTCGGTGTCGCTCGTGTTCGAGACTGCGGATGATGCGAGCCCGCTCGCCACGCCATCCGAGCCTCCGAACTGAATCAGGAACGGGGTCGTGCCTGCGGAGAATTCCTGCGACTGCTGCGCTTCGCCGGTTGGATCATTCTCGTCTCGCTGGAGCCAAGTTTCGACGAATTCGAGCTCGGCATCACTCGCGGTCGATGCGTCACCGGCGATGAAGTACAGCTCCCGGCTCTGGCCTGCGGCGACCCTCTGGGTGATCGAGCTTCCAGCAGGGAGAGTGATCATCCCGTCGAGTCGGCTCGCGCCACCCTCAAAGGTCCAGTCCTCGCCGACGAGGTCACCTTCTTCGTGGAACTTTTCGCGGAAGACCTTCAAGTCATCGAAGCGCACCCACGAGTTCGATGCGCGCCCGCCGATGAAGAGCTGGAGTGAAACTGTTCCCGGAACGAGTCGATGCGCGGTCCAGAACTCGGTGTGCTCGCCGGGCACCAACCCGAGCGGGGACGTGCCCCGTTTCGCAGCGAGGAATCCTCCGCCGCTGTCGAACTGCTGTAGGACGAAGCTCGCCTGCTCACCGCCGAACTCAACGGCGGCGAAGCCACCAATCGTGACATTCATGTGGGGAGACGCGGGTGAATCCCAGTTCTGGAACCACCCAAAGAGTGGCGACGAGCGCACCGAGTAATCCCCGGAATGCGCGAGCGATGGGCTGCGTTCCCAGATTCCACGGCGGAACTGAATCCAGGCTGTCGGCTCGAATCCGTTCTCGGTATCCTCGAAGCCGGGGTTGGCGAGAGCGGCCGCACGCCCAGCGCGCGGGATGAAGGGCGGCAGATCGCGATCGGGCTGGAGTTCAGGCGAATCCCCCTGAACGAGGGAGGCGCGCGTGACTGGCCCTGCCAGGGGCTCGGCGAAGGCGTGTGTCGCGCCAATCAATGTGACCCCCGCGCAAGTCAGCGTCCGGCGGAGGATCGAGAGGGTTTTGTGTGCTGCTCGGAGAAAAACAGTTGCCACAGGGGAGGGCCTAGCATTGCCTTTCGGGTCTGGCGCTGCTGTAGCTCAGTCGGTAGAGCACGTCCTTGGTAAGGACGAGGTCATCGGTTCAATCCCGATCAGCAGCTCCACTCCCCTTTCGATATCAGAGCACTCCCCCGTCGGCAATCCCTCAAGAGGGTCTGCCCCCTAGAATTTCAGCGCCTTGCGTTCGCGCGTTTTCTGGGAAACCCAGATGTTCCCGGCGCTGATCGTGCCGTTCGTCGGGTCGTAGACTTCCAGGAAGTCTCCGATCCCCCGATCCGGGCCGATCGACATCTGGCCGTAGGCGCCGAAGTTATCCTCGAACACCGAGCCTATATAGAGCCCGGTCGCGCCCGAGGGCACTCCTCCATTCACGACATCCAGGATGAATCGACCGGTCTTGATGTCATGATAGGTGTAAACACGCGCGTCCGCCTGAATTCGCTGGTCGGCGCCGAACGGGTCGATGAAGTCAAACTGCGCGACATAGGCCACCGGCGTCGTGACCCACGGACCGAGCGTCCCGAAGACGGGCTGCAATGGGGATCCCTGCCCCTCGTACAGGTCATAGTACGGGGCGTCCCCCCACGTCATGCGAGGGTACACGTTGTGATCCACTGCGTATGCCTCGATGGCGGTTTGATATGTATTCAAGTCCGCCAAGGCGCGGGAGGTCTTGGATCGGGTCTGCGCCTCGAGGAAGTTGGGAACAGCGATCGCCGCCAGAATCGCAATGACCGCGACGACGATGAGAAGTTCGATCAGGGTGAATGCCTTGTTTTGCATCAAAGGTACTCCACGTGGAATTCGTTTCGGAATGGGAAGCTGTTGGTTTGCGGCTGCTGGTCGACGGGTTCGGCGCGGTCCTTCATGATGAGACGCTGCCTGTTCTCCGACCGGATTCGACCCTGGAGGATGACGTGCTGGACCTTTCCGCTCCCGGGGTCGATGTACACGTCCCCCGTTGCCTGAACGGTGCGCTGGACGAGCAGGTTCTCCGAAGTGTACTTAAAGTTCGTGCTCGAACCCGTCACAAAGTTGGATATGAGAGAATACGACGTCACGCTGCAGCGTTCGAAGGACTTCCCGTCATACATTGCGGGGCCTTCGTAGCGGATCGACTGCGTGATATCGTAGGATGAGTTCGGCTGACCGAAGAAGGAACCTGTCAGCTTGCGGTCCCACGTCTCTCCCTTGCTCACCATCCCGTTGGTTAGGAACTTGTTCGGCTCCATCGCAGCCATCAGGAGCTGGTTCATCGTCGCCTCACCCGGTGGATCAAGCCCCTCGGGCCCCTGAACGGAGAGCATTCCTCCCTGTGAACCGAGGGTGACAATAAACTCCGCGCCTTCGAGAGGGTGCCTCACCATCGTGTTGCGCGGGATCTCTTCTCCGCTGCGGGCGAACGAGCGATTCCCGCTCATGGTGATCCCGAGTTGGATCCCCTCCTGCGCATCGTTGCTGATCACGCGAAACGAATGTGACCCTTCGAAGGAGGGCACGTACCCGCCCCCCTCGGCCGGCAAGGCGAAAACCGTCGTGACCTTGTATGTGCCGATGTCCGCCGCAGAGAGCTTCTTGAGGGTGGCACTCGGACTCCCGCCGACGACGGAGGTCGCACCCTTGAGCAGGATGGTCCCCTGTTTGGGGACATCTTCGAATCGAGCGGAATGACGGGCAAAGAAATAGGCTCCCGTTCCGATGACAGTAAGCGCGGTGACGACCCCCGCGACGATGCTGACGGCCCGGGAGGACGTCGGCGGGGCCGGTGCGTTTCGATGATGGGCCACGGTTGCTGACATGGTAGGGGGACTCCGGTGGCGATGTTGTTGTCCTGCGTTCTGCGCTACTTACGCGCATGGGAGTGGAATCTTCATCGCCGGTGCTAAAAAAACAGCATGGCTAAGTTTCAAGATGCGGTTGCCCGGGAACTGGAGGCTCCGCAGCATCCTCTGCATCTGGAGGCCGCCATGTCCGACACACCGCTGGTCGCCGTCATCATGGGATCCCAATCCGATTGGGAAACGATGAAGCACTCTGCGGAGATGCTCGCCGCGCTCGGCATCCCGCACGAGGTCCGCGTGGTCTCGGCGCATCGCACGCCGGATCTCCTCTTTGAATTTGCCGAAGGGGCAGAGGCGCGGGGGATCGAGGTCATTATCGCCGGAGCCGGTGGCGCGGCCCACCTCCCAGGCATGACTGCCTCCAAGACAGCGCTCCCGGTGCTCGGGGTCCCGGTCGAGTCGAAGACCCTCGCGGGGGTGGATTCGTTGCTATCCATTGTCCAGATGCCCGCGGGAATCCCCGTCGCCACTTTCGCCATCGGACGGGCGGGAGCGATCAACGCGGCGCTCCATGCAGGGGTCATGTTGGGTCGCACGAGGCCCGCCGTGAAGGACGCGCTCGCCAAGTATCGCCAGGGCCAGACGCAGGCCGTGCTGGACAATCCGGATCCGCGACAGAAGTGATGCGCATCGGTGTGTTGGGGGCGGGTCAACTCGGGCGCATGCTCGCGCTCGCGGGATACCCTCTTGGACTCCAGTTTCGTTTCCTCGATCCCGGATTCGACGCACCTGCGGGGCAGATCGCGGAACTCGTCGCGGGGAGATACACGGAGCGCGCCGCACTCGAACGATTCTCCCTCGGACTGGATGCGGCCACCTACGAATTCGAGAGCGTACCTGTCGCAGCGATTGAATCGCTTTCTCTTGTCGTTCCCGTCTTTCCCCCCATCGAGGCGCTCGCGACGGCACAGGACCGCCTCTTTGAGAAACGCCTCTTTGGAGAACTCGGCATCGCGACGGCGCCATACCGCAACGTCGAGACCCGGAGCGATCTGGACAAGGCGATCGCAGAAATCGGCTCCCCTGCGATCCTCAAGACCCGACGTCTTGGTTACGATGGCAAGGGCCAGTACCTCATCGAGGACGCGTCCGACTGCGAGGCCGCGTGGAATCAGCTCCGGAGCAACGCGATGATCCTGGAGGGCGTCGTTCCCTTTCGCGGGGAGTACTCGTTGATCTCCGCGCGCTCCAAGAACGGCGAAGTCGTGCACTACCCCCTCGTCGCGAACGAGCACAAACACGGCATCCTCCGAGTTTCGCGCATGGCGCCTCGCACGGACGAGATGTTGCGTCTCGAGGCCCAGGCGATCGATGCATCGAACAGTGTGCTGGAACGCCTTCAATACGTCGGTGTGCTCGCCGTGGAGTACTTTGACGCGGGGACGCGCATCATCGCGAACGAGATGGCGCCGCGCGTGCACAACTCAGGGCATTGGACCATCGAGGGTTCAGTCACCAGCCAGTTTGCGAACCACCTGCGTGCGATCTGCGGCATGCCTCTCGGCAGCACGGCATCGCGCGGTCCATCGGCGATGGTGAATCTGATCGGCGGAGTCCCAAGTGCGGATGAAATCCTCCGAATCGAGGGAGCATCGTTGCATTTGTATGGCAAGGAACCACGCGCGGGGAGGAAGCTGGGGCATGTCACCGTCGTCGCCCCCGACGAAGCATCTCTGAATCGATCATTGGAGAAAGTTTGTGCGCTGGCCTTCGCTACTTCGCAGGGATAACTCACCCAAGTATCGTGTGTTGTTTGTTTGCATGGGAAACATCTGCCGCTCCCCCGCCGCTGAGGGGATCTTCCGACACATGGTCGAGCAGGCGGAGTTGAGCAACCGGATCGAAATCGCATCGGCAGGGACGCAGGATTATCACGTCGGCGAACGCCCCGATGCCCGAATGCGGGAGACCGCCTCGCGTCGTGGATACAACCTGAACAGCCGGGGGCGGTGGCTTGCAGACGATGACTTCGACAAGTTCGACCTCCTCCTCGCGGCGGACTCAGACAATTACGCAAAGATGATCTCGCGCGCACGCACCGACGAACACCGCGCGAAGGTTCAGATGATGCTCAATTGGCACCCGCACATGCCCGGCGAGGACGTCCCCGATCCGTACTACGGGGGGCAGCAGGGCTTCGAGGATGTGCTGGATCTGCTCGAGGTTGGGCTGGGTCCGTTGCTTTTGCATGTGGCCGCGCAACTCGAGGTGAAGGAAAAGCAGTCGGGCTCTGCCTAACCGAACCATTTCGAATACAGCGCGCGCATTCGGCGCAATTGCGTCTCCAAACCATCGAAGAAATCGATGCGGGATCCGAGCTGATCCTTGAGCGCGCGACCGAGCATGGCGCGCTCCGCCGGCGAGGACGGGATGTGGTCGGTGGTCGATTCGTTGAGAAGTCGCAGGCCACGCTGGATGGACTTCAACAGGTTCGAGTGTGACTGGATGAACTCGAGCTCAGCGGGCCCGAGCAGCCCTTCGCGCTTCAAGTGATCCAGCGCGCGCGGGAGGTATTCTCCGTCTCCCTGAATCAGCCGACGGGATAGGAGCACGCCCGCACCAACAAGGAAATCCACATCCCACAGTCCCCCTGGGCCGCGCTTGAGATCGAACGCCGCGCGGCGCGTGAGTTTCACCGCAGCCACCGTGCGCTTGCGCATCGCTCCGAGGTCTGCCAGGAGCATCGCGCGGTCGGCGGGTCGTGATTCCCATTTCGCGAAAACTTCATCGATCAGTTCATATCCCCAATCGATATCCCCCGCGACGGGTCGCGCCTTGAGGAATGCGAGCCACTCCCACGTCTGCGCGGGCTTCGCGTAGTAGTTCAGCATCGACTCGCGCGAGGTGACGAGGGGACCGCTCGTGCCGTCGGGGCGCAGACGGACATCAAGGCGCCAAAGCACGCCGTCCTGTGTGGACTGGGACATCATCGTCAACAAGTCGCGCGCGAAGAGGAGGAACTGCGAATCACGCTCAGAACCATCGTACACGAAGACGATGTCGAGGTCGCCGAGCGCGTGCGCTTCCCCCGCGCCGAATCCACCGAGCGCAAGGATGCACCAGCGTCCGGGCCAATCCATGTGGCGCGAGTGATGCGGCGCAACGATGTCGCAAGCCGATTGCAGGATCACCTCGGCGAGGAGCGCCGTGCGTTTCGCGGCCTCTGCTGAGGGGAGGATGCCACCAATCTCGCGCACGGTGATCAGGAGGACTTCGCGCTCTCGCAACACGCGCAGCTTCCCCATGCGTTCCTGAGGCGAGAGGCGATCGCTGAGGCGACCCACCTCCTCACGTACGACGAGTGCTGATCGCCTCCCAGCCGTCACACCGATCCCAGAGAAGAGGTACTCCATCCATTCCGGATGCGAAATCAGGGAGCGCGCTGGCAGATCACCGAACCCCAGGACATCCAGCAAGATTCGGAAGATGCGCGGACTCGCGATGAAGAAGTCCAGCGTGGTGTTGAGCGCGACGATGCGATGAAGGAGTTGCGCGAAGTGACGGAGTGACCTGGCCGCCGAAGGCGTGTTCGGCATTTCCTCGAGGATGACGGGCAGCAACTGCTCGATCTTGCGCATCGATTCGAGCGAGCCGGTGAAGCTGCGGCTGCGAACAAGCGAGCGCAGGGCATCGACTCCTTCGCGATCGTCGAGCCCCGCATCGACGAGTTGCTGATGAGCATCACCCGTCGGGGGGATATCCATGCGCAGACACTCGACGAGCGTGAATCGATCCATCTTGTCGGGATCATAGTTGAACGTGCTGCAGAACATTTCATTCACGCGCGCTCGGCGCGATTCGAGGAGCGTCTCGAACTCCTCCTCGCGCGCCCAGCCGCACCGTAGAGCAAGCGCGCCGCGTTCCCCGGGGGAATCAGGCAGGAGGTGTGTCTGCTCTCCGTGCATCATCTGCAGTGTGTGTTCGATGCGCCGAAAGAAGTAGTACGCCGTGCGGAGTTGCTCCACGTCCACGAGCGCGAGATGACCCAAATCCCCGAGCAGTTCCAGGGTGTCGATGGTCCCCTTCTGTCGCAGCCGCCGATCCGACGCGCCGTGCGCCAGTTGGTGGAGGCTGATTAGGAACTCGATCTCGCGGATGCCACCACGTCCGCGCTTGATGTCAAGCTCGCGCGCGGAATCCGACAGCGCCTCGAAGTCGATCCGGCGCTTGAGATCACCGATCTCGCGCACGAGGTCTGTTCTGCGGGTTTCGTCGAACGCGAAGTGGATGAAGATGTCGTTCATTCGCGCGGCGAGGCCCGCATCCCCAGCTACGGCCCGCGCGCGCAAGTAGGCTACCTGCTCGAACACCCGACCTTGCGATTGGAAGTAGTTCACATAACTGACAAGCGAACGTGCCAGCGCGCCCGCCGTCCCATCCGGGCGAAGGCGAGCATCCACGCGGTACAGGAACTTGCCATCGAGATTTTGTCCGATGCGTTCGGAGATGCGTCCGGCGACACGATTAAAGAACTCGTGGGAGGTGATCTGCCGCACGACGCGTCCCTCGGGATCGCGTGCGCCTTCGGTCTGCCCATCGGCACTATAGACGAAAACCAAGTCCACGTCGGAACTGAAGTTCAGTTCGTTCGATCCGAGCTTCCCAAGCGCGAAGACGCAGAACTCCGCGGCGCTCCCGGAGGACTCGCGTGGAACGCCGTGGCGCCCGAGGAGCTCGCGACGAGCGTCGACGGTGATCGCCTCGATGATTGCCTGCGCGAGTGCGCTCAGCTCGCGGCAGAGCGCGGCCTCGTCCGCCAGTTCCTGAACATCCCGCAGGCCGATGCGCAGGAGTTCCCGGTCGCGAAACCAATGGAGCGCCCGGAGGAGTTCATCCCCGTGTTTCTCCCCGGCGACTTCGGCGAGCTGACCACGATACACATCGAGGTCCGACTCTTTCCAAAGATTGCCGCGTAGGAGCAGCCAATCGAATCGATCCGGCTCCGCGATGATCATGTCGCTGAGGAGCTGGCTGAACGAAAAGAGCGAGGAGAGAAAATGCCGGTGCTCGACATTCTCGGCGAGCAGGCGAAGTTCTTCTCCGTGGTGCGGGACGGCGGCGAGAAAGCGCGCCATGTTTCGCGCGCCCATCGGTGGATCCGCAACGTACGCGAGCGAACGAACGACCGTACCCAAGTCCGCCCACTCCGATTCCGTGCAACTCGGCAATGCAGAATCGAGGGCGTTCGCGATTTCCTCCAGAGAGTCAGCGGGCCAATTCGCCTGACGCAGGAGATCCGACATGTCATGCGGCTGCATCTCGCCCGATTTCGACATCAGATGTCGCCGGTGTGAACCATTCCGGAATCGCGCGCGGACTGGATGTCGTGCGCACTCCCCACGATGACCCCAGCCCATCCGGCCCACACGTCGCCATCGGTCGGCACTTCGTCGGGTTCTCGCCCGAAGAGAGTGGATTCCAGGATGATCTCAGCCTCGCCGAGGCGCGCCGGCTTGAGCGGAAGCACGAAGAAATGCCAGCGCCTCGAATCCGGATCGAGCGCCTGGAGCAGAATCTTTTGAAAGAGCCGATAGTAGCGCCCGTTCTGGCCGATCTTGATCGAGAAAGAAATCGGGAGCCGCGAACGCAGCCCGGGCAGGGTCGGCTCAAGCAGGATGCCGAATCGAATCACCGAATCCGCTGCGATCTTGGTCTTCCACGAAATCTCAGAAGGCACACGCAATGCGACGACATCGTGCTCGCCGTCGTTGGCGGCAAAGGATGCGATACGCAGCGGCCTCGCGAGCGGTGACCGAACCGTGGCGAGCTGAAAGTCGGAGATCGCATCGATCACTGCATTGGCGTCCCTCTGGTGCGTGCGCGCGCGCGCCATCGAGTCCACTTCCAGCAGTCGGTCGAATGTGCGCTGCAACGGCCCCATGAGTTCCGGCCGCTCGGTGACTGGCTTGCAGAGGAACTCGGTCGCGATGGTCGGCGATGGATCCGTCTCCGTCCACGCGGTCATCCGTGGCCATGGCACGAAGACCTCCGGGTGGATGCCGGCAAAGGGGAGTCGCTCGATGAAGTTGAGTGTCTCCGCGAGGGTTGATGGCGTCTCGTCCGGCACGCCGAGCAGGACGCGCGCCTCGACGCGGACACGACATGCGGTGGCGATGCCGACGGCCTCGCGCACGGTTCCGTTCGTGACGTTGATGTCGGCGAATCGTGCGCGAAACTGATCATTCCCGGATTCGAGGTTGATGCGGGCGACCTTGAGACCCGCGCCGGCCATGAGTTCCATGTTCTCGTCGTTGAAGTGCTCGGCCGCCATCGTGCAAGCGAATGGCAGGCAGATTTCCTGAGCCCACTCGGTCGCGAATCGCTCCACCCAGCGCGGGTTCCACGGAAAGATTTCATCCACGAATTCGAAGCGCTTCGGATCAAACTTGTCGAGCAGGTTCGCCGCGCGGCGAATCACCTCCGACGGCTTTAACATCTCGTAGTAGTTCTCCGCTTCCTGCAAATGACGCGTGAGCGGTTCCGACGAGAAGAGCGAACGGAAGGGGAAGCCTCGACTTGCCGAAAGCGGTAGTGTTCCCCCGGTGACTTTGAGGAGGTCCTTGACCCGGAACACCTCCAGGTCCGGCTCGGGCAGGTCCGCGATCGTGCGTAGTCGCTTGCGATTCGGAGCCAGCACCCAGCCCGCCTTGGCGCGCCACCAGACGCTGGCGACTTCGTGGGGATTTCCTTTCGTCGCGATCGCGATCGAGAGTTCCTCGATCGACTCGTACCAATCACCCAACACGATCCCGCGCACGGCCGGGTGGGAGGAGTACTCCTGTGTCGAGAGTGTCCCCATGACGCCGCCGACCACGACCGCCGCTCGCCCCTCCGGATTGATCTTCTCATGGAGCGCATCCAGAATGTGGCGCGTAGGGCCCGACTGTTCCCTGCCAATCGGGATGAAGATCAGCGAAGGCAGGTCCTCGGCGAACGACCCAAGCACCTGGTCGCGATGGCGGGTCGCCTTGAGCAAGTGCACGCGTGGCTCGTGGCCCGCCGCCCTGAGGACCGACGCCGTCTGCGCGACCTCGAGCCATGCACGGAGTTGGATCGGGGTCCCAAATTCTGGATAAAGAATCGCGATGTTCAGTGGGGCCATGGATCGACCTCTTGGGAGCGCGCCGTGGGGGGATCGCACTCGTGGGGTGGAAAGAAATTCTCGCAGTGCAGCCGATTAGATGCCGCGCGGTGACCGTGCTGCAAGGGTAGGAGGGCCTATTCCCCCTCGGAGTCTGCCCCAGGGGCGGTGTCGGTCGCCCCCGTCTCCGGCTGCGATTCGGCCTGCGGTGGCGGCTCAACCGGGGCGGGCGTGCTCGGAGCCAGTGCAATGGCAGCAGCCGTGACGGCGGGTGTCGTGGGGCGTTGGAGGAGAAGTTCACAGTAGAGGCGTGTCGCTGCGATCGCGGCGATGGGAGGCAGGATCAGCGGCGGGCAGCACAAGGGAAACGTGAACGGAATCAGCCCTACCGAGAGTGGGATGACGCACTTACGATTCGTGCGGATGAAATCGATCTTCTTGCGCATCGGGACGCTTCGCCGGTCGAGAGGATAGCTGAACGCATCCAGCGATAGGAACATCAGGAGAGAGGGAATTGTCACCAGCGGCGCGAGCAAGATGCCCACGAAGGGAATGAACTCGAGCATGATCCCGACCAGAACGATCGGGGTCGCGACCAGCACACGGCGAACAGTCTCGCGAAGGGTATGGATCAGCGAATCCGTCAGCGGAAGTGGTGGCGCGATGAGGTCGGGACGAGAGGCGAGGAGTTCGTGCTCGATGCGCTCGCCGAGGACGTCGCAGAAAGGGCCGGCGATCAGGCTGGCAAGCACCCAGGTTGCGATGATCGACGCGGCAAAGAGAACAATCGCCCCGGCCGCCACGGCAAGGTCTGCCCCAACATTGGCCCACCAGCTATCCGACGTGGGCTCGACCCATTGCCCGACCTCGGTGATTCCGAACGCGTAGGCAGCCCACATCAGGACGACCATCAGAACGGAACTGATCGCCGCGGGGGTGGCGACGAGCCACCACAACTGGGGTCGAGCCAGCAGGAATCTCACACTGGAGATCGGCAGGAAGATGCGGGAGATCTTCATCGAGGGGACTTTGCGGATGGGTGCCCGGTGGGGAGAAGAGGATTCTCAGCCGGATTGAAGCACGGGCGCACACCAGAAACCGAAATCGAACATAAGATGCTGAAATGGTAGGAGTTCGCTTGCACCAACTGATTTCCCCGGAAAGTATGGGGAAGTCGCAAAAATTCTGGGCCAAAGCCGCCATCAGGGTGGCACCGGCCGGCCGGGGGTGCTCCTTGCAAAGCGAAAATCCGATCGGCGGTGACTTGGCCGCCCCGGCCCAAATTCCTGCATTTGAACAAGTCCTGTTTCTGGGATTCGAACGCGAGGTGGCCGTTACCCTCCTGCGGGATATGGGGCGTGGGCAGGAGGCGATGATTTTCGTCAACGGAACGGACTGGCAGGATACGTCGTGGGCGGTCGATCGAGCGACGGGATCCGCCCTCGCGCTCGTGCGATACTCGCCGGAGTCCTTTGAGAACATCCGTCAGTTTTGCCAGTGCGTGGCCACCGTGAGCGTCGCCTTTCGCCCTTCGCGGTTAGCAGTGTTCGTCCCCGACGTCACAACCCGGACGAATGCCGAGATCATCAAGGCTGGAGCAAACCATGTTCTTCCGTTGAGGGCGGGGCGGTCGCAGCTCGCGATCGAACTTCGTGACGGTGGCATCATCGCAGCGGAGATGTTCGGCGATGCCGCACCTTGGCTCGAGACTTTGGAACGGGTCGCGGAGAAGCTCTACATCGATGAGGATCCACGCGCGCGCCTGAAGTCGATTCTCCTGCTTTTCACGCGGCGATTGGGAGTCGATCGCTCCTCCATTGCGCTCGTGGAAAACAACAGCATGGAAATCGCCGCCGTCACTGGACAGACCGGGAACCTTCAGGAAGGCCAGCGCCTCGAAGTTCTCCCCGAGAGCGTTACGGCCCGCGTCATAGAAAGCCGACGTGCGCGACTGATCCAGGGCGCGGCCGGTAGGGCGAGTTCATCCGTCCGTAGCGCCATCTGCGCACCCTTGCTCGCGCGCAACGAAGTCCTCGGCGTGGTCAGCTTTTCCTCGATGGCGGGCGGGCGGCAACTCGGCGAGAATGACCTGCGTGCGGCCGAACTGTTCGCCGGACTCCTCGCGCTCAGCCTGAGCAACCGCGACCTCTTGGAGAGCATGCTCTCGATGCGCGCGCTCAGCACGGTCGGCGCAGCGATGGCCTCGGTGTCGCACTCGCTCAAGAACCTCCTCCTCGTGCTCGGAGGTGGCTCGTCGCTCGTGGATGCAGCGCTAAAGCGTGGAGATTTGGAGAGCGCGCGCGAGGCGATGGGCATCCTTAAGAATGGCGTCCACCGAACGGAGAACTTGGTCTTGGACCTCCTCTCCTACTCGAAGAGCCGCGAGCCAAGTCTCGCCCCCACGAACGTGCGCGAGTTGGCCGACGAACTGGCGCAGTCATTCTCACGTGCACGCGCGAACAACACGCGAACACTCACGGTCGAGGTGGATGTCTCGCGTGATTCATACATGCTCGATGGCAACGCTCTCGAACGCGCACTGCTCAACCTGCTGATCAACGCGATCGAGGCCACGCCGGAGAAGGGGGCTGTGCTCTTTCGCATTCGCGAATCGGATGGCGAGCTGGCCTTCTCCGTTTCTGACAACGGATCGGGGGTTGAGCCCGAGAAGATCGAATCCATCTTCACCCCGTTCTTTTCGACGAAGGGTTCGAAGGGCACCGGTCTCGGGCTCTCGACAGTGCGCAAGTTTGCCGAAGAGAACGATGGGGATGCGATCGCCGACATCTGTCCGGAGCTGGGCGGACTCTGCGTGACGATTCGCCTTCCCATTCGGAAGGCAAAGGACTAGGCTCGTACCGCGAGCCCGCGAAGCAGGACGGTTGTTTTGATCACCCGGATTTATCATCGACAGGAGAGTCGATCTTCCATGCTCCCTCAAGGCCACGAACGTCGCGGCACACCTCGTTACCGGATTCCAATTCCAGTGACGTTTCAGATTATCTATCCGGAGGACACCTTCTCCGTGAAGGAGCACCGGGGCGTGGCGGCGGACGTGTCCATGACCGGGTGCCGGCTGCGGATCAACTCGATCGATCGGGGTGAATACGAGAAGATTCTCGCCTCAACGCGATACGCGAAACTGTGGTTCGAAGTCCGTCCGGGGATGAAGCTGGAAGCTCGTGGCCAGCTAGTCTGGGTCCAGCACTCGACTGCTGCGAGCGGCGAGTTGGAACACTGCATCCTCGGAATTCTGTTCACGCAGCTTTCGAGCGAATTCACCAAGTCGCTCGAGGGTCTGCTCCAAAATCACGTCAGCGGCGGAGGCGTCCCGCTGAAGTGAAATCACGCTGGCAGGAGAGCGCAAATGAGCGATGCGCTGGTGGAGACATGGGCGATTGCCGATCGGCTGAATCGCTATTTGTTGGACGAGATTGACGAGGCGTCGCTCGCGCTGAAGGCGGGAGGGAAGGGGCGCAGCGTCGGTGCCACCTTTGCCCACCTGCACAACGTTCGATTGCTTTGGCTCAAGAGTTCCGATCCGGCACTTCTGGCAGGCCTGCGGAAGATCGAAGCCGACGACGCCGTCTCCAAGGACATGCTCGCCGAGTCATTAACGCGCTCTGGTGATGCCATCGCCGCGATGTTGAAGAAATCCATCGCAGGGGATGGGCGAGTGAAGGGTTTCAAGCCCCACGTTACCGCGTTTGTTGGCTATCTGGTCGCGCACGAGGCGCACCATCGAGGTCAGATCGTCCTGACGCTCAAGCTCGAGGGAACTCCCGTCGGCAAGAAAACTGCCTTCGGCCTCTGGGAATGGGGAGTGCGCTAACCGGGCGGTCGGGCTCGGTCACTTATCCGCAGGATAGAAAGAGACGACGACGGGCAAGTGATCGCTCGTCTTTGTCTGCTCGGCCAGCGGAAGCGGGCGTGCGACGGCCACGCTGCCAGGCACGAGATCCTTCATCATTTGGTTATTGGCGAAGACCATGTCGATATGACGCGTGGGATACTCGGCGGGATGCGTCGGCGGATTGCCGTAGATCTGAAGCGCGTCGAGCAAGTTCGGCGCGCCGTCCACGAGGCGATTGTACTCGTCTCCACCGGGACTGAAATTCATATCGCCCATGAAGAGAATGTTCGCATTCGGCTCGACGATCAGTTCGCGATTCAAGCGCGCCTTGATGCCGTCCACCATGCCCAGACGCGTGCCCTTGTCCTCGGGCTTCGTGCCGGCCTTCATGTGCGTCCCAACGAGGAGCACCTTGTAGTCGGGATTCGGCATGAGCTCGAGAATCACAAGGCGGTTGTTGATGCGGCTCTGGGTCTCCCCAGTCCCGATGATGGGGAGACGCTGCGCCTTGAGAGTTGTCATTGCGCCCACTGGAATCCGGCTGACGAACACCAGGTTCTGGTGCCAATTTTCGTCACGCGCCGATGTGATCGTGTCGTACTTCATGTCTTCGAGGTATTCAGCGAAGAAGCGACGGGTCCAAGCTTCACCCTCACACTCACCCAGGACGATGACGTCTGCGTCCATGGCGCGGATCGCCTTCGCATAGAGCGCGAGGTCCGTCTTGCTGCGCCCGCCCGTGTCCTCGTTCGTGCCCTCGACATAGGGATCGTCGATGTCGTCGACAAAGTGTTCCGCATTCCAGTAGGCGACCTTGATGTAATCCGCGCGAGGGACGTCCACCCCGGGCACATCAGCGAGAGCGACACTTCCAAGGAGTGTTGCCGCCGCAAAGGCGAGGGAGAGACGACGCAGTCTGGCGTTGGACATGTTCCGGATTCCTCTACTGGATTCGGTTGGGTTGCATCACTTGCATGGAACTGGACCTGCGGTCAACGGCCCGGGGTTGGTCTCCGCGGGCCGATTGACCAAGGGTTGTTCTGCCGTTAGGGGTTCCAGCGATACTGGAACACGGGGCCATAGGAGTTCGCACCGAGGCCACCCGCATTCACGTTCATCAGGTTGAACTGGGTGACGTTGTCCTGTGCTGCACGCGGCGTGGGGACGTTGCTCGAGACGTAGTACGTCTCCGCGAGTTCCGCCGACGTCTTGCGATACATCACGACGCGGGGCTTGCCGCCGCCGTTTTCCTTCGCGGCCAGCTCGATCACCTCATCGAGGTACATGATCCCGTCCACGAGGCCGTTGTCATACGCCTGCTGGCCCGTATAGATGCGTCCATCGGCGAGTTCGCGCACCTTCTCCATCGAGAGGTCCGTGCGATTCGCGGCGACGATGGTTGTGAACTTGTTGTACATCTCGTCGATGACGCTTTGCATGATGGCGCGTTCCTCGGCCGACATCTTGTGCCACATTGCGCCCATATCCTTGTTCTTGCCGCTCTTGATGACTTCCATGTCGACGCCGATCTTGTCGCCAAGGCCCTCGATCTGGGGGAACGTGGCAATGACGCCGATCGAACCCGTCACCGTGGTCGGGCTGGCGTAAACTTGATCTGCCGCCATCGAGATGTAATACCCGCCCGAGGCCGCGACATCCAGCATCGAAACGTATACAGGGACGTTGGTCTTCTCCTTGTAGCGAAGGACTTCGCGATAAACGATGTCACTCGCTGTGACGCCGCCACCGGGTGAATCCATGCGGATCACGACCGCCTTGATGTTCGAGTCCTTCTCAGCCTTGCGGAGCTTCTCCGTTACCTGAACGACCGTGCTCTCACTCGAGAAAAAACCGGCGGATTCTCCCCCGCCGTTGATGACGCCCTCGATGTCGAGGACCAGGATCTTGCGGGATGACCCCTTGCGAAGCTGCAACTCCCCGTAGTCGGAACGCCCACCCAATCCAGAGATCGGGACGATGATGCAGCCCTGCAAAAGGAGGGACATGGCGAGGACTCCGACGAACTTCCCAAGACGTGGTGCAAACATGGAGACGATTCCTTTCTGTGAATCTGTTCGAATGTGAGGATGTGGGTCCGGTCGGCGCAACGAATTCAAAGCCGGACGAAGACGTGGTAGCCGATCAAGATCGCATGGTGCGTGGGGTGAAGGGATCAAGCCCGCGAGCGTATGCCTGAAGTTAGGAAAGATCCGACTGGCGAAATAAAAGCGAAACTTCGCTTGACCCGTTTCGTCCCATTGTCCCTTCATCGGAAAACTTCGCAGCACTCAGGTGATTCGACCAAGCGTCACGCCCCCTCCTTCTGTGTAAGTTAGTGCAGAGATGCGCCCATCGGTTGGAGGTCGTTCAAGACAGGGCCCGAAGGCCGCGTGTTTTTGCGTGCGCCCAGCATCGGAGAATCTGAGATTGAGATACACCGCAAGTCCCGCGGGGCCGCCTCGTGGGTGCAGGACGCAGGACCAATCCAACGCACGAGGTGCGACTCTGATGGCTGAAGACTGCATGCAGGAGATGCCGCAACCCACGGCTGAACACAATTGGCTCACGTCCAAGGCTGGAACGTGGGATGTCGAATGTACGATGTGGATGGGCCCGCCGGATCAGCCCCCGATGAAGTGCTCCGGCACGGACGTCGTCGAGGCCATCGGTGGTTTCTGGATTAGCGCCCGATTCAACTGCGACATGGGTGGAATGCCCTTCGTCGGTCAGTGCCAGGCCGGATACAACGAACATACCAAAAAGTTTGTCCAGACCTGGGTGGATTCGTTCTGCTCGCAGATCATGCAGTTGGAGGGGAGCCGCAAGTCGGACGGGTCACTCGAGATGAAAGGAATCGGCTGGGGAGCCATGGGCCCGCATACCCACTTCCGCTCGACCGAGGATCACCACTCGCCGGATTCGATGACGTTCAGGATGTTCTGCTCTGCCCCGGGCGGCCCGGAAGTCCAGACGATGCAATTCGAGTATAAGCGCCGCAAGTAACGGCCACTGCTCCGCCCCCACGATGAGTGATGCCCGCGCGTTGTCTCGCGGGCATCGTCGTTTCCAAGTGATTGTGATATTCGGAGTTCAGATCTTCTCGACTGCGGAAGCACTCACATAACCCGCCGACCCATCCGGGAGGCGGAAGCGCACGAACCCGCGATTGGGCTCTTCGGTCAGCGTGATGGTTGTTCCTGCGGGAAGGACAAGGATCTCCTGCGAGTTCTCCGCCGGCGCGCTACGCCCACTCGTGCCGTTCTTGAGGACGACCGCCTCGTTTCCACCACGGCGCCACTGGAAGTTCCCGAACGCGATGGATCCGCAGATCGCGACAGCGACCGCTGAGTATCCCATCAGCGCCAGAAAGTGCGCGCGCTGATCCGGGTTATCAGTGCGGAATGCGCGCCAGATGTTCCACGACGCGAGCAGTAGGAAGATATCGAGCACGACGACCCAGAAGAGCGGTGTCGTTCGAGTGAAGAGTCCCTCGACGAGCGTCGAGAGAAACGAAGGAGCTTCGTCGCTCGCAGCAGGTGCGATGACCTTGAGGCTGCTCAGAGCGCGGTCGTACCCCGGATCCGAGCGCAACGCGCGTCGGTAATAGAGCACGGCCTTTCCGGTGTCGCCGCTGCGCCACGCGGCGGCGCCGGCATTCCCCCAAACGGCAGGGCTCCCGTGTCCGAAACGGGCGATTCGCTCGAATCCCTCGAGTGCTTTCTCCCACTGCTCTGCTTCGAAAGCGGAATTGGATGCCTCGAAGAGTTTCTGCGTATCCTCGAACGTGAGGATCGGTGTCTGTGCGGGCGCGCGCAGCGGCAAAAGAGCCAGCAGGGCAATGAACCCGAGGAGAAGGAAGAGCCTTTCGAAACGCGCGATGCTCATGCGGCACCTCCGCCAGCGGATAGTTCCGCAAGCACGGCTTCGGCTTCTGCGAGGTCTTTCCTGCGCTGTTCCGGTGTATCGGGTGCGGGAGAGAAACGGATCGCCTCAGCTCGGGTCACGATCTCACGCAGGCGCGCGATTGCGGCATCGACTTTGCCCGCGTGGCGCAGACCCTCTGCTGCTTCGTCGAGCGTCAGGCCCTGCGGGGATCTGCCCAATGCAGCGGCGGCAAAGGCCATCGCTCCTCGCGAGACACTCGCGTAGAAGTCGTTCTTATCGGGCACGGTGAGCTTGCTGCGTGCTTCCTTCAGCGCCTGCTCGGACTGGCGGCGCCACTCGCGTGCGCGATAGGCCGCACTCGACGAATCGACGTTCCTGCGCCGCATGGACACGATCCCGGCGATTAGGGCAATCATCGGGGCCGTCGCGTGTGCGGCCCAGAACCAGCCCTTCGTCAGCACTGATTCCTTGAACTGGCGCTTGTCTGACGACGAAAGAGGGGTGCGGTCGATCCACGCGACGTCCTCGCCGACGCGCTTGGCGGTCGCCTTGTTCGTCGGAGTGGTGGCATTCGGGTCGGCCTTATTCGTCGGGGCGGACACGATCTCGACCGAGGTCGTCTGCGTCGGCATGACCTGCAATTCGAAGGCGGAGGTCTTCTTGCTCGACCATGCCCCGCGCGACGTGTCGAACGAAGCGATCGTGATGGGTGGGATGCTCAGCTTGCCCGCGTCCTTGGCCTGAAAGATCAGCTCGTACTCCTTGCGCGTGTTCAGCGCGGAGGCGCGTTCCCATGTCTTCTCGGTCGCAGGGGTGTCGATCAGTTGCAGCCCCTGAAACTCGGGAATTTTCGGCGCGTCGAGTCCGGCAAAGTTCGCTTCGCCCTCGATGGTTAGTTTCATCGTCACGGGATCGAGTTGGGGCACCTTGAGACGATCGAGCGAGGACGTGACCTTGACGTCGCCCACGATTGCGAGAGCGGCATCGGTCGGCGGCGGCGGGAGAACTTTGACCGCAATGTCCAGCGGGCGTGTTCGCATGGTGGCCTGAATCGCCTGCGGGCGCATGAAGAGGAAGTCGTCCTCAAACCCGGTTCCTCGGCGGTTCTTGGTCGGGAGCCGGACATAAACCGTCACGTTGTTCAGCGCGGTGGCGCCGGACTTGGTCGGCACATACCACGCGCGCGAGACAAGGGCGCGCTGGAACTTCTTGCCTTGGTGCTCGATGTTCTCCCAGCGCAGGCCGACATTGTTCTCCCACGCGTTGTTCTTGCGAATGAAGACGAAGTCCTGACCGGGTGCTGGATCGTCGATGCCGAGCCCCGTCGGTTCGGGGAGATCGACGTCGCGATAGATGTAGGAATCCACGCAGAAAATCTGGCGGGACCAGACTTCCTTTGGGTAATCTGCCAATAGGAAGTAGCGACCGTTGAGTTGCTGGTTCACTTCGGCGTAGTCGGTCTTTGCGGAGAGCACACTCGACTCAGAAGGTTCGGCGATCTCTCCCGTGACGATGTTGGACGAGTAGGTCACGCCATCGAGCAGATACGTCGCCGCAGGGATCGAAAACGGACCCGGACGCGTGGCGGAGAGTGTATACGTCCACGACTGCGAAAAGCGGACGACGCCGTTGATGATCGATTGCTCGGTCATCGTCGAGGGGCCGCCCTCGAAAGTGAGGTTTTCAAGACTCGAAAGAGGTGGAGGGGTCAGCCTTCCGCCGCTTCCGCCTTCGACCTGAATGCGATACTTGATGCGCTCCCCCGCCGTGGGTTTCTCCGTGTCGATGGTCGCAGACACCTCGGCCCCCTCGGCGCGAACAGCGACAGGGAGGAGCACGAGGGCCATCATCATCATGGCCAAGAGTCGGAGGATTGCGGTCTGCATCAGGGGTATCACCACGGCTTCTTCTTGGGATCGGCTTTGGGATTCTTGCCTTTGGTGAGGTTCACTTCTTCACCCTTGTCGAGCATGTTCAGAAGCTGACGCGCTTCCTCGGGAGTCATCTCGCGAGGCTGCCCCTCCCGGGGCTGCTCGCCCTCCTTAGGCTCGCCTTTCTGCTCCTGTTCCTGCTCGCCGGGCTTGGGCTCAGCGGGCTGGGGCTCAGCAGGTTGCTCCTGCTGGCTCCCTTCCTGTTCCTGCTCCCGGGGCTCGCCCTGGCCATCCTGCTGCTGTTGTTCGCTCTGCTGCTGGTTCTGTTGTTCTTGTTGGTCCTGTTGCTGATCCTGCGGCTGCTGCTGTTGCTGCTCGCTCTGCTGCTGGTCGTTCTTTTCTTGCTCATCGTTCTGCTGCTGTTGCGGTTGCTCCTGGGGTGGTGGAGCAACAGGGAGGCTGCGAAGGAAGTCCTGCACGAGAGCGCGATTGATCGCCGCGTCCTCGAGGTCCGCCGCCAGGGTCTCGGCCTGGTGGAAACTGTCGAGTGCCTCGATCGCAGAGTTGATCGCGGCGCCGGTGTCCTTTTTCTCTTCGAGTGCTTTCTTTGCCTGCTCGAAACGCACGATGCCCTTGTTGTAGAGTGCGCGTCCCTTGAGGGCGGCGTCGTCCCGCGCCAGGTCGGCAGCGTTCTCAAAGTATGAGACTGCCGTGTCCTGCTCGCCACGTTTGGCAGCGCTCAGCCCGAGGTTGAACGTCGGCGCAGGAATCGATGGGTCGAGCAACTTGGCGCTCTGGAAATCCTGTTCTGCGTTCTCGAATTCGCCTTGTTCGTAGGACGCATTCCCTCGTCGCACAAATGCGGGGAGACGATTCCCCCAGGTGAAACCGATGTCCGCATCCGCAGGGGACGCAGGCGTTTCGGCGACGGCCTCGGCTGTTGCCGGCGGCGTGGTCGGCGGAGGGGGCGTGAGTGACCCCGACGTTTGCGGCGGGGCCGTAGGAACGGGGGACTGCGCATTTGCGACGAGCGCAAAAGCCGCGAAGAGAGCGGCGATGGATGCGGTGCGTTTCATGCGGCGACTCCTTCGGGCAGGAATGTCTGGCGGCGAACGGGGCGGCGTTCTCCGAGCAGTGCTTCGAGAATCAGAAGTAGCAAGGCGGCGGCCAAGGGCCACTGAAACCGCTCTTCGCGCACGATGCGGCGCGACGCCGTCAGTTCACCCTTCTGCAACGAATCGAGACTCCCGATCAGCGGGCCGATGTCGAATCGCTTCCCGGGTTCGAGCGTGTACGCTCCCCCGCCGGTTGTCGTTGCGATCATGCGAAGGGTCTCGGCATCGAGCCGTGAGACCACCTTCACCCCGGATTCGTCTTCGAGCACAGCACCACGTTCTCCGCGCAATAGAGCGCCCTCGGTCGAGCCAATCCCGATCGAATAAACGGCGATTCCCGCGTCCGCGGCTTCCTTGGCTGCTGCCTCGACTTTGCCGCTGTGGTCTTCGCCGTCGGTGACGAGGAGTAGAACGCGCGAGCCTTGGCTGGAGCGCTTGAATGCCTTCGTCGCCGTTTCAATCGCGAGGGCGACATCGGTGCCCGGCGTGCCGATGGTCGCGGGGGTCGCCTTGCGCAACGCGTTCAGGAAAATCCCGTAGTCGCCCGTGAGGGGGCACTGCACAAACGCGTCCCCAGCGAAGGGCATCAGCGCGACACGCTGCCCGGGAAAGGAGCGCACAACTTCGCGAACGAGGTTGCGCGCGGTCTCGAGTCGGCTGGGGGGAAGGTCCGCCGCCGTCATTGAACGGCTCACGTCGAGCGCGACGATGATGTCGATTCCGCGACGGCGCAGTTCGCGTTCGCGCGTTCCCCAATAGGGTCGGGCCGCCGCGATGATCGAGAAGGCAAGCGCGAGCAGGAGGAAGAGGCCCTTGTGGAAACGACGATGCGTCGAGACGTGCGGGCTGAGGACGCTCCAAGTATCGCGGTGCGCGAATGCCTCGAGGCGGGCCTTACGCTGACGCTGAGCATAGCTCGCGACGAATGACAGGACCGGAATCGCCAGCAGGAACCAGAGCATTTCAGGAGCGAGGAATCCCATCAGGGCAGCCTCCTCAAGACGAACGCACGCAGCAGGACATCCGCGCCAAGCAGCATCAGCGCGGGGAACCAGAGGTAGAAGAACCGCTCTTCGTAGTCGGCCGTTTCATCGACCTCCAGCTCGGTCCGCTCGAGTGAGTCGATCTCGGTGTAGATCTGTTTCAACCCATCCGTGTCGCGCGCGCGAAAGTACTGACCGCCGGTCATTTCGGAAATCTGGCGCAGGGTGCGTTCATCGACATCCGCCGCGATTTGCTGGTACCCGACGACGCCACGTGGAGTAACGCGCGGGATGATCGCGGGGCCCTCGCCTCCGACGCCGATGGTGTAAACCTTCACTCCGAGGGCTTTCGCTGCTTCCGCCGCTTGGATCGGAGAAATCTGCCCGCTGTTGTTCACGCCATCCGTCAGCAATACAACGACACGCGAACGCGCCTCGCTGTCCTTGAGCATGTCCACCGCGAGCCCCAGCCCGGTGCCGACGGCGGTCATGTCTCCATTGATGATCCCGTTGTCGATGCTCTGGACGAACAACTCCGCCACGTCGCGGTCGAACGTCGGAGGGCAGAGAATTGCTCCACTCTTTCCGAAGAGCGTGATCGAAAGGCGATCGGCCGCGCGAGCCTTGATGAACTGAATCGCGGCTTCCTTTGCGGCTTCGAGACGATTCGGCGTCAGGTCGAGTGCCTGCATGGAACCCGACACGTCGATCGCAAGCGCGATGTCCACGCCGAGCGTGCGGACGCTGCGTTCGACCGTGCCGTGCTGCGGCCGCGCGAGCGCGAGTATCCCAAGTGCCAGCACCAACCCCCGCACGAACGGGAGAACAGCATCAATGCGCTGACGCCACGTGGGTCGAATCCCCGCGACGAGCGAACCATCGCTGAAAAGAAGCGCAGGGGTGCCTTGCTTGCGCGCGCGAAACTGGAGCCAGATCACAAACGGCACGAGCGCCAGCGCGATCAGAACCCAAGGGTGCAGGAAACGGAAGTCCGTGATCATGCCGCGGCCGCTCCTGACTTGCCTGGGGGAGGCGTGGACTTCGGTGCATTTGATGCGGCCTTTGCCTGTGCCGCATGGATCGCTGCGATGCGCTCGCGTTCGATACGCGCAGACTCAGCTTCGAGGAACTTGTCCGCAGAGGCACAGTCCGTCCTGGCGATATCCTCCGTGAGAGGTGCGCGCGCGAACTTGGCTGCGGAGGAACGGGTGAACAAATCGGGGAGGGTCGCCGCGCCATCTCGCGCCGAGAGGCGCTCGCGCACGAAGCGCACGATCTCATCGTCGGTCATCTCGAGCGCGGTGATGTGATACTCGCGTTCGAGATAGCGTCGCATCAGCATCGAAAGCGCTGTGTAATGCGATTCCGCACCATCGTTTCGGAAGATCGCCATCGCGGCCAGATTCCTGAGCGCGAGTCGCGCCTCCTCGACAGGCGGAAGAAGCGGCGGAGCGGTCGGGAGTTCCTCTGCTCTCCTGCGTGACGAGATCCATCGGATGAGCAGGAAAATCAGAATCGCCACAAGGATGGCGGCGAGGGCGATGGTCGCATTGCGCCATCCCCAATTGAACGGGATTTCCGCAGGCGGCGTGTAGTCGCGCGGGGCCTCTTGCGGGACAATCGGCTCAGCAATCGTCAGCGCAATTGGCCCACCCTCGAGCTTCTCCTCCGTGCCATCCTGGAGCGTCAGTGTGACATCAATCGGGCCGAGGATATGTTCTCCGTCCTTGAGTGGGCGAAGCGCTGATTTGAATTCCTTGCCGTCATAGATGACTTCCTCGAACACCGCCGTCGTGGCTTGTTCGGTAGGCAGGGAGAGGACAATCTTGGACGGGACATCTTCGGTTGAGAGCACCACGCGGACGGGGATGCGCTCGCCGATTTCGCCATCGGTTTTCTCGGCGATGAGGGTCGCCTTCGTCGATGTTGCGCCGACGACGACCGTGTTCTCGGTGGCGGGCTCGTCC
>Ga0268299_1000787_pt1 | contig 79191 bp, 85 predicted proteins | sample NOBtaG_FD_193484 | JGI IMG/M metagenome (GOLD analysis project Ga0268299, IMG submission 193484) | Activated sludge microbial communities from bioreactor in Nijmegen, Gelderland, Netherland - NOB reactor | ecosystem: Engineered > Bioreactor > Aerobic > Activated sludge | place: Netherlands... | reverse complement strand
GCCTCCGGTGTGCCGTGCAAAGACGGGAGGATGAATCGGTCCGGCAGTGTGACGTGTACCGGGAACGATCAGGCCGAGAGGACCGCCGCCTAAACCCCATTTACACACCTATGGACAAGATCTCGATTTCCGCTGGGAGAGGGTAAGGCCGATCCACACGGTCGCTGAAGCGGCCAGATCTGCCAGATTGTGCGCCGTCTCGGCCATCAAGGCAAGGCTGCCTGAATACATGGCCATGACGAGATTCAGACCGAGGAGGAAGACATTGACCAGAAGCGAGTACAGCGCAACCCGTTCGGCCAGCGGCGTGCTGCTGTCACGATCATCCCACATGAGTTGTGCGGAAAGTTTCCCTGCCATCCCTGCCGAGCCTTCTCTTATGTGTCCTCGCCCAGTTGCATCGCCAGCCCGATGAAACCGCCCCAGGGGAGCGGCGCGTCCGTCAAGTGAGGGATCGGCCAGAGCGTGGTGCGCCATCGCACAGACAATAGCCGTTTGCCGGCTACTTGAACGACCAACTGTTTCAGCGCCGCGACGGAGAAGAAATGCGCAGCCTTCCAGATGGGTTTCCCGGCGGCACGCCACGAAGCCGTCTCTGGCTTCTTCGAAACAGTGCCGAGCCTCACGCAGACTCGACTCAATCGCCCTGCAGCCATGCGCGAGATGCAACAGTGCCGCAGCTAGGCGAGGCCCACTGCGTGCCGTTGAACGAGCGAACGCAGAGCGGCACCTGCTCGGACAGCCAGGGCCTCTGGTTGCACATTCGATCGAAAAGGAACACCACGGCGGGCACTCAGGAGTGCGCCGGTACAGGATCACCCGGCACACCGGTACGTCTTGAGCTCACCCGCTGCGGCGGCCTCTTCCAGGTCCTTGATCCTCCGGCCCGTCAATGCGGAGGTGGTCCATTTCTCGGTGACCTCGAAGCACGGTTGGGCGTACTCGTCATGTTGTTTGATGAGCAGCCACTGACGCGGACGCCCCTTCATCCGAACAAGGGTAAATAGACCCTGCAACCTTCGACCGTGCAGGACGAAGTCCAATTTCCCGGTTTTGATCGCAGCCGAAGCGACAGCCCCGTCGCGCTCCTTCCCGACAAGCTCAAACCAACCCGTATCCCAGACCAGGACCGGTCCGGCCCCGTAGTGACCTTCCTCGATCACGCCTTCGAAATCCGCGTATTCGACGTCATGGTCTTCGACCTCGACAGCCAGCCTCTTGACAGTTGGATCCAGCGACGGCCCTTTCGGAATCGCCCACGACTTGAGCACGCCGCCGATTTCCAATCGGAAGTCGTAGTGTAGGTGAGAAGCCTGGTGTTTTTGCACGTTGAAAATGGGATATCTCTTCTGTTCCATACCTCTTTCCGCCTCGTACCATGCACTGAGGTAATGATGCGCAGTTGCGCCGTGGCTCGTGTTTGAGTCCTTGGGCCGCGAGATCGGTGACCCTGAATAATCCTAGACGTAACTGCGGACCCAGCGCACGATGTCCTGCGGTCCTAAAGCCCCTGGCTGCTTTGCCACTTGATGTCCCGCCCGGAAAAGAATCAGCGTCGGGATACTCACGATGCCGAACCGGGCCGCCAGTCCCTGTTCTTCCTCCGTATTCACTTTGGCTAGACGAACCTGCGGTTCCAGCATCCTCGCGGCCTGCTCAAAGGCAGGAGCCATCATTCGGCAGGGACCGCACCAAGGCGCCCAGAAATCGACGACCAGCGGGATATCGCCACGCGATGCATGGCGGTCGAAGTTCGCCGCCGTCAGCGCGATCGGATGCCCGGGGAAAAGCGGCGCGTGGCACTGACCGCAATTGGGCCGCTCCGAGAGGCGAGTCGACGGGACACGGTTCATGCTCCCGCAATGGGGACAGACGATGTGGAAGGCCTCCGTCACAGGGTGGCCCGTTTCAGGTGAAGAGATTCCACCACAGCGCGCTCACCGTCCCTCATCGTCATCAAGCCCCGCGCGCCTCAGGCGAGTCCGCAGCCGTTCGATCTCATCGAGCAAATCAAGCATCACTGCGGCTGCGTCGACACTTGCTCCGAAATCACGTTGCAAGCGGGCGATTCGCAAGGCGCACCTGAGATCCGCCGCGCGAAATCTCCAGGCCGAGGCCTCGCTTCCATGGGGGGCCAACACACCTCCCGCCACTAATTCACACACCCACTGCGACTCGGCCCGGCACGCTCTGGCCAGTTCTTCGATCGAGAGCGCACCTTCGTCACCAATCACGATTCCCGTCAGGATCTCCTGGTCCGTCATCGTTCACACTCCAAGTGTCTGGCGCGGATTGAAGGCCAGCGTCTCCGCCATGCTGCGGTAGATCTGCTGGGCACTCGGCGTATCTGCTTTCGGAAGGACCACTTGCAGGACAAGATAACAGTCGCCGGCCGGATCGCCTGGAAGGCCGCGTCCCTTGAGCCTGAGCGATTGTCCGCTCTGCGAACCAGGAGGGACCTTGACCTTGACCGCCCCGGTTGGAGTCGGCGCGTTGACCGTGGCTCCGAGGGCCGCTTCCCATGGAGCCAGCGGCAAGGTAAGGAACACATCTCGCGCCTCCACCCGATAGAGCGGATGAGGGGCGAAGTGAACCTCCAGGTACAGATCGCCCGGGGGACCGCCGCCGATGCCCGGCGCACCCTGTCCCGCCAACCTGATCAATTGGCCCTCACGGAGACCTTTGGGGATCTGCACATTCAGTGTCCGCTCACGCAACACGACGCGACCGTTCGCGTCCAGGTGCGGAGTGCGCAGCGTGAACGCGCGGGTCGTGCCGTTCACAGCATCCTCGATTCCGATGAAGATCTTGGCATGATGATCCTCACCGCCGGCGCGTGGAGGTCGGACGGCGCGACCGAGGTGACCGAACAAGGCTGAAAAGAAATCGCTGAACTCGAAGGCCTCCCCCGGGGGCACGGTACCTCGTGTGAACTCAAATCCCGCGCCCCAGTCCGGAGGAGGGGTAAACTCCTGTCCTGGTCGCCAACGATCCCCGAGTTGATCGTACGCCGCACGTTTCTCCGGATCTTGAAGCACATGATAGGCCTCGCCGATTTCTTTAAACCGTGCTTCCGCACCGGCCTCCTTGCTGACATCCGGGTGATACTTGCGCGCCAGCTTCCGATAGGCCTTCTTGACATCCTCGGTCGTGGCCGTGCGGTCAATGCCGAGTATCTTGTAATAGTCCTTGTATTGCATTCCAAAGCCGGTCTGTTAGGCGACGTGAGCCTGGGCAACCGGAATCACAACGATCTTCCCGTCTTTGAGCTCCACCCGAGCGGTATCGCCGTCCCGCAGCTCCCCTTGCACCAGTGCGTACGCGATGGGGATCTCGAGGTCCTGCTGGATCAACCGCTTGAGCGGACGCGCACCATACACCACATCGTAGCCGCGTTGCGCGAGGTCTTCTTTCGCCTGAACGGTGACCTCAAGGGCGATCCTCCGCTCGCCCAGACGCGCTTGGAGATGGGTCAGCTGAATGTCCACGATCGTAACCAATTGTTCCGTCGAGAGCGGATGGAACACCACCGTCTCATCTACGCGGTTCAAAAACTCCGGCCGGAAATGCCGGCGGAGATCCGTGATGGCCACCTTTTTCATCTCTTCATAAGATAACCCTTGTTGCTGGGTCGCCAGGATGTCCTGGCTTCCGACATTCGATGTCATGATCAGGACGGTGTTCTTGAAATCCACGGTGCGTCCATGCGAGTCGGTCAGCCGGCCGTCATCCATCACCTGCAGCAGAAGATTGAACACGTCGTGATGCGCTTTCTCCGTTTCATCGAAAAGAATCACGGAAAACGGACGACGCCGGACCGCCTCCGTAAGCTGACCGCCCTCCTCATACCCCACATAACCAGGCGGTGCACCGATCAGTCTGGCGACGGTGTGTTTCTCCATATACTCCGACATGTCAATGCGGATGAGATTCGCTTCGTCATCGAAGAGGGTGGCGGCCAGCGCGCGGGCGAGCTCGGTTTTTCCGACCCCGGTGGGACCGAGAAACAAGAATGAGCCGATCGGCCGGGCCGGATCCTTGATTCCGGACCGGGCGCGCACCACTGCATTGGCCACGGCTCGCACTGCCTCTTCCTGACCGACCACCCGCTTGTGCAGGAGTTCTCGAAGATGCAGCAGTTTCTCCATCTCTCCCTGGAGCAGACGGGCGACGGGAATGCCTGTCCAGCGGCTGACGACCTCTGCGATGTCGTCTTCATCCACTTCCTCTTTGAGCAAGCGATGTCCGTCCTGCTTCGTCGTCAAATGCTGTTCCTCTGCGGCGAGTTCGCGCTCTAGCTTGGGCAATTCGCCGTACCGCAACTCCGCGACCCGGTTCAGGTCGTACGCCCGCTCGGCCCGGTCCATCTCCTGTTTCATGGCTTCGATCTGTTGACGAAGCTTATGCAGGCGGACGACGGACACTTTCTCTGTTTCCCATCGGGTCTTCAGTGCATCGCGTTCGCGCACCTTCCCGGCAAGCTCCTGTTCGAGCACCTCCAATCTTGCACGGCTGGCGGGATCGGTTTCCTTCCGGAGAGCTTCCCGCTCGATCTCCAGCTGCAACACCTTTCGCGAGATTTCATCGAGCTCGGCCGGCATGCTGTCGATCTCCGTCCTGAGACGAGCCGCCGCCTCATCCATGAGATCGATGGCCTTATCAGGGAGAAAGCGGTCGGCGATATACCGGTGCGACAGCCGGGCAGCGCTGATGAGCGCGGCATCTTTAATGCGCACGCCATGATGGATTTCATATCGTTCTTTGAGCCCTCGCAGGATCGAGATGGTGTCCTCGACGGTCGGTTGACCGATGAGCACCGGTTGAAACCGTCGTTCGAGCGCCGCATCTTTTTCAACGTGCTTGCGGTACTCATCGAGTGTGGTCGCTCCGATCATGTGGAGTTCGCCGCGAGCCAGCATGGGCTTGAGAATGTTCGCGGCATCCATCGCTCCTTCGGCCGCACCCGCCCCCACCACGGTATGCAACTCGTCGATAAACAGCAGAATCTGGCCGTGCCCCGCCTGGACTTCTTTGAGAACCGCCTTCAGGCGTTCTTCGAACTCGCCGCGGTACTTGGCTCCGGCGATCAACGCTCCCATATCCAATCCGACAACGCGTTTGTGTTTCAAGCCTTCGGGCACATCTCCCTTGACGATCCGTTGGGCCAATCCCTCCCCAATCGCGGTCTTGCCTACTCCCGGCTCGCCGATCAGCACCGGATTGTTCTTGGTACGGCGTGACAAAATCTGGATCACGCGCCGGATTTCTTCATCCCGCCCGACAACCGGGTCCAGCTTGCCCTGCCCGGCCAGTCTCGTGAGATCACGCCCGTACTTCTCCAAGGCTTGATAGGTGCTTTCGGGGTCCTGGCTGGTCACCCGTTGGCTTCCCCGTATCTGTTGGAGTGCGGTTAAGAGCCGATCGCGGGTGATACCGAGTGGTCTGAGAACACCCCCCTCCGCCACCATCGCGAGCATGACATGTTCTACGCTCACATAGTCATCATGGAGGCCTCGCATCTCCTGTTCAGCTTGGGCCAGGACCTGCGACAAGCGTTCGGTCAGATAGACCTGTCCTGGCGCTGATCCGGGCCCCTCTACTTGTGGTAACCGGTCCAGCGCCGCCTCAGCAGCCTTCCGCACCGCGGCCGGGGAGACACCCGCTTGTTCAAACAGCGGCCCGGCCAGACCGGCTTCCTGTTCCATCAGCCCCAGCAGCAGGTGTTCGACGTCGAGGCCTTGATGGCTTCGGCGCCTCGCGTGGGCTGACGCAGCCTGAAGGGCTTCTTGGAGCTTCACTGTCATGCGATTGATGTCGGTCATGTTTTCTCAGGTTTTATCTGATGAATTCGCACCCGTTCTGCTCATCAGTGAGGCACAGGCGCTTCTCTGAAGCTTGCATCCGCGGTGCCAAAGACGCCCCACGGACGAGAGTCGAATTATATGCACACTTGTAGGCGATTGTAGAGCGGAGAGGGCCGGTGGCGGACCGGTGGTCACCCTCCCTGGGACAGAAAGGGGCAGACCCACAATGAGGGATCTGTAGCAGAACGCATCAGGCTATCTGACGGGTAGCTCGCCGTCTCCGGCATACATGATGTCCCACTCAGCAGAAGCCAGAGCCTGTTTCTGCTATGCTCCCCATCTTCGCTTGAGTCACTATGATGGAATCTCTCCCTGTTTCATATGTTGCCGTCATGGCGCTGGCGTTTCTATCAGGAGGCACGACCCTCATCGGAGTCGCGCTCGCCATAGCCATCGGCAAAAATCCGAAACTGACGACGATGGGGATCGGATTCTCGACCGGCATCATGGTTTTGATTTCCGTCTTTGAACTGATACCGGAGTCATTGAGCATTGCCGGAGCCGCAACTTCGATCATCTCGGCCGGCCTTGGCGCGGGACTCATTCTCGCGCTGCATGTCCTCATTCCACACGTTCATCTCGACAGGGAACGGCCTCCTTCGGTCGAGCTTCGGGCAGCCTACCTCGTTGCGCTCGGTCTGATCCTGCACGATGTCCCGGAAGGCTTTGCGATGGCGAATGCATTCTTGGCGTCGCCGTCTCTCGGTGTCTTGGTCGCGATCGCGATCGCACTGCACAATATTCCCGAAGAGTTCGCAATAGCTATCCCGGCTGTCGCCGTCAAGAACCGGACACTCTTGTTCAAAGCAGCGATTGTCTCAGGGCTCGCAGAACCGGTGGGGGCTATCCTCGGGTTGTTTGCGGTCCATCTCAATCCCGCGCTCAACCCCTCGTTGATGGCGATCGCTGCCGGTGCCATGGTCATGATTTCCTTCCTGGAGCTTGTTCCGATGGCCAGGAAATTCGGCAAGATGGAATCATTCGCGTTAGGCATTGCCGGCAGTGTAGTGGTTTACTTGGCCCTGCACGCCGTCTTTTCTCATGAAAGGAGTGGGATCCCATGACTGCTTACACCTACCGCACCATGACCGAAGCTGTGAATGGGCTCCAGGAACGCGGATTCACGGCAAACATTGAACTCATCAATGGGCTCTTTCACGATGTGAATGGCGGACGGACCTTCCGGGCCGACGAGCTGACGATCGTTGAGCACCACCGTTTCGAAGGTCTCTCGGACCCCGATGACTCGGCTGTCTGCTATGGGCTACAAGCTCGGGACGGCACGCGAGGAATTCTGGTTGACGCCTACGGAACTTACGCAAACCCCGCCGTGAGCGAACTGCTAGCCAAGGTTCGCGTGCACGAGGAGAAATAGCGCATGGAAGCACATCAACCTCATCGCGTAGTCGAGCGCCTTGTCGCACCAAACTCATCTCGCTTTTCTCTTTATGGTCACACTCCATCATCCGGCCAAGAGCTATGAGGCAACCGGATTGTCAATCATGTGCTGTGTGAGATTGACGACGCTGATGCGGGCCGCGATTTTGCAAGCAATCTGTCGGAACGCCTCCGCCGTTGCCGAGCCCGGATCTGCCACGACAAGAGGCGTTCCTCTGTCTCCCCCGGCCCGAACGTCAGGATCGATCGGAATTCTTCCCAGGAACGGGATGCCAAGATTTTGTGCTTCTTCTTCACCCAGGCCAAAGGAGAAAATCTCAGCCCGCGTTCCGCAACGAGGACAGACGAAATAACTCATGTTCTCGACGATACCCAACACCGACACGTTCATCTTCTAATACATCTGCAACGCCTTCATGGCGACCTTCACGGCTGCGCGTTGAGGGGTGGTCACCACGACCGCGGCAACCATCGGCACAAGCTGAACGAGACTCAACGGCGCATCGCCGGTCCCCGGAGGCAAATCTACGATCAGGTAATCCAACTCTCCCCATTCAGTCTCCCCCCAAAATTGGTCCATGGTCTTGTGGATGAGAGGCCCCCGCCAGATGACGGGCTCGTCCCGTGGCACATAAAAACCGAGGGAGAGCACTTTTACCCCATACCTCTCCGCCGGAACCATCCGACCTCGCATGATTGGAGGCGCCTCTTCGATGCCCATCATCATCGGCACATCCGGTCCGTACACATCCGCGTCGAGCAAGCCGACCGAGGATCCTTCTCTTGCCAGGCCCACGGCCAGATTGACGGCCACCGTCGACTTGCCGACGCCGCCCTTCCCGCTCCCGACAGCCACGACATTTTTTACCCATGGAAAGGACTCGCCTTCGACAGGGGAACGGCCTCGCGAAACCTCGGCCATCAATCGGACGTCGACCGTCTTGACGCCTGGGAGCCGCATGACCGCCTTCTCACACCGGGCTTTGATGTCGGCTTTCAACGGACAAGCCGGCGTCGTCAAGACAACGGTAAACCGAACCGCGTCGCCCTCGATCTCGATGTCCCTCACCATATTCAACGTTACAAGATCGCGTCCCAGCTCAGGTTCCTGTACCCCTCTCAGAGCCTCAATGATCGCGTCACGTGTGACCATGTACCAACGTCCTTCGTCTTCGCACCAGGATCGCGCTGATCGTGTCAGTCTTTGCTCACAATGATGCCCACCGCCACCAAAATCCCCGCGATGAGCGCGACAAGACTGTACTTCGCCGGTTCCCGCTCCGCGTCGGGAAGGAGGTGCGTCGCCCCCACATAGATGAGCGCACCAGCCGAGACCGACAACAGCGCCCCGAGCAAAGACGACTCAATACGGCTGATCATCGGATTGGACAGCAGGGTCCCGAGAGGTGTGCTCACACCTGCGGCCAAGAACGCAAGCACCAACGATTGCTTCGGACTGCCTCCGCCCCGGATAAGCAAGAGATAGGTGATAATCCCCCCAGGCAATTCATGAAGGATCATTCCTATGGTGGCCAGGATTCCGGTAAAGATGCTGACCGTAACCGTAATCGAGTAGACGACACCGTCCAGAAACGAGTGAAAGCCGATCCCTAACAACGGCACAAGACCGATCGCGAACTCGGGGTCTTGTCACAGACATAGGCCGTGACGAACCGGTTGAACAGGTGCATGAACAGGTAACCGGCGAGCAAATACAAGGGCGCCTGCTCGTTCATGCCGATCGATTTTGGCACAATATGAAGGAAGGATACGGAAATCAGCACGCCCGCCGCAAAACAGGCAAAATAGGTGCTGTTCCTGCGTCCCCAGCTCTCGAAATGACGGATCACATAGATCCCGATCGTCGTCACGAGAGCGGCCACAAGGCTCGCGGACAATGGGATCCAGAGACCGGATGTCGGCATTGTCAGCTAGCCAGACACTGCATCATAGATCATGAGGATCGTGACGCCTTCCTTCGTGAAGATCGCCGAGACATCGGCGTGCTTCGGCAGAAAGCGATATGTACCTTTTCCCAGAGGCTTCCCCTCTGTTTCACATTCGCCTTCCAGCACATAATGCTGAACGGTTCCGACATGGCTATGGGGGACAATCTGACCGCCGGCCGGCAAACGCACGATGATGGTTCTGGCCTTACCCTTTCCGTCGTCACGCAACACCGCCACCTCTCCCTTGCCTGGGAACTCTCGCAGTTCCTCCCAGATCATGTCTCCTGCATGGCGAATCACTTCCTTCATATTCTCCTCCTACCCGCTCTCGTTCACTCCTTCGCCTTCTCTATCGGCTGGTTGCGAGCATGGTCGATCAGCTGCTTAATGCTGACGGCACCGCGCAACTCTCCCGCCTTGTAGCCCGTCGCGGCGTCGAAAGGATACTGCTTCTTCAAGACCGTTCTGATCTCTTCCGGAATCTGTTCGCTCGGTCCATGACAGAGCACACATTGAGGCTGCAGTGCGATCGGCTTCATGAACCGGTAATACTGCCCGTTCGGCTCCGTCACGACTTCGCTCCGCATCATGGCCGAGAATGCCTCGCCATTTCCCGCGCGCTCAGCAAACTCTGCCAAGATCTGCTGTTCCCACGCGTCAGGCATGCCGAGCAACGGGTTGCGCACACGCGTCCCCACCCGGGTCACCCGCCAGCCATGCTCACGTGACAGCCGGCCGGCGATCTCAGGAGCAAGTTCGGCACAGACCTTGATCGCCTCGATCGGACCGCCTTTGGTCATTTCCCTTGTCATGGCGGCACCCAGCTCCTTTACGAATCCAGTCGCCACTTCAGAAGCGGCTCTTTCGCGCTCAGTCGCATCTTCAAGGGCCAAGACACCTGACGGCATGAACAGCGCAACACATACCAACACACACAGGTGGATCTCTCGTCTCCACAACATGTCACACCTCCAACCTGCCCTACACATGATTCTCAGTGCTGGTGTTGCTGGCCTCCGCCGGATCCTCCACTCCCGTGGTCGCCCCCGTCATGCCCTCCTTGTCCACCACCGGCCTGACCGCCTCCATGACTGCCTCCACCTCCCATGCCACCCATCATTCCGCCCATCCCACCCCTGCCACCCATCATTCCACCGTGGCCCATACCGCCCCCTCCGGCTCCGTGCTGACCACTACTCTTCATCTGCTCATGAACAGCACGTTCTTTATCACGTTGATCCGAACTCAACAGAGCCATGGCGTTACGCTTACCTTTGATCGCCGCAAACAGACAGGCCGCTTCCGCTTTTTTCAACTGATCGATTTTTGCCTGAATCACATTCAGATCAGCTTTCTCATCTTCCAACAAGGCGTGCAATTCCAGATTTGCCACCTTTGCGTCAGCCTCCAATCGGGCCTCTGAACGTTTGAAGTCGAGCTGAATAGCCTTGACCTTGCTGACTTGTTCTGGCGTCAGCCCGATCTCTTTCGCATGTTTCAGAAGATGCTTCAGGTAGTGCCCGCTATGATCATCCTGGTCTTCCTGATCGTGGCCCCCATGCCCCATCTTCCCATGGCCCTCATCTGCAAAGACGGGAAACACAGTTATCGCCGCAATTAATGCGGCTCCCCCGAACCCAACAATCCACTTCCTGTTCCTCATGTTTCTGACCTCCATTTGTTAACGATCCCCTTTGGTACGATCGATGATACGTGCAGCATTTCTCGTTAGCCCAAGAACACAAGGTAATCTACTCCGTTCATCCAGCCATCAAGATCAAATCCTTCTGACAGCCTAGCGCTAGTACCGCTTGAACGTGAGTCGCACGATCCGGAAAAGAAAAGGGTCGCTGGAATTGAACCTATAGTTCTTCTAACCAGGCTGTTTAGATCAATGCCGACAACAACCGTGCCGAAACAGTACGGGAGAGAGCGCCTGAGGCGCTCTCTCTAAAAGTCTCCGAAGAGGATAGGGTCCGTTTTGCTCCCTCAAGCCTCACTTCGCCTCAAGGCCCCTTCCGCATAAGTTCGCGGTGCTTTGCAGCCAATTCGCGATTCTGTTGCTCGGCCTTCCTAAAGTCTTCCGCAATGGCTCGGCAGTGCGCTACGTGTTCAGCTGCAGACTCTCCCTTTCCGGTAAACTCGCCTGGGAACTTCTGGTAGTAATCGGCTGCAAATTCCCAATCTTGCGCTTTTGTTTTGTTGATCTGAGCCTGTTCGTCGTAGTACATGGCGAGTTGGTGATGATCTCCAACTGCTTTACCACCCATGCCCTCAATGTTAGGTGCCCCCCCAGCGAAGCTCTGGTTGACAATGAGAAGACCCAGAACCATAAAAGCGACCACCAATTTGATGGTACCCATGACACGCCCTCCCTCGTTGGCAGTGAACCAATTTTCACTACTGACGGGTTCCATGCGCAAGACTTGTTCCAGAGACCGATGCCCGCTTTTCTCACACTCTTAGTCGTCATGAAGCGTGGGCCTTTGTGAGCAATTGAGTATGTTGTGGAGATGTGCCACGAGTGCTTCCGATCTCCTGTCGCCAAAGGCACCACTTACCGCTCTATGCGCCATATAGAGACCATGAGGGTCAGTGTGTACGGCCTGTCTTGTTTTAGAAAGAGTCACCCAGTGTTCTCCCCCAGGCATGTCGCCTCTCCTTACCTAACTGCTTCCGTCCACTCTGCCGGTTGGCCGAGCTCACTTCGGCAACTTCGGCATCTCGAACTTAATCGGCGCGCCGGTGAGGGTTTTGAGGAACGCGATCAGATCGGCTTTTTCTTGTTGGGTCAGTCCAAGAGGCTTCACCATCGGACTCAGGTTCTGGTTCTGCCCTCCACCCTGATCGAGAAAGTCTACAACCTCTTCAAGGGTCTTGAAGGCACCGTCGTGCATGTAGGGCGCGGTCTCCGTGATGCTCCGGAGGGTCTGGGTCTTGAATGCCCCCTTGTCTTTCTCCTGGCGCGTCACATAGAAGCGACCGAGATCTTCTTTCATCGGCCCGACCTGCGGCACGCCTAGGTTGTGGAATTGATTGTCGGTGAAGTTCGGCCCGTTGTGACAGAGAATGCAGCGGGCCTTGCCCTTGAACAGCGCCATCCCTCTCACTGCGGCCTCGTCCATCGCCTTGGCGTCACCCGACACATATTTGTCGAAGGCAGAGTTCGTTGAGATGACGGTGCGTTCATAGGCGGCGATAGCCTCGGCAATCCCTTGGAGATTCACGTCCGTACCGAAGACCGCCCGAAACTGCTGCTGGTAGCCCTTGATCTTGCCGAGTTTTTTGACGACGTTCTCATGTGTTTCGGCCATCTCGACGGGATTGACGATCGGCCCGATGGCTTGTTCTTCGAGCGAACCGGCGCGGCCGTCCCAAAATTGGAGCGGGAGAAATCCCGTGTTGAAGACGGTCGGCGATTGACGGCCTCCGATACCGCCTCCGACACCGATCGAAGTCTGGCGCGGATCGGCAAAACCCGTAAAGGGGTTGTGGCAAAAGGCACAGGCAATCGCGTTATTCTTCGAAAGCCGGCCGTCGAAATAGAGCTGTTTGCCCAGCTCCACCTTGGCCGCATAGTTAAGGTTTCCCGGAGGGATCGGCACGACCGTCGGCAACAGTCCAATATCCGGCACGGTCACACCGTCCACGGTGACCGTGGAGACCGAGATCGGCAGCTGGGCCATGACCTGCGTGGAGAAGAATCCGTGACCGACCAAGGCCCCAACGATGAGCCAGCCGATCATCACGTTGCTGTGCCTACTCATCCTGTTCCCCTTTCCGCTTTTCACGGGCGCGTCAACACGTCTCTGATCGCCTCAAGAAAGCGGCGATTGTCTTCCGGCAGTGCGGTTGTCACGCGCAGGTATCCGTGACCTAGCCTTGAATCATTGAGCGGTTTGACCAAGACCTTGCGCTCGCGGAGCCGAGCCGCGAGCACCCTCGCATCATGTGGTGCAAAGTCCGCCAAGAAGAAATAGGTTTCAGAGGGGAAGGTCTTCACTCCAAGCTTCTCCAATTCAGCTGCGAGTTCCCTGGCCCACCGTCGAAGTGTCCCTGCTCGTTCGCGAATCTTGTCTTCGGATCGGAGTGTGGCGATCGCCGCAGCCTCGCTCACCCTGGCTAACGGATAGGCATCGTTGTTCCGATTGAGATCATCGGCGAGCGATTCGGGAAGAATGGCATAGCCCACACGGAAACCGGCCAGGCTATGGGCCTTGGACAGCGTGCGCGTCACCAGAAGATTTCGATAGCGAGGCACCCAAGAGGCCACCGACTCACCGGCCATGCCGACGAAGGCCTCATCCACCAAGAAAGAGGTCTCCGGATAGCGGGCGAGCAGATCAGGCAGCGGCGTCATGTCGAACGTGCCGCCGTGAGGATTATTGGGATTGACGATCGCCACCAGCGTGGTGCCTGATGGAACCACGAGCTTGGCCAGATCGAAGGTGAAATTGTCTTCAGGCAACAGGAGCGTTTCGGTGTAGGATTCGGCAATCTCCGGGAAGAGCGGGTACGTCGGTGTCAACACATGTACCCGTTTACCTAGACATGCAAAGAGCTGACGGAGAATGAGCTCAGACCCGGCATTGATGTGAATCAGCCGCTCCGGGACATCCAGCTGTTCGCTCAGCAGTCGCCGGAGGGGCGCAGAATATGCCTCCGTATAGTAGTTGCTCCGAGCGAGTTCCTCTTGAGCCGCGGCAATCGCTTCATCCAGCGGCGGCAAGGGGTTCTCGCAGAGCAGCATTTTGATGCCTGCAAACGTCCCGCCCCTTTTTCGAGGATCGAGGTCATACGATCCTCCTCCCGCGACGGAACCGCTTCGGTCCGTGGCCAATCGGTTTCGTCTGTTCCTGTCTCACATCTTCGCCTCTCTGACTCACTGTTGTTCCGTGTCGCGCAAGACAGCGCTCGAAGGCGGGAAGATGCGCGTTCCGCGATCTGGCTTGCAGCCGCTGAAAGAGCGTCCGAACCGCTGGCTCCTTCGTCTCGCGCAAGAACCGGTCGTACATCGCAATGTTCTCATGTTCTCCCTGAACACCAGCCCGGCAAGCCTCCAGTACGGATGCCGGAGGCTTCAGCTTCGTTTCCCACTCATCCGCTGGAATAGGAATCTCGTACTGCGTGCAGAGCGCTTCAAGGACCTTTGCGTGCCGATCTTCCGCCTCGACGATATTGACGAACGGCTGTGTGGGGCCGAACGTCTTGATCACCAGTCGATAGAAGGCACGAGCCTTGTACTCATCATTGAGGGCTTCGAGGACCATGGTTTTGGTCCTTCCGTCCAACATGATCACCCGTCACAACTTATAGATGCGGTGGCAAGAGACACAGGCCCCGATGGTCTTCTCAAGCTGCGGCAGAATCGTCTTGAGGTCCTTCGAAGGAATCACCTTGGCCAAATCCTCCGCCGCCTGATGGTGTACCATCGCGAGTTCGTGATACTTAGAGGGAAACGTCGCCCCGCCTTCACGTTGCATGGCCTGGTGATGCTTGGGAAAGCCAAGCTCGTCATGGGCGACTTTGGAAGCTTGCTCGAAGTCCTGCCGTCCCAGCGCGGCGACGATATCGCGGATCGCTTCCAAGTGCTCACGCATCGTCAGCTTCAACCCCTCTTCAGTTGCCTGACCAAGCCCGAGCACTGCACGCTCGTCTCCATGACTCTCGACAGAGACTCCTCCCTTGGCCGTGGAATGCTCCTGGTGATCCTGCGCCTCAATCATACCCGCCAAACTCAGCAGTGCGGCCAATCCTCCTACAATATATACCATCCCGGCAGGTCTCATCGCCCCCCTCATCCATCTCTCACAGTCTTGACAGGCAGGGATCGCGTGCTCCTTAGAGCCCTGCTCGATCCTGCATCGCTCTGCTTACTTGTGTTGGGGCATGTGCTCGGTCACATGAATCGCGTACTCCAGCGCTCCGACGGTCGCCGACCGTGTGTCATGTGTGCCATGCGCCGCGCGAAGCAACGCACCGAACATCCGGGCTTGGCGCAGCTTCATCCCGGCCATACGACTCATTCCGATCGCCTGTTTTCCGTGCTCCACCGCCGCGCGGAGATACTCCAGGCTGCTTTCAATGGCGTCACATGTGTTGGTAGGACTACAACCTTTCATCGCCTCGTGCGCCTCTTGGAGATACTTCATCACGCCGTGGCCATCGCCCGGATTCTCCACGTCCTTACCGAAATCCGGATTACCCGCTCCTACAACAATGTTGATCGCCCGCTGTGTATGGGCCTTGTGCCATCCGACGCCGGGCTGGTGAGGGGCGACGGCCAAGTCGGCATAGTGGAGTGCGATCTCCAGTTGGTCATGGGCCTTCAGGAGAAGCTCATGCGTTGAAACCGGTCCCTTCGCATGTTCTTCGCTTTGGGCCGATAAATGGTGACGCCATTGCAAGTACGACGAACGCAATAGCCCCTGATCTGACGGACAACCGTTTCACCAGTGACCTATCCATGGTTCCCCTCCTTGAGAATGCGTTCTGCCGGCACCAGAGACGCGATGTGTGTTAACCACTCACTCGGATACTGGAATTGAAATCAGGACTCCGCCCAACACATCGTTGATCTTGTAATCACGCTTCGCGCTACGGGGGTCGGCGTTATGACAGGTCACGCAACTGGGCGAAACAGCATGATCGGCATAGACGGCTTGGAAATATCGGCCACCTTCCTCCTTGACGAGGCCCTTGTATGGCTGCTCTGGATGGGCCATGACCGCCTCGAGTGCCTTCCGTTCAAACTCGGTTCGCGGACCGTTCTGCTTGTTGATAGGGGTGAGGCCGATCAACCGATACCGCACGTTGCTCCCCGTCAGCGCAGCCAGATTCGATGACTCCTGGAAGAATTGGGCCGGGAGCGGGAGCGCGCGTTCCGAACGCCACTTCTCCGACGAGGTGATCACCCCTCTCCTCTGCATCCGCTCCACCACGTGGACCGTGTAAAACGTCCGGTCTGCCTCTAGGACTGAATGGATATAGTCCACGACCGTCTCCAGTGGAACCGCGCCGGCTGACTCCTTGTCGGCGTGACCCGTTCCCCAATTCCCGAGCACGCAGAGTGCGACGCTCAATCCTCCGACCAGCCACTTCTTAGATGACATGATGCCCTCCCTTTGACCAAGCCCCTTGCGTCCCGCAGCGAGACAACAACGCTCCACGCCATGCACCCAATACTGACCACAATCCACCGCCGCATGTAATTGGCGTCATGACCTCTTCCTCAGGCATTACGACTCGATCGACCGAATGTAGGCGATCCAGTTGGCCAGCTGAGCTTCATCAAACGCTCCATCAAAACTTGCCATTGCCGTCCCCGGTCGTCCCTCAAGAATGATCTTTCGTAGCTCTGCATCGGTCTTGGCCTGCGTGGCCTTAGCGGTGAGATTGGCCGGCGGCGGCGTGAGGTATGCGGCCAAGTCGCTGTCGCCCTTGCCTGTGGGACCATGACAACTCTGACAACTTTCCAAGTAGATCTTTCTGCCGGACTCCGGGTTGCCTTGAGACGAAGCAGCTATCGCGAACGAAGACATCGCCGCGACCACAGGAATTACGACAAGACTGAATGCCCTTCTCACCAACATGGCTGCACTACCCTCCCTTTGTCACGCTCACCTGTGTCGCACCGCCTCACACTCTTACTTGAACGTCATCATGAAAGCGGTGATGGCGTAGATGTCTTCATCCGGTAATGGCGGCTTCGGGATATACGCGCCGCTGTCCGGCTCGAAGTCGTCTGGATTTTGGTTGAAGCGATACACCCAATCCGGGTTCAGGCGTTCGTTCAGCTTGAGCAACGAGGTGCTGGACGTGCCTCCCACATATCCCCTTGGCGTGTTCGCCGGCGTGAGGTGGCAGTTCTGACACCCATGTTCTCGATAAAGCGTTTCCCCGCGAGCCAACTGCTCTGGTGTGCCTGGTTTCATCACACCGACTTTGATCCGCGCGTCGCTCTGCTTGGCAAGAAATGCAGCCACTGCCTTTGCCTGATCAGCGGGCAATGCAAGATGTGGCTTCTTGCGTTCCGGACGAAAATCATAGCCGACGGGATAGTGTTTGAACTCCGGCTTCTGGAGCCACGCGACCAACCACTCCTGCCGATACTTGTTGCCTGCCCATATGAGGTCCGGCGCCTTCTTTGTCTTGCGCGCCGCCGGCTTTCCCTCGATACGATGACATTGCACGCACAGCGACTTGACCGTCTTCTCCCCTGAATCCGCAGCGGTGGCAATCCCACTCATACAAACAGCCGCCACTCCGACTATTGAGACAGCAACGTGCATGAAGGCTCTCATGAAGTTCCTCTGGTACAGGCAGTTCAGCATCATCTCGCCTCTCCATCATGTGCGTTTTCAGCCCTCATGAACGACCGGGAACCCACATCTTCACCCAGCCTGATCTTCGATGGACACTCCAAGTCCAATCCAGGCTCTCAAAAGATCATGACGTGTGATCGAATAAGAGACCTTGCCGTTTCTCTTCACCGGAAGACTCAAGAGCCGCTTCTCTTCCATAAGCTTCACGGCTTCGTCGATGCTGGTCTCGTCGGTTACGGCGATCCGATCCTTGGCCATCACATCCTCCGCCGTCAGACGGTTGAGGTCCTTTGCCGCTTCCAGTGCACGAAGAATGTCGAACTCGCTGATGAAGCCGAGGAAGTCGCCCCGTTCGTCGACAACCGGCGCACCAGGTGTGTGGGTCGTCAACAGCTCGACCGCAATGCCCATCGCATTCTGATCGCGACGAAAGACGAGACTATTCGTCGCACGTATCTGCCCGACCGTCTTGAACCCTCCGACAGGAACTCCTGGCCTCACTAACGTGGTCATCGCGATTCCTCCTGATTGATGGTTAATCCTTAAATCCGTTCCTTTACTCAGCGATCGTTCTGTAGCGTTCATTGACTAAGAGTCATTGCGATCAGAGTTGGATTCAGGAAAAGTTGAGTGCGACTCTCATGCCGTCACTAGATTTCAAGAGATATGTGCGACGGATCCTCAACGAAAATAGAGGCTTGAGGTGGTTCAGTCAGACAAGGACAGTACCAATGTGAGGCAGAAATACCCAGGACCAGAGAGTCGGATGGAGAAAAAGGCGACACAGAATGAGAAAGCGGAACTGCACCCACGACAGATACGTGGAGCCATTCCAGTCACTGAGTCTGCTCACGACATTGCACTGCCGTAAGACCGACCAGAAAAGATTACCTGGTGATTACCCGCACGTAGGCGTCAGCCGCCTGCCGGCAATTCACACGGAAAACGTCCCGATATCACGAGAACCTTCATTGACTGTTTTTGAATCCCTTCTGATCAGAGTGACTCTCATTGAGTAGAAGACACGATTTGGGTGTATTTAACCATAAGGAGGAATGTCATAAGAACGCAGAGTCTATGGCAGGTGGGTTTTTATTGATGTTGGTTGCAAGCGGTTTTGTAAAGGTACCGGACAGTTCTTCGGCTGAGTCTCGGCAAATGGGTGTCGCCGAGCGTGTTGGAGTGGGAGGATGCCTCTATCGACCGATCTCCGTCCAGCCAAGCGACGCCAAAGTGGCGGGAACGGAGCACGGGAAGACGAACGTCATCACGCGGATCGGGGAGGGAGGATCCATCAATTTTTCTATCGAGGTGAAAACAGGCGGCAGTGAGTGCGTCGTAGCGGAAGGAGTTGTGTACCCCTATAGCAAACCCACGAGCCACTGATGACTCAGGAGTGGATATTCTGGGGAGAGCGAGATCGAGGCTCTCCCCAGTCCGCTCAGCATGAGCTCGTTCCAGAACCTTTCGGTACCGCTGGTATGTTGCCCACGCTCGTTCACGACAGTCTTCCTGTAATGGAAGCAGCTGTGGAGACAGTAACGACCCTTGCTAGACAAACGGTTTGTATTCTGGCCTGATCTAGGCTGGCCACTTACTGCTTCACAATGACGCCGCAGGCGATCCTCGGTCCACCTGGAGCATCCTTCGTCGGGGGATCAGGCAAGTACTTGTCGGGAAGCTCATGGATGACGAAGGCGCTGCCATCATCATCGAACAGCGTATTCAATCCACTGGAGAGCGTGACTCTGCTGGTAACGGTATAGAGCGACCCCTTTCGATTGTCATCAACAGAGAGATTCTGAAGATCACCGAGATGGTATGGGTGATTACCAAGACCGGGATTGACGGACGCGTCGGGATTCACTTGTGGGTCGACATTGCCGTCATAGTGCCCCTTGGCCGCTGAGAACGGCTCACAGCTCCCGGCTTCGTGAATATGGATCGCGTGCAAGCCTGGCGTGAGTTTGCTCTCGGAAGTCCCCTGGATCTTCAGCTTGATCCGCACACGCCCTTCGTACTCTTGGTACAGATTAGCCTCTCCCGTGATGCCGGGCCCTGCAATCGCTGCCTTCGCGCGAAGTTTGGTAACCTGCTTTCCAGTGTGATAGGAAGAACAGCCGCTGAGAACGAGTCCGACGACGCCCCCTGCCACGACCCTCGTGAACGTGTTCATGCCGACCTCCTGGTTACGCGGTTCGAATTCTACCTACTTCGGAATATCATTGAGCGGAATCCCAAGTGAGAGGGCCACTCCTTTGCCGTATGCCGGATCCGCTTTCATGCAATTGCCGATATGGCGGATCTGGATCTCGCGCGGAGCTCCACCGATCGAGCGCGCGGTATTTTCGAACAGCATCTGCTGCTGTGCCGGCGTCATTAATCGGAACAAGGCCCCGGGCTGCGAGTAATAGTCCGTATCCTCTCGATGGTTCCAATGGTCAGCTGCACCTTCAAGCTTGAGCGGCGGCTCGGCAAACTTCGGCTGCTCCTGCCACTCGCCGTAGCTGTTCGGTTCATAGCCCAGAGTGCCGCCGTGGTTGCCATCCACGCGCATGGAACCGTCCCGATGATAACTGTGCGCCGGACAGCGCGGGGCATTCACCGGGATCAAATGGTGATTGACGCCCAGCCGGTACCGTTGAGCGTCACCGTAGGCAAATAGCCTCCCTTGCAACATCTTGTCGGGCGAGAAACCGATGCCAGGCACGACATTCGCCGGGTTGAATGCCGACTGCTCAACCTCGGCAAAGAAGTTCTCGGGGTTGCGGTTCAGCTCCATCACGCCAACATCGATCAACGGATAGTCTTTGTGGGGCCAGACCTTCGTCAGGTCGAACGGGTTGTAAGTTACCTTGGCGGCGTCGGCCTCCGGCATGATTTGAACCTTGAGCGTCCACTTCGGGAACGCTCCTTTTTCGATCGTTTCGTACAGATCACGTTGGTGGCTTTCACGATCCTTCCCGATGATCGCCTCGGCTTCCGCATCGGTCAGGTTGCGGATACCCTGCTGCGACGTGAAGTGGAATTTGACCCAGTAACGTTCGTTCTTCGCGTTGATCAAGCTGAAGGTATGGCTACCGAAGCCGTGCATGTGACGATAGGTGGCTGGAATGCCGCGGTCGCTCATGACGATTGTGATCTGGTGCAGCGCTTCGGGGAGCGAAGTCCAAAAATCCCAGTTATTTTTCGCGCTGCGCAGGTTGGTGCGAGGATCTCGTTTGACCGCGTGGTTTAAATCCGGGAATTTGAGCGGATCACGAAGGAAGAAAACCGGCGTGTTGTTGCCGACCATATCCCAGTTACCTTCCTCGGTGTAGAACTTCACGGCGAAGCCGCGGATGTCGCGCTCGGCATCGGCGGCACCCCGCTCACCAGCCACAGTGGTGAAGCGGGCAAATAGTTGGGTCTTCTTACCCACCTGGGAGAAGATCTTCGCCCGCGTGTATCTGCTGATATCGTGTGTGACGGTGAACGTCCCGTAGGCACCGGAGCCCTTGGCGTGCATACGCCGTTCGGGGATCACTTCGCGGTCGAAGTGTGCGAGTTTTTCGAGAAACCATACATCTTGCAACAGCTGCGGGCCGCGTGGTCCCACTGTCATCACGTTCTGGTTATGCGCAACCGGGCACCCCGCGTTGGTGGTTAGTGGCTTCTTCTCACTCATGATGGGCTCCTTTTCGGTTGAGGATTGGAATCGACGACCATTGCCCGGGCACCGGCACCCGGTCCCTGGAATTCCCCTGCCAATTGATATGCGATGAAAGATCTTACTTTGCCAGTGTGTCGACGGATCCTCTGTTGCACGTTGGTCATTCGTGAGTGGCATGAACAGCCACTGAATTCTCAACCCCATTTTCTGGAACGAGTGTCTGTAACCCTCGTATAGATCATGAGGGCAAGAAGGGAGTTGCTGGCTTGTGGAAACGCTTTACTAGGGCAACGGGGCGAAGGTCTCAATTGCGAGGATGGCTCAGGGAGGGGCATACAAACCTGCTATAGGTTATCCATCGCTCAACACAAATCGTTGGGTTGAAGAATGGCAAGCCTATGGAGTCCCCTCCCGTGCCTTTTGACCTAAATATTAGGTCGGCTACTGGCCGCAGCCGTCGTCCTCGCAACCACCCTTCCCACCTTTCGGTCCACCATGTCCCATGCCACCCATCATGCCCTGTTGCCCCATCATCGGCCCGCCATGTCCTTTGCCACCCATGCCGCTTCCCTGCCCCATCCTGCCTCGTCCGCGTTCCGTGGCAAATCCACGCAGATACTGGACAAGGCTCCAGATCTCCTCATCGGAGAGCACATTCCCAAAGCTAATCATAGCCGTGCCTGGCGAACCATGTTTAATGACCCAGAACAGCTCCCCCTCGGTGCGATGTCGCCAGAGTCCATGGTGATGAAAATTACGAGGCGAAGGGTTCAACTGAGCAGCCGCGGGTCCCTTCCCATCTCCGTCTGTTCCATGGCAGTTGAAGCAGGTACCTTTGCCGTTATAAAGCGCCTTCCCTTTCTCACGAATCTCGGCAGAGTCCGGCAATGGGTTAACCAAGGCACGTGCTTCCTCAAGTTTATCAGCAGGAACCCGAGGCGGCCGGATGTGGCGCTCCGCAGCTCCTGAGGGAATTCCCGAAAAGATCAGCCCAACCGCGAGCAAAACCATACTTAGTTTCATAGCTTTCCTCATTGAGCATTGGCTACCGAGGTTCGCGGCATCTATCGCGTCGAGCGCCGCCCCCCTGTCGGAGGCTACCACTGCTTTCAGTGCTCTACGCAACGTCAACCAGTTTCACAAACTTAAGAGACGGTCCCCCTCTTAAAGGATTCATCTCTGGCCAGAACGCGCAGCATGCGTACCGCTCGCCCACTGCCATGGGTTCTGGGCTAGGTGCTTGGTGCCGAGCTGCATTGGGAAGCGGACGCTCATCGCAGAAGATGAACAGATCACTCTATCTGCCCTCTCTCCAGTGCAGCCTCAACTTCATGATAGCGTTGAAGTGTGTCGAAAGCTAGACATTGCTCCCGTCAACTGTTCAAGACTCATAACGAGCTCGGTTGACGTGATGCCAGACTTCACTCCTCGATAAATGGAAAACGTGTCGCGTAGCTAAGAGCGACATTGGCAAACCACCCGCCGCCAAGTTGAACCTGTTCTCTCGGCCCGACCGTTTGGGAGTTGAGGTTTTCATACATGGGGAACCCGATCGCCCCCCGCAATGTGAAGTTACCGCCCAAGGCTGTCAGGAATCTCCAATCGCCGACAAAATTCACGTTCGCTCTTGTCCCCCCACTATTGCCGACTTTCACGCCACGAAGCTCATTTTTTTCTACGTAGAGAGCATCGAACTCTATCCCGAACATATAGTTATAGTGCGGGGCGTAATGGAATGCTAAGCCGGCCGCAGCTTCGTTGCCGAACTTGTAATCATCGCCGTTCTCCAATCTGCCGGTGTAGGTGGCCGAGGAATGGACCCACAGGTTTCGATAATTGTAGGAGTACAGCAGACCCCCGCCGAACGATGGAGCGCCGGCTCCCGTCTGCAGCGCGGGACTGTCGACTAATTCCTTATGAAATTCCCCCGTCGGGAGGGTGGTCGTGGCGATGATGGTCAGCCACTTATCCTGAATGGTGTTTCGCCAGAGATTGTAGCGCAGCCGAAGATCAAGATCTCCGAAGCCGTTTTCATCGGCGCCGGTCGTCGTAATCCCGCCGGTCGTGAGATTCTTGTTGTACTGGCTTGTTTCTCGCTCGAAGTAGGGCTGGTTCAGCAGCACCGCCAAGCGATCAGTAATGCCATAATTGAAAAAGATCGACTGACCAAACGACTCGGCGCGTCTGGGAGCCCGTGGCTGTTGTGCACGGCCTGCGATGAAATCACCGGGATCCTGTCCATCAGCGCCGAGCATCACCCGGTCTCGGCGCAGGTAGCTGAATCCCATCCCCATACCAAACGATCCCTTGCCCGTCAGGACGGCAGTCTGAAGCCGAAATGGGACCGTTTGGCCGCGCGGAGAGATGATTTGCATGGCCTGCATGAAGGTCACGACCTCTCCACCTTTCTTGGTCTTGAAATCATCCGCACCTTCCTTAGTCTCAAACGCGATGAAGTTGGGAATCATGTCCGGGATCACCCGGCTTCCGATGGAATAGGTCGCGTTCCTGGCATCCACCTCCTTGCCCGTGTTCCAGTCGTGCACGGTAATGGATTGAAAGTTCTCGATCCCTTCATCGTCCAGAATGCGCAACAAGCAAGCGACCCCGCACGTATGTTCCTTCGCGCCATCTTTGTGGACCAATTCGCCGGAACTACGCTGGTATTGGTCGATGTACATGCCGCAGACCTTGCATTCTTCCCGCTTCTCCTCGCCTGCCTCCTGTTCCGAACCCACTGCCTTATCTGCCACGGTGGTCACAGCGGGCGTCGCACAGGCACTCAGTAGTAAGGGCATCGACAGAAGCGTCATACCGATAAACAGTCTCGTTTCCATGATTTCTCTCTCAACTTCGGGAAATCTAAGCCTCATCCTCTACCGCTAGAGGACCTGTTTCACCAATGGTTCGAACAGCTCGACACCCGTCTCGCCAAGTATTTTTTCTTTGACGACCCCATCCCGATCTAGAATGAACGTGGTCGGCAGCACCTTGGCTCCATAGCGCTTGGCGGCTACCAAATCAGGGTCAAGCAGGACATGAAACGACACCTTGTCGGCTTGACGAAACTTCTCAGAGACTTCGTTGAGTGGATTGACATTGACCGAGAGGACGACGAATCCTGTCTCCCGGTATTTTTGATACAAGCTCTCCAAGGCGTTGATCATTTCTTTGGTACAGCGTGGACAGGTAGCAGACCAGAAGCGGATCAGAACGACTTGACCTTTCACATCGTCCGGAATCGTCATGGATTTGCCTTGTAGATCGGAAAGGACGATCTGCTTTGCCCGGTCCCCGATACCGAGCGACTCGTACTGGGCACAACCGACTGAGAGCGAGATCGTTAATAGCATCGCCACCATGACCTGAACTGTCTTCATCGTGTCCCCCTTCCTATGGCTATTGCTGCGCCGCGTCCAGCGCCTTGATCGTGTCTTCCGTCACATCCTGAAATCGCAGAATCCTTGTTCCCTTGTGATCCTCCAAGAATTCCTGCGCCGATGCCTGGGTTTCGAAGGGGATCAGTTCATGGCCCATCGGCCCGAACACGTCGCTCCCGATGACGTACCAGGCGTCCTTGGCGTCGATCAGCGAAACGGCGTAATAATCCGTGACTTCCAGCGACACGGTGTCCTGCCCCGCTTTGCCCGGCGTATACTTCGAGACATTCATGTAATGTTTGAACATGTCCTTGGCGCCGTCATAGAAGTACGAGGTGCCGTCCGCCAATTCGATGACCGCGACCCATTTCGGATACTTGTACACAAACATCCCGCACACCGGACATTTATCTTTCTTCGTCATACCTCGACGCTTCCGTTCCGCCGAATCGGTCACGTCCGCTAGTCCCACCACGATTGCTAACATGAGAATCGTGCCGACCAATGCGGCTAGACGATGGATCCTAGGCTCTTGTCTCATGACCATTTCACTCTCTCGCTACAGCACCAGATTCGATGTTGCGATCTTGTAGAGCACGATGACCGTAAAGGCGAAGTAGAGGGTCAGCGACATGAGAGTCAGCTTCTTGATCAGCCGCGGTAGGACCTCCCGAAGACTCTCCACCCCCCGAAACGGCAGCAGGACTCCGATACCCGTGCCGGTCACCGCGGCGGCGAACAGCGGAAGATAGAGCAGATAGCCAATGTAGCCGTATTCCTCCATCACGATGCAAAACGGGCAATGGTGCGTGGGGAGTTCGTAAATATAGACGGAAATGAAAGAAATGATTGAGGCCAGGGAGACCCCAAACATCGCCAACGTCAAGACCGAATAGAGGTAGCCACCTTTGCCCCCCAGGTAGAAATAGACCCCGGTCAGGATCGTCACTCCCATGCCGAGATAAAAGATCCACATCATCGGAACGATCGGTAGGGCCGCAAGTTCCGATCCGACCCCCTTGATCTGCTCGGCGCTGAAGAGGCTGCCGCAGCATGAAGTGATCACGTTGGCTTTGAGGTTCAGGAAGAAGGCGCCTTGCAAGGAGGTCTCCCCCAGGCTGAACGGCACGATGGACGCCAACAAGAAGTACTTCTTTCGAATAAGCGGGTAGTCGTAGGCTTGATTATCGGCATGGTTCAGGATGAGCCAGAGGCCAGCCAGCAAAAAGCTCACGATCTTGAGCACGAGCGTGGGATAGCCATAGGGATTCACATTCAACGTGCCCGCGGCACACATCGCTCCGACGAACAACGGGCAGAGGTTATTCGCCGTGAACACGTAGAGAAACAAGGACATCAATTCCAGACCGAACACAAAGGTGAGAATGGTCGAAATGAGATACGTCCTGCGCTCCAGGACAAGTTGGCCCTCATGACCGCTTTGCAGATCCCATTTCCTGAGGATCTGCACACCGTAATACCCGGCATAGATCAGGACACCGCTGATGATCAAGGATGCCACTACATTGGCGATGACCGCCGGATGGAGTATCACGTCTCCTCCTCGAGTCTGCCGTCCCTGAGTTTGACGACGCGATCAACGACCGACGCTTGATAGACCAACGGATCGTGGCTGGTGATCAGCACGGTTTTCCCTTCGGCCTTGAACTGCCCGACGATTTCCAGAAACCGGTGCGAGAGGCTTCGATCGAGGTGCGCCGTCGGTTCATCGGCGATGACGACGGCCGGATTGTTGATCAATGCCCGCACGATCGCCACGCGCTGCGCTTCCCCGCCCGACAGCCACTCGACCTTTGAGTATGCTTTCTCGGATAGGCCGAGGGCGTCGAGCGAGCGTATGGCATGCCCTTTGAGGACCGCGCGCCGTGTTCCCAACGGATAGGCCGGCAACATGACATTTTCCAGTGCAGTGATCCCTTTGATGAGGTTCGGCTGCTGAAAAATGAACCCGAACGTGCTGCGTCTGATTTCGGTCAGAAACCGCTCAGGAAGGCTGGTGATCTCGCGGTCGCCGAGTTTGACGCGCCCTGCCGAAGGCCTCGCCATACAACCGATGATGGTAAGCAATGTGGTCTTGCCGCAGCCGCTTGGGCCGACCAGCACGGTCACCTGGTTTTCAACGATCTTCAGGCTGATCCCGTTCAACGCCGAGAACTCGCTCGGCTGTCCGGCATTGAACACTTTTCTGACGTTCATCAACTCGATCATGGCTACTCTCCCACGCGTCTCATCGCCGTATCCGGGTCCAACGTCGCCGCTTTCCAGATGGGCACAATGGTGGCGGCCGTATAGGGAACGACTGTGACAAAAAACAGGGTAGTGAGTTGCGTAGCGTTGACGAAGGGCGTCAACTGGAACTGGGGATAGAGCGTCGACCAGCCTTTGAGCGCCGGCTCAAAGACGACCGACGACAATAGGAAGACATGAAGGTAGGCGAGAATCACACCGGCGAAGAAGGCCGTCAGCGACACAACCAATCCCTCCCAGAACTTCATCTGGATGATGTCGGCGGTTTCCCAACCGATCGCCTTGAGCACACCGATCTCCCATTTTTCTCCCGCGCTCAGGCCCGAGGCCTTGTCCCAGGCAAAGATGACAAACGCCAGCACCGCTCCAGAAAGAAGCACCAACATCATTCCGCTGCGCCAATTGAAAATCGAATCGTACGTTCGCAGCAATTCATCCCGTGTGATGGGTCTGGCATCGGGCAGCACCTTCGTGATCTTCGTCGCGATGGTGGGAACTTCCCGTGGATTTCTGACCGATACGACCACATCCGTCACGGCGTCGGCAGGGAGACCGAACAGTCGACGAAAGTCGGCCTCGGTGACCAGGACCAGATCAGAGGTAACGAGTTCGGACTTGGACGAGAACAGATCGGCAATCTTCAGGCTCATCGCTGTGCCGTCGAAGGCCCGAAATACGAGGAGATCGCCCCTGCCAGCATGCCGAATTCTGGCCATCCCATTGCCGATAACCATCGTTCCCGGTTCCAACGTTTCCAGATTCGTGCGATAGAGTGGCTCGCCGGACTGGCCCGAAGCTCCTTCATGCTCATCCTCTGCATCCACCACGGCCGCCGTCGATACATCATCCTGCATGAGCGATCCAACGCGGGCCGTCGGCACGAGAACCGTATAGTTGGCACCCACGTCGGGGTCGAAATAGTAGCCCCAGAGCCGCCCCTCCACCGAGGCAACCCCGCGAATTGTTTTCAGTTGCTCAATCTGACGGATCGGGAACAGCTCGTGACGCCCCGCTCTCACCTTCTGAACAATGATCTCCGGAGACCCGTGGAGAATGACTGATGCCTCCTTCTTGATCGAGTGTGTAAAGAACATGACCGAAGCGAGAATGAAGACGATGAGGATATAGAGAGTCAGCAGGCTGACATTCTTCACCTTCCGCCTGAGCAGAGAGGAAAGGGTGAAATCGATCAGGTATTGCTGCTTCTCAATCCAGGTTTTCATGCTCATTCCACCTTGGACGCATCGGAGGCGCAGTGAACGAACCGGCTGGAAAATGTTCCAGCGAGAGGGGATGGTCCTGGAACGCGGCATGCCAATCGGCCTGCGAGGGATGTCGCGCATAGCGCGCCTCTGGAAACAGGCAGAGATCCGTCAACTTGAGCGTTGTGACCACCTGGGATTTCTCTTGGAGGTTTGCGCGCTGGGCCTCTTCAGTGAGAACCGCATGGACAAAGATCAGGCCCAGGAACACAACCTCCACCATCGTCAGGAACAGAAACAGCGTGGATTTCCTCACTCGTGGAGCATTCATGAACTTTCCCGCAATGAAACAGCCATCCTTCTTCTTTCCAGCACCGCTCCTTACTTTAGCCACTCACCGGGACGATCATTCCGACTGTGCCTGAACGCGGTATAGGTTATGCTGCCCCCTCTTCTTTTGCCGCCAGCACTACCATTGTGCAGACACTTCTATGTTGTAAGAGTCATTCCGAAAGGATTTAGATTCAGAAGAGACGAGTGCGATTCCGGTGCCGAGGTGAGATAGGGTCAATAGTGCAACAGATGCTCACGGACGCAACAGCCTGAGGAGGTCTGAGCTTCGGAGCGTGACTAGGCTCTGACGCAAAAAGACTCAGGGCGATAGTCTCGGATGGGGAGAAACGCGTCACCTAATTGAAGGATGGCGCTGCCGCTCCTGCCGTCAGTAGATGCGCCATTTAGAGCGTCGAAACCGGTCATCCACTGTTCTGAATCCCTTCCGATCGTATCAACTCTCATCTAAGAAACATTTTGTGGGTATCTAACCGGAAAGGGGGAATGTCATGAGCACAGAGCATAAGGGCGATGGGATTCTTGTCGATGATGGTTGCAAGCGGTGTCGTGTAGGCTACCGACAGCTTTGCCCCCTAGGCGCAGCGATATGACCTCTTATCCTGGTCCGTGACTGCCCGCGAATGTGCGCGTGTATTGGATGAGTGCCCAGACTTCATTGTCTGACAAGACCGGGCCGAATGCGATCATGGCCGTGCCGGGCGAGCCGTTCTTGATCACCCAGAAAATTTCGCCTTCGGTACGATGTCGCCAAAATCCGTGATGTTGAAAATTGCGAGGCGAGGGGTTCAACTGGGCTGCTGCCGGCCCGTTTCCTCCCCCGTCCATTCCGTGGCAATTGAAGCAGGTACCTTTGCCCTCAAAGAGCGCCTTGCCTTTTTCGACGATCTCCCCGGAATCCGGCAAGGGACTCTTGAGCGCCCGCGCTTCGGCGAGGTTATCGGCAGGCACTCTCGGCTGCATCATATGGCGCTCGGCAGCACCAGCAGCCATCGCGAAGCAACCATCACTATCAACAGACTTATCTTCATCCTATTATTCCTTTCGCCGATGGCGCCAACTACCTTCCGACGTTAGAGATCCAGTTCCACCATCTTACGATGGAATCGCGTGATCACGTTCGGATCAGGTGTCAACCTGATCTGAGCTTCGTCCTTTCCCTTGTAGGGCAGCAGATTCAGGACATAGCGCAAGCTTTCCAGTCGCGCAGCTTGCTTGTCGTTCGCCTGCACGATGATCCAGGGGCTAAAGGTCGCGTGCGTTTTACTGAACATTTCCTCTTTGCAGCGAGTATAGGCGTCCCACAGCTCCTGCGCCTTCTCATCGACCGGACTCAGCTTCCACTGTTTGAGCGGATTCTGCCGCCTCGCTTCGAATCGCCTGGCTTGTTCATCCTTGGAGATAGAGAACCAGAACTTAATGATGGTCACTCCATCTTCGTAGAGCATATGCTCGAATTCCGGTACTTGTTGAAGAAATCGCTGGTGCTCTTTTTTTGTACAGAATCCCATCACCGGCTCGACCACCGCGCGGTTGTACCAACTCCGGTCGAAGAACACGATTTCACCTCTGTTCGGGAGCTGGTGAATATAGCGCTGGAAATACCACTGGCCCCGTTCTGCGTCGGTCGGCTTCGGCAGCGCCACGACCCGCATCGCACGAGGATTCAGATGCTCGGTGAACCGGCGGATCGTGCCGCCTTTTCCAGCCGCATCCCGTCCTTCCACCAAAATGGCGATACGCTCCCCACTGCTCTGAACCCACCGTTGCAGCCTGACCAATTCCACCTGCAACTGTCGTAGGTCCTGTTCATACAACAGGGTCTTGCGCACTTCCTCGATATCGACGGCTTTGTTTGCAAGGAGTTTCAGAAACCCTTTCCTTGTGTTGACCCTTCGGAGATCATCCGCAGTCAAGGCGTAGCCTGGTTCGCCGACACGTCCGAGCCCCTGGGCGATCATGACACTGCGCGGGACCTGGTACCCGTCCCCCTCCCTCGGCACCTTCGTGGGAATCGTCTCCAACTCGTTTGCATCCGTACCGGATGCGGAGGGCACAAGGTCGTCGATGTCCTCTGTAGCCGTCTGACCCTTGCGATCCCGTGATTTCCTCGACGGTTCTCCGCTCGTTGCCATGGGAAACCTCCTTGGCCCAAACAATCAGAACATCACGTTCCGATCTCGCTCAGCCACGGCCTTGATGTAATCCGGCATACCCTTGATAGACGCACCGGCCACCAGATCCGCTACAGTGACCTGACGAGCCACCGCACAGGCCCCACAGACCCAGATCGGCACACCGGCCGACTGGACGGCGGCAAGCAGATCTTTCAACGGAGTCAAATTCACGCCAATAACATGATCCGCCACGCCTTTCCGCCCCAACGTCACCGCTTCGTTCCAGAGCCAGAGCACGACATCGTGCCCCTGCTCTTTCGCCGTCTTCGCCGCCATGAAGGGCAAGGTCGCCATGGTGGGATCGTCTGTTCCTCGACTACCTGAAATGATGAATGTTGCCATTGCCTTCCTCCGTGATGAACTGAAGAGCCGATAGCTGATGGCCTATAGCGTAAGGGACGGGCAAGATAGCGGAGAGCTCGCTCTTTCTCTCACAGGCTAGACACCATCAGCCATTCGCCATTTTCTCCCGACACTCGATCACTTCGCCAGACTTCTGATGTAGTGAATCAACTGCCACACCTGCTCATCCGGCAATCCCCCAAAGGCCATCATGCCGGTGCCCGGCGAACCGTTCTTGATGATCCAAAACAGCTGGCCGTCTGGGATGTCCTTCATCATCGCACCGCATGTGAAGTTTCTTGGCGGCGGCACCAAGGCAGCTCCCATCAGCCCCTTTCCATCTCCCTGTTCGCCGTGGCACATCACACAGGCGACAGGTTGCGCGGTTTTGAGGAACAATTCCTTGCCCGCCTTGATCGCCCCCGCCGAGGACGCAAGCGGATTGGTCTTGGAAAGGAAGTCGTCAGGCGCCTTGGCCGTCTTGCGCGGCTGCACGCAGACCCCGCCCGGCCCTCCTGCCGCTGTCGGGACCTCCGGAACTCCCTTGAATGTCACCTTCAAATAGGCGATCACATCCGCCACCCCCTGCTGCCCGATCGTGAGCCCCCAGTAGGGCATATTGGGCGATTTCCCGACGGCCACCCCGCCATGGTTGATCACATTGTAAAGATATTCCATGGGTAGTTTATCGAACGGCATGTTGGCATGGATGGCGGGTTTCGGCTCCAAGCTGGAGGCGGCAGGGCCGTCGCCTTTCCCGGTGAACCCGTGGCACTGAGCGCAATACTCCTTATAGAGCGTTTTGCCTCGATCCACACTGGCGTTCGCGAACTCTGGACTGGTCCAAGGTTCGTAATAGGTAAAGTCTTTGACGCCTTGGACGACCAGGAAGCCGATCACCGCCCGCAATTGCGGATCGGTCGCATCAGCGAGAAATTCCCCGGTATGGATGATGAAGTCCTGCGGATTCTGTCCGAACCGATACAACCAGTCCATGTTGTAGCGTTGACCGGATTTCTGCAGCGCTGCGCTTTGCTGTCCGCCGATCAGTTTGCCGTTCTCTTCGATCGTATGGCAGCCAAGGCATGCATGGGCTTTATAGGCCACTCCCCCGAACGACACATCGAATTTGGTGACCTTTGACAGGTCGAAGGCCCCGACTGTGACGCGTGGATCTTTGTGATATTCAGCGAAATAATCGGCAATCGCGTTGGCCTCTTCCTCAGTAACCATCGGGTGTTTTGCCGGGACATCCGTCAGGTCCCATCGATAGCCTTTGACATAGAGCGGCGCCTCTTTCCCGGTCAGCCAGCGAATGAGCCAAGATCGCTGGTATTTGCTGCCGGCCCAAATCAAGTCCGGGGCCCGGAGGTTGAACCGAGAATCGGCCGTTCCTTCCAACCGGTGACACTGCACGCAAGTCTGTTGAAGGAGATCTTTGGCGCGAGAGTGCTCACTCGCAAGAGAGGGATCCTGAGCTAGGACCAACAGTCCTGCTGCCAATGTCATCGTGACTGCAATCCTCCTTCTCATTCCCTGCAGACCCATCTCCTCCCTCCTTTTGTTGTCAGGTCATTGCCTGAGCCGCATGCCCTGTCTTGCGTATACGCTCATGATCCATCGGATTTGTGATGCGTGTGCGGATTGAGTTTGATCCCGATGTTCGGTGCCACGGCAATGGACTGATGCACCGTACAACCGTGCGCGACCTTCAGTAGTCGCTCCCGTTGATCTGCCGTGATGCGATGAGGAAGATGGATCGCAATGTCGATACGGCCCACACGATGTGGTCCTTCCGCCATCGTCCATTCCGCCTCGACGGCCAAACCGTCTCGGGCGATACCGTGTCGCCCGCAGAACTGTCCCACGAAGTACGCAACACAGCTCGCGACAGACCCGACATAGAGTTCAACCGGGCCCATGCCGGCATCCTGCCCTCCATCCTCGACCGGCTGGTCGGTGATGATTCGATGCTTCCCGCTCACGATGTCGTACCGTGTCCCGCCATGAAAGGTCGCCGTGAGTTTCATGTCGCTCTTACCCCCGGAAGTTTTACCGCCCCCCATAGACAAAGCACACCGAGCGGCAATGCGATGAGCAGTCCATTGATCCCGAATGATCCGTGAAGGGTGATCGGCCCAAATTCTCCGAGCGAGGCTAAAGACGATTCAAGATCCGGCCAGAGGAAGGCAAACGTCAACGCGCCGCACAGCCCTCCCACTATCGTCATCCAGGCGTCCGGTTTTCCCTCCGCAGCCGCAGCCAGCGCCGTCCCCGGACAGTAGCCCGTGACGGCGAACCCCACACCAAAGATCAAGCCCGCGATGACGATCCCCGGTAAATAGAGGTCTTTCACCTTCATGTGGGCCACACCGACTGCATCCAAGACATGCACTCCAATCAACCCCACGCCGATGGCGGTCATGATGAGTTTCATAATCGTGAAGTCTCTCAGCCGCAAGGTACCGATGATCTTGGTGTAGCTCGACGCACCCGCCAGTTGAAGAATCGCGCCGAATACCGCACCAAGAAATAGGCCCAGGAGTAATGTCATCGCTCGGCTCGCTCAGGGTAGAGCCACCGAGCCGTCAGGATCGCGCTCGCAAAGAGGGCGGTGGAAAATACAAACGAGCTCACGGCCAACTGCGATACCCCGCTGATCATATGGCCGGAAGTACAGCCTCCCCCGAAGCGGGCACCGAACAAGAGCAAAAATCCTCCGACGAACGACCATCCTAGACGCCTCGCTGGGGCCGGACCAAACCGTTGGGCCCATAGCGCCGGGACTACTCTTCCAGTCAATCGCCTCGTCGCAGCCGCGGCGATGAAGGCGCCGAGCGGAATCCCTGCAACGAACAAAAATTCATAGGTGGCTAACGTCCATCCCTTGCTTGCGTGCTTCAAATAGGGACTCTCGTCAACGCGGTCCGGGAAGATAGCGTGCAACAGCACGCCGTCCAACACCACATACTGCGTGGATACCCCGATCGGCTGAACGAGAGCCACCGCAATCAACAAAATCAAGCCGATCCCTAACCCTCCAGCCCACCAGGGCATCATGGGGACCGTACCCTCCATATCAGCCCGTATGGCTGGATCGTCAGCCATGACATCTCATCCGTGTTGCCAGATGACCCACAGTATGTCTTCCACGAAGACGGCTCGTCGAATCAATAGGGCGCATCCGCCGGCTTGCCCCCCTTCGGCCAATCGTGAATCTTGTCGGGAAAATCTGGTCGAGGCTGTGTATTAATATAGACGGCTGCGTCGAGGGCTTCGTCGTCCGTCACCGTCCAGCCCCAACCTCGCGGCATGTTGGCCTTAATAAAGGCAGCAGCCACGGTGACCCGCGCCATTCCTGCGCCGATATTGTACGACCGCGGTCCCCACACGGGCGGCGCCGCCATGGTGCCCTGTCCGTCGGAACCATGGCAGAAGACACACTTTTTCTCAAAGACCTTCTTGCCGTTGATAGGGTCCGGTTGATGAGTCGAGGTCAGGCGCGGAATGCCTCGCCACGGCACCGTACTACCGGCCGGGACATTTTTCGACAACCATTCGATGTAGGCCACGATGCCCGTCAGTTTCACGCTGTCCGGCGGGAGAGGCTTCCCGTTCATACTGCGCTCGAAACACTCGTTGATCCGATCGGCCAATGTCATCTGACGGCCGGCTCGCTCACGATACTGCGGATAGAGTCTACTGATGCCGACGAATGATGCGGAATTTGGATTGAGCCCCCCATCCAAGTGACAATTGGTGCAGGTGAGCGCATTTCCCACATACCGTTTCCCGTATTCTTGGGTGTCGACGATCATCTTATAGCCCAGTCGAATCTGTTCGCCTCGCAAATCACCGGGAATCGTTTCAGGCGACGGTGGAGCGAACAACGCGTCGACCTGCGACTCCGTGCTCGGACGGCCGGCCCCCGCTTCACCTCCCGCCACCCGTGGAGGCGGGACACAACTGATTACCCCAACCAGCGTGTACACCAGCGCGGCCCAAGCGGCCACCGGTCGGTTCATCGATTCCACCTTATTTCTTTGGACCGGACGCAGAAGTGCAGGTATTAATTCCCAACAATGTGAACAGCGGGCAATACCCCACCGCCCCGGTCAATAATAGAATCGCTCCTATCCCAAGCGCTATTCCGGACATCGCACCCGAAAGTCCCCCGAAGAGGCCGGCCATAATCGCCAGCGCTCCCGCTCCAATGCGTATCGGTCGTTCGATTCCCCCCACATTACATGTCATGTCGTTCCCTCCTCGTTTCCTCACGGACCACCATTCCATTTTTGCATCCGGCTTGTATGAGACACCTCCGAGTTATTGGATTCATCTTTATGGCTGCCCAGGAGACTCGATCCGAAATGTGCGCACATAGGCCAATACATCCCAGATTTCTTCATCCGAGAGAGCATGTTTCCAAGCACCCATGACCGTGTTGGGCTTCCCATCGTGAATTCGGCGAAACAGCGACCCATCCAGCCGGCTCTGGACCGCGAGCGATGTGAGGTCTGCCGGAGGTGGAACGAACTGCAGTCCTCGTACGCCTCTGCCGTCGATTCCATGACAGAGCATACAGGTGTTCACGTAAATTTCCCGTCCGGTGACTGCATCCCCTTCTTTGGCAAGGACCCCAGCCTGTTTGACCCCAAGATTACTGAATCCCAGTCCGCACAGTCCGGCCACCAGTGCGCACAACACCGTCACTTGCACCGTTCTACGCATAACTTGTCCTTTCCCTTCAATGAGACCTTGCGATGACTGTGCCACTATCTCGTAGGGAGAAGAAGAGCTTTCTCTCAATTCATCGAGAGGTTATCGGACAGATTCTTCGGTGTCGATCTGATCGACACCGAAGAATGGAGACAAATGCCACTAGGCCTGATGACCTACTGGCGCAGGATGCTACAGTGTTCAGCGAGAGATTATCGGCTGTACCGCGAGTCTGAGTTTCAAGTTTTCGAGTGACATGTTTCAAGTTATCGAATCATTTATCTGGAACTTGAAAGGTGAAACTTGCAACCGCTGAATCAGCGGATCGTGGCTTCCAGTGTGACTTTGGCCTTCATGGAGTTGGAAATCAGACAATTATGCTCCGCTTTTTCAATGAGTTCCTTCGCACGGGCTGGATCACCGCCTGGCTGTAAGATAATTGAAGGCCGGATGGTGATCGCCGTGAATTGAAATTTCCCCTCCACGATCTCCAACCGTCCTTCCGCCGTACTCTCGTACGAGGAAAAAGCAAGACCGGCTCGTTCCGCGACGACGAGAAATGTCGTCATCAAACAGACGTTGGCGGACGCCACGAAGAGGTCCTCGGGAGACCAGATGTTCTCATGCCCCTTGAACTCCGGTGGGGTCGCCACCTGCACATCGGGTTTCCCTGCACAGGAGATCGTGCCCTTGCGCTGTTCCGTCCACTTCACACTGGTCTGATAGAAATACACTTTGCTGCGAACGTCCATGGCAACCCCCTTCAATCGTGATCTTACGTACTACTCACCCCTTACCCCTCACGTTTCACCTTTCACGGTTTAATGTAGACCCAGCCTTGCTCTTGTCTCTCCACCAGCCTCACGATTGCCGGCACGGTGTCGCCGACTTCGTCGATGAGATCTTCTCTTGTCACCTTCATCGTCTTCATGGTGTTCGAACAGGCCGTGTAGTGCACACCGTACGCTTTCCGAAGCTCGCTCAGCTCCGCAGCAAACGGCGTGCCCTTCTTGATGACGACTGGAAGCCCAGCCCCATGCACGACCAGCTCGACCGTGAGGCTCTGTGGCGAAAACTCCTGATAGAGATTCTTGATATTGTTGAGCGCACCACGTTGGACTTTTTCATCACCAGAATTCAGATGGAGCACGACACGATGCGGCTGACCGCCTTCAGATAGCACGTCATCCCCTGCTCCCCAGGCTGGTTGCCCAGGCATCATGAATGCCGTGCACGCGAGGAAAGGCAGCAGCCATCTCAACGTCCGAGGGTGTCTCCTCACTGGTTCATACCTCCGTCATTCTGCGCCCACCATCTTGTTCACCCAATCACCGGCCACGTGTGTCATCGCAACGACGCACAGAGCAATGAACAGATGCTCACCGATGACCTTCCACGGAGCAATTCCTTGTGCTCGAGCGACGAAAAAGCTGAGCATGGTGAGTAAGCATAGCCCCCACACGATGCTCATGACAATCGCGTGCTCCAGCGGGCCGAAGAGGACGGGAACGACAAACGTCAGGGAAACCAAGAACTTCGCTGCAAAGGTGGCGAGTGTAGCCTCCCAAATTGCCCTGGTCGGACCGCTGTTCTTCGACTCTTCGGACACATGGATGCCGAGCGCATCCGACATAGCATCGGCGATGGCGATCGTCAGAATGCCACCGATCACGATCGCACGGGAATGCGTGCCGGAGTGCAGTCCGACCATCAACCCAAGGGTGGTAATGACCCCTGATGTTAACCCGAAACTGATCCCCGTTTTCCAGGAAGCCTTCATGCTGTTTCGTGAATTCCCATTGGATTGGGACGGTCAGAGTAGGTGTGAAGAAGTGACACCGGACTCATCCTCCGATAGATATCCCCTCTCCCCACAATCATTTCTCTTGCGATCAGTGTGCCATACCCTCACAACAGATGGCATTCATTTCTCATGATTTATCAATGCCTTACATGACCTTGCAGAACCGCACGCTGATTGAACGGATCAGGCCGACGACTAAGGCTTCAAGATATCCTCTTCAACTACCGAAAGATACGACAGCCTTTGTCCTTAAGACCCAAAGGGTGAGGCTGACCTGGACACGTGATGGTGAACAAGTTTGTTGTATCCCGTCAAGGAACATACACCGTCGAGTGTATCTTGGGCCCTATTGGAACATTTGAAGTTATTGGAGGTTGTTACTAAGGGACGATAAGCTATTTCTTGGAGAACGATAGTTGCCAAGTGAGTATTGTTCTGTTTGTTTGAAGACAAGATTTGCGGCCTAGCAGAGATGTCGAAACCTCCGGTGTTTTTCAGTCTTAGTGATCTCTTTGAATTCACGTGCCGGCGCAATCCAGACGCGCTTGCCTATGCCCTTGTTCGTGACAGTCTCGAGCTTGAAAGCCAGCTGACCTACAGACAGCTTGAACGCCAAGTGCGTTCACTGGCCTACCGGCTTGCGCACGAGGTCAAACCAGGAACCAGAGCCCTTCTTCTCTATCCGCCAGGCCTTGATGTCACCTGTGCGTTTTGGGCATGCGTGTACGCTGGTCTTATACCAGTTCCAGCTCCCGCCCCCGACCCAATCAGAATGAAACACAGTGTGCCGAGACTTCGCAACATTATTGACGATGCTCAAGCATCCCTCATTCTCACGAACTCGAGCATCATGGCTCTGTCTTCTGAATGTTCACTCCCCAAAAACGTGGGCCCGATCACCTGGATGGCAACAGACCATCTAGTAGCTGATGCGACCGACTCCATCTCGATTGACATGCCGAGACTAGACAGCAGCGCCCTTGCCTATTTGCAATACACCTCTGGGTCGACCGCCTCTCCTCGCGGCGTTGTGATCAGCCATGGAAATGTGCTGGCTCATTGCAAAGCCCTCACGTTAGCAGGACAGGTAGAGGACAGCAGTCGGTCGCTCTGCTGGTTGCCGTATTTCCATGACTATGGATTGCTGCATGGAATCATTGCACCGTTCTACGCAGGCATTTCCGCCTATCTGATGTCACCCATCACGTTTCTCCGACGACCATTGCGCTGGCTCGATGCGGTGGATCGATTCGCGATTACCCACAGCGGTGGACCAAATTTTTCGTACGACGCGTGTCTCAGAGCCGCACGGCAACAGCCGGGCTGGCAAGCCGATTTGAGCAGCTGGAAGGTTGCCAGCTGCGGTGCTGAACCCATCCATCCGGCTACGGTGAGGCGGTTTATCGAAACCTTTGGGCCACGAGGATTCAAGCCGGCAAGCTTTTCCCCGGCCTATGGCCTGGCTGAAGCCACATTACTCGTGACGATGAAGCCTGTTCCGGTTGAACCGACGTTCCTTACGGTTGATGCGGAGGCTCTGGCCGACTCCATCGTGAAAGAGTCGGTTCCATCACATCGTGGAACTCGGACGTTGGTGGGATGTGGGGAACCGCTCGAAGAAACTTGTGTCAAGATCGTGAACCCAACAACGCTGTTGGAATGCCCGTCGGGCGTCGTGGGTGAGGTGTGGCTGTCTGGAACCGGAATCGCTTCTGGATACTGGAAGAAGCAAGACGAAACAGAAAACACATTTAAAGCCACGCTTCCTGAGTCAGGGGAGAAGCTCTATTTGCGAACCGGCGATCTGGGATTTCTTCACCGTGGAGAGCTGTTTCTGACCGGGCGTCTCAAAGACCTAATTATTGTACGAGGACGCAACTACTATCCTCATGATTTGGAGTGGACTGTTGAACAAGCCCACCCTGGCTTGAGACAAGGATGCGGGGCAGCATTCTCGATGGAAAGCGAGACCGGAGAGCGTGTGGTACTGATCCATGAGATCGAGAAACAGATGTCTGAATCAGACCTCACGAACATGGTGAACGGCATCCGTCGTGTGCTGGCCGACGAGTACGAACTTGAGATCCACACCGTGGTGTTGGTTAAGTCCGGCACAATCCCAAGAACCTCCAGTGGAAAAATTCAGCGGGGTGCCTGCCGAGCAGCCTATGAGTCCGGACAGCTGACAGTCCTCAGAACCAGCACGCTCGACGAGGATCTACAATCTGAAGCCGATGGGGTACCGGAGGAGGGTCCTCAAACCTCTGTTGAGAAGACTTTGGCCGACATCTGGCAGGAAGTACTTGGTGGGCCTCGACCACATCGTCATGCGAATTTCTTTGGGCTTGGAGGCAATTCGCTCCTCGCAGCACAGGTGGTCGCGCGCATACTCGACCAGTTCCACATTGAACTCCCCATCAGCCTGCTCTTTGAGTATCCAACCTTGTCTGCGCTGGCCGCCCGGATCGAGGAGGGACGTGCCAATCGACATGACCTAGGTCAGGTCGTAGGGAGCGGCAACAGGCAACAGGTTCCCGCCGTTCCACTTTCCTCATCCTCCACACGGAAAGGCAGAATTCCTCTCAGCCCGGCACAACAGCGGCTGTGGTTTCTGGAGCAAGTGCATCCCGGAAGCGCAATCAACCATATTTCGATGGCGGTGCGGATTCGGGGGCCAGTGAGCCCGGAGGGGTTGGAGCGGTCCGTACGGGCAATCGCATCGCGTCACGAGATTCTTCGAACCCGCTTCGGCTCGGAACGAGGTGAGGGATTCTCGGAGACGTTCGCTGAAGTGACCGTCAGGATCGAACGGCAAGATTTCCAGGAAGTGGATCCTACAGAGCGAGCCGCTCACGTTCGGCACTTCTTACGAACGGACAGGAACCGGCCATTCGACTTACGAAAGGGACCGCTCTTTCGGGTGACCCTGCTGGCGCTTGAACCCGACGTGCATATCCTGGCACTGACGTTCCACCGGCTCGTCGCCGACGGATGGTCGCTGCGTATCTTCTGGAAGGAATTAACTCTGCTGTGGGAAGCCGGTGGCGACGCACAGCACGCTCGACTTCCGACCTTGACCGTTCAGTATGCGGACTATGCCGATTGGCAAAAGGCCTCCCTTGGTCATGGCCTTCGAGAAGTCAACCGAGCCTACTGGACCCGGCAGCTCAGCGACACCCGACCTCCCGCGGAACTTCCCATCGATCGGCAACGACCGCGGGCGCGCACGTTTGAAGGAGGTGTGCGGTTCCGATCCCTTTCTCCTCGACTTGTGGCCGATCTTGATCGCTTCTGCCAACAGCACAGTATCACTCCCTTCATGGTGCTGTATGCCGTCTTTGCGATATGGCTGCATCGCTACACACAAGAGTCGGATATCGTGATCGGCTCGATCGTGGCCGGTAGGCGTCGGAGAGAGTTCGAAGATATGATGGGGTACTGCGTCAATACGGTGGCGTTACGGTCTGAACTGTCCGAGGGGCTGACCGGCCACGAGTTGTTGAAGCAGATACGCCGTGTGGTGATCGAGGCCTATGACCATCAGGATCTCCCGTTTGAAGAAGTGATCGAGGCCTTGGCGTTACAACGTACACGTCAACTGTCTCCACTGTTCAACGTGATGATGGTGTGTGAAGACGACCCGTTGTCCACGTTCAGCATCAAGGATCTTGAGATCACTCATCTCCCCTGGGAACCGACGGCATCGGAGTTCGACCTGGTGTTGATGGTGTTCAACAGGATTGATGGCCTGGATCTGGCGTTTCTCCATGATTCCACGATTTTTGAAGACTCGACGATCGACCGAATGTTGGGACAGCTGGAGATCCTTCTTCATGAGTTTCTCACGAAACCTGAGGCCCGTCTCGATCAACTTTCATTGCTGACCCCCGAAGAGAAACGAAACGTTCACCTGACTTGGAACGAACCACCTTCTTGGACCTCCGGTATTCATACGCTCATCGAGGCGCAGGTCAAACGGACTCCCCATGCGCCCGCTGTGACCTGTGGAGATCAGTCGCTGAGCTACCAAGAGCTGAACCGGAGAGCGAATCGAGTCGCGCTCGCGCTACGGACGCTTGGAGTGGGTGCAGATGTCCCAGTGGGTCTCTGTGTCGAGCGCTCGGTGGACGCCCTCGTGGGTCTCTTGGGCATTCTCAAGGCCGGGGGAGGATATGTTCCCCTGGATCCGTCCTTCCCCAGCCACCGCCTCCAGCTCGTGCTAGAAGACGCAAACGTGGAGATCTTAGTGACTCAGGCGCAGCTCCGTAGCCGTTTCCAGACTTTCCGCGGCCACATGTGTGACGTGGAGACACTTTCCACATCCGCGCTGGGCGGGACAGAGGACGAGAACCTTGCACACTCCGTTTCCCCGGATCAGCTCGCCTATCTCATCTACACCTCCGGCTCGACTGGGAACCCGAAAGGTGTGGCCGTGCCACACGGCAGTCTGATGACCTCTCTTCACGCCAGGCTGCAGTACTATCAGGAACCGGTATCCCGGTTTTTACTGACCTTCTCACTGGCCTTCGATGGGTCGGTGACCGGCATCTTTTGGACATTGCTCCGGGGAGGGGAACTGATCATCCCATCAGAGACCACCCATCGTGATCCCACACAGCTTGCTGCGCTCATCGAGCATCATCACGTCTCACACGTGGTGTGGGTCCCTTCTTTGTACCATGCGATCCTCGGTGACGCGTTGGATGGGCAGCTGGAATCGCTTCGTGTCGTCATTACAGCCGGCGAGAGTCTTCCCCTGGAGCTCGTGAGACGACATTACCAGCGCCTGCCGTACGCCACCCTGTACAACGAATATGGCCCAACGGAAGCCACGGTCTGGTGTAGCGTCTATCAAACCACCCGAGAGGAAACAGCGGCCCGAGTACCGATCGGCAAACCCATCCCCCATATGCAGCTCTATGTGCTGGATGAGCATTTACAACCGATGCCCATCGGTATACCAGGAGAACTCTATATCGGGGGAGAGTGTTTGGCTCGCGGCTATGTCAACCAACCGGAGTTGACCCAGGAGCGATTTCTTTCGAACCCCTATGTGGTTGGCACCAGACTGTATCGAACCGGTGACCTGGCACGATACCGTGCCGACGGCAACCTAGAATTTATTGGACGGATAGATCAGCAAGTCAAACTGCGTGGGTATCGGATCGAACTGGGAGAAATCGAGTATGCGCTGAGTAACTTCCCGGGGGTTCATCACGCGGCGGTGCTGCTTCGGGAGGATAAGCGGGACCAGCACCGGTTAGTCGGCTACATCGCGGGCGAATCATCGCTGAAAGACAAACTTGAGGCAGTTCGCCGTTATCTCGTCTCACGATTACCGAACTATATGGTGCCCTCCGTCATACTGTGGCTCGACACGGTGCCGCTCAGTGCGACGGGCAAGGTGAATCGACGCGCGCTTCCCGCTCCTGAATACACAGCCAATCACGCCGCGGCGAGGGTTGCCCCAAGAAACCCTGTCGAAGAGTCCCTGGTGGAACTGTGGAAGTCTCTGCTGGAGGTCCCGGAGGCCGGCGTCCATGATCACTTCTTTGAGCATGGAGGTCATTCGCTTTTGGCGACTCAGCTCGTCTCCCGAATCCGCGAGCTCTTCGAAGTTGAAGTTTCGCTCTCCGCGCTGTTTGAACGACCGACGATCGCGGCGTTGGCCGAAGAAGTGACCCGGCTGCGTCAGAGTGAGCAGAAGGCTCCGATGATGCCGGCGATCACACCGGTGCCGAGAGACCAGCCGCTCCCCCTTTCCTATTCTCAGCAACGTATGTGGTTGATGTACCAGCTGGCACCCAAGAGCACGGCGTACAACATGCCGTTTGCGTCGAGACAGATGGGGCAGCTCAACAAAACTGCTCTCAGGAAAACGATCGATGCGATCTGCAGCCGCCATGAGGCGTTTCGAACGACGTTCATGATGAGTAGGGAGGGACCGGTCCAAGTAATCCACCCCTTTCGTCCTCCTCATTGGGTCGAAGTGAGTCTCGAGCACTTACCCTCCGACGCGCGACAACAGGAGGCGGCTCGCCTGGTTGAGCAGGAAGCACACCTACCATTCGATCTTGAGAAAGGCCCCTTGGCCAGGTTCACGCTTATCGAGGTTGAGCCCGAAGATCACGTGCTGATGCTGACCATGCATCATATTATAGGGGATCAGTGGTCGTTCGGGATCATCGGGTACGAGTTTGCGGTCTTCTACAACGCGTTTTGTCGAGGAGACGTTCCTTCCGAAAGACCGATTCCTCTTCAGTATGCCGACTACGCGGTCTGGCAGCGTCGCTGTCTGACCGATGATTGGCTCGGCGCGCAAGCTGAGTATTGGCAAAAGAAAATGGAAGGGCTGTCAAAGCTCTCGTTGCCGACCGATCATTCACGGCCCGCGATTCAGACATTTAACGGCGCACATTGCATGCTGGAGTTGCCTGCGTCATTGATCGAGCGACTGAAGCAATTCAGTTCGGAGCACAATGCCACGGTGTTCATGACCCTGTTGGCCTGTTTCCAAGTCCTCTTGAGTCGCTATTCCGGCCAACCTGATATTGCCGTAGGATCTCCGATCGCGAACCGGACACAATCCGCTGTCGAGTCGATCATCGGGTCGTTTGTCAACACACTGGTGTTGCGCATCGATCTGTCCGGCAATCCAACCTTCCTCGAGGTGATGGCACGAGTGCGTTCCACAGCGTTAGAGGCCTATGCCAATCAGGACTTCCCGTTCGATAAACTGGTTGAGACCATGCACTCCTCACGTGACCATAGTTCGGCCCCGCTGGTACAGGTCCTCTTCAACGTCCCGAATGCTCCGATCGGAGAGATTAATGTCCAAGGGTTGAGTTGGGTGCCTTTTGAAGTTGAAACGCAAGCCGCACAGTTCGACTTGAGCCTGACGGTCGAAACGGAGTTCTCCCGAAAGGCGTATTTGACGTTTAACACGGATCTCTTCGAACCACAGACCGCCCAACGGATGTTAGGACAGTATAGGGTCCTACTCCAGAGCGCACTGGCAAATCCCCAGAGCAGGCTGTCCGAACTCCCGACATTGACGGTGCACGAGCAGCAACAGATGTTGCAGGACTGGAATCGCACGCAGCGGGCATATCCTCGGCCTGAATGTTTTCCTCAACTGTTTGAAGCACAGGTCGAGCAGACACCTGAGGCCGTCGCCCTGTCGATGGGACAGAAGACGCTGCGCTACGGCGAACTCAACGCGCAGGCTAATAAGCTGGCGCGCTACCTCCAAACGCTGGGTGCCAAACCTGCTGTGACGGTAGGTATCGGGCTCGAGCGATCCTTAGATATGGTGATCGCGTTGCTCGCCGTGTTCAAAACCGGTGCAGCCTATGTCCCTCTTGATCCTGAGTTTCCGCGAGATCGGCTCCGGTTTATGGCACAGGATGCGTCCGTCGCCGCGGTGCTGACGACCTCCGACGTCTCCGATCGGTTCGACGCACGCACCTGCCGTTTGCTGTGTCTCGATCGCGAGCACGAGCGCATCGCGCGGGAAGCCGACCACAACCTTGGCCCGATCGCGACGCCACACGACCTGGCCTACATCCTGTACACCTCGGGTTCGACGGGACAACCCAAAGGCGTGGAAATACCTCACCAGGCTCTCGTGAATTTCTTGTGGTCGATACGACAAGAGCCGGGCTGTTCGGCTCGAGATATCATGCTCTCCGTAACCACCATTTCTTTCGATATCTTTGGATTGGAACTGTATGTGCCGTTGCTGGCCGGAGCCCGTGTCGAGATCGCGAGTCGAACCGTGGCGATGGACGGACGGCAACTGCGGACCCTCTGCGAGACCGTACAACCAACGATCATGCAGGCGACTCCGGCAACATGGCGCATGCTGATTGAGGCCGGATGGCTGGGCAGTGAACAGCTAACGGTACTCTGCGGTGGAGAAGCCCTCCCTCCTGATTTGGCAACGCAAATATTAGAGCGGTGCTGTGCCTTGTGGAATATGTATGGCCCGACCGAAACGACGATCTGGTCCACGATACAGAAGATCGAACGGGCCGATCGGGAGATCACCATCGGGAAGCCCATCGCCAATACGGACATATACATCCTGGATCAATTCTTCCAACCGGCTCCGATTGGCGTGTCCGGAGAACTCTATATCGGAGGTCACGGATTGGCGAGAGGCTATCGTGGACGGCCTGACCTGACACAGGACCGGTTCATCCCTCATCCGTTTTCCACAGAACCTCTCGCGAAGCTCTATCGGACGGGGGACTTGGCCCGCTATCGACCGGATGGGCGCATCGTGCATCTTGGTCGAATGGATAACCAAGTCAAAATTCGAGGGTTCAGAATAGAATTGGGGGATATCGAAGCTGCGTTGAGCCGCCACTCCGGCATCCGTCAGGCGGTCGTCACCGCTCGCGACGATCAGCAGGGTATCAAGCAGTTGGTTGCGTATCTGGTTTGTCATGAGGGGCCTGTCCCAGATCAATCCGAACTGCGTGCGTTTCTTCGGACACAGATTCCAGAGTACATGGTTCCGTCACTCTTCGTGTTTCTGACGGACATGCCGCTGACAGCCAACAACAAGGTTGATAGGAAGGCGCTCCCAGCCCCAACCGTGAGCGTCTCGCCTGCTGCAGTCTATGTCGCACCGAGCCAGCAATCACATGTGCAAATGGCCGCCTTGTGGCAACAGGTGTTTGGGATCGACAAGGTAGGAATTCACGACAGTTTTTTTGATCTCGGTGGCCATTCCCTCAAAGCGGCACAGCTGTTCTATCTCATTGAACAGGTATACGGCCTACAGCTTCCTCTGGCCACACTGTTTCAGGCACCGACGATCGCCAGCCTCACGTCGCTTCTGAGGCAAGGACAGGGGACGCCGCCCTGGCAATCGCTGGTCGCCATGCAGCTCAGCAATTCAACCACCCCTATATTTTTGATTTCGGCGGCAGGAGGCGGAGTATTATGGTTTGCTCAGTTGGCACGGCTTTTAGGCCAGGCACATCCGGTGTACGGTTTACGGGCCAGGGGATCGGATGGGGAAGTGGAACCATATGACTCAGTGCCGGAAATGGCCAAGCATTACATCTCTGAAATCCGTTCGCGCTTTCCAAACGGACCATATGTCATCATTGGCATCTGTACCGGTGGACTGGTCGCCTATGAGATGGCGCAGCAATTGATCGAGCAGAACCAAGCAGTCACCCTCGTTGTCTTGAACAGCTGGCATCCAACTTCGTATAGCTCGTATAAGTATAGTTATGATCTCCCACCCATATTGTCGGCCCCTTTGGAATTCCTTTCGATAACTATGAGTGCACTAGGCGAACTTCGGCGCATGCCGATGAAGTATTGGATGCAAATCCTGCGGTACAATAGCAACCTTCTCTTGTCACGCCTTCGAAGACCGCATGAGAATGAACCGGAAGACCGTCAGTTCAACCACATGCGACTTGCGATGTTCCGTGCAGCTGCCTGCTATACGATGCGCCCCTATCCCGGATCCATACTCAACTTCGTGGCCTCAGCACGGATCATGGAGCAAGATACCAGGCGTGTTTGGAGCGAACTAGCGGGTGGAGGATGCCGGACGGTGGAGATTCCAGCTCGACGTACAACAGATCTAGTTGTTTCGCCTCATGTCGAAGAAATATCAGCGCAGATTCTCCGTCTTATCGCCGAAAGTCATCCATATACAGCCATCCGATCTGATGATAGGGCTGCGTGAGTTTCGCCCGCCTCGTTTCCCCAACAAGCAGGGTGATGTCCACATTGAGGATAGCAACGTGCTGATCTCGTTTCAGCCAATTGAACACCTCGACGATACAATCCTGCAGGACCATATCCAACTTGAACCGAACGCCGTGCATCTCTGGGGGATTGAACTAGAGGGGTCGCCATGGTGCACTAAGCGATGTTCGGAGTGGCTGGATGAAGCAGAGCGTCAGCGCGCAACCCGGTTGATTCGTGAGCAAGACCGGAAGCACTATGTGCTGGCTCACGGAGGCCTCAGAGCCGTACTGAGCCGATACCTTGAAGTCAACCCCGATGAGGTCTCACTGGGACATACAGAGGCAGGCAAGCCCTTTGTGGCGAGAGATGTACGAGAACATTCCGCAATTACCTTTAATTTATCCCATGCCCATAACCGGGCGCTCATTGCAGTCTCGAAGGCCCAGGAGGTCGGCGTCGATCTTGAATTGGTTCGGTCCAACGTCGAGGTTGTGAAACTATCCGAACGCTACTTTGCCCCCTCCGAACATACCGTGATTATGCAAGCAACCGAAACGCAGCGTGCCATGATATTTTTCCGCTATTGGGTTGTGAAGGAAGCAGTGCTGAAGGCGCAAGGTATCGGGCTCCGTGGACTGTCTGACTGCGAGGTCGTCCTTGGCCAAGATGAACGCAACAGGGATGTTCAGGTCCGCTTGGGTTCTCAGTTCACAGCACCACTTCACGTATGTCTTCTCTCTTGCGGGGAAGGATGGGAAGCCGCAGTAGCCGCGCAGGACTTAGACGTCGTGAGGCAAGGGAGTTAGCACCGTCAGACCTGTCGAAGGCGATTGACTGCCTGGTACAGATTCAGGAATGAGGGAAAATGGGAGCTAGGGTGCAGTCCTTCCTCTCAGCTCGAATGTGGGAAAGCCCATGAAATCAATCCAACCCTGACCCCCTGCTTTCCAAGGTGTCTTCTCATACTGACCCGTCGGTCTGTATCAACGTGAGAACGTCAAGGCATAGGCGAGGACGTCCCGTATGGCCTCGTCTGAGAGTTTGGATTTCCAGGCATCCATAGCGGTATTCGGGCGTCCCTCATGGATGCTCTTCAACAGACGGGAGTCCGGCTTCGCGAGCACATCACTCGATGTCAGATCTGCCACTGGAGGATCAAACTGCGTCGTTCCATCTCCCCGCCCTTGCGGGCCATGGCAGGCCAGACAATACTTGTCGTAGAGCGTCTTGCCTCGAACCAGATTTCGTTCATTGGAGGCAAGGCTGGTTGTGAAAGCCATAAACCAACAGGCTGTCGTCAGCACGCACAAGGTAGAGAGGTTGGTGCTCTTCATGACTTCAATCACCCCATCAACGACGGCATGCTGGCGAATGCTGCACGCATTGCCGAAGCCACGAGCTGATTTCATCGAGCAACACAGCAACCGCTCGATTAGCTGCAACCACGCCACCATAGGCGTTCTCGCTCAGTGCAGGTTCAATGGTTTCAAAGCGCTGCATCCCCACAATCATCGAGAGTTTAAGGTCTACCAACTGGGCACGCGCCGTCACTCTGACCTGGCTAGGTGACTGAAGAAATTCCTGCTGCAAGGCAAACCCATAGACATCGAGTCGATAATCACCCGGCACCAAGCTTGGCAAAAGCACGACATCGCGCCAGACACCGCTCTGATTCAAGCTTTGGGCCAACAAGGGGGCAAACATATTCGCCGGCGTGTCAGCCCATTGATTCGCAGCAAAATACTCCAACTCGTAGGGTCGCTTGAGGTAAACCATCCGAGGGGTTTCAAATCCAGGCTCGGCTTGAGGGGGATTCAGTTGAATGACGGGGCTATTCCCATCAGCAGAACGCACATCCCTCTGCCCTCCCTCAAGACTCAATTGGTAGGTGTGGGTCGCTTCAGATCCACCGCGGAATGAGATGCAGCCGCTCGTGACCAGGACCAATAGCACACAGCTCACACGAACTATCCGATAAGAGATCATGACCCCTTCACAACTTTTCGTTCTCTAACCGGCTCATTCTCCAGGCCCCCGCGATGGGGTCTTTCGTCCAAACACCAGTGAGCTTGGCTCTCGCTCCAACTCCCGCGCCACGCGCGTCAATGTACTGGTGAGCTGCCTTAGCTCCGTCACCAATTGCCCAGCTTCCGGGAGAGTCCGTTTGGTAAACTGCTGCAACTCTGGGCGGGCTTCATTGACAACGGTCCCCATGGTTTTCGTGGTCTTCGCAAGCTCCTCGGTCACCACATCCATAGCGCTCACGCTCTTGTTGATCCCCGCGAGCAAGGGAGGAACCTGGGCATTCAGCGAAGTCGTCAACTTGGACAAATTCTCAGCGCTCCTGGCTGCCCCGTTTAAGCTTTGCTCAATCTGGCCCTTGTGGCCGGCAACGGCCTGGGCCACATCCGCGAGATCCTTGATGGTCTTCGTGAGCATGGTACGATTATCTTCATCCAGTACCTTCGCCACCCCTTTGGCCGCCAGATCGAGATCGGCCAACAGCTGGGCCAACCCCTCCTCAGAGAGTAGACGAGAGGCCGTCTTATCCAACCTGGAAAATAAAGAGGGACCCGTCTTGATGACCGGATAGGTCTGTCCCGCTTGGGCCTGTAACACTGGAGCCTCACGGCTCCCTCCGGTCAAATTGATCGTGGCAAGACCGGTCAACCCCTGAGTTTCAAGCATGGCAATGGTATCGGTCTTCACCGGCGTGCCTCGCACAATATCCAACGTCAGCACGACTTCCTCGGGATTGTCAGCACGCAGAGCAATGGCCTTCACCCGGCCCACATCGACCCCACGATACTTCACGCTGGAGTCGACACTGAGCCCTGCCACTGATTCCGTCATGTAGGCCTCGTATCGATCGTACGAACCACGGTAATCGCTCTTCCCCAGCCAGAGAATCCCGGAGAGAATCGCCGCGCTAAGCAACGCCACGAACGAACCGACGACGATGTAGTTGACCTTTGGTTCCATCTGTTCTGTGTTCCGTCGCTCGTCATTCACGAGCGCCCGAGTGCGCTGTGTTGAGTTGACAGTACACCGCCTAGGTAGCACTCACAATGAAAACTTTATAAACAATGCATCACGCATCACGTCTTTGGCCGTTCCGTGCCACCTGTTCGCGTGCAGAGCGCCCACGGGGACCATGGAAGTAATCTCGGACGATCGGGTCATCGGACCGAGACAGTTCTTGCATAGTGCCAATCCCCAGTACCGTTCCACGGCCGAGTATCGCCACACGAGTGGCGATCCCCCACAAGGAGTCGAGATCATGTGTCACCATGACCACAGTCAATCCCAGGAGGCGCTTCAGTGAGAGCACAAGCTCGTCAAACGCCGTAGCCACGATGGGGTCAAGCCCGGCCGTCGGCTCATCAAGAAACAACAGCTCTGGATCCATGACGATCGCGCGTGCGAGAGCAGCTCGTCTGCGCATCCCGCCGCTGAGTTCGTTGGGATACTTCACGGCGCTGTCCGGTGGTAAATCCACCATCGCGATCTTGGCTGCGACGATATCGCGAATCAGGCCGGCGCTCAGTGTCGTATACTCTCGCAACGGCACCGCGACATTTTCTGCCAGCGTGAGTGAACTGAACAGGCCACCCTGTTGGAACATCACTCCAAATCGGCGGTGGACGGAATGGCCATCACCCATTTCCAATTTGCGGCTATCGAGTCCGAAGAGCCGTATCGTTCCGGATGAGGGTGTGATCAAACCGATAATTTCTCGCAACAATGTGGTCTTCCCGCAGCCATTGCCCCCGGCGATCGCAAAGACTTCCCCCCGCTGGATGGAGAGACTAATATTCTCATGAACAACGGCCTGTCCAAACTTCGTCGCGACGTGGTTCACCTCAATCACCGGAGTCTCAGAATTCGTAGCCGACGGCATCAGGAACTACCTCTTATCATGCTGCTCGCAGATCATTGAAAACTTCGAGACCCAGGATGTTCAAAAAGACCGTCCAGCAAGGCCGCAGCGAGTGAGGAGGCAAAGCGTAGATATTGTTCACCCGCCCACCCACCGCCTGTATGAACAGGCGTTTGCCCAGGCCGTACGTTGAGCCTCTGAGCGAAGCAAGAACGCCGCTGGCGGACTTTTTCAACATCCTACTAGAGATCCCACCAATTCAGCAGGATACTACAGATCGCATCAAACACAATGACGAGAAAAATCCCCTGTACGACACTGATCGTCGTGTGTCGACCAACATCATCGACTCCGCCCCTGATCTGAAATCCTTGATAGCAGCCCACCAAGGCGATGAGTGCCGCGAAAAACGGGGCCTTCCCCAGCCCGATCAAGAAGTGTCGCACCGGAACGGCTTCCTCAAACCGAGCGACAAACTCGACGAAACTCACGTTGAGCTCCCCCAAGGCAATGAGCATCCCACCGAACACACCCACGACATCCGCATACACCGTCAAGAGTGGAAGGGCGATCACCAAGGCCAGCGCTCTTGGCAAGACAAGAAGATTCATAGGGGAGATGCCCAATGTCCGCACCGCGTCCAATTCTTCCGTGACCTTCATGGTGCCGATCTCAGCGGCATAGGCTGATCCCGATCGGCCGGCAATCAAGATGGCCACGATCAACGGTGCGATTTCTCGTAGCAACGAGATGCCGACCAGATCCACGATAAAAATGTTCGTGCCGAACTTTCTGAGCTGCTCTGCTCCTTGATAGGCGATGACGATGCCCACCAGAAACGTGAGGAGCCCGGTGATCGGTAACGCTCGTACACCGTCTAGTTCGACGAAACGCAGGAGGGCCCGCCACCGAATCGAACGTGGGTGCACCAACGCTCGCCCGAAGGCAATGGTGCTTTCTCCGATGAATGCCAGTGCGCGGGAAGCTGCTGCTTGCCGAGACTGCACCACCCGCGTGAGACTCTCTGCCCAGCTTGTCCCATGAGCCACCGCCCCTTGCTCCGGACGAGGCCACTGCATTTGGACTTTCTGGAGCAGGTCCGCGAACTCTGGTTGCAACCCTCGGGGGGAACTTCCCGGACCGTTATGAGGAATGCTCCTGAGGCACCGTTGCAGTAACAGCGCGCCGCCCGTATCCATGGCCGTGACATCCTCGGTGTCAAACTCGACACCGGATACGTGGGGCCATTGGAGGGTTTGGATCTGCCGCTCCAGCTGAACCAGGTTCGGAAGAGTCCATGCCCCACGGCAATGAATCATATACCCATCAACGGAGATGGTTGCCTGTTCCATGGGGTTCACTCTCTGTTCAGCGTATCGTTCGAGTGCGGGTTTCACGTTGCTCAGAAGCCTTAAACCTGAAACTCGAAACCCTTGATCAATGCGCTCGATTCAGATCACCATCCATGATGGCTTTCAGCTCCGCCCCTGTTATCACCTCACGCTCCAACAAAAGCGTGGCCCCTTGTTTCAGCACGGCCTTCTTGTCTTCCAGCAATCGCCGCACACGTCCATACTGCTCATCGACGATTCGACGCACTTCGCAATCAATTTCACGGGCGGTCTCTTCGGAATAATCACCTTTTTCAGACCCGATAGGAAGCTGGAGGAATTGTGGTTGCCGTTCTCGCTCCAGTGTGATCGTGCCGAGTTTCTCGCTCATGCCGTAAGCCTTCACCATGCTTTTGGCAATATCCGTGGCTTTCACAAGGTCATTCTGAGCCCCTGTGGACGCCTCGCCGAAGATCGTTTCTTCGGCAATTCTCCCACCGAGCAGCACCGCCACTTTATTCTCCAATTCCGATTTCGTCATCAGAAACCGGTCTTCTGTCGGCAGCTGCAACGTATACCCGAGTGCCGCGACACCTCGAGGAATAATAGAGATTTTCTGCACATGATCCATCCCCGGCAACGAAATGGCAATGAGAGCATGGCCCGTCTCGTGGTAAGCCACCCTCTCCTTTTCCATCTTATTCAGGACCCGATTCTTCTTCTCTAAGCCGGCAATGACTCGCTCAACCGCCTCCTGCAATTCGGAAAGACCGACTTCATCTTTACCACGACGCACAGCCAATAACGCCGCCTCGTTGATGATGTTGGCTAAATCGGCTCCAGAGAACCCCGGGGTCATTGCGGCAATACTTTCGAGATCGGCGTCCGGGCCTAGTGCCACTTTCTTGGCATGAACCCGGAGCACGTCAAGACGGCCCTTTTTGTCAGGACGGTCGACTACCACATGACGATCGAACCGACCGGCTCGAAGCAAGGCAGGATCAAGAATTTCCGGGCGATTGGTCGCGGCCATGAGGATGACCCCGATACGAGGATCAAAGCCATCCATCTCGACCAGTAACTGATTGAGAGTTTGCTCCCGCTCCTCATGCCCCATAGGCCCCGCGCCACGCGCCTTTCCAAGGGCATCCAACTCATCGATGAAAATAATGCAGGGAGCCTTGAGCTTTGCCTGATCAAAGAGATCACGAACCCGTGCCGCACCGACCCCCACAAACATCTCGACGAACTCTGAGCCGCTGATGCTGAAGAACGTCACTCCAGCCTCACCGGCGACGGCCCGTGCCAGCAGCGTCTTGCCGGTGCCTGGAGGTCCAACGAGCAGAATCCCTTTGGGGATCTTTCCACCGAGCTTGGTGAACTTCTCCGGTGTCTTGAGAAACTCGATCACTTCGCGCAATTCTTCCTTCGCCTCATCTACACCGGCGACATCCTCGAACGTCACCTTGATGTCTTTTTCCACGTAGATCTTCGCTTTCGATTGCCCGACCTGCATGAAGCCGCCTTGCGCCTGTCCAAACCGCTTGAGGATGAAGAACCAAATCCCGACAAACAGCGCGACCGGAATGATCCACGACAGAAGATCACGCCAAAATGTGGATTCAATCACACCGGCAAAGGTGACTCCGTGCTGGTTCAGTTCGCGGACTAAGTCCGGATCTTCGACTCGCACGGTCGCAAAGGATTTCTGTTCTTTAGACTGACCCTCGGGCTTCAGTTTTCCCGTCACCACATGGGTGGCAACCGAGACCTCTGCGATCTTGCCGTCGGCCACCAGCTTCTTAAATTCACTGTAGGGGAGTTCTTCGACCTTGCTGAAGGTATGAATGAGGTCATGCACCAACACCACGGCCATCATGGCCAACAACACATACCAGATAGAGAAGGAGACTTTATTGTTCATTGCACTACTCCTAAAGGATACAGGCTCTGAGCCGCGCGGGGCTAAAATGTGAAATACGCCCCAACACCGATCGACTCGATCTTTTGATTGTAAAATTGCCCATATGGATTATGACCGTGGAAATAGGTCGCCATGATTCGAAAGCGCCGGCGAGACCCCGTACGAGACCATTCGAAGCCGCCGAGCACGTTGGTGTTGATGATCCAACTCAGTTCCTCATGTGATTTGAAATCTCCCGATAACACGGGCGTCACGACCAAGCGATTGAGGAACGGCTCCAAGATCCTGGTCCTCATTGATGGCGCTCGTGCCTCGAATCCCCATTGGACTCGGGTGCGATCGATCGTCGATGGCTCACGGTGGACGAGCACCGCCGCTCCTCCATACAGGCGAAGCCATCGGTAGTCATAGGACAGGATACCTTCCGCCTCCTCCAAGATGAAACTCGACGGTTTGATTTCCGGATGACTGCCCAGATACTCGTCGCCGAGATGACTGCTCTGGTGATAATAGCGAAGCCGCGCTGACCAATTCCCTGAGCGCCACGAGAGCGGGACCCCCACGTTAAAATCCGTGTTGATCAATGACGCATTCTTCTCGTCCAGGTTGAACTGCGCAAAGACACCAGTGAGCAGTCCCACTTGCCATCCGTTGCAACCTTTCCGATTCGTGTAAAAACCAAAATTCTCCCCGATGGCCACTGATCCCAGACTGAAGGAGGAATTGTCCGCCCGCGCCCGCGACTGTTGCCAGATGGCGAAGAACTGTGGCTGCTTGGGATCCGCCATTAGGGGGCGAAAAACATCGTCTGAGGGAAAAGCCTCGCTCGTCTCTCCCTCGTCATGATGATCATACCGACAATCGATGACCGTTGGTACCTTAGCCTCCTCCGGATTTTTTGGCTCAGGCTCATCCGCATAGACGTGACCAACCAGCAAGAGCACCACCCACCCCAACCCAATAACTCGTGACGAACACGAAACCAACCGGCCCATATCCCTCTATCCTCCCATCATGACGTGATTCCGTATGACCGTTCAACGGCTTCTGAGGCCTATCCGATAGCATATTTATACGGCAATTTCACATGTTTTTGATGCGAGTGGAGGGAGCTGCTCCCATAGGGAATAACGGCGGGGACTCGTGAAAACTATTCACAGTGCTTGAACAAAATCCTGCCAGGATACAGCTTGGACTCCTGGCATAATCGCAGTGGTTGTGGTTGCCGTGCTCGATGGCTGGTGAACCAAAGACATCTCGATGGCACCAACCTGTAGTCGTTTCTTCTTCAGCGCGTTCCCCAACCGCTGCATAGGCCCGGCCATCGTTGGTGTCACGGTTCGCGCCGCCTTGCACTCCACCAACGAAATCCCCCCGCGTCGGCCTGGAACAAGGAAATCCACTTCGAGTCCTTGCTCATCACGGAAGTAATAGATCTCCGGGCGACGACCGCTATTGATTTGAGCTTTGACGATTTCTGCAGCGATGAAGCCTTCAAAGAGCGGACCCAGAAATGGCGATCGTGCCACATCGCGCGCGGAGTCAATACCCAGAAGATGGCAGGCCAAACCCGAATCGGCCAAGTACACCTTGGGCGACTTGATCAAGCGTTTGCCCACATTCTCATAGAACGGTGGCACGAGAAGAATCTGTGCGGTGGTCTCCAAGACGCTGAGCCACTGCGTCACCGTCGGCACACTGACCCCCAGTGGTGCCGCTAAGTCCGTTTTGTTCAGGACCTGCCCGTGACGGCTGGTCACCAGTGCCAGAAATCGTCGAAAGGTGGAGAGATCTTTCACCGCCGTAACGGCCCGAACATCTCGTTCCAAATAGGTCTGCACATAAGAATTGAACCACTGCCCTGCGGATCCCGGACGTGCTACGGCCTCAGGGTATCCCCCCAAGAAGAGACTCACCTTTGGGCTCTCCCGTGTCGAGAGTGGGCGCAGCTGCAACACAGCTGCCCGACCAGCCATGGATTCTGTCACCCCCTGCATCAGCGGAGCCTCCTGAGACCCGGTCAGGAGCCATTGGCCGGTTCGACGAGGCTGTTGATCGATACGAGCGCGCACCAGGCCGAAGATCTCCGGTACATTCTGCACTTCGTCCAAAATGACGGGCGTCTTGATGATATCGAGGAACCCATGAGGATCGGCTCGTAATCGAGCCACAACGGTCGGATCCTCCAGCAAGAAGTACTCGGCCTTGGGAAAGGTATGGCGCAAGAGCCATGTTTTCCCGGCCCGTCGTGGCCCCGTCATCACGACGGCCGCGAAGCTCTTCGCCGCCTTGACAAGGGACGCTTCCAACACTCGACGGAGATATCGCATGATATGAGTATTCTAAAGTTGAACTTTATTTTTCTCAATATGAATGTGGGCACGAATAACAGGGAGCCGAGCGCATCGACTCCATCAGGAACGTCGTCGCGCCGGCTTTCCCTCCGTCCATTTCCATTGCTTGATCTCAGGCATGTCTTCGCCATGTTCGGCGATGTAGTGCTTATGTTCGATACGCTTGTCGCGGAGAGCCTGCCTGGCGTAGTCGGCCTGCGAGCCACGAAGGCCGATGCGGTCGATGACATCAGCGACGAGGTGAAACCGATCAAGATCGTTCATCACCGCCATGTCGAAAGGTGTCGTCGTCGTCCCTTCTTCCTTGTATCCGCGCACATGCAGGTTCTTGTGATTGGCTCGACGATAGGTCAATCGGTGAATCAGCCAGGGATAGCCGTGAAAGGCGAAGATGATCGGCTTGTCCGTCGTGAAGAGCGCATCGAAATCCTTGTCGGGCAATCCGTTCGGATGTTCAGCGGATGGTTGCAGCTTCATGAGATCCACCACGTTGACGACCCGCACTTTCACATCAGGCAGGTACCTCCGCAACAAGGAGACGGCCGCCAAGGTTTCCATCGTCGGCACATCGCCGCAACAGGCCATCACCACGTCTGGTTCCCCGTGGCGATCATTGCTGGCCCATTCCCAAATGCCGATGCCGGCGGTGCAATGCTTCACGGCAGCATCCATATCGAGCCATTGCGGTGCCGACTGCTTGCCCGCCACGATGACGTTCACGTGGTTGCGACTGCGCAGACAATGGTCAGTGACCGACAGCAGCGTATTGGCATCGGGCGGAAGATACACACGAATCACCTCGGCCTTCTTGTTGACCACGTGATCGATGAAACCGGGATCTTGATGACTGAACCCGTTGTGATCCTGTCGCCAGACATGGGAGGACAACAAATAATTCAGCGACGCAATCGGCCGCCGCCAGGGGATGTGGTTGCAGACTTTGAGCCACTTGGCATGTTGGTTGAACATCGAGTCGATAATGTGGATGAAGGCTTCATAGCAGGAAAAGAAGCCGTGCCGGCCCGTCAACAGATAGCCTTCCAGCCAGCCCTGGCATTGGTGCTCACTCAGCATCTCCATCACCCGGCCATCTGAGGCCAAATGGTCATCATAGGGATATCGCTCCGCCATCCAGGCACGGTTGGTGACCTCCAACACGTCCTGCCAGCGGTTGGAATTGTTCTCATCCGGACTGAAGAGGCGGAAGTTCCGGTTTTCCATATTGATCTTCATCGTGTCCCGCAGAAACGCTCCCATGATGCGGGTCGCCTCGGCTTCGACGGCACCAGGCTGCTTCACAGCAACGGCATACCGGCGGAAGTCCGGCAAACGCAAATCTTTTAACAACAGACCCCCGTTCGCATGGGGGTTGGCACTCATGCGACGCGCTCCTTTCGGAGCCAGCTCGGCAAGCTCCGGTTTCAATTGCCCGGCTTTGTCAAACAGCTCCCCTGGCTTGTAACTCTTCATCCACTTCTCAAGAATCCTGATATGGCCCGGCTTGTCCATGTCTCCCATCGGAACTTGATGGGACCGCCAGTAATCTTCCGTCCGTTTGCCGTCGATTTGCGTGGGACAGGTCCAGCCTTTGGGAGTCCGGAGCACGATCATGGGCCACCTTGGTCGTTCCTTAGCACCACCTCTTCTCGCCGCCGTTTTGATCCGTTGAATATCTTTCACAATGGTCTCGAGCGTCGTTACCATGAGCCGATGCATCGTCCGAGGGTCCTGGCCTTCGACGAAATAAGGAACGTACCCATATCCTCGGAAGAGTTGCTCCAGCTCGCTGTGGCTGATCCGGGCCAGGACTGTGGGATTGGCAATCTTGTAGCCGTTCAAATGGAGAATCGGTAGGACCACTCCATCAGTGAGGGGGTTGAGAAACTTGTTGGAATGCCAGCTCGTGGCGAGCGGGCCGGTCTCTGCTTCACCGTCCCCAACCACGCAAGCTGCGATCAGATCCGGATTGTCGAACACCGCACCAAAGGCATGGGAGAGGGAGTAGCCCAATTCGCCACCTTCGTGGATGGAGCCTGGTGTCTCCGGCGCCACGTGGCTGGGAATGCCTCCGGGAAACGAAAACTGCTTGAACAAGCCTTGCATGCCCCGTTCGTCCTGCGAGACATCCGGATAGACTTCACTATAGGTGCCTTCGAGGTAGGCATTTGCGACAAGCCCAGGTCCTCCGTGGCCGGGTCCGGCGATATAGATCATATTGAGGTCATGTTCCTTGATGATCCGATTCAGATGCACATAGATGAAATTCAAACCCGGCGTGGTACCCCAGTGGCCGAGCAAACGCGGTTTGATATGGGCGCGAGTGAGCGGTTTTTTCAGTAACGGATTGTCGTAGAGATAGATCTGCCCGACGGACAGATAATTGGTCGCCCGCCAGTAGGCGTCCATGCGCTTGAGTAGTTCCGCGTCTCGCGTTGTCGTCTTCGTTCGTGACATGAGTTCCTCGTTTATCGTTTCAGTTGGCCAAGCAATTCACTGACAGACCGGGCAATCTCACTTTCTTCATCGGTATGCATGACGCGTACGGTCACCCTGCCGTTGCCTTTTGAAATCACATGTTCACCGGCCTCGTTGCGCGCGTGATCGAGCGCGACGTCGAGAAATTCCAAGCCGTCGCAGATCCGAGCGCGAATAACCGGTGAGTGTTCGCCGATACCGGCGGTGAAGACCAGGGTGTCCAATCCTCCTAACGTCGCCGTCAGGGCCCCGATCCATTTTTTCGCCTGATAACAAAACAGCGCGATTGCTTCTGCCGCTCGTGGATCATGCTGCTCCTGCTTGAGTAAGTCCCGCATATCAGAACTCGTTTCGGAGATACCGAGCAAGCCCGATTCCGTATTCACCATCTTGTGAAACTGATCCACACTCATACCTTCCGTGCGAGCCAGATAAGCCACGAGCCCCGGGTCGAGATCCCCCGATCGACGACTCATCGGCAGGCCGGAGGTAGGCGTGAAGCTCATCGTCGTATCGACAGCTCTTCCATCCTTGACTGCGGCCATGCTCGCGCCATTTCCGAGATGGGCGAGAACGATTCGGCCTTTGACCTCATGTGGGACACCAGCCCGCTCCAGTTCCCTCATCAGAAAGGCATAGGACAAACCGTGGAACCCATAGCGTTGAAGGCCCGCTTTCTCATATCGTCGAGGGATCGGCAGAAGGCGAGCCACCCTCGGCATGTCGCGGTGAAATGCCGTATCAAAACAAGCGACTTGCGGGAGATGAGGATATCGTCGTGCGAATTCGCGAATCAATTCGATCTCAGCAGGAAGATGTTCCGGATCATACCCACTTAATCGTTGCAGCTCTTCCATGACAGCCGTCGTCACGAGCTGAGGTTCACGATAGCGACCACCATGGACAACCCGATGCCCCACAGCACGGAGGCTCTCCGTACCGACATCCTGTGAAAACCACTCCATCAAGCACCCGGCGGCGGCCTGATGGTCTTCGGCCTCGACCGTAAGGCATTTGGATCGGTGCGTCAGGACATCGTTCACCACCATCACACTGTCCGGAAATCCGATCCGATCGATCAGTCCGCGCGTCACCGGCACCGGAGGATCGGCATTGCGAAACAGCGCAAACTTGATGCTGGATGATCCCCCGTTGATCGTGAGAATGAACGGGCTCTGATCCAGTCGATTCATGTTGTCAGTCATCTCGACAGTGCATTGCAAGGAGGTCTAAAGTTCAAATGCACCCGCAGCCTCCATTACTCATACTCAATAACGAAGGAGTGTATCGATGCATGACTGGGGTACCTATGCACACAATGCCACGGCGTTGTTTGTCATCGCCAATCCGATCGGGGTCACGCCGCTTTTTATAAGCCTGACCAACCGACAAACCGAGGAACAGAGACGACACACGGCGCGTCTCACCGCAACAACGGTCGTCATCGTCCTTATCACAGCCATGTTCCTGGGAGAGGCCATCCTCCATTTATTCGGAATTCGTATGGCCTCATTCCGCGCCGGCGGGGGAATTCTTATCCTCTTGATGGCCATTGCCATGCTGCAAGCTCGACCGAGTCCGACCCGTCACACGGCGGAAGAGTCGAAGGAGGCTGCAGTGCGTGACGAGGTAGCCGTCGTTCCTTTGGGCATTCCGCTTGTGGCAGGACCCGGCGCGATCAGCACCGTGATCATTTATGCCAACCAGGCTACCACCTGGTTTGATATGACCATGCTCTTGGTCACGGTCCTCTGCGTCGCCGGCTCGGTGTGGATCGCGCTTCGACTGTCGGATCGCATTAGAGCCATGTTGGGCACGACAGGCATCAACATCGTCACCCGCTTGTTAGGATTGATACTGGCGGCCGTGGGAGTCGAATTTCTCACCGATGGCTTGACCCAGCTGCTTCCGGGCCTGGCATACCAGAAATAATCCGTTCAAATCCGCCTTGCGAACAAGTGTCTACTGTTCTCCCGACGCTCACCGTGGGACGATCATGGTCAGCTGAGACAATATTCACCTTTCCATATATCCCGGCACGATTCACGCGCTACTGTTACAAATCATAACGTCCGGCTGCCTCGGGCTGATAGAGAATTTCCTCGATCCGTACCTTGCGTTTCCCGGCTGGCACGAGCCAGTCCACCGTATCACCCGCCCGGTAGCCGAGGATGGCGGTGCCGATGGGAGCCAAAATCGAGATTCGATTTTGCTCAATATCGGCATCGGACGGGAACACCAGGGTATAATTCTTGTCCTCGTCCGTCTCCATATCCTTGAGGCGAACTTGAGAATTCATCGTGACCACATTATCAGGAATTGCGGTGGGCTCTACGATGTGGGCCCTGTCCAGCTCATTCTGTAAACTCTCCAGATATTCCCGGTCCCGCTCCTTGAAACTGATCCCTACCTCCAGCAATTCCTTTAGGCGAACCAGGTCGAATTTGGTAATGTAGATGTCCCGAGACTCCATGTCTATGCTCCTTTCATCCTTATCCTTGCGACTCCAATGTCTCCGGAGCCACGCGGCGGTGTCCGGCCGCGAACTTCGGCGTCTTCACAGTCAAGACCGGACAGGGCGCCTGCCGAAGGACGGATTCAGCCACGCTGCCGTACCCCAAACGCGTCAGACCACGCCGTCCGTGGGTGCCCATGACGATCAAATCGCAGCCCTGCCCACGGGCATGGGTCACAATCGACTCCGACGGAATCCCGCCGAGCACCACCGACTTTGCCGCCAGGCCGCGCTCCCTCACCACTTGTGCAAGACCTTCCAATTGGGCCTCCCAGTGCGTCCGCTTCTGGACCTCCTGCTCAATCCGGCCCAACCCCAACTCCAGATCGTGGTAGATCGGTTCCAACACATGGAGCAGCGTGAGCCTGGCTCCGAAGCGATCGACCACCTGAATTGCATACTCCAGCGCATCAAGGGACGGACTTGAGAAATCGACCGGCACCATCAGATGCCGGATGCATGGCGGGACGTCCCCATCCTTCTCCCCATGGATGGGGGCGACCCGGACCGTCAGCACGGGACAAGGCGTCTGCTTGATAACACGCTCCGCCGTGCTACCCAGCACGATATGGTCCAGTCCAGTTCTTCCATGCGTGCCGACGACGACAAGATCGGCTCGCTGTTCGAGCACAGCCTGCCCGATCTGCACGCTGGGAATGCCTTCGCGCAGATGCCAGTCCACATCCAGCCCTTCTTGTTTCACGCGAGTCGCTAGGTCACCCAAGAGTCGAGTCGCCTCCTTCCGCCTCAGCGCCAGAGACGGATCGGGAAACGGCACATCGAACTCCAATCCCCTCAACACCTCGACCACGTAGAGCAACTCCACATGAGCGGACCACTCGCGGGCAACGCACATGCCGTACTCAACGGCGCGCCTCGCGCACACGGACAAATCCGTGGCGACGAGTATCCGTTTAATCAATAGATCGTTCATGCCGACTCCTTTGCTTGCGCACCATCCACCGCTTGTCGGCGTCCTGGTACCAACGGAATGGTCAACACCGGGCAACCGGCGGTCCGCACCACCTTCTCCGCCGTGCTGCCAAAAAATATGCGCTCAACATGTCCGGTTTCGCCACCCCAGCTTCCAAGCACCACAAGATCGATGCAGTCCGTCCGTACCAATCGTCCGACCTCGACGAATGGAATGCCCGCTATCACCAGCCGACGAATCGACAGCCCTTTAGTTTCCTCCCAGGCCAGCAGTTCTCTGGCCTTGATTCGAGCATGGCGGCACAGCCGCTTAATCTGGCCGGCTTCCGCGGTCACGTGGGCCAATCCCAAGCGATCGAGCGATTCAAGAGTCTTGGTATCAATCACGTGCAGCAAAATCAGCTCGGCACCGCATACCCGCGCAAGTCGCAGCGCCACACGAAAGGCTTCCAGGGAACAAGGTGAAAAATCGACCGGGATCAGTATCTTCCGGAACAGCGCGTCCGACCGAGTCACCACCCTCACGCTTCTATCTTCCTTCACGCACGGCCGTTCATCAATCAGTGATTCCCTTGGGAGGACCACGCACAGGTATTGCCCCTGAGCAGATTCCACACAGGACACCGCCCAATGGCGCCTGTCATCATCGCTATCGCTCCGATCCCCTCTAGGAGTAGGCAGATCCACCTTGAGATAGCACCGTAAATTCCTAACGGTGAGGTGGGCAGAATCAGCGCCACACCTAACCCGATGCTAACCTCTCACTCTATTCCATCAAGACTGCATGACATCATTGAACCGGTCATGTCAACACCAACCGCACGTCATTGGAACACAGGGTCTGTTGAATAATGACAAAAATGATGAGGTTTAAAAAATTGCACCATCATGAAATCAACGAGTTAGAAATTTAATTCCCTCAAAAAAGCTCATTATTCAACAGCCCCACACAGTACCTTCTTCAGCAAGACAAAGCTTGACGTGAGCGGCAAACCTGAATGTCTGATTGTGCGCATATTCCTCGCGCCTGATCTCCTCGACGGCGCAACGCCATCCAATCGCCGACTGTCGCCATTTGCGGCACAAATATTTCTCGACGTGGGACGATATGCGTCGTTACATGGCCGGCCAACGGGCGGGTGAATCAAAGTGATGACTGTGCTAAAAGGGGGGGCGGCAAGAATAGGTTTTGTACCCTTGCCTTCCAGCACCGCATCTCTTTTCTTAGAAGTCTCCCGTCTTGTGAAACGAGTAGATATCCGGCAGACATGCCCAGCAACCGTGCGAGAGCAGTGGGAATGAAGTCTTTCAATATTTTTCGAACTTGCTCATCGCATGTATTTACTTTTCAGAGGCGGCATGGAGCGAAACTTCGGAGAACCGTCAGCCTGAACCTGACGGTCCCTGGTTCGCCGACACGCTGCTCTCGACACGAGGCCGGCCCCTGGCTCAGGGGCATGCCGTTGCTCAACCACATTTCTATTTTACGCGCTACGGCGGATTGTATAACGACAATTGGCGCCTCCAATCCGCGACCGCCTCGCACACCCTCATCCAACAAACCTACTTCATCTATGGCTTAACGAACCGAATGGATGTCGAGATCGCACCGCAATGGCTCGAGAACTCTGCAGAAGGCGAATCCCTCTCCGGGTTCGGCGACTTTCCGTTTCAGCTCGGCTTTCAGGTCATGCAAGACGATTCCGATTCTTGGCTTCCCGACGTTCGGATCTGGGTCCAAGAGATATTTCCGACCGGACACTACAACAATCTCAGCCCCTCCACGAGAGGCTTGAGCGGGACCGGGGGCGGCTCTTTTCCGACGACGTTGGGCATCGGCCGTGCAGAGAGCAATATGGCTGGGAGGGGATCATGTGTTCAGGTACCGTGTGAATGCGACATACGGCTTCTACACGCCCGTCACGGTGCGCGGATTCAATGCCTACGGCGGAGGATTGGGAACGGATGGCCGAGTTGATCCTGGATCCGTGGCCACTCTGACTGTCGCAGGAGAATATAGCCTCACTCGACATCTGGTCCTCGCGCTCGATATCGGATTTCAGGCGATCAATGCCACGCGCTTTTCCGGGACAACGGGAGTCGGTGTGAGCGGCGACCAGGCGATCGTTGGGAGGGGGTACGGCAATCTGCTCACCGTTGCTCCGGCATTGGAATACAACTTCAATCAACACGTCGGTTTTATTGCCGGTCCATGGTTCAGCCTGAGAGGCAGGAACGCCTCAGAATTCTTCGGCGTGGTAGAGGCTCTCTACCTGTACATATAAACCAACTCTGCGAAATTCCGTCGAGAACATGATCACACTTCACCCCCCGCTACGAACATACTCTCCGACCAGCCGGTAGGCGTTATGGAGATACTGTGCCATCATCCTCTGAGTATTGAAGAACCCGCCGTTCAATGCAATCGATTGCCGCATGATTTCGAGAAAGCGCTCGCGGTCCTTGTAGAAGCAGGGCACGACTTTTTGCTCCAGTTTGTCATACAGCGCCGCGGCATGGCAGGCATCCATCCCCCCGTTCGGCTCAAGGCATGTGTCGATTCGATCACCGATCGACCAACCGGTGACGTCTTCCACATGGCCTTCGACCCACCACCCGTCGAGGACGCTCAGACTCGGCACACCATTGACCGCCGCCTTCATCCCGCTGGTTCCTGAGGCCTCCATCGGTGGGAGGGGCGTGTTGAGCCACACGTCCACCCCGGCACACAGGAGCTTGGCGAGTGTCATATCGTAATTCGTGAGATAGGCCACCCGGACTTTTCCTCGCAACACATCATGAAGCTCGTGGATCCGGTGAATCAGGTTCTTCCCCTCCTGATCCCGTGGATGCGCCTTGCCGCTGAAGACAAGTTGCAGCGCCCCGACCTGCTCCGCAATCTTCGCCAACCGTTCGACGTCATGAAAGATCAAGGTGCCGCGCTTATAGGCAGCAGCTCGCCTGGCAAAACCAACCGTCAGGACATCTCGATCAAATCCGACATTCGTCTCGCGATTCACATAGTCGACCAGCGCTCGTTTCGCCTCGGTGTGTGCATTCCAAATGTCCTCCGTGGGAATGCTGATCGCGTACCGAAGAGAGAGTTGATCATGCCGCCAGTCGGGAAGGTGCCGATCGAAGAGCGTTTGAAATGAGGGGGCGGCCCAGGTGACGGCATGGACGCCGTTGGTGATCGAGTGAATCGGATAGCTCGGGAAGAGACTGTGCGAGACTTCGCCGTGCTTCATGGCCACACCATTGACAAAGCGCGATCCGCGCAACGCCAGCTGCGTCATGTTCAAGCTGCGGTCATGGCCACAGGCCTTCAACCACGCGCACCGTCGATCACCCAGCACACGATGGGCCAGGTCGGGAGGAAATTGGTCGTGACCGGCCGGGACCGGCGTATGGGTCGTAAAGACACATTGTTCCCGGACAGCATCGATGAGATCAGTGGGAACCGCTTCCTCATGAACACGGGACGCCAGTTTCTCTTCAAGCAGAGCAAGCACGAGCAGGGCCGCATGCCCTTCATTCATATGAAACCGGCGGATGTGGCTGTATCCGAGCGCCAGCAACATGCGGTACCCCCCAAATCCCAACACCACCTCCTGGCAAAGTCGATAGTAATCGTCACCGCCGTAGAGCAGATCAGTCAGAGTCCGATCCCAGGGCTGATTCTCCGGGAGATCCGTGTCGAGTAGATAAACAGACACTTCGCCGCCCGACTCGCCCCGTACGCGAAACTGCCAGGCCGCAACATGCACTGTGCGATTCTCGATGTCGACTGTGACACGCTGCGGCACCGGCTTGCAGAAATCGTTGATCGGCCAGGCAACCGGCTCCTCACGCTGCCAACCTTGCTCATCCAGTCGTTGATAGAAATACCCACGTCGATGCAAGAGCGTGACGGCAACCATCGGGATTTCAAGATCAGCCGCCGACCGAATCGTATCCCCTGCCAGCACACCTAACCCGCCCGCATAGGTCGGCATGTTGGGATCGAGCCCTATTTCCATCGAGAAATAGGCGACAAGCGCGTTGTCGGACCGGTCTGTCATGTCGTCTGCACCACCTGTTTGATCAGTCGCAGTTCGTCACGAACCAGTCGCGGGAGGAGAAAATGTTTCCGCACGTGCTCGCGCCCCGCCCGGCCGAACTCTCCCCGTTCGCCCGGTCGCTTGAGCAGGTCGAGGACCCGCTCTGCACAGCCTTCCACACTGTTCACCAGGTTCTCCTGATAAGGCTCCGGAAACTGCATGGGAATCCCTCCGGCCTTTCCGGCCACAACAGGTTTTTCTTTCCAGAAGGCCTCGGAGACGACCAACCCAAATCCCTCTCGGAGTGATTTCTGAATCACGACATCCGCCCCGCGCTGGAAGACGTTGACCTCCATACTGCCGACACCGGCCAGATTTGTGAAGACAAAGAGATCCGGATCGTTCGCGGCTTGCTCTTCCACGCGATCTAGGATTTCCCATCCTTCCGGATCATCACCCGCCATCGCGCCGATCAGCACCAATTGAACAGTCGGGAGTTCTTTTTTGATCAGACGGTAGGCACGCATCACCCCCAAGGGGTCCTTCCACGGATCAAATCGAGACACTTGCACCAGTAACGGCCTCGTCGGGTCGACACCGGAATCCGCGATCGCGCGACGGCACAAGTCTTCCGGTAACTCCAGATTCTTCGTAGCCAAAGGATCGATCGCTGGAGCGATGATGGCCATGTGCTTCGCGGCCAGACCGGGCAAGAGAAAGTCCGCCATCGTAAAGACGACGGCATCGTACTCTTCGATATAGGGTCGCAAGAACAGGCTGACATCTTTGTCCGGAGCTGAACTGTCGATATGGCATCGCCAGATCCACTGGGCGTTGCGCGGCCCCGTGAAGTGCCGAATCGCGGCCGGTTGCGGATCATGCACGATGTAGACATCGTAATCGTTCCCCAGCGCCTTGGCACTGCGCTCATTCACACGGAGATAGAGCTCCTGCTCCGGCTTCCGCAGATCGTAGTGCCCCCCCTGCAAGGCATTGTGAAACGCCTTAGTGATGGCAAAAAATTCGGGTTCACCATGGATCAACCGCCAGTCGGCTTGAATCCCGAGCGCCTGCAGCATGGGCACATACCGAGCCAACAACTCTGCGACGCCACCGCCCGTCGCCGTTGAATTCAGATGACAGATCCTGATCCCCGCGAGCTCTTTCCCGAGTGCGACGAGTTCTTCATATGATTCATCACTCATCAGCGCGCGGTACCGATCGATATTCGCCTGAATCGCCCCACAGCGGCGCCCGATTCCCACTTTTGGTAGCATCGTCTTCCCTTCCATCATTCAGAGATCCTCATCCTCCGGCTCAAAACCTAAAAAACAGCGTCCCTTTTGTTATCTTTGCGAATCAAAGGATATGCCCGTCGTGTAGTAGTGTGAATAGCACGATGCTGAGTTACGGGCTAGGAGAATAGTCCCCTTCTGCCAACGCACCAAGCATTCCTGCAGCAGGCTAGCAAAGATCCGTGACGAAAGACATAGGGGGTGAACAATCATCCGGCAGGCAACGTCCGCCTCTCTCGTGAACGGACCACGATCATACAGACTCTCGACGCCAATGACTATGGATAGAGCGCAAGGAGAGAGCCGATCGATGGAGATAGGAGGAGCAACGATTTGCCGGCTGAAATATTGACGAGTTCAGGATGTCTGGTGGAGACAACCGCAGGGCTCAGGGGCATCCTGCGACAGGAGACACTTTGCGCTGTCGCAGAAGGCGACAGCGCACTAGAGGTGGCCTAGCTTATCATCCAGTCTCGATCGATGCTCTGGATGAGCGGGCATCTCTAAGTCGATACCTCATATCCTGCGGATCACCCCGTTTCAGGTCGGGCAACTTCGGATCGGGACAATGGCGTACCATTTGGTCTCCAGATCGAGGATAACCAGGTCTGTTTACTGACCGGTCCATAGCAGGTCAGCCGTCGTCCGCTGGTACAGATGTTCTGAGTGCCTAGAGGGAGCTCTGCACATTCGGCTCACCACGGCTATCCTAAAGGACGGAATGATCGTACTCGTGAAGATCAAGACGTGGACGCCCCTCGGTCACTTGAACTTCAGCGTGGCGGCCAACGCCGCGTGGTCTGACGGCCACAGCCCACCGTGAGGCGGTGGGTCCGTCTTATCGCGCTTCTTGTTGCCGAGGAGCTTCACATCCATCACGTGTGACGGCTGGGGCAGCGAGAAGATCATGTCGATACGCTCATACAACTCGCTCCGCCCGTTTGTGAGGTCCTCCGCCTGACAGCACGTGAAGCCGGGTTTTGAATGGGGTCGCAGCGTCCAGACATCCGTAAAACCGTTGGACGTGAAGATCTGATAGGGCGTTAGGATCTGCTGCCCATCAGGAAGCGAAATCCTCGGATCTCTCGGGTCGGAGTTGATATCGCCGATGATGATCACCGTTTTTGACAATCCGTCCCACCTGCTCCACGTTGCCAATGCAGTACTGAGAAGCTCGTTGGCCTGTCCGACTTGGAGGAGGCGCGTCTCGGGCAAGTTCGGCGCCAGCAGACGCTGTTCCAGATGCGTATTGAACACACGATACTGCCGGCCCTTGATCGTGACATCCACCGCAAGGAAGCCGCGCACGAGGGAGATGGTGATGTCCCCCAGCACCAGGTCGGGCGGCCTCGTCAGATAACGGCAGCCATCATCAGAACTCTGGCAGGCAAATTTCACCGGCTGTGTGTGAAGGCCCGCCCGAACTAGGATTGCATCGCGATCCGCAATCGAAAGTAATGCAGGGAAGCCATTGACCAGGAACGGGATGGGACCGACTTTGAGGTTGGTCACTTTCCCCGCGACCACGTACTTCTCCCGCAACGCCGCCTCGGTGTTCTGCAGGTGATCGGTGAAGGCGTCCTTGATCATCGGGTCGTGGCAGCCCGTGTCCGGCGGCAACTGAACACCGGGAAACGGCGTACATTCAAACATGTAGGCCTCCTGCAAACCGACCACATCTGGCTTGCGCCGCGCAATCTCCTCGGCGAGCGCGTTATTGAACGCCAAGGGGTCAAACGGTCCTCCCGACGTCGCCGCTTCGAGCAGCGGCGCCAGATCCGCACCGAGATACTGGTTCTGAGTCATGACATCAATCTCGCCCGACACACCGTGATGGTGGTGCCGTGTCGTATTATCGGGCTCGCCCGCCGCACTGAGCGAAACAGCGCCGAACAACACCGCACCCAAAATACTGGAAAGAATCGCGTTCATAGGGTCCTCCCTTACGTGAGAACGAATCAGAGATGCCTCAATCTGAGCACGAATACGATCATGCATAGTGCCAGGTGCTTCGTTCCACCCCAAGCGTAGTTCATGGTCAACAAGGGCATCGACGAAACGATTGGTAGCTCAATTTCTTCAGGGTCCAGGTTGTGGGATGGTGATTTTGGACTCGTGGTCGTGCACGACCTTCCACCGCCTTGAATGAAACTCAGACGTGGGCTGCTTGACACTCGCTGGATGTTGCGGCACATCGCACACCATGCCCCCGATGAGTCAGGTACCACGCGATGTGATCGGCGAACGATCCCTACTTCACCTGGAGCCGATGCAAGTAATCGACAAGCACCAGCAGCTTGTTATACGCGACCGCATCCTTCAGCCCATAGATTTGAATGTCCCCGAGCGTCACATCCGGCACGTGACTCCGGTAGTCCCGGCCCCACACGGGCATCGCGCGCGGGCCATGAGCGGCGACTTCCTGACGCCCGTCGATGACTTCATACACGCGCTGCGCCGGAAAGACGCCGTCATTTCGCTTGGCGAGTGTGGTCAAGTCCGCTGCTTTCGGACGAAAGCTCTCCGAGAGTGGACCGTCACCTTTTCCACCAAGACCGTGGCAACTCGCACAGTTCGACTCGTATTCAGCCTTTCCATGGTCGGGGTCCGATTGTGCAAGAGCGTTGCTCCCAAGCAGTGAGAGCCCAACCGCATACGCCAAAGCTCCGATTGATCTATTCATCTGATTCATGGTGATCTCCATTCTGTCGAAGAAACCAGAACAATGTGACCACTTTCTTCTTGTGCCGGTCGAAGATAGAGCTCCTATCCAGCGCCGGCACTTCTCATTGACCTTGCCTGCTTGACCGGGAAGCTTACAGGCGCTTGCCTCGTTTGGCTTATTCGAAGTCGTGGAGTCATGCTCTCGCTCGCCCGACGCTCACTCTGAAAATGGTGGTTAGCCAAAAGTGGGCTGGAACTGATGGCTGTGGATCAGAAGCCTTTGTCGATTGGCCACACCAACCTTGTCGAAAATTTTCGTCATATGATGGCGTACTGTGCTGTCACTGATCGACAACTCATAGGCGATCTCTTTATTCGAGAGTCCCTGGCCGACCAAGCGGATAATCTGTCGTTCCCGCTCAGTCAAGGCGTCGGGCCACGCCGGTGACTGCATGGCTGAATCGACCTTCTGGTTGGGTCCGGTCTCTAGATCCACCGCCACTACTCGATTGCAGTCGACCTGGTCATGAGTCAGCGCCGGAGCGTACAGTGCCTCAACCATGGCGCGCATGACTGCCGGAGGTTGAACATTAAGAATAATGCCCTCGACGCCGTGGACAAACACCTCATGTGTGCGGTCCATGTCTTCGAGCCCGCACAACAGCACGATCTTACTGTTCGGGGCCGACTCCCGAATCTGCTTGATAGTGCCGATGGCATCTCGTGCCGTATCCAGATCGAGAATGAACACATCGGCTCGTGTCTCAGTGGGTACACCATCAAGTGTCCTCCACTGATGCGGTTGCACGACAATTGGAACAGTCGCGCTGCTCTCGAGAATGTTCTTTAAGCCAAACCACACCAGACTTTGACTGCTCAGAATCGCGATCGTAAGAGATGGAACCACCGTATCGGTACCAGCCATGAAACCTCCTTAACCCAGACGGAGACAGACCTACGCCCTCCTCGCCAAGCGCGGGCAGCGAGGAATCTGCTTTGGGACCGATTCCTCGCTCCTTGCGGCAGGAAAGTTTCTGTGCTTACTCCGGATTCCGCAGTTGAAATTCACGGTGCGTTCACAAATTACGGTCAATGCAAAGGAATTTCTCTACCACCACGAAGACGACTTTCACTGTGCTCAACTGCGGCGCGGTTCAAGCGCGACGATTTAAGACATTGATCATCAAGGTGATTTAACAAGGGCTATGAGTGTGTATCGCCTACTGCGGAATCCGGGCTTACTTCTTCTTCGCCGGCTGATGGGCCCCTTCGGCGTGCACTAGCGACTCCTCCGCGTGCTTCAGGAATTCCTTGGCATGGGCATTGTCACTATCCTTGATGGCTTCCTCAAGATGCTTAATCGCTTCCTTTTCGTGAGTGATCCCTTCCTTGGCATGTTTAATGACCTCCTTGACGTGTCCGTCTTCTGCCGCGAAGGCCGAACTCGTGACGCCTCCTGCAAGTAAGCCACACACCGCACCGACAACTACGGCGGTTTTGATCCAGTTCATAATCCCTCCTCTTATTGATAGCAGATCAGAAAAAAGGTCCTGGAGCTGTGAGTGACATCATCGAGCAACGAACCGTTTTGCAGAATGGTTTATGTCGAGACTTCGCCTCTCGCCTCGTGTTGTCACTTCGCCCAGCGTACTGCCTGAAGAACGGATGATAACTTCCATCCTCTACTGCGCTCTCTTTCATCAGCCCCTCCCACAGTCGGACGCACACGCCGTCTTACTGCATCTCACATGCCGCAGGTGCCTAGAACTGACTGTGGTGGGCAAGCTTGAGGAAAATCGGCCGATTCTAGAATCCCAACGTGACGATTCCTTTCCAGATTAGGAACGCAGATATGGAGGTGCTGTGGTATTTGGCTGCAATTTCTCCGAGCATCTGGGGTCAGACGCCACAATCGGAGTGATGACGCGTCCACTCCTCATCGAATCCATGTTGATCCCGAATGGTATCGTGCATCGACTCCTCACCGCGATCATGCAAGCGATGTCGCACTCTTTACTCGATAATGAGCACATAGGAGTCACGTGAAGAACTGTCGGTCCTGCCTCGCTCAGGCGAAGGGGGGATTCGCCACAGGAAAACAGCGTTCTTGATCGGATGACTACTTCCGCCGCTGATACGGATCGTCAAAGATCGCTTGGCATTCGAGGCAACGGACCTTGCCAGTTCGCTTCTTGCTTCTGGTCAGGACATCATCAATCATCCGACTATGGGCACAAGGATCGGTCGGAGTGGTTCTCTCTGCAGGGTGAACCGCTAAGGGTTCCGTTACCGTGTCCATGGTGTCCTCCGTCAACTGTGTGGTCACCGCATCCGTCCCTACAACATGATTGTCTTTCTCCATATCTCCTCCGGCCAGGGAGTCTATGTCCTACTCACGTTTGACTCTTGGTGTATCAGCGGCAAAAACAACCGTGGACGCAGCAGCCTGAGAAACCCCCTCCGTTCATCTTTCGAACGCCTCAGGACAAAGCGCGTTGTCATTGGCCAAACGAAAGTTGCCCGTTCGTGCTGAGCCCTTGGATTTACTCAGGACAGACCTACCGGAGGACGACCATCCACTCTTTCTCCGGATTGTTAGGCCTGCACCCAGTAATTCCTGCTGGCATCCAACGTCAGGCACACCTGACCACTTCTGGTCAAATAGTCGATCGCCAGAAAGACTTGGTCCGTCGTCAGGTCCGAACAGAGCCCCTCAACCGATTCGAGAGGACAACGCGTTCCCCGTTGCCTGAGCGCAGTCAAGACCCGATCAATGTGGGTTTGATCGATGGTGATGGACATGGTGATAAGCCGACTTCTTTTGAATGTCGGGTTCGAATCTAGCGCAACGACGTAGCCATAAGAACTAGGCGTTCGCTCTGATTGTCGAGGTGAAAGTTACCTGGCTTACAGTGTCATTGGACGAATTCTCTTCATGGCTGTCGTGGGTGGTATCAACGGATCACTGGTAAGCCACTCATCAATTGAGGTGACTCGGGGGAAGGGACCGCTCTTGGCAGACTGCGGAGCGATTACGGTTGGTCGCCGGCGAGGCCCTGCGTGATGGCGTACCGCATCAACTCTGCCGTGGTGTGGATATCCAGTTCCTGCATCAGACAGGTCTTATGGAATTGGACGGTCTTCACGGATAGGTTCAAAAGAGTGGCAATCTCCTTGGTGCCTTTTCCTTCCCCGATGAGTTGCAATATTTCACGCTGTCGAGCCGTCAATTTGTCCAGCCCCCCCTTGATGGTCGGTGTCTCTGCCAACTTCAGTGCTTGGTCGATCACTGGCTTCGCAATCGAGGGAGTCAGATAATGTTTTCCCTGCATCAGCGCGGTGATTGCCTGAGGTAACTCGGACGCGGCCGACTGTTTCAGCAGAAACCCGTGCGCGCCGGCTTTAAACGCTTCCGTCGCATAGCGAGGGCTCGCATGCATCGTCAGAAAGAGGAGCTTTGTCTCAGGCAGCATTTTCTTGAGGTGCCGAGAAGCCTCCAAGCCGTTCAAGAGCGGCATGGAGATATCGAGAAGGATGAGCTCCGGTTTAAGCCGTTCAGCTGCCTCGAGTAAGGCCCGGCCGTCCTCCACAGTCCCCACGACTTCACACTGATCCTCGATCAACTTGCGCACCCCCGCCAGGAAAATGGAATGGTCGTCGGCCATCAATACACGCGGCTTACTCGCTTGATTCATGCTTGAGGTCCTCCGTCCGGTGAAACCTCGCACTGGCCAAGAGGCACCCACGCATGAATCTCCGTCCCGTCACCTGGTTTGGTCTTGACGCGGAACGTGCCCTGCAGCGCCCCCACCCGTTCTTCCATGCTGATGAGACCGAGCCCCTTTCGTCCATTGGACGTCTGGCAATCCTGGTCAAACCCGCGTCCGTCATCATGGATACAGAGGCCGACGCCCCGCGTCGAGCCCAAGAGCCTGATCACGACATAGGTCGCGTTGGCATGCTTACGCACGTTCTGGAGGCTTTCCTGCAGGACCCGATAGAGACACGTCGCTCGGTCGAGGGAGAAGGCGGTCGGCAGGTTGCGCACCTGGACTTTCGTCTTCAACCCCGTCCTCGCCTCAAACTCCTCCACATGCTCTTGGACTGCCGCTTCCAGACCGACATGTTCCAGGAGTGACGGGTGTAGCTGATGGGCCAGTCGTTGGAGATCCGTGGTGATCTGCTCCGCCATTTTGCCGGCTTGGTGAACATGAGCGAGCAAGGATGCCTCGGATCCATGCGTCACTGAGCGGATGCCCTGCAGATCGATCGCCACCGTGGCAATCCGTTGCGTGATATCGTCGTGCAGTTCACAGGCGAGTCGCCGCCATTCTGTCTCCTGAGCCATGAGCAGCTTCGCGGTCAACTCTTCCAACTTCGCCTGGGATTTTTCCAACTCCCGCTGCTTCACGTGAAGAGCCTCCTCCACGCGTTTGCGGTCGGAGATATCCAGATGGGAGAGTACGACACCCTGGGACTCCACCAGCGGCGACACGCGGAGGAGGAACCAGCGTTTTTCATCGGGCGAATCACAGGGATACTCCGCGCTAAACGCCTCCTGTCTCCCCGCCAGCACCGCTTCGATACCGGAGAGGATCGGGAGCACCGTGGCATCGCCATCGGCAATGGCCCGGCGGCACACCGCGAGATAGTTGTCCCCCACCGCCCCGATGGTCCGGGGCGTATCGGAATTCGCCTGAGCGAATTCCTTCCACGGTTCATTCGTCCGGAGGATGACCCCATCCCGATCCAATACACAGACATGGGCCGAGAGCGAGTCCAACACCTCTCGGGTAAAGGCTTCGTTCGATTGGAGCAACCGCTCATCCCGCTTGCGCTGAGAGATGTCCGTCACCAGCGCCACAAGGTACAGAGGCCTGCCTCGGTCACTGAAGAGAATGGAGACATGCTTCTGGACCCAGACCGGGCTGCCCAATTTGGTAAGGTACCGATTTTCGACGTGAAACCAGTTTCGTTTCCTTTCCAGTAGTTGTTGCACCAGTTCCACGTTCTGTGCGCGATCGTCGGGATGGATCAGGGAAGAGAACTGCCGCGTGGCCAGCTCTTGGGCGGAGTAGCCGGTTATGGTGCAAAATGCCGCGTTACACTGAAGCAGATTCCCTCTCTCATCGGTGATCGCAATGCCTTCCGCCGCATGCTCAAAGAGCTTGCGAAACCGCTCCTCGCTCTCGCGCAAAGCCGTCTGAGTCTGTGCGCGTTCGATGAAGTCTGCAACCTGACGAGCGAGCAGGTCCAAACGCGTCAGGGCATGCTCGTTGATCTGGATCGGTGTCTTATAGTGCGTCGAGAACATGCCAATCAGCTTGCCCGACCTGTCCACCAACGGCGTAGAGACGACTGAGCACACGCCGACCTGCAGCAGCGTGTCCCTTGCAGCCTCGTCGGTATAGATCGGGCTTTGCTTCACATCGTCGATGATGACGCGCTGTGCGCGCCGCAGCGCCGTGCCGCAGGCCCCCTGCCCCTTCGGCACCTCATTCCAAAACTTGACCCACCAGTCCGGAAATCCCCGCTGCGCAACGATCTTCAAGTGGCCGGACTCCGGATCCACCAGCTGGATGTTCCCAAAGTCAGACCTCGCGACGGTGATGGCCGCATCCACGATCTGTTCCAACACCGGCGGCAGCGTATCCTCGCTCGAGGAGAGCTGGCCCAGCTCATTGAGCACCGTCATGACCTTGAGATCAGCCTTCAACTGTTGTTCTCGGTCGTTTAACGCCGCCGTACGTGCAGCGACACGCTGCTCGAGTGTTTCATTGAGCTGACGTAGCCTCTCCTCGGCCTGCTTACGCTCGGTGATGTCCTGATTCACCCCGACCATACGAATCACCAGGCCGGCTGCATCTCGCAGCGTCGTCGCCTTCGCATGGATCCAGCGAATCGTTCCATCGGGACGGACAATGCGGTGATCGAACGCATAGGAGATGGCGGGATGCTCCAACGAAAGTCGCACGATTCGTTCGGCCTCCTCCACATCGTCCGGATGCACCAGCCGCCGCCAGTGCTCGTAGGTCCCTTCGAACCCGCCGACGTGAAGCCCCCAGATCCGCTCCGTCTCTGCCGACCAGACGACTGTTCCTGCGGGAATGTCCCAATCGAATGTCCCGAAGTTGTCAGCCGACATCGCCAACCGCAAGCGCTCCTCGCTCACATCCCTGGCCCGTTGCGCCTCCGCGATCTTCCGTGCCGATTCTTTGTGGACGATCAGGAGCCACGCGATGGCGAAGAGCAGCGCTGTGGCCAAGACGCGATTGACAAGGGCTTCCGGCGTCAACTCGCCAGGAGAGAGCGGCATTCCCATCCAGGTGAGTAGTACTGCACCGCCGAACACCAGGGCGGTGCTCTGTCGGCCCGGCAACATCCATGTGAGCAGGATCGGCAGCACATAGAGCATCGGTACCGCATAGCCCAGCGGCGTCAGCCAATCGACAACAAATGCTGCTGCTGCTGCAATGATCCAGCCGCCTGCCGAAGAGTTCACCGGCTCAGCTCCTCATCGGATAATGATCCGACTGCGAGAGAGTGATGACCGCCCCCCCTAGGCACATGCCACGGGATTGAACCCATCGCACCTTGGGCAAGGCACTAGCAGTCTACTGAAAAACTCGGTTTCTGCTTCGCGCACCGTTGCACAAGGATAGAAAGAACTGTGGCACTCTACACCTCAGAATGCTCAAAAAGACCGTCCAGCAAGGCCGCAGCGAGCGAAGGGGCGAGGCGTACGCTTCGGTACGTTGAGCGTCTGAGTGATGTGAGAACGCCGCTGGAGGACTTTTTCAGCATTCTGCTAGAGCCAATTAACCGCAGATTCCCAAGAAAATACCTGTTCTGGCAGTAAGGCCGTTTGATTCTAGGTCCCTAGCTGAAGATCTGGCAAGGGCGAGGTACCTCCCATCAGGCCTGGACGGCCGACCAGGTAAATTATCCTCAGCAAACCAGACAAATGCCTAGGTGGATGCCAGCTTCATGAGGAACAGGTTGAGGTCAAGGTCGAGTCAGTGACAGCCAATCGTTCTTGCCCTGAGCCTTCACCTGAGCCTCGACCTCCATATGTCCTGTCGCCTCCTGCGCCGGATGGCCTGACCAGGTGATGCCAATTTCCTCACGGTCATCCTGATCGTCCTTGCCGTTGCTCTGAATGCAGCGACGATAACCTTCTGTACTTCCTTCAGTATTCATCTTTTCGTGGGTGTGTGCCGGCGCGGCACAGTCGTTGCTCAAGCTGCAGCTCAGAAAGTGCTCAAGGTGGATGATCTAGCGGAACGCTCCTTCCCGTCAGACTTCAGCAGAGGAGGACAGCACATGAGGACACAAAGGCACGAGTGCCCGCGATGTCATGGCATGATGGTGGAAGCCTATTCGGATCTGGCGAGTCCGGATAGCACGGAAAACGACATGATCGGATGGCGTTGCATCAATTGTGGTGAGTATGTGGATCGGCTGGTTCTACTCAATCGATGGGCACAGCAGGGAGTGGCTCCCTTCCAACTTCAACTGGTTGGAAGAAAATCGCCGCCACGCCGTTCCTCGTCTCCCTCGACTCGTCGCCGGCGCGCCGCCGCATAACAAGGCAGGGCATCGGAGACATCGATCATCAATCCTGGTTTTCACCTGCCATGATGACCAAGAAAGAAGCACACGACTCCCTCCTGAGATGGGATGCCGACCTGATTTCTTGACAGAGATAGGCGTGGCTATGCCGAAGCGGTGCGGCCCACAACCTCGCGTTCTGCATCCAGCCAATCCTGCTCGGCATAGCCCTCACGGCGACCTCGTTCAACGTACAGCTGATAGGCTCTCCCGGTAATTCGCGCATGTACGTCGTCGAACACCGGATCCTTCTTTGCACTGCCCCCTCCTGTCGGCGATGACGCCTGAATTCGACTCGCTTGTTGAATGACCGCTGCCTTCTCGGTTTCCTGCTTCGTTGGCTGGACTTTCATCATCGCTCTCCTTCTCTTGTGGATCATTGCCTTGACTATGCAGGGGCCCCCACGACACTACGCAATTTTGGCTGGTAATGGGATCAGGGAAACCTGGTCGGCCGTATGGACCGAATAGTGACCGCCTCCTTTGGGTGTCAGCGTGACTGCTCCCTCTCGGTTCAGCCGATCAATGGCCGTAAAGACTTGGTTCCAGGTGAGGTTGGGGCACTGCAACACCACTTCATCAAACGCAGTGCCCGGTGAACGAATGATGATCTCGAGCACGGAATGATCTGCTGTGGAATATGGCGACATGACTCCTCCTTCCAATGAAGAGCAACACATTCACGAATCGGAATTGTGCAGGTTATGTGCCATACCGCCATACTGAGAAGTTTCAGTACCATAGACTCATAAGTTGGTCGTGCATGCGGTGAGGAGCGTATGGTTTCGCCTCTCTCTATCTGTGTAAATGTTGAAATCAGGATACTACCGATGGCGCATACCGAGACTCCACGATGCTCGGGCGGTGGGAAATCGCTCATGTTTTCTGGAAACAGCCTTTATCCAGCGAGCAGTCTTTGAAGCAATGTGGGTAAGCCAGACCATACTGTGAACGGGCGATACTGCACCAGTGGCACGTGCGAAATCTCGCCTTCTAAGGAGCGCGTCCCGCTGCTTACG